>ENA-OSEO01001202-OSEO01001202.1-sediment-metagenome-genome-assembly--contig:-NODE-1202-length-50797-cov-7.260450_pt1 | contig 50797 bp, 47 predicted proteins | sample MGYA00237883_ERZ534232 | MGnify/ENA metagenome assembly ERZ534232
GTGGCCTTGTGGGGTGTTTTTGCCATGCTGCTGGTCTGGATCAAAGGGCTGAACCAGACCAATATGAATGATGCCTACGGATTCGCGTTGTGGATCTGGGCCGATCTGACGGTCATTGCCCTGGGCGGCGGCGCTTTTTTTACGGGCTTCTTAAGATATATCGTGGGCAAGGACGAACTGAAACATATCATCAACTACGCGGTTCTGATCGGTTTCATCTGCTACAGTTCCGCCCTGCTGATCCTGGGGATCGATATCGGCCAGCCCCTGAGGGGGTGGTTCATTTTCTGGCATGCCAACGTTCATTCGATGCTGACCGAGGTGGCATTCTGCCTGACGGTCTATTTCGGAGTATTGACCATTGAATTCGTACCCCTGGTTCTTGAAAACCGCCAGATCGACAGGGTTCCGTTTTTTCATAATCTCAGCCACAACATGCATGAGATCATGGCGGTTTTCGCCGCCACCGGCGCGTTTCTCTCTTTTTTCCACCAGGGTTCTTTGGGCGGTGTGCCGGGGGTTTTGTTCGGCCGGCCGTTCGGTTATCGCGAAGGGGTTCTCATCTGGCCTTGGACGTTTTTTCTGTTCACTTGGTCGGCCGCTGCGGTGGGTCCCTGTTTTACGATTTTAATTACAAAGATTACCGAGGCCATCACCCGCAAAAAACTGGTCAAGCCCAATGTGATCGATCTGCTGGCAAAGATTTCCGGATGGATGCTGCTGACTTACATCACTGCCAAGATCATCGATACCTGGTACTGGGCGGCGGTTACGGCGCCTTCCAAAGGCTTTACCCTGATGGATTTTTACTCCAACAACCCGCTTTACGGCCTGTGGATACTCATTGCTGAAATCGTTGTCTGCGGCGTCTTGCCCGCACTGATCCTGGTGAGCCCAAAGGGGCGCAATCATCCGACTCTTTTTACGACGTCCCTGGTGCTGGCGGTAATCGGGGTGTGCCTGAACCGCTGGGCGATGGTCCTGCAGGTGCTGGCGACGCCGGTCCTGACTTTTGAAAGCTGGGTCATGTACTTTCCCAGCTGGCAGGAGATAGCCACCACGATCCTGCCGGTGGCATACGGCATTATCCTGATTGCAGTGTCGTACCGCTACCTGCCGGTGTTCCCCCAGGAGCAGGAGCTGAACCCGGTGGAATAATGGCAGTGGTCGTTTGTTTAAATTAATTTTGGATCATCTCCAGATTAGTTCATAAACCGGAGAGGGATCCTTTCTTCCAAACGATAGGGAGAAGAACCGTAATTTTAGTACCAAACAGTTTCTATCGATAAGGAGGTTCGATGTTTCCTTTTAATTTTGAATGGATTTGGGACATGTCCCATATGGTCTTTATGGGAGGGCTGCATTACGCCATGACCATCATCACACTGGGCCTGACCTATTGCGTGATCAAGGCGGTTTATGATACTTATAAGGGCAAAGGCGGCCATACCCACTAAACCGGCTACTCAGTACATTCAGAAAAGCGCCGATTTCACCCTGCCGGGGAGAGCGGCGTTTTTTTTTTGCTGCTTAAAAATTATTGGATTCATCCGGCCGGACCATTTCAACAAACTCATAAGGATAAATTTTAAATGGATAAAATCGTGATCGAGGGAGGCCGTACCCTTCAGGGGGAAGTCGCCATCAGCGGCTCTAAAAATGCCGCCCTTCCCATGCTGGTGTCCGCGCTCCTGGCCGATGGCGTGAACACATACACCAATGTGCCCAATCTTCAGGATATTAAGACCATTACGCTGCTGCTGGCCAATTTAGGGGCGCGGGTTGAATCCGACGGAAGCACCGTACGGATTGATGCCGGCGGGCTGTGCAACCATGAAGCCCCCTATGACCTGGTGCGCAAAATGCGTGCATCCATCCTGGTTTTGGGGCCCCTGGTGGCAAGGCTTAAACGGGCGCGGGTGTCGCTTCCGGGCGGCTGTTCCATCGGCGAGCGGCCCATCAACCTGCATTTAAAAGGTCTTCGGCAGATGGGGGCTTCGATCGATCTAACCCATGGATATGTCGAAGCAGCGGCCAAGCGGCTGGTCGGGGCTGAAATCTATTTTGATAATCCCACCGTGACCGGCACCGAAAACCTGATGATGGCCGCGGTCCTGGCCGAAGGGGTGACGGTCTTGCAAAATGCCGCGCGTGAGCCCGAAATCACAGCGCTGGCGGACACCCTTAATCTAATGGGGGCAAAAGTGCAGGGGGCCGGCACTTCCGTAATTACCGTTACAGGGGTAGCGGCGCTGCACCCGGCGTCGGTTGCCGTTATACCGGATCGGATCGAAACCGGAACGTTCATGGCGGCGGCGGCCCTGACCGGCGGCGATATTACCATCCGGGGCTGCCGGCCGGAACATCTTGAAGCCGTTATCTTCAAGCTCGGACAGTGCGGCGCCAGGATATCCATCGCAAAAGATTCGATGCGGGTGCTGGGTTCGGGTGAGATTGTCAGCGTTGACGTCAAAACACTCCCCTATCCGGGGTTTCCCACCGATATGCAGGCCCAGTTTATGGTGCTCATGTCCGTTGCCGGCGGGTTGAGCATGATTAATGAAAGTATTTTTGAAAACCGGTTTATCCATGTCAGCGAGCTCAAACGGATGGGGGCGGATATCACCATTGCCGGCAGCGTTGCCATGGTAAAAGGGGTCCCGCAACTTTCGGCCGCGCCGGTAATGGCAACCGATCTGAGGGCCAGCGCATCCCTGATTCTGGCCGGCCTGATTGCAAAAGGTAAAACCGAGGTCAACCGGGTCTATCATCTCGACCGCGGCTATGAAGCCATCGAGGAAAAATTTTCACGGTTGGGAGCGGCGATAAAACGGGTAAAATAAAAAGGGTTCAGGGTTCAGGGGTTCAACGGTTCAAGGGTTCACAATTCATAGTTTGATGGTTCATTTCTCCTCTCCCATTGCGGGTGAGGTCAGGCGAGGGGATTATGACCGAAAAGATTTATGCCCGTCCGGTTATTCCGCTTTTGATCGCCTTTATGGTTGGCATCAGTGCGGGCCTGCGGGTTCCCGGTCTGGACGGGTGGGTCTATTTGCTGACGGCGGCAGGTATTGTCGGTTTAGGCATCGGCCTTGCCGGAAACAAAACCCCCCGCATCTTACCGCCTGTTCTGTTTCTTTCCCTCGGATATCTTGCCATACAGCCCTGGGCTGCACCGAATTTCCGCCCCGATCACGTGATGCGCTTCGTCGATTCGGATTCCGGCAGAATCAGTGGAACCATCAACAGCCCGCCGCTGATATACCCCAATCGGATACGTTTTTTTTTGGATGTGGAAGCCATCGGGACGGAACCCCCAAGACCGGTAAACGGCCGGATCGTTGTGTCGGTCTGGGGAAGCGGCCCGGTGATTTCAAGCGGGGACCGCATTGCTTTTATCGGCACAATCCGGAAGTTCCGGAATTTCAACAACCCGGGAGGGTTTGATTACCGCCGACATATGAATTTCAATAATGTCTGGGGGGCCGCTCACGTTCAGGCAAAAGATCTGCAGTTCCTAAATGGAAACCGGGCGCCGGGCCGTTGGCCCGATATTGAAACCGCGCGAAGTCGAATTTCGCTACTTATCGACCAAACCGGGGAGGGGGATCATCGGGGTGTTCTGAAAGCCCTCATCATCGGTGAGCGCAGCCAGATTTCCGATGGGATGACCACGGCCTTTAACCGGGCCGGGGTGAGCCATCTTCTTGCTATTTCCGGGCTGCATGTCGGGATCGTCGCCGGCGCGGCTTTCGCTTTTTTTCAATGGCTGCTGCAATGGATGCGTCCGCTCTTGTGGCGGGCCTGGACGCGCAAGGGGGCTGCGCTGCTGACCCTGATACCGGTGATGATATACGGCCTGCTGGCCGGAATGTCGCCGTCCACCCAGCGGGCCGTGATCATGGTCGCAATATTCCTCTTTACCTTTTTACTGGAAACCGATCAGGACCTGATCAATACCTTGGCGGTCGCCGCCATGGCGATCCTGATTATTCATCCGCCGGCGCTGTTTTCCATATCTTTTCAACTCTCGTTCGCAGCGGTGTTTTTCATCGTCTGCGGGCTTGCCGGAACCCGGCAAGGCAATCTGAAACCGGGGGTATTCCATAAACTGCTGGTTTTTATTCAAGTCTCTTTTCTGGCGATAATGGGGACCCTCCCGCTCGTGATGTTTTACTTCAATCAGATATCCTTGATTGGTCTGGTGAGCAATCTCGTGCTGATACCGCTGATCGGGTTCGGGGTGGTGCCCCTCAGTCTGACGGCGGTCTTCATCTATCCGGTCAGCTCTACCGGAGCGTTGTGGTGTTTAAAGGCCGGTGCGGCGATACTGAATCCATCCCTGGATATCGTCCATTTTTTCGCCGGTCTGCCGTTTGCAGCCGTTAAAATGATCACGCCCAGCCTTGTTGAAATCGCCTGCTATTTCGGCTTGGCGGGGGTGCTGTTTTACCGGCGGCAGCGCCGACCGGGGCCGGCAACCGGTCCAAACGCGCCGCCGCACCTTCCGGAAATGCTTTCATGGACATTCCTGAAAAAAAATCTGGCCGCTGCGGCGGCAGGGGCCTTGCTGCTGACAGCCGGAATCGATGCTTCCTACTGGTATTATCAGCGCTTCCGGCACCCTGACCTCCGGGTGACGGTCATCGATGTCGGCCAGGGCAGCGCCGCCCTGCTGGAGCTGCCCGGGGGACGCCATGTGCTGATCGACGGGGGCGGATTTTCGGACAACTCCAGCTTTGATGTGGGCGCCCAGGTTGTGGCCCCCCTGTTGTGGCGAAAAAAAATAATGACTATCGACGCCCTGGTCCTGAGCCACCCCAACAGCGACCATTTAAACGGGCTGCTGTATATCGTCGAACACTTCAACGTTAAAGAAGTCTGGGCAAACGGTCAGCCTGCCCCTATCCGGAGCCATGAGCGCTTTCTGGAAATAATCGAAAAGAACAAAATCCGGATGCCCGCATTCGACACGCTCGCCCGCAGCCGTGAAATCAATGGGGTCCGGCTGAATATCCTCTATCCGCCGCCGGGATTTTCAGATAAGGTGCCGATTGAAAAATGGCGTGATTTAAACAACAATTCCCTGGTGCTGCAGGTCCGATTCGGGGCAAAGGCAATGCTTTTCCCCGGGGACATCATGACGCCGGCCGAGGCCGAGCTGATTTCAGCAGCGGGAACTGTGCTGGACGGCGATGTCCTGGTTTCCCCCCATCACGGCAGCAGACATTCCAGTTCGGGCGCTTTTTTAGACGCGGTCTCCCCGGAGGCGGTGATTATTTCATGCGGATGGAAAAACAGGTTCCATTTTCCCCACGAGCCGGTGCTGGAAAAATACCGCCATCGCGGATATCAAATTTTCAGGACAGATACGGACGGAGCGGTTATCATCACCACTGACGGGAAAGGACTGAAAATCCGATCGTTTCTGACCCATAACTTGACAGATAACCGGTAAAGTGTTAGCGACATATCCAAATTTAGGCAGGTACTTCAGGGGGGTTGCGCTACCCTCACAAGGTTTTTAGTGTTTGTTACCCTGCTTTTATTACAAGAAAAATCTAAATAAATGTTGGTAATATTTTCAACTGTATTACCAGGAGACCCACCCCAGGCAAAACAGCATCATGAAATCTGCCAGAGAAGGTCCGTGCAGTTTATTCCTGAATGTCTCTAAATTTATCCTCTTTCTTGCCCTTTTTTACCCCTTCAGTCTTTCAGCAGCCGACATCAACCCTCTATTAACAGGTTGTTTTCAGTCCGACACCCACTTTAAAACCGATCCGGCCGAGTGGAACCCGGCGGCCGGTTTGCAGAAAAAGGGGTTTTACATAACAGCAAGCAATTATCCCCCACCCTCCATCTGGATCGATTTTGTGTTAAGCCCGGACAAACAGAAAATTGTCCGGGTGGTCCATGGGAAAGGGATGAATTTTTAAAAGTGGTTTGGGGAAAGATTTTTTGTCAGGTGTGGTTTATGGCAAGCTTATGTACAGTTTCTATAAATGATCAAATCTTAAATGCGAGGCTCCACTATCCACAGGTAATACAGAAGGTCTAAAAAAAACGGGTATCCACTTTAAAATTAGAGGATTATCTAATGGACAAGTTTAGTGATAAAAACGAAAAAATACCAGCTAATAATTTCGAAGGGAAACCAATAAAAAATATACTTTTTGTTGATGATGAGGAGTCGGTCCGTAAGATTTTCAAAGAAGCCTTGGAAAGATTTGGTTATGGAGTTCAAGTTGCATCTGATGGTGATGAAGGCCTGGACCACTTTCGTAAAAATCCAGCTGATTTAATTATCACAGATATTTTTATGCCTGGTAAGGAAGGTCATGAGTTCATCACTGATATCAGGCAGGAATTTCCGCTGGTTAAAATTTTTGCAATAACTGGTAAAAAGTCTTTGCATCCAAATATGGAATTAGATTTGGCCAAATCACTGGGCGCAATAAAAGTTTTTACTAAACCCTGTAAAATAAGCGAACTAATAGCCGCTATCGAAGAAGTTTCGGATGATCAAAAAGAAAAATTTTCCAAAAAGAAGATTAAATGGGTCGAACACTTACAAAATCTTTTCAAAAAAAATCAAAATACAAGTGCTTTGTTAGGGGTAGGTGTATTATTTTTAGTTTTTCTAATTATTGTTTTTAGCCTGGAGAGAAAGAACAATATCAATAATGCACAATTCAAAAGCTTTCAGTTGGGACTGATAGATCTGAATGCTAAAATTGATAGGGTTGAAAAAATTACTAAAAGCGTCTCAGCGGGGGGGGAAGAAGCAAATGCGATGGCTCGGCTTGAGAAAAAAATCGAAATGATAGAGGCTTCTCTCTCTGATAAAATGGAAGTTTTTATCATGGAACTGGATGAATTAAAGAATGAAAGGATGAAAACAGCACCTAAAGAGATATTTTCTAAAACTGTTGGTGTTACTGAAAAAAAAGACGAATTGTTGTTACATGTTGTACAGAAAGGAGAAACGCTCTATCGAATCAGCCGTCGTTATAGCTTAAAGGTGGATGAACTGAGAAAGTTAAACAACCTAACTTCTGATGAGGCCATCTATCCAGGTCAGAAGCTTCGGGTTGGCCAGATGCTTCATGAATAGCTGATAGCGGCTATCTATACTCGGGTATGATGTATATTTAGGGCGGTTTGATTTGGGGGGTCAAGTTGATGGAGAGGGTGAAAAGGATTGCGGGGTTGGTGGGGTTGGTTGTGGCGGTTTACAGTTGGATGCAGGGAGATGCGCTGGACAAGATGCTGGCGATTGAAGAGGCGATGGTGATCCAAAACCTGGCTATCGGCACGAGCGCTGTTCAGAATCTTACCCTCGCAAGGTTTGATTAGGCTGATCAGGGCCTTTATTCATCGCTTGGTATCAACAGGGCCTTTTTGCAGCAGATCTATGACCGGCGCGGCCGGCTGCCGGATCAGATGGTTTCCTCACTGATTCTCACCGTGGCAAAATATCAGAAGGCGTCCGAGATTTCACAAAATAAAAAGTTTGACCAGGTTTTCGGCAAAGATGTTATGGATTTTATGAGCAGGGTTGAAAAGGCGGGAAATGGAAAGGCAAACTAAACCCGAAACGGAAACAACGGGCTATCTGAGTTTTGGTGAAAGGATCAGATTTGATAAATTAAGAGCCTGAGGTTTTACCCGAAACACGCAACATTCAAAGGGAAATAACCATGACAAAAAAAATCGTGATGATCCACGGCATGTGGGGAGGTGGTTGGTATTGGGAAAACTTCAGAAATTTCTTTGAAGATAAGGGCTTTCAATGTTACACCCCAACCCTCCGGCATCATGATGTCGATCCGAAAGATAAGCCTCCCTCCGATTTGGGTTCCACCAGTCTGCTCGATTACGCCCAGGATCTTGAGAAGTTTGTTCGTAACTTAGATGAAAAGCCAATCATCATGGGGCACTCGATGGGAGGGCTATTGGCCCAGATTTTAGGCGCCCGTGGATTAGCCAGTGCGCTGGTCCTACTGACGCCAGCATCCCCAAGCGGCATATTCGCGTTGAAATTCTCCGTTATAAAAAGCTTCTGGAGCGCCCTTACCACATGGGGGTTCTGGGAAAATCCCACACGCATTCCTTTTGAAGCTGCTGTTTATGCCACTATGCACCTGCTCCCTGAAAATGAGCGCAAACCGCTTTATGACAAGTTCGTATATGAATCCGGGCGGGCGGCCTGTGAAATCGGGTTTTGGTTTTTGGACCCAAAGGGCGCGGCAAAAGTTGACGAGAACAAAGTCAACTGCCCGGTTTTGGTGATTGCAGGCTCCGAGGACAGGATTACGCCGGCATCCGTCGTCAAAAAGGTAGCCAACAAATACAAAACGGTTGCAACATATAAAGAATTTGAAAATCACGCACACTGGATAATCCTTGAAAATGGTTGGCAAAATGTGGCGGCGCTTGCATCTGACTGGATTTGCAACAAATGACTCGGGAGTTGGGGACCGGCAGGCGCGGATTCAGTGGATGAGGTTTAGGAAATGACCGGCATTTTAAGGTATGTCTGGAAAATTTTGCGAAAGAGCCATGGGCTGAGGGTTTTGAAATAAAAAATAATTTGCAAACAATATCCGTTCTTATGCGGGAGAGAAAATATCGTTTTTTTAAGGTCTTTGTCATAATCCTGATTTCAGCAATGTCAGGCGGCTGTGGATTGCCGTCTTATGTAACAGTTTAGTCCCTTCCCCCGAAGACGGAACAGTCATTCCCCCTATTTCTTTACGGAGTAGCGGCGTCAGAAACCGTACAACTATGGGGACATCCATTAATAAAAAGGGGACGTCCCTTGATATATTGATAAAATGAAAGAAAAGAGATATCTGTAATTAGTTATTGATAAGGGAGATGCGTTGGTTTCAGGCCGGCAACCCCACAGGGTAAAGGCGAGAAGCTTATTATGCTTCTGGGCATCGCGGGAACTTGGCATGAGCATGGTGGAGTTGTCGCAGCGCTTAAGAATATCTCAACCAACAGCGAGTCAATCGGTGAAGCGCGGCGAGAAAATCGCAACGGAAAATAATTTGAAATTGTTGTAATATACGTTATCAATATGCCAAGGAACGTCCAATTATTCCATCAGACGCATTAAAAGCATGAGGTTTTGTGTCCGTGTCAGTTCAATACAAAAATACGTGACCGTAATTATGAAACAAAGTAGCCAGTTGTTAACGCCAATAGTCGAAGATTTGGATAGAAAGCCGAACGTTTCGCCGGGCACGAAAAAGTTTATCGTACAATGGCCCAACAATCAGTCTCGCCTTGAAGCTTTATTCCGAATCGTGACGTTGCCTCGCTAACAAAATTGCAGTCCAAGCCGGGACCGGACGGAAGTAACAGATGGCCCTTTTCGCAAACGGATTGCCGATCGATCAAGCACTGAAAGTTCGTTACTGTGTTGTCGTGGAAAAATTCGGCATACGTTGCGTTTGGAGTTGAAGCAACCAAGTGCATATGAATCTCGTGCCGAGCATGGGGCGCGACCGGCACGCAGTAGCTTGCAGCCGTGGCCGCGATGCGCCGCCATTCGGTGATGCCGCCGCAGACCGTCGCATCGGGCTGTAGCAATCCTGCAGCGCCCCGATCGAGTAGCTCCTTGAAGCGCCAACGACCTGACTCTAGCTCGCCAGTCACGACCATCACTCGTATTTTTTTTGCAAGACGTGCATGATTCTCAATATCGTCAGGCGAGAATGGCTCCTCAATCCAATATGGGTTATATGCTTCTATCCGTTCCATGTAACACATCGCAGTTTTCAAATCCTTCCATGCGTAGTTTGCATCAAGCATCAGGTGGACATCGGGTCCCGCCGCTTCCCGCGCAGCGGCAACACGCCTTTCCTCCTCAGCTGGGCTAAGCCTTCCAATTTTAATTTTGACTGCATCGAACCCTTTGTTGACAAACCCACGCACTTCATCGGCAAGTTTTTCATACGTCTTGCCAGGCCAGTAATAGCCGCCACTAGCATACGCGGGCACGCGATCGGTAACATTAGCACCGAGGAACTGATATAGCGGTAGACCGACGCTACGAGCATTAAGATCCCATAAGGCGACATCAACCACTGACAACGCGCGCATTACCGCACCAGTTCGACCGACTATTAGCGCTGCATCATACATTTCGCGCCATAAGCCTTCAACACGTAAGGACTCTTGCCCTATCAGCATCGGCCCGAACAAATCCTTTACGGCAAGGCCGATTAGCTCACATCCGTTGATCACTCCTCCCCAGCCAATACCTTCATCGCCGCTTGTCGAACGCACGCGCACAAGACAAAACTCCCGCGCTGAAACCGTGCGCGTCGCAAAATGTATGACATTGTCAAGGGGAATGCGGACAACGCAGACCGAAACAGATTCAATTTTGGGCATAATTACTATCTCCTCGTCAAAATTGTTAATTAAAATACAACAAAAAATATAAGAGTAAGTCGTCTATGTTCAAAGAAAAACCAACCTGTCACTAAATTTTCAACAGGTTCCTTTCAGAAGGAGACGATAGACGCGTATTGCTTTAAACTAAATACTTACTCCGAAAAAAATAAACTACACCCCTGTAAACAAAACGCGTCTTCCATGCTACCTTGCGAGATTCTAGTTGATCACACAATACCTTCACCACAACCTAAAGTGTTCTCCTATTCTTAACGTATTTCTCTCCATCGGTAAGCAAAAGAAACTCTTTTCTACTCAGCTGACAGATCCCTCACAGGCAAGTCTTTTTGAGATAATAAACCACAAATTGAAAGCAATCATTCATATATTACTGGGAGCACAAAGTAGTTTACATTATTAAATGATTATTAAGTTGATTGCGTCGAATATCAGAGTGAAAAAATGTAAACTATTTAGTGCCCCTTCTATCAACCAAGAGCGAACCCCTTCTCCTTTAATAACTTTTTTCGTTATCACGATAAAACTATCTCGTCTCAAACCATCAGGAGAGCGCTAATGGAAAAACTGGCAATGATTACCCCTTTGTGGCTCCTTCAGCGAGGCCAGTCACTATTTTGCGTTGTACCAGAAGATAAAATACCATAACAGGAATAGTTACCAGAACTGAACTAGCGAGAAGCATCCCCCAGGAATAGATATTATCTTGCCCGATCCAGGTGGCGAGCCCCAGCGAAAGCACCTTGTTCCTCTCTGAGGAAGTAAATACAAGGGCAAAGAGAAATTCATTCCAAGCGTGATTGAAGCTGAACATGCCGGTAGCCACCAGACCCGGCAAGGCGAGGGGTATCGTAACTTTTCTTAGCGCCTGCAGTCTTGTGCAACCATCTACCATTGCGCTCTCCTCCAGACTTACGGGAATTGCATTGAAGTAGGATCGCATGTACCAGAGGGTTAATGGCAAGGTAAACGCGGTATTGGTGATAACAAGTGCACTTAAGGTGTCCGCCATTCCAAATCTAACGACGTAAATATAGAGGGGGACAACAATCAGCACGCCAGGCAACATATAGCAGAGTAAAGTAATTCGAGAAAAAGTCGCGATGCCAAAAAACCTAAACCGGCTCAAGCTGTATGCGCCGACTCCGCCTATGACGAGAGAAAGCCCGGTAGCGCCACAGGCGACGATCAGGCTGTTTAAGAAGTAAGTCGCAAAACTCGTCTGAATGAAAAGGTCCCGATAGTTGTCAAGCGTCCACTCAACCGGCAAGAAAGTCGGCGTTGCATAAAGTTCTTGTGGCAATTTGAAGGACGTGACCACCATCCAATAGAGCGGAAATCCAACCGCTGTTACCATGGTAACGGCGAGCATGTAAATCACAAACCGTGAAGAAAAACGTTGCAAATCAGCTAGAAGGTCCTGGCGGAGATGTGCACGGTTCGCTGATTCTTTGGGGGTTGCCGTATCGATCATTGCCTCTTCTCCGCTCGTCGTATCAGGACAAAGTAGACCCCAAGCATTGCTGCCAAAATAAGGCTGATAACAATTGCAGTTGCAGTCGCTCTGCCGGTTTCAAAATCAATAAACGCCTTCTGGTAGACAAAAATCGGTAGTGTTGTCGTGGCATTCAATGGCCCTCCGCCGGTGAGAAGGTAGATGATGTCGAATTTATGAAAAGTCCAGATCGTCCGTAACATGGCGGTTAAAAGAAAAATCGGCATAAGATAGGGTAAGGTGATGAGCCTAAACTGCTGGATTGCACTGGCTCCGTCAATCCGGGCGGACTCGTATTGTTCCTGCGGGATTGACTGCAATATACCTAGTAGTGCAAGCACAACAAAGGGAAAGAACTTCCAGGTGCCCACCAAGATGACCGACAGCATCGCCGTACCCGGGCTGTTTAGCCAGAGGAGGGAGTGCTCGATTACGCCAATTTTCATCAGCAGATAGTTCAGGACGCCAACGATATCGTGAAACATGTAGCGCCAGACTAGCACTGCGACAATGGTAGGTATAAGATACGGGGCGAGAGCAACAGCACGTGCAATACCACGGAGCGTAAAGGATTGATTAAGAAGAAGCGCAATACCCAGTCCGATGAACATGTCGAGGCTGACACAGCCAAATACCCAAATTAAGGTGTTGACCAACGCCTGGTAGAAGGATGGATGCGTCAGCACCCATACATAGTTGTCTAAGCCCACAAAGCGCCCGCTGAGTTCGCCGATACCGACATCTTGCATGCTGATCATGATCACCGTAAAAGTCGGAACAGCTACAAGCAACATCAAGAGTACAGCGCTGGGTAGGAGCGCTAAATATGCGATGGACCGATCACCGCGCAGAGCGGCAGGTGACTCAGACATAGGACTCCCAGCCTACCTGTGATTGTGGGGTCTCAGCAGACGACGGTAGTGCAAGGCCACTGGCCGTATCGAAGAAACGCAGATCAGAACGGCGAACAGCAAAGTTCGTCCATTCTTTAAGTGTAATCAAAACATGCAGTGAGATAGAAACTCTGGCAACCACGCGTGCAGCCGGAAGCGGGGCTTCCGTATCGCCGTAAAACAACCTTTCATCGCCGAGATATTCATCACGCTGGGGGCGGAACGGCAGTACCATTAGTTCGTCTTTATCTTGAAAAGACTCCTCTGGAAGAAAGTTCTCAGGGCGAAATCCGATCGTCATCCTGTCCGTCTTGAAAAGATTCATTGGCGGTGCACCCATAAATGAGGCGACAAATGTATCGGCCGGCTGCCCGTAGATTTCTTCAGGTGATCCAACCTGGCGTATGCACCCCTTATCCAACACCACGATGCGATCGCCAAGAGCCATTGCTTCAGTCTGGTCATGAGTAACGTAGATGGATGTCACCCCAACGCGTTCCTGAAATTGGCGTAGTTCATCGCGTGCGGAATTGCGGAGTTTTGCATCGAGGTTCGACAATGGCTCATCGAGGAGGAATACCGATGGATCCCTAACCAACGAACGGGCGAGCGCAGTCCTCTGCCGTTCACCCCCTGAAGCCTCCCGCGGCTTGCGGTCAAGGAGATGATCGATTTTAACTAAGCTTGTCGCCCAACGCACCTTCTCCACAATATCCTTGCTTTTCAAACCACGCACGCGCAATGGGAAGGCGATGTTTTCGAAAATCGTCATGTGCGGATATAAAGCATAGTTCTGGAACACCATCGCAATGTTGCGATCCTTGGGTTGCAGTCGCGTTACAACATGGTCGTCGATGAGGATATCGCCTTTAGTTGGCAGTTCAAGACCGGCGATCATACGCAGCAACGTTGATTTTCCACAACCTGAAGGCCCGAGAAGTACGAGAAATTCACCATCTCGGACCGACAAGCTGACATTGTCCACCGCAACGTTTTTATTGAATAGCTTACTGATGTTCCTAATTTCAAGGCAAGCCATAATACCTCAGACTTTCAGGGTGCAGCGCTTCGGGAAGCGTCGCTGATCATCTCCCTCATGATTGCTGCAAGTAGCCGCATTTCAGCAAGTAAACAGTTCGTAACATTATCCATATCTTTCCGTACATAAGCGATCCCTCTGCGGTCTTTTTCTATTTGTACGGTCTTCTTCTAATTGACGCTGACCGCGGCCACCCTTTCGTGTTCAACATCGGAAGTCGGTGCGCCAGTAACCCTAAGGAGCTTTAAGTTATCCACTGGTACTTGACACAATTATCCATCAGAGGAGCGCGGCGCGAAGCCATCACTATTGGCGCAAGCAGGGCATGAGGGAGCTCCTCATACAAAGCGATTTATCTTCTTAACCTAAGCGTAATCGGACCCAGAAAGCGAGCGGACAGCATGTTATTCGTCCGGTAGACAAATCAAGTCATTTCGGTTTTACTTCATCAACGATGAGTTTCATCTGGTCAGCACCCCATGCTGCTGCCTTCACCGGATCCTCACCTTGGAGTACGACTTTTTGGACGACTTCTGCAGGAATATTGCGCGCGATCACCGAGGTTATATAGGGATTGATTACTCCAGATTTCTTGACCACTCCGTTGACGATGGTCGCACCCGCTTCGTTATCGAAGTCAAGACTATTCGTTGCATCGAAACATACTCTTGCTATATCCTTCCGTCCACCGATCATCGATGCACCGACTTCGATCAGATCCTTCTGCGCGGGTCCCATCGGTGGAATTAGGTGCGGGAAAGCAGTGAGTGAAAAATCAATGACTCTCTCACCCGTCACGAGGAATTTCAAGAATTTCTTTGCTACTTCCACATTTCCCCCCCCAACAGATGCGCTTGCTACGGCATAAGTATCGACATTAATGATATTGACGCCAATACCGCTCGGACCCGCAGGGATTGGAGCAGCAGAAATTTTCGACGCCAAGTCAGGCGAATTGACCCACGCATTGGCAATCAGCCGAGGCAAATGGATGGTCATGGCTACCTTTCCGGTTAGAAAGCTATTCACAACATCACCGTAAGAGTAGGAGGCAATGCCTTTCGGTGAATACTCGGCCATCTCCTTGAGAAAACTCAGAGCTGCTACAGTACCGGGATTATTGAATGTGACATTGAGATTCTTGTCGAAATAGGTGCCGCCAGCCGACCATATTAACGGTGACAGGACCTTGGCAGTCGCCCTGTTTTTTCCGGCCGGAAAAACGAACCCGTAGGTATCACCTTTGGTCAAAGCCTTCGCTGCGCTGCGCAGTTCATCCCAGTTTTTTGGCGGCTTGATACCGGCGGCTTTCAAGAGATCTTCGCGATACCAAAAAGCATACAGTCCGAGTGTGTAAGGCAAATCGTAGACACGGCCTCCGACGTCCGTTATAGAGCCCTCGACGAAGGTCTGGATTCCAATCTCCTTCACCACGTCGTCCAGAGGGGCCAGATACCCTTTTTGCACGAACGGAAAGCGCTCTTCGGAAATCAGTTTAAAAACATCTGGCATGGTCTTTGCCGCGAGTGAAGCCGTAATCTTTTGCAGGCGACCAGTCGTACTAACTGGCTCCAATTCAATTTTTATATTGGGGTTCAGCTTTTCGAATTCCGTAATCGCTTTCTTATAGAATTCGATGCTGGGCGGGTCAGTTTCGTTAGTCATGAACCGGACAACTTGCTTCTGTTGGCCAATCGCAGCCTGCTCCAGCATCAGTGTAATGGCGCAAACGACAGTAACCGCTACAATAAGCTTCAAAAGTTTTGTTGACATAATATTGCCTCCTTTATTAGCCTCTGTTAAATTTAAACGAGTAGCATACATTAAGGTGGATTCACCTGCCAAAATACTTTTTAGCCCATCTTCTCTAATTGTAAAGCCTCAAGGAGAATGCTTCCTCACTACTTCTGAAAACTAATGTCTCAACTCTCTTTATGAGCGTTGCCGCTAAATCTTTCTAACCGGATTGCCCAATGCCTCCCAGTTAATCTCGATGCATAGTTCTGGATCTACTTTAATGTGGAGATATCCTTACTTTGTCTAAACGATAGTGTTTTTTATATATCTAAATAATTTATGTCAATAAAAATAATTAGCTGTTGTTTATAAAATTATATCATTTATACTTATTGGTAACCACTGAACCTATAAATCAAGCTTTGTGGATTTGTTTGTTTTTTGCGTATTCCTGACCATTCAATCCAATATTTTCGGACGAAAGCATCCACCAATTCCAATCGATTTCGTAACAGTTTAGTCCCTTCCCCCGAAGACGGAACAGTCATTCCCCCTATTTCTTTACGGAGTAGCGGCGTCAGAAACCGTACAACTATGGGGACATCCATTGGCGGTACACAGGCCCTTTTTCCAGAAATCTGTTAAGAAATTTGTCGCCGTCCTTTTCTTTTGACAAGCGGGCGGGTATTCTTTATAAGCACAACAAAAATTTAAATGTCGTCCAGTTTTCGAAGCAACGGCAGGGTCAACCTGCCGGGAGAATACAACCGCATGGATTTATCGCTTCAGCAAAAAAAAGCCGTTGAATATACCGGGTCGCCGGCGCTGGTGGTTGCCGGGGCCGGATCGGGTAAAACACGGACCCTGACCGCCAAGGTATCTTATCTCATATCCAAAGGGTATGATCCGGCACGCATCCTGGCTATTACGTTTACCAACAAGGCCGCCGATGAAATGAAAGAACGGCTGGTGAAGCTGACCGGCCTGCCGCTGGAAAGCTTTCCATGGGTTCGCACCTATCATTCGGCCTGCTTTAAAATTCTGAAACAGCATTGTACGGAACTGGGGTACCGGCCGCCGCTGCAGATATTTGCCGAATACCAGCAGCAGAAGGTGCTTAAGGGGGTCCTGACCGAAAAGCTGAATATCGAAAAGAAGTATGTTCCCGCTGTTTTAAGCCGGATTTCTCGCGCTAAAAACTCCGGTCGGCCCGAAGTCTATCTTGATAAAAAACCGTTGGTGGCCCACATCCGGGTAGCTGAGGCCTACGCGCTCTATAATCAGGAACTGAAAAACAGCAATGCGGTGGACTTTGACGATATTCTGCTCCTGGTCCGCGATCTGCTGCGCGATCATCAGTGGATTCGCGACCGCTATCAGAAACTGTTTGCGTACATCCTGGTCGACGAGTATCAGGACACCAATAATTTGCAGGAAGAATTGACGGGACTGTTCCTTCGCAACGGCAACCTGTTTTGCGTCGGCGACGACTGGCAGGCCATCTATTCCTTTCGCGGGAGCAATGTCGGCCATTTTTTGTCTTTCCGCAGCAAGTATAAAGATGCCAAAGTCTTTCGGCTGGAACAAAATTATCGCAGCGCCGATGAAATCGTGCAGGTCGCCAATGAACTGATCGGATACAACGACAGCCGCATGGAAAAAAAATGCTTTTCAAAAAAGCAGGGCGGACGGGTAGAGCTGTTCGCGTTTGACGATGAAAAGGAGGAGGCCGGCTGGACATCGCAGCAGATTCGGTCGTTAAGAGACGGGGGGATCGCATATGACCAAATGGCGGTCCTTTACCGGACCAAGTTTTGTTCGCTTTCGTTTGAGCAGGTTTTGCGGGCACAGGGGATTCCTTACCGGATGCTGGGAGGCAAGGGGTTTTTCGAGCGTAAGGAGGTTATGGACATTAACTGCTATCTTACAGCCGCAGCCTTTGAAAAGGATGACGCAGCCTTTGAGCGCATTCTGAATGTCCCCCGGCGCGGGATCGGTCCCGGTACGATTCAGAAGATCGTCCGGCTCAAGACCGACGGGTTGAGTCTCCAGGGGGCTGCCCGGCAGGCATTGAGGGATCATATGCTGCCTGCCAAGATCGCCGCGTCGATTTCGGCGGTCCTGGATCTGCTGGATGATGTCCGGGATCTGCAGCCGGACCTGGCGGTTGCGGAGATCCTCAAACGGACCGGCTATCTGGAATACCTGAAAGCCTATTCACAGGCCAATTCCATGGAATATACCTCCCGGGAGGAGAATATCGACCAGCTGATCTATTCCGCCTCCCAGAAGGACAGCATTGTCGACTACCTGGAAGAAGCGGCCCTGATTAAGGAAGACAAGTCGGATGATGAAGACGATCCGGGTTACGGCGTCAACCTGGCAACCGTACATGCGGCCAAGGGTTTGGAATTTCAGGCGGTATTCGTTGTCGGCTGTGAGGAAAATCTTTTCCCGCACTGGAAATCACTGGAATCCGAAACCGGACTGGAAGAGGAGCGCCGGCTGATGTATGTGGCTGTAACACGCAGCGCGAAGCATTTGTTCTTAAGCTGTGCCGGTTTTCGTAAAGGCCAGTTTAACCCCAAAAGCCGGTTTCTGAATGAAATCGAGGAAGCCCTTGAAAACACAACCTAAATGATGGAGTCGTGATGTTGAATGTCTACGCAGCGGGCTGGTGCCCGCACTGTCAGAAAACCGTCGTGTTTTTAGAAGAAAACAATATTGCCTTCAATTATATCGATATTGAAGCGCAGCCGGCCGACGTGGTTGCCCGGGTTGTAGCGGCCAACGGCGGATTTGACTGGGTCGTACCAACCTTTGAATTTAACGGAAAATGGCGAAAGGGCAAGGTGTTTGATTCCCAGGAGCTGACAAAGGATCTGGCGGAACTGGGTGTCATCAGGGAATGACCGGGATCTTTAACAGGCTGTTAAAAAAGACTTCTTTTGTTTAATTTCGACGCCTGTCCATGGACATAGGGAGCCTGTTGCGCTGATCTCAAAACGCATTTTCAGAGGCGAGTTTACTCGATAATTTCCAAAACGATTCTTTTTTTTGCCTTGCCGGAGGCGGCGTTTAAAAGCGCTCTCATCGCCTGGGCTGTGCGTCCCTGTTTACCGATGATTTTTCCGATATCCGCTTTGGCCACTTTTAATTCCAGAACGGAGGTGTAGTTCCCCTTAATCTCTTCAACCTTGACCTGTTCCGGGTTGTCCACGATTGACTGGGCAATGTACTTAATCAGATCTTTCATAGCTTCATCTCCCTTGTTGGCAGTCAGGGAACGGGGGGAAAATGTAGACGATTCGACTCTGCAGACTGCTGCGCTGGCTGCGGGACAGCAGAGTTTGCTTCAGATGAATCCTGGAACACATGGAGCTTTATCGGATAACCCGCTCTGTTGGGGGTGATCCGGTATTTCATTTTTCTACTCTTTGACCGTCAATTGGTCGAAAGTTTCAACCGGTATCGCCGGAAAGGTGTTAAATGATATGCCGGTCAGCCGGGTGAGTTTTACGGACGCCTTCATTGCATCTTCAACGCTTGGCAAGTTGACGCAAAACAGCAGATCGTATTGTCCGAGCACTGCATGCATCGCATTGACTTCGCCGTTCAGTTTTTTGATTTCTTGTACCACCATTTCGGTTCTTTCAATGCTCATGGTCTTAATGGCCTCGGATGTGTAATTGCCGAACATGAAAAAAGTTGCCATGATCCACCTCCTTTTGGGTAAAAGCGGTTTTTTTCCTCCTTTATGGCAGTTGCCGTAATGCCGCTCAGTTGAACGGCCGGAAATTCACCTTCGGCCGGCAGAGACTCTTTGTGTAGACAAAATGAGATGAAGGCATAGAAAATGCCATACAGGCAACATTGAATCAATTTAAGCAATAATTGAACAGGTAATTCAGACTATAAAAAATATGGTTGGACGTCAACAAGATATTGTCTGAAGGCAGCACGAAAATGGATGAGACGCTTTTTTATGAATGGATTCCAAAACTTTATTTTGAAGAAACCCCCGCCGAACGGCAAAAGGAGATAAGTCTTGAGATTTTTCGGGAGTGACCCCCCCCCGGAACCCTCACGGCAGGTTCTTGACTGTTTCCAGAATTTGATGGGGTGAAGCTGCGATGAAATCGGCTCCGGCTTCAATCAGTTCGTTTTGTCCGCCAAAACCGTAAGTAACGCCCAGGGTGAGGATGCCGTGTTTTTTCGCCCCGAGGATATCGTAGCTGCGATCTCCGACCATCAACGTGCAATCGGCTGCTATCCTTTCGTTCCGGAGTATATGGGAAATCAAGGCGCCTTTATCGGTCAAGTCCCCGTTTAGTTCGCTTCCATATACCCCTTTAAAATAGTGCATAAGATCAAAGTGCGCCAGGATATCGCGGGCAAAGACCGCCGGCTTTATGGTCGCTACAAACAGATTAACCTCCTGTTTGCATAGCTCGTCCAATATTTCCGGGATTCCCGGGTAGACTTCATTTTCAAACTTGCCCACGGCATTGAAGCGTTCACGATAAAAGGACAGTGCGGTTTCCGGCAGGCCGGTATCCGGCGGGAGCAGTTTTCTGAAGCTTTCCAGAAGCGGCGGGCCGATGCACCACAACAGATCATCGGCTGACGGGACCGGCCGGGCGAGTATTTTCATGGCGTATTGAATGGATCGGGTAATTCCCACCTTGGGATCGGTCAGCGTCCCATCGAGATCAAACAGGATATTTTCAATTTTCATCTTTTTCGGCTTGCCTTGACCTGCGTCAATCGGTTTATGGCTTGAGAATCGGCTGATATGCGTTATCCCGTTAATTTCAGTCCAAAATAATTCAAGGGTTCATTTACAGGACCGCTTGAACCGGATTGCCCCCTGATCATCCTTGCGGATAAGGGCTGCCGTTCGGTTGCAACCTGCTATTGTAAAATAAGGTAGACCGGTGCGTGCAATATAACACGTTTTCGTCTCCCTTTGGTTTTCCTCCTGTCCTTGCCGCTGCGCCGATCCGGGGCCGGAATCGTGGCGTTTTGCCGCCTTCGGTCCTGGCCGCTGCGCCGGTCCTTTTCGCTCTTGAATAGCATGAATGACCTCCTCTATCTTTTAATCAATCACATCAAAATTGTCAAATGAAGATAGTGTGTTATGCCATACTGCCGGAGTCCATCGCCGTTTCGAGCATGCCTGAAAAAATAAGTTTTTTTCAATTAGTCATAATAGCATATTTAGTGCCAATACCTGAATCGGCACTCTCAAAAACCGCTTGATCCGAAATAATTTTTAATAATTTATAACATATTGATATCATGATCATATTATATTTTATAGGGGATATGAGATAGTGCTTGGGAGTGGCCGGAAATAAAAAAGAAAGATTTTTATGCGGGAAAAAATACAAGTTGAGCTACATATTGTGTAGCTCTCTGTTTCGCTATTTGTAGATTCATGGGGGAACGCGATGATGAGAAATTGTTCAGGCAGATTGATTAAAGATCATTATCGCAATGATATCATGTCGCTTCACCACATAAATGCAACCAATCCTGTGTGATCAAATATGAACATCTCCAGATTGGTTAATAATCTCGAGAGGGGTCACGCCAAGGCGTGATTAAAGGATTCAAGTGAAATGTTGAACAATTATAAATAATTAAAGGGTCAAACGGACCGGGAAAAGGGAGAATCGGGGTCGGGTAGGGGTGTATTAAAGGCCAGGTGAACCGTTGGTTCGCTGCCGTTGTTCCAGTTGCGATGCGGCACACCGGCAGGAAAGATGATGAGTGAACCGGGGCCGCAGTCATATTTTACGGACTCAATTTCAATGCTCATTGTGCCTTTGAGAATGTAGAATATCTGATCAACGGTGTGAATGTGCATGCCGGCCGGTGATCCGCCGCCGGCGGGGGTTTTGATGCAATTGATGCTGCAGTTTTTAGCGCCCGAGTCATGATCGAAGAGTTTTTGGACCTGACGTTCATCTGCGCTGCTGTTTTCAATAGCCGTGAAATCAACTTTGCGTACATACTCCATGGGGATCCTCCTTTTTTTGATGATCCGGGGTATATGAAAGCGGCGCCGGCGAGTCAAGAAAAAAGAGGGAGGAAAAATGACAGGATCCGTGCTTGACGTTCGCCTGCATTTGTCATAGGGTACGCGACTTTATGAATCATTATGGATTACCCCCATCTCAACGGGTGATTCGATGTGGCTTCAAGGGCACAGGAGGTCCGGCCGGATTCCATGCGCCTGAAAAATTACAAAGGAAGTGTGTTTTGCGCAAGCCTTTTTATGGATGGATTATTGTCGGTGTTTCATTTTTGATAGGCGTTACGGAGGTGGGCGTCTTTCAGAATATTTTGTCCTTATTCATGAAGCCGATGGCCCAGGATTTCGGCTGGAGTCGGGCCGCCTTTACCGGGGCGATTGCCGTCGGTTCCCTTTGCGGGGGACTGATATCGCCGTTTGTCGGTCCGATTCTGGACCGGTATGGACCTCGGATGGTCGCCTTCTGGGGGATTGTCGTTTTCAGCATGGGACTGTCCGCCCTGATGTTTGTCAGGCATCTCTGGCAGTTGTATCTGTTTTTCGGGGTGTGCCGGATGATTTCCGTCGGAATGCTCAGCCTGGTGGTAACGGTTTCGGTCTCCAACTGGTTTGTGCGCCAGAGGGGCCGGGCGCTGGGGATTACCTGGATCGGCGAACGAGTCGGCAGCGCCCTCCTGCCGGTGTTGATTCAGTTTCTGATACTGGCTTATGGATGGCGGATGGCCTGGGGCGCTCTGGGGGTGGTGGTGTTCCTGATGTCCGGCATCCCCACCCTGCTCTTCCTGAGGCGCCGGCCCGAAGATATGGGGCTATTTCCGGACGGCGCGGCGCCGGTGTCTGCAGATAAAAAGACGGAGGGCCCGGCAAATGTCGATGAACGCAGGGAAGGCCCGGTTGAAGCGCCGGAACCGGTCTGGACCCGTGAACAGGCAACTCATACCAGGGCTTTCTGGGTGCTGACCCTGTTGACCTGTCTGATCCCATTTTTACAGGCGGGCATTAATTTTCATGTCTACCCGTTTATGACGGACCAGGGGTTCAGTCAGAAGACCGCCGTCTGGGTCCTCAGCACCATGGCCGCCTTCGGCGCGCTGGGATCGGTCACCTGGGGGATGCTGGCCGATAAGGTCCGTATTCAATCGCTCCTTGCAGTCAATGCCTTTGGGAGCGGGCTGATATTTCTGCTGTTTTTCTGGATGGTCAGCTTTAAACCGGCCGACGGGTTCGGTGTCGGAATCGTCTTTTTTCTGGCGGCGATTCACGGGCTCCTACACGGCGGCAGGAACACGGTTATTTCCGTCATCTGGGCGGTATTTTTCGGCCGCACGGCCCTGGGCAGCATCTACGGCTTTTCGATACCGTTCAAATCCGCCGCCAATGCCTGCGGGCCGATTTTTGCCGCAATCTGTTTTGATCTGTCCGGGAGCTATGCATTTCCGTTCTACTTATTTGTGGCAATTTTCCTGATTTCAGGGGCGATCAGTATCCGGATGAAACCGCCGCAACAACTCCGCCGGAAACTTTAAGCCAAGCCGGAATGATAAATTTTACCGGCTAACGGTCTTGCTTCCGATTTGCGCCCGCTTGACCAAACGGACACACATAGACGCACATTCCGCAGGTCCGCGCTCCCGTAACCTTGTCTTTAAGATGCCGGCGGTAATCGTCACAGCGTTGAACGATGAAACGGGCGTCCCGGTGTTCGGACGGACTAAACGGCCGGCCGGTAAAGGCTTTGGGGGGGCAGGCGTCCACGCATTTGCGGCAGTCGCCGCACCGGCCGGCCACTGGTTCCCCCGGCTTTAACATGGCATCGGTCAAAATCGTTACCCAGCGGACCCGGGGCCCGGCTGCGGGCGTTATCAGCAGACAATTCGGACCGATCCACCCCAGCCCCGACAACCTGGCTGCCAGCTTGTGTGAAAACAGGCCCTGAAATTTTTCATCGTCGATCTTGTCGGAGGCCGGGATCAGGAGCGTCCGGAAACCATTTTTGTTTAAAATGACGCTCAGATTCAGCGCGATCCGGTCTAAAGCCCGGTTGACCGTATAATAGAGGTAATCATAGGTCCGTGCCACACCGATCTCTTCATGGCGGGGAAGCTGATCGACAATGCCGTCGGCCATGGCGATGCCGATTGAGATCCCCCGGGGATAAGCAGACAGGTAATCCCCGCCCTGTTCGGTGATGGTTTCTACCGCGCCGGTCAGATCGGCCGCCCCGATAAAGCGTGCACCCATGGCAGCGGCCATATCGGCAAGCCGTTTCTGCAGTGTTTGAAGGAATGCCTGTTTCATTTTCTTTCTCCTGGTTTTATCGGGGCCGGGTCAAAGCCCGTTTTCACCGATTTGGGATGTCGTAATTGTCATGCCGCGCAAAGCGGCCCATGCATGATCAGGATTTTATATTGGAAATGATAATACCGCGTTTGTCCGATGGCGTCAAACGGCGGATATGCCGCCGGTTTTACGGATGATAAAGATCGCAATCGCACTTCGATTTCTAAAATTCCGATGAACCGCCCCGCAATGATTCCATGGCAGATAAATATTGACATGCAAAGGTAACTTTCCTATAGTTCGCAATCCAAAACATAATGATTTTTCTGAGGGTAATTAACCTCTTAACCGTTTAATACAGAAGGATAAAAAATATAAAGGAGGTGAAGTTAAAGACGCGCATTGATTTTTAATGGGAGCAGTTGTTTTTGACACCTGATCGATTCAATAATCAAACCTAAGGAGGTATTAATGACTTCAACTATTCTTTTTGCTTTAGCATGCGGGCTTCTCGGAGTTGTATACGCCGTTGTTACCGCCATGTGGGTATCCAAGCAGGACGCAGGCAATGCGAAGATGCAGGAGATCTCAAATGCGGTCAAAGAGGGCGCATACGCGTTCCTGGCACGTGAGTATAAAACCGTCGCGATCGTTGCCATTATTCTCGTTGTCCTGATTGCCGTAACGGGTCTGGGCATCTGGACGGCGATCGGTTTTGTCGTCGGTACGGTCGGTTCCGCGCTGGCCGGTTTTGTCGGTATGTGGGTAACAGTCCGGGCCAACGTGCGGACCACCCAGGCTGCCAGCAAAGGGCTTCAAGCCGCCCTCGGTCTGGCCTTCAAGGGCGGCTCGGTGACAGGCGTTATGGTGGTCGGGCTCGGCATCATCGGTCTGGCCGGGTTTTATTTTATTGCCAAGCAGTCTTCGCCTGACACGGCCTTCCACGCCCTGATCGGCCTCGGCTTCGGCTGCTCCCTCATGAGCGTGTTTGCCCGGATCGCCGGCGGCATCTACACCAAGGCTGCCGATGTCGGCGCCGACCTGGTCGGCAAAGTGGAAGCCGGGATTCCTGAGGACGATCCCCGGAATCCGGCGGTTATTGCCGACAACGTCGGCGATAATGTCGGCGACTGCGCCGGCATGGCCGCAGACCTTTATGAAACTTACACGGTTACAGTCGTTGCGGCCATGCTGCTGGCCAAGACGGTCTTCGGCGCCGGCAGCGCCTGGGTGGAATTCCCGCTGCTTCTGGGCGGAATATCCATCATTGCTTCCATTATCGGGACCTTTGCCGTAAAGCTCGGCAAAAACCAGTATATCATGGGCGCCCTTTACAAGGGGCTTGCCGTTTCAGGTATACTTGCAGCCATCACATTTTATATTGTAACGGGCTTTTTCCTGAAAGGCGCATCCGCAAAAGCTTCGCTGACGGCCCATCCCTCTTTTACGCAGATGAACGTTTTTCTGATGGCGCTGATCGGTCTGGTATTGACCGGCCTGATCGTGGCCATTACGGAATATTTTACCGCCAAGGAGTATAGCCCGGTAAAACACATCGCCAAGGCCAGTCTGACCGGCCACGGCACCAACGTCATCGCCGGTCTGGCCGTGAGCATGAAGTCGACCGCAGCGCCGGTGATTGTGATCGTTGCCTCGATCCTTTCCGCCTATGCATTAGGCGGCGGATTTTCCGGCGATGCCGCGGGCGGACTGTTTGCCATCGCCTTGTCGGCGGTATCCATGCTGTCCATGACCGGAATCGTCGTTGCCATCGACTCATACGGCCCGATTACGGACAATGCCGGCGGTATTGCCGAAATGGCGGGACTGCCGGAAGAGATCCGCAACATCACCGACCCGCTGGATGCGGTCGGAAATACCACCAAGGCGGTAACCAAGGGGTATGCCATCGGTTCGGCCGGGCTGGCTGCGTTGGTTCTTTTTGCGGAATATTCACGTTCGTTCAGTGATGTCATTCTGTTCGACCTGTCAAATCCGATGGTACTGGCCGGGCTTTTTATCGGCGGACTCCTGCCTTATTACTTCGGTTCGCTCCTCATGGAGGCCGTGGGCAAGGCTGCCGGCAGCATTGTGGAAGAGGTGCGGCGGCAGTTCCGGGAGATTCCCGGCATCATGGAATACAAGGCCAAGCCGGAATACGGCAAATGCGTCGACATCGTTACCAAGGGTGCCATCAAGCAGATGATGGTGCCGGCGCTGATTCCGGTGGTGGTTCCGATTCTGGTCGGCGTGTTCCTCGGCCGGCAAGCGCTTGGCGGGGTTCTGATCGGAAGCATTCTGACCGGGCTTTTCCAGGCCATCGCCATGACCAGCGGCGGCGGCGCATGGGACAATGCCAAGAAATCCTTTGAAGACGGCGTGACCGACGATAACGGCGTTGTTCACAAGAAGGGGAGTGACGGGCACAAGGCTTCCGTTACCGGTGATACCGTCGGCGACCCCTACAAGGATACCGCCGGTCCGGCCATCAACCCGATGATCAAGGTTATCAACATTGTTGCACTGTTGATTGTTCCGATGTTGTAAAAGCAGTTTACACCCTTCTCTTATTCGTTTTGCAGAAGGGATGGATACGACGAGAGCGCCCGGTGTGAAAGCAGTACGCACCGGGCGCTATTTTTTTGGAATCGAAATCAGAAGGAGGGCGAAGGGGTTGACGGGGAATAAGGGGTATAGTAGGCTGCGGCACTTGATTGCGACATGAAAGGACGGATTATGAAGTTTGCCGAGAGAATGAACCGCCTGAAAAAGGAAAGCGCATTTGTTGTATTTGCCAAGGCCACCGAACTTGAGCGCCAGGGCCGGGACATCGTTCACCTTGAAATCGGCGATACGGATTTTAATACGCCCCGAAACATTATTGAAGAAGCTTATGACCGGATGAAAAAAGGGCATACGCATTACTGCCCGTCTGCGGGCATTCCGGAACTGCGCCAAGCCTGCAGCGAATGGCTGGCAAGCAGCAACCGGGGGGATTATCTTCCCCGGGAGATCGTGGTGGGGCCGGGCGGAAAGTCTTTTCTCTATTATGTCATCATGACCCTGACCGGACCCGGGGATGAGGTGATTTATCCGGACCCGGGTTTTCCGGTGTACGAATCGGTGACGCGCTACGCCGGGGCCAAGCCCGTGCCGCTGCCGATGCTGGAGGAAAACGATTTCCGGTTTACGGCCGAAGATCTAACCGGCCGTGTGACCGATCGCACCCGTCTCATTATTCTGAATTACCCCCACAACCCCACCGGCGGCACCCTGACCCGGGCGGAACTCGATGCCATTGCGGAAATTGCCGTTAAAAAAGACATCGTGGTGTTGTCCGATGAGGTATACGCCCACATGCTGTTTGAAGGCGAGCACATCTCCATCGGGACCCTGCCGGGGATGCGGGACCGGACCATCCTGCTGGAATCATTTTCAAAGACTTACGCCATGACCGGCTGGCGCATGGGATTTGCGGCCGCCCCCGTCTGGCTGGCCGAGCCGCTGACACAGCTCATTACCAACTCGGCCAGCTGCGTTCCGCCCTTTGTACAGTATGCCGGCGTCAAGGCGCTGCGAGGGGACCAGGCTGAAAGCCGGGCCATGATGGCGGATTTTAAAAAGCGGCGGGATTTTTTCATTGCCGGGCTCAACCGGGTACCGGGGATTTCCTGCCAATCACCGGCGGGAGCTTTTTACGCATTTCCGAATGTCAGCCGGCTTCCGGTCAAGGCAGAGGCTTTTGCCGACTACCTGCTGGAACACTCGGGCGTGGCTACGCTTCCGGGCTCGGCCTTTGGCGCCCATGCCGCCAATCATCTGCGCATGTGCTTTGCCACCAGCGTGGCCAACCTGGAAAAAGCCATTGAACGCATCGGCCGGGCGGCGGCAGAGATCGGAAGATAAAACAGTATTCGGATTTCGAATTTTATCCGATGGCATTTGCGGAAATCATGTCCTCTTGGTTTAGACGAAAGACAGCCCTCCTGGTCTCGGATATTTACTTGGAACATTTCCGGCAAAACCCGATAAACTCAAGCCGGTGACCGGTGATTTGATAATCGGTGGACCCGGCCAGCGCATCTTCAACCTGCTTCAGGGGACCGATGCAGAGGTCGTCCACCCGGGCGCAGCGGATGCAGCGGATATGGTAATGGCTTTGGGCGTTGCCGTCGAACCGTTTCATGGCGCCGCCGATTTCAATGTGCTGGATTTCACCTAGCCGGGTGAGAATTTCCAAATTCCGGTATACCGTTCCGAGACTGATGTGCGGCAGCCGCTTTTTTACCTTTTCATATAATTCGTCAGCGCTGGGATGTGTCTTGACTTTCCGGAGTTCTTCCAGAATGACCTGACGCTGGCGGGTCATCCGCAGGTTCTGGTTTTCAAACCGTCCGGTTTTTTTTAACGATATTTTTTTCAAAACAGGGCCGATATCCTTCTATTTGGTTTGTGACTAAGTTGAACTGGGTTCCCTGTCAAGGGTTAATCGCCTACCGCCTCCCTTCCCAGCCGGGGGCAAAAAGGGGGGATCAGCATGTTCAGGTTCAGCGCCGGTCAAGAGGCGTAAATTCGCATTCTTCCGGCCCGCAGTATTCACCGATGTATTGAGATTCCGGCCGGTATAAAACAGGCTTGGGCGCGGCATCCGCAAAGTGCTCTTCCAGCACATGGGCGGTCCATCCGGCGATTCTGGAAATAGCAAAGACCGGCGAAAACAGATCGATGGGGATCCCCATGCTGTAAAAAAGGGAGGCGCTGTAAAAATCGACGTTCGTGAAAATATCTATGCCTTTATGTTTTTTAAAGGCTGCCTTGGCTTTTTTTTCCAATTGACTGGAAATTTCATACCACTGGGGCTGGCCGGTGCGTTCCCCCATTTTTTGGGACATGGGCGCCAGGATGAGTGCGCGCGGATCGTCTACCTTGTATACCGCGTGGCCCAGTCCGAAAATAAGCCGGCCGGCGTCGAGTTCCTGCCGGATGTAATCTTCGATCTTATCAACTGAGCCGATTTTCAGGAGCATCTGCATTACCCGGGCATTGGCGCCGCCGTGCAGCTCACCGGAAAGGGAGCCGACCGCGGCGGAAACCGCCGCATACATGTGCGCCCGGGTCGACGCCACCTCCCGGGCGGCAAAGGTGGAAGCGTTAAAGGTGTGTTCGGCATGCAGGACCATGCCTACATCGAAAAACCGGGCGGTTTCTTCATCCGGAACTTTCCCCTTCAGCATATAAAGGAAATTGGCGGCGTGGCTCAGTTCCGGCAGTGGTTCGAGGGGTTCCCGGCCGTTGCGGATTCTGTCCCAGGCGGCTATCAGGGTGGGGAGCTTTGCGACCAGGCGGATGGCGATTCTTAAAGAGGCTTTCCGGGAGCGATCCGCCAGATCCGGATCGTGATGCGCCAACAGGGATACCCCGGCCTGAAGAATGTCCATGGGAAGGGCCGTGGCTGGCCGGGTTTTCAAGGCGGCGATCAATTCCGGAGAGATCGGACGCTCTATGGAAAGTGCCTGTTTGATTTCCCGAAGCTCATTTTTATCCGGCAGTTTTTCATATAACAGTAGATAGGTGATTTCCTCGAAACTGGCGTCGAGTGCCAGGTCCTTTACCAGGTATCCGCGGTAAATCAGCTTGCCGGTATTGCCGTCAACGTCGCTGATTCGGGATGTGGCTACGGTAAAGCCCCGCAGACCGGTGTTTAAAATCGGACGACATTCTTCCATAAGTCACCTCAACGGTTTGTGAATTCCAAACAGATGTCGAAATCCGGATATTCCCGAATTGCTGTTCATTCCTATTACTAAAAATGAAATCAGTCCAGTAAAAAGTCAAGTTTGACGGTTAAAATTTAAAAATGTCCCCGGTTGTAAATTGAATTTAAAAGTGCTAAAAACAAAAGCATGTATGTTGCGGGAGTTTTTCCTGCAGGCCGCTGCCGGGATTCCTTCCGGCTTTCCTTGTTGTTTTTATCACTAACAGGCGCTCGCCTGGAAGCAGCAGTTGGGTATCTGGGTTGCAGCAGGTGCGGATCATGACGAAGCAAAGGTCCCGGATGATATCGGTCAGGATTAAAAAAGGTTATGATTTGAACATTGCCGGTCGGCCTTCCATGGAAACCGAGACAGCGGCTCCTCCTGCCCGGGTGGCGGCACTTCCTGAAAGAATACCGTTTGTAAGGCCCAAACTTCGCGTTAAAGCCGGCGACCGCGTCAAGGTGGGGTCGGTCCTGTTTGTCGACAAACGCAATCCTGAAATCAAATTCCTGTCTCCCGGCGGCGGCAGGATTGAAAAGATAGACCTGGGGCCCCGCCGCGTCATCCGGGAAATAGTCGTTGTCCTGGACGCGGATGAAACCCATGAGGGCTTTGATACCGTTTCTGAAGCCGCCCTTGACGGTATCGACCGGGATGAACTCGTCCGGCGATTGGTGGACGGCGGGCTCTGGCCCCTGATCCGGGCCCTGCCGTTTCGCGACATTGCCGGGCCAAAGGACGTTCCGCCGGCCGTCATTGTAAGTATCGGCAACTCGCAGCCGTTTCATCCCCAGCCGGAAATTTATTTAAAGGACAAGGCCGATCTTTTTAAATTCGGCTTAAAGGCGATTCGGCGACTGGCGGATGGAAACGTGCAGGTATCGATATCCGGCTCTCGCCCGCAGCTGCAAACGGACCTTGACGGGTTCATTACCCACCGTACCATCGGCAGACATCCGGCCAACGATCCCGGTGTGCTGCTTTACCATACCAAGAAATCGGCGGTGGAAAACCGAACGTGGTTTGTCGACGGCCAGGACCTGCTGCTGATCGCAGCGCTCCTTAAAACCGGCCGATATCCGACCGAGCGGACAGTGGTGGTGGCCGGCAGCCGCGCGCTTGAAAAAAAACATCTGCGGACGCGGCTGGGCGCGCCGCTGGCCGATCTGGTCAAGGGGGATATCCGCAAAGGGGACAGCCGCCTGATAGCCGGCGGGGTGTTGACCGGCTACAGCACCGAACCGGAAACGTATCTGGGATTTTATGAAACCGCCCTGGCGCTGGTGCCCTTGGGGGATGCGCGCGAGTTTCTAGCGTTTGTCCGGCCCGGAATAAACAAGCCTACCTATTCCAGAACATTTTTATCGGCCTTGAGCAGGGCCGATTTGGAAATGAACTGTAATCTGCATGGCGGCCTGCGGGCCTGTATCGCCTGCGGGCATTGCATGGATGTCTGCCCGGTGGAGATATTGCCGCAACTGACCTATAAGTGTATTCTGGCCGGCGAGGTGGAGGAGTCCCTGGAGCACGGCCTGCTGGATTGCGTGGAGTGCGGGCTGTGTTCATATGTCTGCCCCTCTAAAATCGAACTGTTTGACACGTTAAAGACGGCCAAGGCGGCTTATTATAAAGAGATTTCCTGAGGATGGATGGCGCGGAATGCAGGTAATTAAGAATATTTTCAATTCGCAGCGCGCGCACTTCAGCGCCGGCGGCAGGTTTGAAAAGTATTACCCCTTCTTTGAGGCGATGGAGACGATTTTTTTCGCTCCTGCCGACACCACCGCCGGAGGACCGCATGTGCGCGACAGCCTCGATGTCAAACGCTATATGACCATTGTCATTGCCGTCCTGATCCCGCCGCTCCTTTTCGGCATTTACAACGCCGGCTACCAGTCCCGCCTGGCGGCGGGACTTTCCCCGGATTTTACCGCGGTATTCAGCAGGGGCCTGTGGATTGTCCTGCCGTTGGTACTGGTATCGTATGCCGTGGGGTTTTTCTGGGAGATTTTATTTGCCGTAAAAAGAAAGCACGCCATCAGCGAGGGCCTGTTTGTCACGGCCATGCTGTTTCCGCTGACGCTGCCGCCGACAACACCGCTGTGGCAGGCCGCCCTGGGGATTTCTTTCGGGATCGTGATCGGCAAGGAACTGTTCGGCGGGACCGGCCGTAATTTCCTTAATCCGGCCCTGACCGGCAGGGCCTTCCTCTTTTTCGCCTATCCCGGCAACATGTCCGGCGATGCCGTCTGGACGGTGATCAGCGGGGCAAAGGACGCGGTGGTCGACACCTTCAGCGGGGCGACCCCCCTGGCGCTGGCCGCCCTGACGGAAAACGGGAGCGTGGCAGCGGCCCTGTCAAAGGCCGGCTATTCTTTTGCGCGGCTTTTCTGGGGTCTTTATCCCGACAGCATCGGGGCGTCATCGGCCCTGCTGTGTCTGGTCGGCGCAGTCATTCTGATGGTCATGGGGATTGCCAACTATCGAATCATTGCCGGCGACGTGCTCGGGGTGCTTTGTACCGGGTTTCTTCTGAACCTGGCGGCATCCGAGTATTCAAGCCCGTACCTGTTGCTGAACCCCTTTTATCATCTGGTGATGGGCGGCGCCGCCTTCGGAATTGCCTTTATGACCACCGATCCGGTTTCCGCCCCGGACATGAACAGCGCCAAATGGATTTACGGGTTTATGATCGGCGCCCTGACGGTTTTGATCCGGGTGTTCAACCCCGCCTTTCCCGAGGGGATTATGCTGGCGATCCTGTTTATGAACCTGTTCGCGCCCCTGCTGGACAGCATCGTGGTGCGGCTGAAATTAAAAAAACGGGTGCCGAATGTCTGACGGATTCAAGACGGTAATTTTTGCCGCTGCCTTGTGTCTGGTCTGCAGCGTCCTCCTGACGGCTGCTTCGAGCGGGCTGAAGCCGTTTCATCAGACCAATATCATGCTGGACAAGCAGAAAAATATTTTAAAATCGGTCGGGCTGATTCAAGACGACGAAAGTTATTCCTCAGCTGAAATTATCAGCCGGTACAATCAGAACATCAGAGCCCTGTGGGTCAATCCGTCCGGCCAGATTGTTGCGGAGAAACAAAGGGGGGAATCGGATCTGCCGGTTTACCTGTACCAGCAGGGCGAAGCGATCTCGGCTTATATCCTCCCCATTCATACCCGCGGGCTGTGGGGTCGGATCAACGGGTATCTGGCGATCCAAAGCGACGGCGTAACCATTTCCGGTTTTACGGTCTACAGCCATTCGGAAACTCCGGGACTGGGCGGCGAGATCGAAAAACGCTGGTTTCAGAAAAATTTTATCGGTAAGAAAATCGTGGATCGTTCCGGCAATTTTGTTTCCATTGCCGTTGCCAAAGGCGCGGTTGAAGAAAGAATCCCCGCAGAGCGGCAGGCCCATTATGTTGACGGGATCAGCGGCGCAACCCTGACCGGAAAATTTTTGTCAAGCGGATTAAAGGAAATCCTGCTTCAGTATGAACCGGTATCCATCAATTTCAGAAAAAACATCATCGGTAAAACCCATAAGGTGTCGGAATGAAGCTGACTCACAGCAAGTCATTTAAAATTCTGACGGAACCGCTGCTGGCCAATAATCCGATCTCGAACCAGATTCTGGGGATCTGTTCGGCCCTGGCGGTGACGGTGCAGTTAAAAACGGCCATTGTCATGAGCCTGGCCCTGACGTGTGTGGTGTCGTTTTCAAATCTGTCGATCTCGCTGCTGCGAAACCTGATCCCCAAAAATATCCGGATTATCGTTGAAGTCGCCATTATTGCCACCCTGGTGATTCTGATCGATCAGATCCTGCGTGCCTTTCTCTATGACATCAGTAAACAGTTGTCGATTTTTGTCGGCCTGATTATCACCAACTGTATCGTCCTGGGACGGGCGGAAACATACGCCATGGTCAACCCGCCGGGGTATTCCTTTTTAGACGGCGTCGGCAACGGCCTGGGCTACAGCTCGGTTTTGATCGGGGTCGCCTTTTTGCGGGAACTTCTGGGGTCCGGAAAACTGCTGGGGATCCAGGTTATCCCCCTCTCGGTTTACGAATTCGGATACCGGGACAACGGTTTGATGCTGCTGGCGCCCGGAGCTTTTATTGCCATCGGGCTTTTTGCCTGGCTGCAGAATACATGGAAAAAGAAATAGCAAGGGTCGATTAATGGAAAACCTGATCAGCATTGCGTTAGATTCCGTCTTTGTGGGAAACATCCTGCTGGCATATTTTCTGGGGATGTGCTCTTTTCTGGCGGTTTCCAAAACCATGCGGACGGCGGCAGGGCTCGGATTTGCGGTGGTCTTTGTCTTGTCCATCACCGCCCCGGTCAACTGGTTGGTATACCGGGGGCTGCTGGCGCCCGGCGCTCTGGCATGGGCCGGATTGCCCGGTCTGGACCTGAGCTTTTTAAAATTTATTTTATTCATCGCGGTCATTGCCGGCATGGTCCAGGGCGTGGAGATGATCATCGACCGGTATTCCCCGGCGCTGTATACGGCCCTGGGGGTGTTTCTGCCGCTGATAACGGTTAACTGCGCCATTTTGGGAGCTTCACTCTTTATGGTTGAGCGCGAATACACCTTCATTGAATCGGTGGTTTTCGGGATCGGTTCCGGCACCGGCTGGATGCTGGCGATCGTTTCAATGGCGGCCATCCGGCACAAACTTCGTTATGCCGATATCCCCGAAGGGCTGCAGGGTTTCGGGATCAACATGATCGTGACCGGCCTGATGGCCATGGCGTTTATGCTTTTTTCAGGCATTACCCTGTGAGGTGTCTGCGGGACTGCCCTTTCATGCCAAATCCTGCAGTTGCAGCAACAGAATAAAGTTTGGAGTACGGATTGATTTATTTTGTCAGCACAGTCGTTTTCTCCGGTGTGGTGCTCACCTTGGTGGGAATCCTCCTGTTCCTCGAGTCCAAGGTCGTTATCAAGGGCAAGCGCACCATCGTCATCAATGACGATCAAGAAAAGAAACTGCGGGTGCCCGGCGGCATCACCCTGCTGTCGGCTCTGCTGCGAAACGACATTCTACTCCCGTCGGCCTGCGGCGGCAAGGGCACCTGCGGCACCTGCAAGTGCCGGGTGGACGAAGGCGGACGGGACGTTCTGCCCACCGAACTGACTCACCTCAACCGAAAAGATCGACTGGGAAACATCCGCATTGCCTGTCAGGTCAAGGTCAAAGAGGACATGAAAATCCGGGTGCCGGAAGAGATTTTCAGCCTCAAAAAATATCGGGCCAGCGTGGTTTCCAATACTAATGTCGCCACTTTTATCAAAGAGCTGGTTTTGCAGCTCGAACCGGGCGATAATCTGGACTTCAAGCCCGGTGCATACGTCCAGATCGATATACCGGAGTACGAACTGTCCTATGAACAGATCGACGTGGCCGAGCAATACCGTGCGGTCTGGAAGAAATTCAATTTGTGGGAACTGCAGGCCGTCTCCCGCGAACCGGTCAACCGTGCTTACTCCCTGGCAAACCCGCCTTTTGAAAAGGATATTTTAAAATTTACCATCCGGATTGCGACCCCGCCGCCTAAAGCGGCCGATATTCCCCCCGGCATCGCTTCTTCTTACATATTCAATCTCAAGCCGGGAGACGCGGTGGTGCTGAGCGGTCCCTACGGCGAATTTTTTGTCAAGGAAACCGAGAGAGAGATGTGCTTTGTCGGCGGGGGGGCCGGTATGGCGCCGCTTCGCAGTCAGATTCTGCACCAGCTGCTGACGCTGAAGACCCGGCGGAAAATAACGTTCTGGTACGGTGCCCGGTCCAAACAGGAAATGTTTTACGATGATGAGTTTAAAGGGCTGGCGGATAAATTTGAGAATTTTTCCTATTATGTGGCGTTATCGGAACCGCAACCCGAAGACCGGTGGCAAGGGATGACCGGCTTTATTCATCAGTGCCTCTATGACCACTACCTCAAGGACCATGAGGATCCCACCGAAATAGAATATTATATCTGCGGTCCGCCTCCCATGTTGAAGGCCGTCAAAGACACGCTCTACAACCTGGGGGTGGAATCGGAGATGATCGCATATGACGATTTCGGCTGACCTGCCGGACTTATGCTATAAAAACATTTTCTCAGCCGGCCTTCTTTCCGGCACGTACTCGTGCGGAATTTTACCTTCGTTCCATTCCTTTGAGACGTACAGGCTGCAATAGCAGGAGCCGAATTCTATAACATCCGGGGTCCGATAAACACAGGGGCAGATGATATCCCGGTCATTTTCGCGGCTGCCGGATGCCAGGCGGCAGGGACAGGCCATGTAGCCGTAGCGTTCTTTGTTGACCAGCAGGCCCTGCAGCAGTTCAAATACCTTCTCCATGTCGTTATTAAAAAAGTATCCCTTGGGTTCCTGGACCTTTTTCAGCATTTCATACAGTTGTTGTGTATCCATCAGAGTCCCAGCGCCTCCTTGATTTCTGATTCCTTATACCCGACGATTACCTTGTCGCCGATGATGATGGTGGGAAACGAACAGCGGGGATTAAAGTTTTTGACATCCTGCAGGATGGCGGCCCGCTCTTCGCCCTGCAGCTGGTCGACATCAATAAACTCATATTTGATTTCACACTCGCCTAAAAACTTCTTGGCCGCTTTGCAGTGGCCGCAGGTGCTGAGAGAATAGACCTTTACGGATTTTTCGGACATGGCGGGTTCCTTTCTTGGTCGGTATTCGGGTTTAAATCTTTGGTTCGTTCAAACCGGCAGATCGAACTCACATGCCACCATAGCAAAGGGGGCCGGAATTGTAAAGGCGCCGCAATCGGCCGTTTTTTCTTGACCGTCCATTTTTTTAGCGAAAAGACGCTTCGCCCGACTTGACAAAAGAATCCGGTAACCTTAGTATTATCAGTAATGATTATCAATATGGGCTCTTGATACAATCCTTAAATAAAATATTAAATTGACACATGGTGGCATCCACTGTAACCTGATCATCATCAGGATTTCTGACCGGCCGGTCGGTCTTTGGCTGTTCTATTGAAGTTTTAATCTTTTTTAACCTGATAATCATATAAACCTTTCCACGAAGGGAGGAAAAATGGAAAAAAAAACGACCATCTCCGAAAAAAAGGAAAAGGAGATTGCACCGAAAGATCTGACCATATGTGACGCCACGGCCCAGATGATAACGAAAGCCCGCATCGACGGGGTGTCGTTGTCCTTTGATCGGGCGGCCGATATGAAGGCGTGTCCCATCGGCAAGGACTCGGCCTGCTGTAAAAACTGTTTTATGGGACCCTGCCGGTTGAATTCCAAAGACCCCTATGGCAAAGTCGGTGTCTGCGGCGCCACGATCGATACGATCATGGCCCGGAATTTCGGCCGCATGGTGGCGGCCGGAACCGCCTGCCACAACGATCACGGCATGGCCATGCTGGAGCTTTTCCGGGATGTTGTCAACGGCGACATCTCCGACTATTCTATCAAGGATCCCGTCAAACTGGAAGCAGTCGCCGCCTCGGTCGGCATTGCTACCGAAGGCCGCGAGGTCCTGGATATCGCCAAGGATTTGTACCATGAACTGGAGAAAACCTACACGCAGGTGGAGGGCGAAATTCCGTTCGCCAAACGGGTGCCCCCGAAAACGCTGGAAACCTGGCGCAAGCACGGGGTAGTACCCCGAGGGGCCATGCGTGAGATCATGGAAATGATGAACCGGACCCATATCGGGGTCGACCAGGACTACCGCAACATAACCAAGCAGTGCAGCCGGACAGCGCTGGTGGACGGATGGGGCGGTTCCATGGTTGCTACTGAAATCGGCGATATTCTGTTTGGGACCCCCTCGCCGGTCAGCATCGAGGTCGATATGGGGGTTCTCAAGGAAGACCAGGTCAACATCATCGTTCACGGTCACGAGCCCAATCTGTTTGAATCCATGATTGCATCGGTGAATGAACCGACTCTGATCGAATCCGCCAAAAAGGCCGGGGCCAGGGGAATCAACCTGGTGGGAATGTGCTGTTCCGGGCTTGAAATGCTCTCACGGCACGGGATTCCGCATGCCGGCAACTTTTCGTCGACGGAAGCGGTCTTAGTAACCGGTGCGGTTGATGCCATGGCGGTGGATATTCAATGCATCCAGCAGGGGCTGGTCAAGGTTGCTGAATGTTACGGCACGCAGCTTTTTACAACCAATCCGCGCTGTAAAATTGAAGGGGCCACCCACATCGAATTCCATGAGCGTGATCCCAAATCCTGTACCGATGAAGTCGTCATCAAGGCCATTTCACGATTTAAAAATCGTAAGATTCCGCTGGTCATTCCAAAAAAGGTCAGCCGCGGGGTCCACGGCTTTTCGCATGAATATATCAACTACATGCTGGGCGGAAGTTTCCGTGCATCCTACGCTCCGCTGAATGACAACATCATCAACGGCCGGATCAGAGGGGTGGCCGGCGTAGTGGGGTGCACCAATCCCAGGGTCAAGCAGGACTGGGTGCATGTGGAACTGGTAAAAGAACTGATTAAAAACGACGTCCTGGTTGTTCAGACCGGATGTTCGCAGGTCGCGCTGGCCAAAGCCGGCCTGACGACGCCTGAGGCCGCGATTCTGGCCGGCCCGGGCCTGCGCGAAGTCTGCGAAACCGTGGGGATGCCCCCGGTTCTGGGCCTGGGAGCCTGCGTCGACAATACCCGGATCCTGATCGCCTGCTCGGAAATGGTGCGACAGGGCGGTCTGGGATCCAGCATTGCCGACCTGCCGGTTGCCGGTGCCGCGCCTGAATACATGAGTGAGAAAGCCATCGCCATCGGGCAATACTTTGTGGCTTCCGGGGTGTTCACCGTATTCGGCGTCACCTTTCCCATTATTGAGGGGACCAAATTTCATAAACACCTGTTTGAAGAACTTGAAACGATGGGCTTCGGCAAATGGGGATTTACGCCCGATCCGTATGAAATGGCCCGGATGATGATTGCACATATCGACAAAAAGCGTAAAGCTCTCGGAATCGACAAGGCCAGGGAACGTGTCCTTGTCGATATGGCCACCCGCCGGGAGATGGAAGCGGCCTAACCCGTGCTATCAGTTTTATAACCGAAATAGAATTCGTTAAACAAAAGGGGTTCGCAGGAACCCCTTTTGTTATCTTGACTTCCACATAACATGCTTTCCCATCAGTTTTCTTCAGCAGGAAATCCAGCCGGGAGCCGTTCCCGATTTAATCTTGACAAACGTATGAAACTGAATATGCTATTAAAGATTCGAAAAAGGCAAAGATTTTTTTGTTAAAACCAAGGGTTATTTTAAAATAGGTCTATGTGAACGGAGGTTGGAGAATGAAAGTCCTGGTCAGTGACAACTTGGGTGAAGCGGGGATTGAAATTTTAAGGAAAGAAGCGGGTATAGATGTTGACGTCCAGACAGGCCTGACACCTGCCGAGCTGAAAAAAATCATCGGCGATTATGACGCCCTGGCGATTCGAAGTGCGACAAAGGTTACGGAAGACTTGTTGACGGCCGCGACCCGTTTAAAAGTAGTCGGTCGGGCTGGAATCGGCCTTGATAATGTCGATATTCCCGCCGCAACCAAACGCGGGATCGTGGTGATGAACACACCCGGCGGCAATGTGATTACGACTGCCGAACACACCATTGCCATGATGCTGGCCCTGACGCGCAACATCCCGCAGGCAACCGCGTCGCTGCGCCAGGGGCTGTGGAACAAGAAATATCTTCAGGGAAGGGAGATTTTTGACAAAACGCTGGGAGTGATCGGTTTCGGAAAGATCGGCTCAATTGTGGCGGACCGGGCCAGAGGGTTAAAAATGAGGGTAATCGTCTGCGATCCGCATGTCACTCCCGACCTGATTGAAAAGGCCGGGTTTGAGTGTGTTTCCATGGATGAATTGTATCGCCGATCGGACTATATTACGGTCCATGTGCCCAAACTGAAGGATACCGTGGGGTTGATCAATAAAAAAGCGATCAGCCGGATGAAAGACGGGGTGATGATCCTCAACTGCGCCCGGGGCGGTATTGTGGATGAATGTGATTTGTATGCGGCCATCAAATCGGGAAAGGTCGCCGGCGCAGCTTTGGATGTGTTCGAAAAGGAGCCTCCCGGGAACTGCCCGCTGTTTGAACTGGACAGCGTTATCGGCACGCCGCATTTGGGGGCGGAGACCCGGGAGGCACAGGTAAACGTGGCCGTGGCCGTGGCCAGCCAGATTATCGATTTTCTTAAGAACGGCACCATCATCAATGCCGTAAACGTGCCGTCGGTTACCGGCGAACTGATGACAAAACTGGGCCCGTTTTTATCGCTGGGGGAACAGATCGGTTCTTTGCAAGCCCAGCTTATCAACGGACCGATAAAGGAAGCCGCCATCGAATATGCCGGCGATTTTCAGGGGCTTGACTTGACGCCGGTAACAACCGCCGTTTTAAAGGGGCTCCTGACCCGGGTAGTCAAGGACGATGTGAACTTCGTGAACGCGAAGATCATAGCCAAGGAAAGGGGTATCCAGGTAACGGAGACAACCAGTGCCAAGTCCGAGGATTACATCAACCTGATTACCGTCAAGGTGACGACAACCGAAATGACCAGTACGGTGTCCGGAACGATATTCGGTAAAAGCGATTCGCGGGTTGTTCGAATCAATACGTTCCGGCTGGAAATGGTGCCGAAGGGACATCTGGCGCTGATCCACAATTATGATCGGCCGGGGTCGATCGGAGAAATCGGCACCACTCTCGGCAAACACAATATCAACATCGGACGCATGCAGGTGGGCCAGGAAGAAGAAGGCGATCGCAATATTATTTTTCTTTGCACCGACACCCCCATTCCGGAGGAGGTAGTGGCTGAACTGCGGACGCTGCAGACAGTTAAAACCGTTACGCCGCTTGAGTTTTAAAACGAATATTCTTTGAACAGCAGACGGGAGAATAGCCATGTCAGAAGAAAAAAAAGAATTTGTCGTCAAAGACCGCAGGATTTTCGCCGGTGCCGGCAATGATCAGGAAAAATCCAAGACTGAAAAGACCCCGGAAAAGGAAAAATCCGGGGAGCAGCCTCTCCAGTCGCCGGATCAGGGCAAAACCGGGCAACCGGCCGACCGGAAATTACAGGCAGAGACAACCGCCGGGGAACCGGCCTCCGACAAGACCTCCAAGACCGAAACACAGCTGCCCGAAATTAATTTTGTGACCTTTGTGCTGTCTTTAAACGCATCCGCCCTGGTTAATTTAGGACTGGTCGAGGATCCCGCTTCCAACGCCAATGTCAAAAATTTACCATTGGCAAAACAAACGATCGATATTCTGGGCATGCTGCAGGAAAAAACACGGGGCAACCTGAGCGTGGATGAGGAAAACCTTATCAAGCATGTACTCTACGAGCTGCGGATGTTTTACGTCAAGGAAAAAAAATAAGTTTTTTATGGAAATGGATTCCGCGGCAACGGTTCATCCGCCGGGCGGAAAGGAGCTTCAATGCAATTTAGACCCGATCGACCCGATTTTGCCGGGCATTTTACAGTTATCGCGTTTGTGAGTATCGCCTTCTGCCTGTTGACGGTTGCGCTTGTGCCTGCCGCTGCGCCGCCCGGGCAGGGGAAGCCCTTTTTAACTCCGGCAAGTTTCAGCGATGTTGCTGAAATGGTGAGCCCGGCGGTCGTTAATATCCGCACGGTCAAAACCGTCAAGGGCGGCGGCCGGGTTTACCGTCATTTCATGCCGGGACCTTTTGAAAAGGAAGATCCTTTCCATGATTTTTTCAACAAGTTTTTCGGTGATGAACAACAGCAGGATTTTAAGCAGCGCAGCCTGGGGTCCGGGTTTATTATTGACCAGGAGGGGTATATTGTAACCAACAACCATGTGGTCGAGAACGCCGATAAAATCAGGGTAAAATTGAAGAACGGCAATGAGTTTGATGCCGAGATCGTGGGACGGGATGCCAATACCGACCTTTCATTGATTAAGATCAGGTCGGAATACCCCCTGCCGGTAGTGAAAATAGGAGATTCCGAAGCCATCAAGGTGGGGCAGTGGGTTGTTGCCATCGGGAGTCCTTTTGGATTTGAACAGACTGTTACGGCGGGAATCGTCAGCGCCAAGGGACGCGTCATCGGTTCCGGTCCTTATGATGACTTTATCCAGACCGATGCTTCGATTAATCCGGGCAACAGCGGCGGACCGCTCATTAACCTGGATGGTGAAGTGGTGGGCATCAATACCGCCATCGTTGCCAGCGGACAGGGGATCGGGTTTGCCATACCCATCAATATGGCCAGGGGAATTATCGAACAGCTCAAAACCAGCGGCGAGGTGACCCGTGGCTGGCTGGGAGTGGCCATACAGCCCATCAGTCAGGAACTGGCCGATTATTACGGCATCAAGGACGGCAAGGGGGTCCTGGTAACCGAGGTTTTCAGCGGCGATCCCGCCGAAAAAGCCGGAATCAAGCCCCGGGATATCATCTTGGAGGTAAACAGCAGAAAGGTGCAAGAAAGTCGAGATCTTACCCGGATGATCGCCAATACCGCCGTGGGCGAAACCGTGACGGTTAAAGTCCTGCGCGATGGTCAGGAAAAGATTTTCCGGGTTGTAATCGCTAAAAGGGAAGAGGCCGGATTGTCTTCCCGGCCGCCGGAGCGTAAAGATGAGGATGCGCTGGGAATCCGGGTAACGGATCTCAACCCTGAAATAACAAAACGGTTCAACCTGAAGGAACCCGATGGCGTTATCGTTGTAGGTGTCGAAGCAGAAGGCAAGGGGGGTGAAGCCGGCGTACAGGTGGGAGATATCATTAAAGAGGTGAATCACCAGGACGTTCACACAGCGGCGGAATATGCCCGTGTAATCGAGGCTATTCAGCCCGGTGAATCCATCCAGTTGTTTATCCGGCGCATGAACACCGGATTTATCGTTATCAAGCTGGTAAAATGAAATTACTTTCACCGGCAAAGATAAATCTTTTTTTACATATTGTCGGGAAACGGGCGGATGGTTATCATGACCTGGTGACGCTGATGTGCTGCGTGGGGTTGTATGATACGGTTTGCCTTGAATTTGAGGCCCCGGAAATTTCGGTTGCCTGCGCCCACCCGTTGGTCCCGCAAGATCAAACAAACCTGGCCTGTCGTGCCGCCAAAATTTTTTTCAATCAGATTGATCGCAAGGGGGGCGTAGGGATAACGATTGAAAAGCGGATTCCCGTCGGCGCGGGCCTGGGAGGGGGGAGCAGTAACGCTGCAACCGTGCTGTTGGGATTGAACCGTTTTTACGGCCATCCGCTTTCCCGGGAAACATTGATCCGGCTGGGGGGGGGCATCGGGGCCGACGTCCCCTTTTTTATTGACCGGAAACCGGCCGTTGCAACCGGGGTGGGTGAAATCCTGAAACCCTACAACGGACTGGAGCCGTATACGGTCCTTTTGGTTTTCCCGGGATTCAGCCTGTCGACGGCCGAGATGTTCAGAAATTTTAATTTAGGATTGACAAAGATTGCAGAAGAAACTAATATTTCTTCTTTTAAAACTACGGGATTTGATATTCAGCGGCACCTATGCAATGATTTTGAGAAAATTGCCGAGGAAAAACATCCTGAAATCGCCGCGATTAAAAATGTTCTTTTGGAACACGGTGCAAAAGGCGCGCTGATGTCCGGCAGCGGGTCCGCTGTATTCGGCCTTTTCCGGGACCGGGAAGAGGCCCGCAAGGCATACCCCGCCCTTAGCCGGCATGAAGGCTGGCAGCTTTTTATTGCAGATATCATTTTATAAATCGATCCGGTTTGATATTTGGGGCGTCGTCAAGCGGTAAGACACAGGATTTTGGTTCCTGCATTCGGAGGTTCGAATCCTCCCGCCCCAGCCATGACACTTACAATCTGTAAACGGTGGTGACGCGAATGGAAGAATTTTCTGTTTTTGCGGGTAATTCCAACCCGGTATTTGCAAAGAAAATTTGTGAATTTCTCAATGTTGAACTTGGCGGCGCCAAGGTAAAAAGATTCAGCGACGGCGAGGTGCAGATCGAAATAGATGAAAATGTCCGTTCCAAGGACGTTTTTGTTGTCCAGGCAACCTGTGCGCCGGTAAACGACAACCTGGTGGAGCTGCTGCTGATGATCGACGCTTTCAAGCGTTCTTCCGCAAGCCGGATAACCGCCGTAATTCCTTACTATGGCTACGCCCGTCAGGATAAGAAGGTTGCCCCGCGGGTTCCCATCAGCGCTAAACTGGTTGCCGATCTGTTGACGGTTGCCGGCGCCGACCGAATTATCACCATGGACTTGCACGCCGGACAGATACAGGGGTTTTTTGATATTCCGGTGGACAACCTGTTTGCGGCCCCGGTTCTCATAAATCATATCAAGAACAACTTCAATCAGGACCTGATAATCGTATCGCCGGATGCCGGCGGAGTTGAACGGGCCCGGGCGTTTGCCAAACGGCTGAACGCGGGCCTTGCCATTATCGACAAACGCAGAGATGCTCCCAACAAGGCGAAGGCCATGGCGGTTATCGGGGATGTGGTTGGAAAAACCGTTGTTATACTTGACGATATGGTAGACACGGCCGGTACCCTGACACAGGCCGCCAGCGCGCTTGCCGACAATGGCGCGGAGGAGGTTCATGCCTGCTGTGCGCACCCTGTTCTATCGGGACCGGCTGTTGATCGGATTACAGCGTCAGAATTAAAAAGTATTGTCGTTACGGACACGATTCCATTAGGAACCGCAGCCGTCAACTGCGCCAAAATAAAAGTGCTGTCGGTTACGGAATTGTTTGGAGAGGCGATTATCCGCTGCTATCGAGGGGATTCGGTAACTTCTCTTTTCGTTTGAAATATTATCTTTGACAGGGAGGTTTTTTACTTTGGAACTAATTGATCTTAATACAAATATCAGAACAAGTCGGGGAAATGGAGCCGCAAGGGTTTTGCGGAGTAAAGGACAAATCCCAGCGGTGTTATACGGTCCGGGTAAAGAACCGGTCATGCTGTCCGTTAACACCACCGCACTGGAGCAGGTACTGAAAAAAAGTACGGCCGGTGAGGTTTTAGTGAATCTGACGATCCAGAATGGCGATACCATCAACCGCACGGCCATGATTCGTGAAATGCAGACCCATCCGGTTTCACGAAAATTTATGCATGTAGATTTTTATGAAATCGCCCTGGACCGTAAGCTCAGAGTAGGCGTTCCCGTAGTAACGAAAGGAAAGTCAAAAGGGGTTGAACTGGGTGGCACCTTGCAGATTGTCAGACGAGAAATTGAGATGCTCTGCCTGCCGCTTGAGATTCCGGATTCAATCGAACTGGATATTACGGACCTTGATATTGGTGATGCCATCCATGTTCGGGATATTCCCCTGAAAGAGGGTTTAGAGTTGCCGGACGATGTTAATTTTACGGTATTGACCATCGCCAGCCCGACGAGAGAAGAGGTGCCGGTTGAAGAGGCTGAAGAAGGTGCTGAGCTGGAAGGTGAAGAAGCCGGCAAAAAAGAATCTGAGTCAGAAGATAACGACAAGGAATAGTTGGATTTTCATGCCGGATAGGATCGCGCAAAACGGTACCTGAATATGCCGCCGAAAGAAATTCGCCTGGTCGTGGGTTTGGGGAACCCGGGCGACGCTTACCATGAAACCCGCCATAACGCCGGATTTTTGGTGTTAGACAAGGCCGCCGAGACGTTTTCCATCGCCATGGATAGAAGAAAGTTTGATGTCGTAATGGGGCGCGGGCTGATTGGAAGCCAGGAGGTGATTCTGGCAAAACCACAAGCTTACATGAATCGAAGCGGCCCTCCGATTGTAAAGCTTGCTAACTATTTTAAAATATTATGTAAAGAAACCTTGATTGTTCATGACGACATCGACCTGTCTTTTGGAAAAATAAAAATTAAAGAAAACGGCGGGCATGGCGGACACAATGGCTTAAGATCCTTGATTGATGCGTTTGGCGGGGGGGAGTTTACGCGGCTTCGTATCGGCATCGGACGTTCCGAGGCCATTACCGTAACGAATCACGTTCTGGGAAAGTTTAATTCAGCAGAAATGAGCGTCCTTGACCAGATCATCAGCAAGGCCCGCGAGGCTGTTGTCATGATTCTCCGAAATGGCCCACAGGAAGCCATGAATACATTTAATAATCGGAAAGTTATTACCTGAATTCAGATTATACATGTCCGGGCCGCACGGCGGATTGTTCCTTTTCTGCCAAGAGCGGCGCCATGACATGACAACCATGATAAGGGAGTGACGCTTCAGCGTCAATCCCTTTTTTTAATTGATTATCAGTTGTAAAAATGATATAAGAAGAAATTGTGAATTAATATTGTTAGCAAGCGATCAGGGCAAAAAACTGATAAAGGTGTATATATGGCCGCAAAAATGACACAATCGAAAGTTATCAATTCAAAGCATAAAACCAAAGTATTTCAAACCGGCGATCTTGCCGTTTATCCTGCTCATGGCGTCGGGCGCATTGAATCGATCGAAAGCAGGATTGTCAACGGAGAAAAACACAATTTCTATATCATGAAGGTTCTTGAAAACGGCATGGTTATTATGATTCCTACCAGTAATGTGGAATCGGTAGGCCTCAGAGATGTTATCGATAAAAAAGAGGTTAACAAAGTTTATGAGGTGATGAAAAAAAGAGAAGACGGAGCGGGAGAGAACCAGACCTGGAACCGCAGGTACAGAGAGTACATGGATAAAATCAAAACCGGCTCACCTTATGAAGTCGCCGAGGTTTTCAGGGATCTTTACCTGCTGAAGCTGACAAAAGACCTTTCTTTCGGTGAGCGTAAACTTTACGACACCGCCCAGGGCCTGCTGGTCAGGGAACTGTCAACCGCAAAGAATACGGACGAGAATACCATTATAACCGAAATCAACTCACTATTTGCCGCCGAAGAATAACTTTCCGCAAATGCCAACTGACCCGGCTGCTTTTACCATTTTTGTCGAGCCGATCGATGCCGGTAAACGCCTGGATGTTCTGATTGCCGCCCGCCTTTCCGATCTTTCCCGCACGTTTATAGCCCACCTGATAACCGACAGCAGTATAAAGGTTCGAGGAAAAACAATGAAACCGGGTTACCGGGTCAAAAGCGGCGATCAGATCGAAGGGATTATCCCGCCGCCGGCGCAGGTAACGTTCCGTCCGGAACCCATTCCCCTCCAGATTCTCTTTGAAGATGAGCAGATGATTGTCATCAGCAAACAGCCCGGCCTGGTAGTACACCCCGCGCCAGGGCATTATAGCGGCACCCTGGTCAACGCCCTTTTGTATTATTGCCCGACACTGGGCAGCATCGGCGGAAAAATACGGCCGGGAATTGTTCATCGGCTGGATAAAGACACCTCCGGCGTACTGGTGGTTGCCAAGACCGATGCAGCCCATCGTGATCTCGCCAGGCAATTCAAGTCCCGGGAAGTTCAAAAACGTTATCTTGCGCTGGTTCATGGCATAGTAAAGGAAGACAGCGGCACGGTGGCGCTTTCCATCGGCCGACATCCGGTTGACCGGAAAAAAATGTCCACCCGAAGCCGCAAGGCGCGGGGTGCTGAAACCCGCTGGAAAGTACGGGAGCGTTTTGAAGGCGCGACCCTGCTGGGCCTTGACTTGAAAACCGGACGAACCCATCAGATCCGGGTCCATTGCGCGGCCATCGGGCACCCGGTTGTCGGCGACGCTGTTTATGGCGGCCGACGACGCCTGGAATCGTCAGGTGGAGGAAAAAATATTTCGTCGCAGATAAAGGTCACCCGGCAAATGCTGCATGCCCAATGCCTTCAATTGGTCCATCCGGTTACAAAAGAAGACATGTCTTTTGAAACACCACTGCCGGCTGATATGACCGGGTTGATCGGCGCCCTCCGGCGTCAGATGAAACAAAATATAACTTGAAAATTCTCTGTTCCCTTATGAAACGACATATTTTAGCGGTCACCGTTTTAATCCTGCACATATGGGTTGCCGATGCCGCGGCTGAAATTCTCCCGCTGATGCGCATTTCAGTCGAAAATACCGAAATGCATGTCCAAACCAGAGCCGTTAAGCGTTTTGCCGATGAATTAATGCAAAAACTCGAAGGGCGAATCGATGTGCAGTTTTATGCAAACGCCCGTTTGTTCAGAGATCAGGATATCATCCGGGCGCTGGGGCAGGGCAAAATTGAAATGGCCGTTCCGGGAACCTGGCATGTTTCCCGCTTCGAACCGAATGTGGAGATATTTTTGCTGCCGCTTTTTTACGGTAGGCCTGCTCAGGTAAATTATAGCGTGATTGCCGGCAAGGTCGGTCAGACTATCACCGCAAGGATCGAAAGCTGCCTGCAATTGAAGGTTTTGGGAAGATGGATCGACCTGGGGCATGCCCATCTCTTCGGCGTGAAAAAAAAGATTGTCCGGCATGAAGATATCGAGGGACTTGTGGTGAGGGTTGCCGGCAGTATGGCCAACAAGCTCAGAATACAGGCTTTTGGCGGACGGCCCATGATTATTCCCTGGCCGGACCTTCCTCAATATCTGCAGCAGGGTCGTGTTGACGCCGTATTAACAAGCTATGAGACGATCCAGAGTGCAAATCTCTGGAAAAAAGGGATTCAATATGTTTTTGAAGATCGGGAATATTTTCCTCAGTACATCCCGCTGGTCAGACTGTCTTTCTGGGATAAGCTGTCGCCCGATATCCAGCGCATTATGACCGGCACTTGGGAAAAACATGTAAATGCCGCCCGCAAAGAAGCGGCCCAGAGCCAAATCAACGCCAAAAACAGTCTCGGCAAAAACGGGATTGATATCATCATTCCCGATCCAGGCCAGATGGAAGCCTGGCGGCAAAAGATACTTGCCAAACAAAATGCATTTGTGAAAATACTGAACATCGATCCGGGACTTGTCGAACAGGTTATGAAGGATTTAGATTAATATGCCCTTGCAAGCACTCAAAAACAAATCGTATGTCGCTGCGATTGCGTTGCCGTGGGCGGTCGTGCTTGTTTTTATCGGCCTGAGCGTTTTCTCAATTTTAAGAAACAGGCAAGGCTATTTGAATGAAGCGCGCATCAAATCGGGGGCGCAGGCCCAGCTTCTTACGGAAAATACCGCCAGCGTGATTTATGCGGTGGATCTAATGCTCCTGTCGATCCGCTCAATGGTCGGCGCACATCAACCGGAAAGCGGCTGGATTCTCTCCCTTCCGACGGTTCAATTCATCGAAACGGAATTAAGGTTTCTGCCTCAAATCAAGAATGTCGTTTTGCTGGATGCAAAGGGAGACGCCGTATACAGCAGCGTCGGATCAAAAAAGTTTGAACTGGCCGCTTTTACCCGTCACCGGGACGCATGGCTGGATTTTTCCGTGGATGCGATTATAGCTGGAGATGGGATATCCGAAATCGTGTTAAGCCGCCGGCTGGAAAATCAAAATGCCGAATTTGCAGGCGTGCTGGCCGCCGTTGTGGATTCGGATTTTTTTACTCCCGGTTTGGCGAGTATCTGAATATCGATGTGGATGCCATTGCGCTGCTGGATATGAAAGGCAGAGTGCTGACCGGCTGGTTCGGAGATTCCGAACTTGAACAGAAATACATCGGCGCGGACATCCACGCCCTCCCGCACTTTTCACCCTTCGCCGAAATCATTTTAAGCGGCGGCGGGCGAAAAACCCATGAAAGCGACGCGGCCATTCTTTCAACCCATCAGTTGCCCGGTTTTCCATTTCAAGTGGCCGTTTCATACAGCAAAAAAAATGTCCTGCGACCATGGCGTCGGGAAGCCGGCCGCGATATAGCCATTATATTTTTTACCACTTTAATCGTCGCATTGACCATGACCCTGGCCCACCGGCATCGGCAGCGCCGCCGGAAGGCTGAATGGGAGCTGCACGCGTACCAGGCGCGTCTTGAGGAAACGGTTAGAGAGCGTACCTCGGAATTGTCCGACATAAACCGGGAGCTGGTTCAAAAAAATACAGCCCTGGAAGATGCGCTGGCCGAGGTCAAGACGTTGAGCGGGCTGCTCCCCATCTGCTCCCACTGTAAAAAGATTCGGGATGACAAGGGCTACTGGAGTCAGATCGAAACCTATATCCACCGGCATTCCGGAGCCGAGTTCAGCCACAGTATCTGTCCGGAATGTGCCAAAAAATTTTATCCGGAATATAAGCTTTACGATTAAGTTCGAAGTGTTCGGGGATCCCTTACCTAATTCGTCTTTTCAGATGATGAAGAGTGTTCAGTGCCAGACAGGATAAATAATCATCGCCTTTGAAAAATGCCTGGATAAACCTGACATAAAAATTGGACTCGGAAGAGGTATCCATGATATGAGAGATAACAGCCTGATTTCGGAATCGGAAACCCGTCAAGATCTGAACCATCATATGCGGTTCAATCGAAAGGAAAAAAATTAATTTTTCTCATATATTTGCAGAAAGGGGGCTGCTGATATGAACGTTCTATTGATTTACCCGAAGTTTCCCGACACGTTTTGGTCTTTTGCCTACGCGCTGCGTTTCATCGGTAAGAAAGCTGCCTTTCCGCCGCTGGGTCTGCTGACCGTTGCAGCCCTGCTCCCGGATGAATTTCAAAAACGTCTGGTGGATGTAAACGTGGACAGCCTTTTGGATGAAGACCTCTCGTGGGCCGACATGGTCTTTATCGGCGCCATGGCGGTTCAAAGAGATTCGGCCAAACAAATAATTGCCCGTTGCAAGGAGAGGGGGCTTAAAGTTGTTGCAGGCGGACCGCTTTTTACCGCGGAACCGGACGAGTTTGAAGAGGTGGATCATCTCGTGCTCGACGAAGCTGAACAAACGCTGCCGTCTTTTCTTGAGGACTTAAAAAGTGGACCACCCAAAAAGATTTACAGGGCGTCCGGCTTCTGCAAGCTGCGTCATACCCCTATCCCCGCATGGCAATTGATACACATGAAAAAATATGCATCCATGAGCATTCAGTTCTCCAGAGGATGCCCGTTTAACTGCGAGTTCTGCAATGTCACGACGCTTTTCGGTCACCGGTCACGCATGAAAACACCCCACCAGGTCATCGCAGAACTGGATCGTATATATGCTGCCGGCTGGCGCAGCAATATTTTTTTCGTTGACGACAATTTT
>ENA-OSEO01001205-OSEO01001205.1-sediment-metagenome-genome-assembly--contig:-NODE-1205-length-50676-cov-4.851104_pt1 | contig 50676 bp, 50 predicted proteins | sample MGYA00237883_ERZ534232 | MGnify/ENA metagenome assembly ERZ534232
CGTGCTGCGCGTACTGCGTCTCGCACGTTGTCTCGACGATGACGTCGGACTCCTCGAAGCCCCGCTCGATATCGCCGACGTCGATGTCCACGTCAGCAACGATGTTTCGGGACGCATCATAGATGCCGGCGGCGTCCTCCTCGGGGTGGATGATCGGCGCACCGTCGCGCCGCGCGGCGTCGATCGAGAGGACTGGCTCGAGCAGATCGTATTCCACGACGATCCTCCGGAGCGCCTCCGCCGCCGCTGCCTCACTCTCCGCAGCGACCGCAGCGACGCGGTCCCCGACGAAGCGGACGATCCGATCGAACATCCGAGCGTCGTACGGCGACGGCTCGGGGTACCCCTGGCCGGCGGTCGTGTAGCGCGTCGACGGAGTATTCTCGTGCGTCAGGATGCAGGCGACGCCCGGGAATCGCTCCGCCCCCGACGTGTCGATCCGACGGATCCGCGCGTGGGCGTGAGGGCTCCCGAGGATCTTGACGTACAGCGTGCCGGGCTGCTCGATGTCCGCCACGAACTTCGGACGCCCCGTCACGAGGCCGTACCCATCGACCTTCCGCTCGCTCTTCCCGACAGTCCGGAACATCGCGCGGTCCGGGTCACCCATCTCGATCTCCCCGCATTCGGGTCGCCGCCCGGAGGATCGCTCGGACTTGCTTCTTGTATCCGGTGCAGCGACACAAGTTCCCGGAGATCCCCTCGCGGACCTCCTCTTCCGTCGGATCAGGGTGACGCGACAGCAGATCGACAGCGGCGATCACCATCCCCGGCGTGCAGTAGCCGCACTGGACCGCCCCTTCGTCCAGGAACGCCTCTTGCACCGGGTGCAGCGCCTCCCCGTGGGAGATGCCCTCAATCGTCACGATCTCACAGCCGTCGGCCTTCGCCGCGAAGACCAAGCACGAGTTGACCGCCCGCCCGTCCAGCAGGACGGCGCAGGCGCCGCAGTCACCCGAACCGCATCCCTTCTTGACGCCCGTGTAGCCGAGCCGTCGCAGGACGTCCAGCAGCTTCTCGCTCGGGGCCACCTCGAACGACCGCCGAACTCCGTCAATCACGAGGGTGATCGCCATCATCGCTCTTCCCCTCCCCGTCCCGCTGCAATCCGCGTCAGCACCCGCCGGACGCCGACCTCAACGAGTCGACGTCGGTACGACGCCGACGCCCGGCGGTCATCACCGACCGCGACCTCCTTCGCCGCGAGCCGAGCTGCGCTGTCGATCGCGTCCTCGTCGAGTGCCTCGCCGATCAACGCCGCCTCGACCCGCTCGACCCGCGCCGCGAGCCGCGGCGTCCCGCCGACTGCGATTCGAACTCCTGCGCACCGTCCGTCCGACGACCGTGCAGCGAATCCAGCGCAATTAAGCATTGCGACGTCGAACTCGGTCCGCGAGAATTTCTCGAACGCGGCCGCCGACCCGGGCGCCGCCGCGGGGATCCGCGCCTCGAGGACGAGCCCATCCGCCCACGCCTCTCGCTCCTCGAGAAACGACGCGAGCGGGATCCAGCGGGCGGCAGCCTGACGTACGGAGACCTCCGCATCGAGGACCAAGAAGAGTGGGATGACGTCCGACCAAGGATGTCGGCTCACGAGCGAGCCGCCGACGGTCGCGAGGTTCCGGAGCAACGGCGACGCAACGCTCCGCATTCCCTCGACGATCAACCCGTCCAGGACGGCGGCGATGCTGTCGTCCTCCATCAACTCGGTGATCGTGACGGTCGCTCCGATCCGCAGATCGCCGTCCTCGGCGCGGATCGACGAGATCCCGAGGCCGGAGAGATCGATCAGCGCTCGAACGGACGGCGGGGTGTAGAGCGCCAGATCGACGCCGCCACCGACGAACCGCGCTGCGTCCTCCCACTTCTGGCGCAGCCGGATCGCCTCATCGACGGTCTGCGGCCGAGCGTACGTCTCGATGTGGTCCACGACTCGCTCCTCCTTCGCCGCCATTATCAAGCCCCGATCGCCGGACGACAAACCGGCGAAAAGGACATGCGGGCGCCGTCCGTCCGAACGCCGCCCGCACGCTTTGGTTTCCTGCTCTACTCGGGTTCCCCGGGCCACGGACCGACAACGTTTCCGGCCGCCCACTCCATGGTGATCAGGGAGTCGACCGACATCCACATCCCCTCCGGCACGCGGAGGATCCCTTTCCGATCGTAGATCGGGCCTTCAAATGGATCGTAGGTGACCCCCGGCTCGCCGAACTGCTGCAATCGGACGAAGAACAGGTCGTAAACGGAGATCTCGCCGAAGACGGGGTCCTGGACCGTCTTCGCCTTCAGCGCGTCCGCATACATCGGGTTGATCGGCACGCCGGGCTGGGCCTCGGCCGCCACCCCTCCTTGAGAGAGCAGCCACCAGTAGTCGACGTTCTGCAGGTTGTGCGCGGTGTACTCCCCAGCGTAGACCTTCTCGAGGAAGTCGAGGTAGATCGCTTCCCAGCGGACGGCCTGGCCAGAGACGACGTAGTCCGGCGCGAACCGGTACATCTGCGATCCGTAGTGCGCGAAGCTCACCATTCCGTGCTCGGCGGCGACCTGGACGACCGTCGGCGAGTCCTCGGTGAACGCGAAGACGTCACAGCCGTCGGCGATCAACGCTTCAGTCGCCTCCTTCGCGCCCGACGGGTTGAACCATTCGTAGATCCAGCGGACGTGAACCGTCGCGTCCGGGTTGACGGCCTGGACGCCGAGCGCATACGCGCCGATGTGCCGCTTGACCTCCGGGATCGGGAACGCCCCGATGTACCCGACCTTGTTCGTCTCCGTCAGCGCTCCCGCGACCAGTCCGTTCAGGTAGTAGACCTGATAGAAATCGGCCATGTACGTCATCATGTTCGGCGCTCGCTTGAATCCCGATGCGTGAGCGAAGATCTTGTCGGGATAGCGCAACGCGGCGTCGTGCGTCCCTTCCATGAATCCGAAGCTCGTCGTGATGACGACATCGCAGCCGAGTTCCTGAATCAGCTGATCGATTGTCGGTCCCGCTTGCCCCTCCGGCACGCTCTCGACGTAGACCGTCTCAAGCCACGGGAACTCCGCCTCCGCAATCAACCGGGCCTCGTCGTGGGCGAAGGTCCATCCGAGGTCCCCAATCGGCCCAACGTAGATGAAGCCGACCTTCATCGGGGTCCCGGGGACGTACTCCTTCGCCGTCGCCGCGGCCCCGACCAACAACAGACACAACCCGACCAACAGGATATTCCGCGTCTTCACAGGGTCCCTCCTTGTCACGATTGCGCTCGGCTAGTTGTTTCGTCCGCCGCCGTCTGCCTTCGCTGTACCTCCTTCCCTATTCCTCGCCCCGGGTGTACGGCAGCGTGAGTGCCGCCGGGGCCCCCATTCGTTTCTGCAGTGTCCCCCGCGACACCACGACCAACACGAGAATCGCCAGTGCGTACGGCATCGCCTTCAGGAGTTCCGGCGCAACCCACGTCTGCAGCCGGAAGGAGAGGTGGTAGAGCGCCGCGAAGAAGTACGCTCCGAGCATCCCCAAGAGCGGGTTCCAGAACGCAAAGATCGTCAGGGCGATCACGATCCATCCCATCCCCGCGGTCATCCCTTCGGTCCACGCCGGCCGGTAGGCGACCGATAAGTAGCCGCCCGCGACCCCCGCCAGGACTCCTCCGACGAAGACGCACGCGTACCGAACGCGGGCGACGCTCACTCCGAGGGAGTCCGCGGTCGCCGGATCCTCGCCGACGGCCCGGATCCGGACCCCAATTTGCGTTCGGAACAACACGAACCAGAGAAGGACCGATAGCCCGATCGCGACGTAGACGAGCAGGTTCTGCCCGCGAAAGAAGATCGGTCCGATGATTGGGATCCGTTCGAGGACGGGGACCGTTACCTTCGACAGCGGTCGCATCAAAGGGTATCCCTCCCAACCGCGCCCGAGGACGCCCGCCAGTCCGAGGCCGAGCATCGTCAACGCCAGGCCCGAGACGACTTGGTTCGCACGGAGGGTGATGCTCGCGAACGCGTGGATCATCGAGAACGCGCCCCCGACCCCCGCGGCAACCAGGATCCCCAGCCACGCGTTTCCTGTCGTGTACGCAACCGAGAACGCCGAGTACGCGCCGAGGATCATCATCCCCTCGACGCCCAGGTTCAGCACCCCGGATCGCTCAGCGTAGATCTCACCCATCGTCGCGAGCAGGAGCGGCGTTCCGTAGGCGAGCGTCCGGCTGAACGTCGTGATGACCCAGCTCTCCCAACCCATGTCGACCCTCTCACCCTCCCTCGACCGCCTGCAGGCGCAGGCGATACCGGATCAGGACTTCGCTTCCGATCAGGAAGAAAAGGATAACGCCGTTGAACACGTTGACGAGCTGGAACGGCAGCCCGAGCGACACCTTGATCACATCGCCGCCCCGCATGATCACCCCGAACAAGAACGCCGTCAGGATGACCGCCAATGGGTTCCGCCGGGCGAGCCACGCGACGATGATCGCCGTGTACCCATACCCGAGAGAAACCTGTCCCGGTCCCAAGAGCATCTGGTGGACCCCGGCGACCTCCCCGACACCGGCGATTCCGGCCAGCCCGCCCGAGAGCGCCATCGCCAGCAGCGTCACCTTCATTTGGCTGATCCCCGAGTAGCGTGCCGCTTCCGGGTTCTCCCCCGCCACACGGATCTCGAACCCCATTCGCGTGTGTCGAACGAGGACGTAGATCAGAAGGGCCGCAGTCAGACCGATCGCGAGCGTCGGCCAGTGGATCCTGGTCCCGGTGAGCTTCGGCAGGATCGCCGCCGCCGGGAACCGATCCGTGTATGCAAACCCCCGCATCGTCGGTCCCTTCCACGGGCCGTGGATCAGCCAATCGACGAGGTAAATGGCGACGTAGTTCATCATCAGCGTGGTGATGACATCGTTGATCCCCAATCGGACCTTCAGCGCCGCGGGGATGGTCCCCCAGACTGCGCCGCCCGCGAACCCACCGACGAACATCGCGGGGATCAACATCCAGCCAGGTAATCCCGAGTACAGCGCGATCCCCGTTCCGGCGATCGCCCCGATCAAGAGCTGCCCCTCCGCGCCGATGTTCCAGAAGAGGGCCCGGAAAGCCACTGTGAGGCCAACGCCGATCGCCAGAAGAGGGATCGATCGCCGGATCGTCTCCGTGATCCCGAGCCGGCTCCCGAGCGCACCGCGAAGCAGTTCCCGGTACGCCTGGAGCGGAGAGACACCGAACCCTCGGAAGAAGACACCAATCGCGATCAGCGACACGATGATCGCACCGACTGAGACAGCGAAGACGACCCATCCCGACGCATTCGGCCGTCGTTCGATCCGCAGCCTGCGGCCGCCGATCATTCGCCCACCTCCGATCGCTGCGCGCCGGCCATCATCAGCCCGATCTCTCCCACGTCGGCCCTGTCGGCGTCGAGCGTCCCCATCACGCGCCCCGCACACAGGACGAGCACCCGGTCAGAGAGCTGCAGGATCTCGTCGAGGTCCTCGGAGATCAGCAGGATCCCGGCACCCCTCGCCCGCTGGTCGAGCAGGACCTGCCGAATCTGCTCCGTCGCACCGACATCGAGGCCGTACGTCGGGTGCGCCGCGATGACCAACCGCGGCGCGCCGCACAGCTCCCGCGCCAGGACGAGCCGTTGGATGTTCCCGCCGGAGAGGAGCTTCGCCGGCGTGCCGTCGCTCGGAGCCGAGATCCCGTATTCGGCGATCGCCCGGCACGCATTCCGGCGGGCCGCCCCCTCGTCGAGGAAGACCCACCGACAGAACGGTGCGGTTCGATAGCTCTTCAGGATCAGGTTTTCGCGGATGCTCATATTCGGGACCGTCCCGACGCGGATCCGCTCGGTCGGCACGTGGGCGACGCCCAGGTCGGCAATCTGCCGCGCCGAGCAGCCCGTCAGGTCGTTCGTCATCAACGCCGCGCTCCCCTTCGCCGCCCGTCGGAGCCCGGTGATCACCTCGCACAATTCCTGCTGACCGTTCCCGGAGACACCCGCCACGCCGAGGATCTCGCCCGCGCGAAGCTCGAACGAGACGTCCCGCAGCGCCGGGAGCCCCCGATCGTTCGTCGCCTGAAGATCTCTCACCTCGAGCACGAGATCTCCCGGGGCGTGCGGCTCCTTTTCCAGCCGGAAGACGACCTCCCGCCCGACCATCATCCGCGCTAGCTCTGCTTTCCCGGTCCGCGCCGTTTCAACAGTCGACACCGCCCTCCCTCTTCGGAGAACGGTCACGCGATCGCTGACCCGCATCACCTCGTCGAGCTTGTGGGTGATGAAGACGATCGTCAGCCCATCATCGACGAGCGTCCGGAGCGTCGCGAACAGCCCGTCGACCTCCTGCGGCGTCAGGACGCTCGTCGGCTCGTCCATGATCAGCACGTCGGCTTCGCGGTAGAGGGCCTTCAGGATCTCGACTCTCTGCTGCTGCCCGACGGAGAGCTGCCAGACCTTCGCTCCCGAGTCGATTCGGAGCCCGTACTCCTCACCGAGCCTTTCGAGCTTCCGACGCACCCCCCGGAATCTGAGAAACGGGCCGGTCCTCTCGTGAAGGCCCAAGACGACGTTCTCCTCGACGGAGAGGGTCGGCACGAGGCGGAAGTGCTGGTGAACCATGCCGATCCGGTGGGCGAGGGCCGCTCTCGGGGATCCGATCCGGACCGGCCGTCCGCCGAGCCAGATCTCCCCCCCGTCCGGCTGGTACAGCCCGTACAGAACCCGCATCAGCGTCGTCTTCCCGGCGCCGTTTTCACCGAGAAGGCAGTGGATCTCGCCTCGGCGCACGCTCAAGTCCACGCCGTCATTCGCAACGACACCCGGGAACCGTTTGACGATCCCCCGCAACTCGACCGCCGCGCTCGGTGCATCGGACGCTCTGATCTCCACGTTCCTCCGCTTCTCGGGACCCGGTGACCGCGTTCCCGTCGGCCGCACTTCGATCCTACGGTTCGGCGCTGCGCGCGTCAACTGCTCCCCTGTTCTGGATCCCCCTTGCGGCACGGCGATCGGTTGTCGGGGCGCCTGACCGCGGCTATCCTAGCAGAACCGGTAGCTTGGCGGCTCCGGGCATCAACGATCGGGAGGGAGCATGCGACGGATCATCGAGCCGGTCACGGTCTGGGACGGATCCGACACGCTGTACGAGGACGCCGCCATCCTGATCGAGGGCGACACGATCGCGGAGGTGCTCCCTCGGAACGCCCGCGGGCGAGGCGCCCCAGGTCCTCTCGACGAGCGAATCGACGGGGAGGGGACCCTCGCGATCCCCGGCCTCGTGAACGCGCACACGCACCTCTACAGCAGTCTCGCCCGCGGTATGGCACTCTCCGGGTACGCGCCGGGGTCGTTCTCTGAGATCCTCGAGCAGCTCTGGTGGCGGCTCGATAAGGCCCTGGACGCGGATGCGATCCGCGCGAGTGCGCTCGCCGGCGCGATCGAGGCGGCCCGGTGCGGCGTGACGACCTTGATCGACCACCACGCGAGCCCGTTCGCGATCGACGGCGCCCTCGATCTGCTCCACCGGGCCGTGTGCGAGGACGTCGGGCTTCGTGGCGTGTTCTGCTACGAGGTCTCCGACCGTGACGGACGGACCCCGAGGGACGCCGGGATCTCCGAGAACGTTCGGTTTCTGCGGAGCGTAGGCCACGACGGGGCAACCGGTGCGCAATTCGGACTCCATGCTTCGTTCACGCTCGAGGACGAGACGCTCCAGCGCGTCGCCGCGGACCTTCCCGACGACGCCGGAATCCACATCCACGTCGCCGAAGGCCCGGAGGACGAAGCGGACTGCACCGCGCGTTACGGGCTCCGGGTCGTTGAGCGACTCGACCGCTTCGGCCTCCTGCGACCGCGGTCGATCCTCGCCCATTGCCTCCACGTCGATGAGAACGAGAAGGACCTCGTGGCGGATCGCGGCGCGATCGTCGTTCACAACCCGCGCTCGAACATGAACAACGCCGTCGGCCGGTTTGACCTCGCCGGTACCGATGCCCGCGGGACCCTTATCGGGCTCGGCACGGACGGACTCGGGTGCAACGTCCTCGGCGAGTTGCTCACAGCCGCCCTCCTCCAGAAGCACTCCCTCGGCGATCCCCTCGCCGCGCCGTTGCCGCTCCTGCACCGACTCCTCTTCTCCGGAAACCCGCGGATCGCCGGCCGGCTGCTCGACGTCGAGATCGGCCGGCTCACGCCCGGCTGCCCGGCCGACCTCGCCGTGATCGAGTACCTCGCGCCGACGCCGCTCGCCGCCGACAACGTTCTCGGACAGCTCCTGTTCGGCCCGGCCGTCCATACGTTGCGCGTTCGTGACCTGTTCGTCGCCGGCCGCCCTCTCCTCCGCGGAGGAGCGTTCGTCGACCTCGATGAGGCCGGCGTTGTCGCGCGGGGGCGGGAGGCGGCGTCCGCGCTCTGGCGGCGGATCGACTGACATGGAAGGAGATCCGATGACCCCGGCGAAGGTGGCCCGCTGATGACCGACCGAATGCGCCCGATCCCGTTTGAACCCCTGCTGCGATGGATCCTGATCGAACTAGACCGAAACGATGAGATCCTCGGGATCCCGCGTCCTCTGTTCTACCGGCCCCGAGCCGACGCGCCTCACCGGGTGGAGTCGCTGTTCGGTCGCCCACTCGATGCGCCGGTCGGGCCGGCTGCCGGCCCGCATACGCAGCTCGCCCAGAATATCGTCGCTGCCTGGCTCTCGGGTGGCCGCTTCATCGAACTGAAGACAGTTCAGATCCTCGACGACCTCGATATCCCGAGGCCCTGCATCGACCTGGCGGACGAAGGCTACAACGTCGAGTGGTCGCAGGAGCTCCCGCTCGACGCGTCCCGGCTTGAATACGTCAAGGCGTGGGCGCTCGTCCACGTGCTTCGCCGCCGACTCGGTCACGAGGACGTCCCGTTCGGAACGATCTTCAACATGAGCATCGGCTACGATCTCGAAGGGATCCGCAGCTTAGCGATGACGCGCTTCATGGACCGCCTCGCGGACGCTCACGAGGACCTCGACCCGATCCGCGACGCCCTGCGCCGTCGATTCCCAGAATACGCGGACGTCGAGATCCCCGACCGGATCACAGACAACGTGACGCTGTCGACGATGCACGGCTGCCCGCCCGACGAGATCGAGCGGATCGCCCGATACCTCATAGAAGAGCGCGGTCTACACACGGCCGTGAAGCTGAACCCGACTCTTCTCGGCGCAGATCGCGTCCGTGGGATCCTCGCAGATACGCTCGGCTATCGAGAGATCGAGATCCCGGACCGCGTCTTCGAACACGACCTGGACTGGAACCGCGCGCTCTCGCTGATCGAGTCGCTCCGCGGTGCAGCGGCCGCCCGAGGTCGGACGTTCGGCATCAAGCTGAGCAACACGCTCGCCGTCGCCAACCACCGAGGCACGCTCCCCGGAGACGAGATGTACATGTCCGGGCGCTCTCTCTACCCGATCACGGTGTCGCTCTTCCACGCGCTGCGTTCGGCAATCGGCGATGACCTTCCCGTCTCGTTTTCCGCCGGCGTCGACGCACTGAACGTCGCCGGCCTCCTCGCCGCCGGCGCTCTGCCGGTCACCGTCGCGAGCGACCTACTCAAGCCAGGCGGGTACTCCCGCCTCCTGCAGTACATCGAGCGGATCGACCGAGCGATCGAAGAAACTGGGGCCGCAACTCTCGCCGAGTACATTCGCCGCCCCATCGCTCGCCTCGCCGAGGCGGCAGATCGGGCACTCGCCGATCCCCGATACCGGAAGGACTACCATCTCTACGATCTCCCGAAGGTCGACGCTCCGCTCGAGCCCTTCGACTGCATCGCCGCCCCGTGCATCGCCCAATGCGCCGTCGAGCAGGACGTTCCTGAGTACGCAGCGTGGATCGCCCGGGGCGATCCGGACCGGGCGCTCGCCGCCATCCTCCACCGGAACCCGCTCCCCGCGATCACCGGCCACGTCTGCACGCAGCGCTGCATCACGCGGTGCACGCGGAACAACACCGACGAGCCGGTCCGGATCCGAGCGCTGAAGCGGTTCGCCGTCGAGCGGGGAGATGCAGCGCTCGCCGCCCGAGAGCCGACCGACCGACGCGTCATCGTCGTCGGGAGCGGTCCTGCCGGTCTCTCGGCCGCCTTTTATCTCGCGATGTCGGGGATCGATGTCACGATCCGCGAGGCGAAGGGTCGCGCCGGCGGGATGCCGGCGCTCGCCCCGGCGTTTCGGCTTCCCGCGGACGCAGTCCGATCCGACGTCGATCGGATCCGTCGGCTCGGCGTGACCATCGTGCTATCCTCTCCAGTCCGTCTCCCGCCGACCGATTGGCTCGAACGCGGGTACGACGCCGTCTTCCTCGCCTGCGGCTTCGCCCGAGACGCCGAATGGGGGATCGACGGAGCCGATGCCGCCGGCGTCTGTGGCGCGCTCGACTTCCTCGAACGCGTCGCCGTCGGGGAACCGCCTGAACTCGGACGCCAGATCGTCGTGGTCGGCGGTGGGAACACCGCGATTGACGCTGCGCGGACGGCCCGTCGTCTGACCGGCGAGGCCGTCCGACTCGTCTACCGGCGAGGCCGCGTGGATATGCCGGCCGATCGGGAGGAGGTTGACGATTTGCTCGCCGAGGGGAATGAGCTGATCGAGCGGACCGCGCCCGAGCGGGTGATCGTCGAGGACGGTCGTGCCGTCGCGCTCGACTGCGTAGCGACCGAGCCCGGACCGCCCGGGCCGGACGGCCGGTCGCGACCGATTCCGATCCCGAATCGCCGCGTGCGGATCCCAGCCGACACCGTCATCTCGGCGATCGGGCAGCGCCCCGACCTATCGTTCCTCGAGGGCGAGCCAATCCGGCTTTCGCGAAACGGGCGGATCGACGTCGATGCCTCCACGTGCGCAGCACGCGCTGCGCCGGTCTACGCCGGCGGCGATGTCGTCCGGGGGCCGGCGATCATCGTCGAGGCATGCGCTGACGGCCGCCGCGCCGCCGAGGCGATCTGCGAGCAGCTCGGCGTTCCGTTCCGGCGGCCGCTGCTCCCGACGCTCGACCGGGAAGAGACATTCATCGAGTTGAAGCGCGCCCGGGCCCGCCGGACTTCCGCGAACGTTCCGGACCGCAGACCGCCCCACGACCGGATGGACTTCGACCTCGTCGAGCAAGTCCTCCCCGCTGAGCAAGCGGCGATGGAGGCTGAGCGCTGCTTGCAGTGTTCGATCCTCTGCGACAAGTGCATCGAGGTCTGCCCAAACCGGGCGAACGTCGCGGTCGCCGTCGATCCGATCGAGGCCTTTGCCCCCCGCTTCGCCGTTCGGGGAGACCGGCTCGACGAGATCGGGACGGAGATCGTCTCGATCCGCCAGAGCCGCCAGATTGTCCACATCGACGATCTGTGCAACGAGTGCGGAAACTGCGCCACCTTCTGCGTCCATCCCGGCGAGCCGTTCCGCGACAAGCCGCGCCTCTTCCTCGATCGGACCGCGTTCGATACTGAGGTCGACAACGCGTACTTCGTCGAGCCCGGCGCCCTTCTTGCCCGGCGCGGTGGCGCGACGTTGCGTGTCACCGCACACGAGGACGGCTTCATCTTCGACGACGCCGTGATTCGAGCGCGCCTTGATGCGGACCTCCGAGTTGTCTCCGCCGAACGCGTCGGCCCGATCCGGGGGGAGGTGTCCCTCCGCCCGGCGATCGAGTTGGCCGTCATCCACCGAGGGATCCATCGGTCCGCCCGATACCTGCCCGGCGTCGCCCAAGCGGATACAGTCTAGCTGAGGAGGCCGATGAAACGATCGTTCATCTTCCGGTGCATCAGCTGCGCGGCGGAGTTCGACCCCGCTTGCATTGAATACACCTGCCCTGCATGCGGCCCCCGACGGGGCACGCTCGAGACCATCTACGACTACGACGCGCTCCGACGGTCCCTCGGCCGGGACACGTTTGCGAAGACGGGGCGCGCATCGATGTGGCGGTACCTGCCGATCCTCCCCATCGCCGACGAGCGGTTCATCCAACCGTTGCGAGTCGGATGGACGCCGCTCTACCGCTTCCCTGAGCTTGCGGACGAGCTCGGCCTCGATGAGTTTCTCGTCAAAGATGACGGACAGAACCCGACCGCCTCGTACAAGGACCGCGCCAGCTCACTCGTCGTCCTCAAGGCGCAGGAGGCGCGCAAGGCAGTAGTGACGTGTGCGTCGACCGGGAACGCCGCAAGCTCGCTCGCCGGGTTCGCCGCCGCGACCGACCTCGAGACGGTGATCTTCGTCCCTCGGACGGCGCCGGACGCCAAAATCGCCCAACTCCTGATCTACGGTGCGCAGGTCTTCTTGGTCCGCGGCTCTTACGACGTCGCCTACGACCTCGCCGCCGCGGCCGCGTCGACGTTCGGGTGGTACAACCGGTCGGCGGCGGTGAACCCGTACCTGGTCGAAGGGAAGAAGACTGGGGCGTTCGAACTCGTCGAGCAGCTCGGTTGGGACCCGCCCGACGTCGTGTTCGTCAGCGTTGGCGATGGCTCGGTCATCAGCGGCGTCTGCAAGGGGTTCGACGAACTGCAGCGCGTTGGGTTACTCGACCGCATCCCGAGGGTTATCGGCGTCCAGGCGGAGGGCGCCGCTCCCGTCGCCGCTGCGTTCGCGCGCGCAGGCGATGGCACCGTTGCAATTCACGACGTCGACGCCCGCACCGTAGCTGATAGCATCTGCGTCGGTGTCCCGCGGGATATCGTGCGAGCCGTGACCTACGTGCGCCGGAACGGCGGCGGTTTCGTCACAGTCAGCGATAACGAGATTCTCGAGGCGATCGGCGTCCTCGCCCGTCGCACCGGCGTGTTCGCTGAGCCCGCAGGCGCAGCAGCGTTCGCCGGCCTCCGGAAGTGGAGTCGCGGGAGAGCGACGGCCGGCGGCCGCGCCGCGGTCTTCGTCACCGGAAACGGACTGAAGGACATCGGGGCGGCTCGCCGCCTTGTCGGCGCCCCGATCGAGATCGAACCGACTCTCGAGGAGATCGCGAGGCACCGATGAGAATCACGTTCACTCTGAACGGGCGTACTGCGGAGTGCGACATCGAGCCGGACGTCCGGCTCATCGACCTCCTGCGCGAGACGTTTCACCTCACCGGAACGAAGGAGGGCTGCGGGGAAGGCGAGTGCGGCGCCTGCACGATCCTTGTCGACGGCCGGGCCGTGAACTCCTGCTTGCTCCTAGCTCCCCAGGTCGATGGTTGCGACGTCCTGACGATCGAGGGCCTCGCAGACGGCGACCGACTCCACCCCCTTCAGGATGCGTTCGTCGAGGCGGGCGCGGTCCAATGCGGGTTCTGCACGCCCGGTTTCCTGATGTCGGCATACGCGCTCCTGCGACATCGACCGGATCCGACCGACGACGAGATCCGCACCGCATTCGAGGGGAACCTCTGTCGATGCACCGGTTACGAGCAGATCGTCGCCGCAGTCCGTGCAGCGGCCGAACGAATGAGGTCGCCGTGACGATCGAAGCGATCGTGCTCGCCGCTGGAAGCGGCCGGCGGCTTGGCCGGTCGAAGCCGCTGCTGTCCCTCGGCGGACGAACGCTCATTGAGCACGTCCTCAATCGGATTCTCGCCGCGGGAATCGATCGGATCGCCGTCGTCCTCGGCCGCGACGCCGATCGAGTTCGCCAGGCCGTCAACCTATCGGCTTATCGGATCGTCGTCAATCCCGACCCCGACCGCGGGATGGGAACCTCGCTCACGCTCGCGCTGTCATCGCTCCCCGCGACCATCGACGGCGTCCTCGTCTTCCACGTCGACATGCCAGCCGTCCGCCCCGAGACGATCCGGTCGGTCGTCGACCGCGCCGAGTGCGGCGCCCGGATCGCTGCCCCCTCTTACGACAGCCGCCGCGGATTCCCGGTCTACTTCGACCGCTTGTCGATCGCCGCGCTCCTTCCCACGCTCGAGGGCGAGATCGGTGGGCGGCGGTACATCGCAGAGCACAAAGACGATGTCGACCTCGTCTCCGTAGACGACCCCGGCTGCCTCGCCGACATCGACCGCCCCGACGACCTGCTACGGAAGGAGGTTCAGTCGTGCACTACGTGCGGGTGACCACGGAAGCGGACCTGTTGGAATCGCTCGCCCCCCCTGGCACGACGATCCTGGCCGGTGGCACCGATCTGCTGGTCCAGATCCACGCCCGCACCGCAGTGCCGGTCCGACTCGTCGACATTTCGCGCGTCGGCTCGCTCCGCGCGATCGCGAGCTTCGCCGACCGAATCACGATCGGCGCGGCCGCGCCTCTCACGGAGGTCCTCGCCGAGCGGGGCGTCCACGAGCGGCTTCCTCTCCTCGCGGACGTCCTCCAGCGGCTCGGGTCGGTGCAGATCCGCAACCGCGCCACGCTCGGGGGAAACCTCGCCAACGCGTCTCCGGCGTCAGACAGCGCTATCCCGCTCCTCCTCTACGATGCTGAGCTGTCGCTCGTCAGCCCGGACGGCGAGCGCGACGTCCCGATCAGCTCGTTCTTCGTCGGCCCACGGCGAACAGTCCTTCGAGACGGTGAGTACATCCGCCAGGTCGCGATCCCGATCCCCGACGCCCCATTGCGCCCGTTCTTTCACAAGGTCGGGCGACGGCGGGCACTGACAATTGCGATCGCCTCCGTCGGCGCCCTCCTGCAAGTCGAGGACAAGACGCTTGTTGCTGCCCGCTTTGCCGCCGGTTCAGTTGCGCCGATTCCGCTCCGGCTGCGCGCGCTAGAGGACTGCCTCGTCGGACATCGGCTGACGCCGCGTCTGATCGAGAAGGCGCAAGCCACAGCGCGGGAATCGGTCGCACCGATCGGCGACATCCGTGCACCCGCTGAGTATCGCCGGGCCGTGACCGGCGACCTCGTAGCACGCGCGCTCCATCGCGCGGCGGACGCGCGATCGAACCGCTGATCCGATCGTTTCGACATCTCCCCGTGCGATCGGGTATCCTCTCCTCCGAAGGAGGCGATCATGCAGAAGGCCGCTCGCTGGGCCGTCGGGGTTCTCATCCTGTCGCTCTTCGCTCTCGACGGCTGTTTCCTGTTCCCGAACCGCCCCCCCGTCGCGGAGTTCACCGTCCTCTACAACGTCGTCGAAGGAGAGCCGCTCGTCGTCGACCTCGACGCCTCGGCGTCCGCTGATCCCGATGATGATGAAATCGTCGCATACATGTGGACGTTCGGTGACGACGTCGACATCCTCACACCGCTCGAGACAACGAAGCTCGTGACGGTTCGCGTCCTGCGCGTCCACTACCCGACCGCAGGAACCTACAGCGTGCAGCTCCGCGTTCGGGACGCCCGCGGCGCCGACTCGACGTCGGTCGTTCAGACGATCGCTCTCCCGCACGTCCCTGCCGGGTAGGCGTTCGAGCGGGCGGGGGCGCCCGAAGCCGTCGCTCAGATATCGCCAGATCGGCGCTTCGAGAAGTAGACAATGTCGTCGTGGCGAATGAAGCCGATTCCCTCGAAGAACGCCATTGAATCTGCATTCCACGACTCGATCAGACACGTGACGATCTCAATTCCTCGGACCTGCAGCCGCTCCTCGATCGCGGCAACGAGGGCACGTCCGATCCCCTGACGCCGGTAGGCCGGATCGACCGCGAGGCGGTTCACCCATCCCTTGCGACCGTCGTGCGTTCCGAGGACCGCACCGACGATCCGACCTCCGATCTCGGCGCACAGGAAGACAGCGCACGGTCCGTCGATCTCCCGGAGGACTCGTTCCTGCGCATCCCGTCCGCGCGGCCGGTACGGCAGACCGGCCCGTTCCCAGAGGCCGACCAGTTCGTGGTAGTCGTCCGCTCGCAGCTCCCGAATCTGCATACTTCCCGCCCTCTTCGCCTCACCGTGAAGGTACACCGTCGCCCGCGTCCCGGCCAGCCCGCCGGGGACATCCCTCCCGTCCTCGCGGGTCGTCCGGCCTATCCGCGACATCGTGCGGCCGCTATGCTTCAGCGCGGAAGGAGTCCAAGCGTGCTCAAACGGGCAACTGTGATCTCGATCCTGCTGGCTGTAATGGCGACCGCCGGCGCAGCCGGAGCGCTCGGTCCGGCCCCCGCCACGATTGGGTTCGGCATCGCTGTTCCGGCCGCGCTCCCGATTGACTGGAACGCGTCGTTTTCGTTCCTGGCGTTCGAGGCGCTGGCATCATCGAACCTGACGTTCGCGGTCGAGATCGGGACCTACCCGGCGACCTTTCCCGACGTCTTCGAAGGAAGCGTTCATCTACTGGTCAAGGCCTGGGTCGGGGCCGCGTCAGTCCTCGGCGGTGGTGGGTTGACAGTGCAATACCGACGCGTCGGTGACGCGTGGGCGATCCGCCCACTTCTCGGGCTGCGCGTCGGATGGCAATTCTGGCCGATCGATGCGTTCTCCGTCTCCTCGCACGTTCGCTCGCTCGACACCCTTCCCGCCTCCTGGAGCCTCCGACCTGAGATTGCGTGCGGCCTGAACATCGGCCTCGGTCGGGCGCGCCCCGGCGCGCCTCGAATTGACGGCGAGCACCTGTGGATTCTCGTCGCCCTCGCGACTGCCGCGTTGATCGCCTTCCTGCCGAAGAAGTAGCCGCTCGTCGGACCGGATGTCCGAACGCGGGACATCGGATCGGTGTTCCGTGGCGGCCTTCGTCTTCCTCCGGGAGGTGACGGATCGGGCATCTCACTCCGTCTTGCCCCACCGTCGAGGCAACACCGAACCGTATAGCGATCCCGTGTTCCTCTTCCCGGCACCGTCTGGCGCCCCTTCACCGTCCCGGCGTTCTGTGCTATACTGTTTTCGACGTGTTGTTTTGAGAACAGAAGACGTGCAGTAGTTCCATTTGACCTGCAATCGGAGGCCCGAAGGGCATCCGATTCTGTTTGATTGATCCCCGCGGTCTGCGGAAGGGAGGATCCAGGAGGTTGGCATGAAGGACTCCAAGGCGACGATCAACCTAAGCAAGAACCTGAGCACAGCGCCCGAAGAAGAGCGCGAGCTCCTCGATGATCGTCCCTCTCGTTCGGACAATCCGATTCGTACGTACTTCGGGGAGATCAGCCGTGTCCCTCTCCTCACGAGAGAGGACGAGGTTCGGCTCGCCAAGCGCATTGAGGCCGGCGATAAGCGCGCCAAGGAGGAGCTCGCCGAGGCGAACCTCCGTCTGGTCGTTTCGATCGCCAAGAAGTACCGCGGGTGCGGTCTTCCGTTCCTCGACTTGATTCAAGAGGGGAACCTCGGCCTGATGAAAGCGATCGAGAAGTTCGACTACACGAAGGGCTATAAGTTCTCGACGTACGCCACGTGGTGGATCCGTCAAGCCATCCTTCGGGCGATCACCAACCGGTCTCGCACGATTCGCGTGCCGACCCACATCAACGAGCTCATCCGGAAGATCTACCAGGTCGAGCGGAACCACCTGAAGGAGACGGGCGAGCTTCCGACACCGGAGACGCTCGCCGGCGAGCTCGAGACGACCGTCGAGAACATCATCAAGGCAAAGAAGACAGCGCAAAGCATGACGTCACTCGACATGCCGATCGGGTACGATGACGATGGCTCGGTCCTCGGCGACTTCATCGAGGACGCGACGGTGGAATCACCGGAGCGGGAGACGTTTGAGCATCTCCTGGTGCAGGAGCTCGTGCGCGCGCTCGAGGAACGCCTGACCGACCGGGAGAAGAGAATCCTCGAGCTGCGCTACGGGTTGAACGACTACCAGCCGAAGACGCTCGACGAGGTCGGCGTGGAATTCGGCATCAGCCGCGAACGTGTGCGTCAGATTCAGAAGGAAGCGCTCGCCAAGCTGCAGGATTCGGATCTCAAGCAGCGCCTCGAGTGGTTCAAGCTCCTCGCCGAGGCAGCGTAGCCCGGGCTCGGGGAGCCCTTCTGCGATCAAGCGTCCGCCGGCCCGAGATCCTCCGGGGATCCTCGGTAGCTGCAGTCCTTGTTGTTGCAGCGAAGGCCGTCCGCCTTCTCCACGAGGACCCCGTTCTCGCAGTCCGGGCAGGTCGCGACCGGCCGATCGCTCACCGCGAACCGGCACTTCGGATATCGATCGCAGCTATAGAACACCCGCCGCCGCCTCGTCGAGTACTTCTCGACGAGCTGCCCCTCGCCGCAGGCCGGACATGGCACGCCCGTCGGCACGGAGACAGTCTTGCCGCAATCGGAACTCGTGCATCGATAATAGCGACCGTACCGGCCCGTCTTCAGTTCCATCGGTGCGCCGCACTCCGGACACGGAATCTCGTTGTCGGCCCGTTCGGCGAGCGCCTCGAGGGCACCGCGGACTTCGACTCGGCCGTCCTGATAGCGTGCATCGAGACCGGGCGGGAGGTTCACCGTCTGCTTGCACGCCGGGTATCTCGAACACCCAAGGAAATGCGATCCCTTCCAATACCGAAGCTCCATCGGTGCGTCGCACGCTTCGCACGTGACATCGGTCGGCACGCGAAACGGCCGGGTCCCGTCATCGGCGATCAACGCCTCGAGCGTCGCCAGCCGATCGGCGAACGGCCGGTAGAACTCGTCGAGCGCCTCGAGTCGTGAGAGCTCCCCTTCCTCGATCTGATCGAGATCCTCCTCGAGGTGCGCGGTGAATCGAGGCTCGACGGTCTCCTCGAAGTATCGTTTGAGGAAGTCGACGACCATCTGGCCGAGGAGGGTCGGCCGCAAGCTCGACTTCTCCTTCACTGCGTAGCCCCGCTCCTGGATCACCGAGACGATTGAGGCGTACGTGCTCGGACGCCCGATTCCTTCCTTCTCGAGAAGGTTCACGAGCCCCGCCTCGCTATACCGTCGCGGCGGCTCGGTGAACTTCTGCCGCGTCTCCACATCCTCCGCTCTGAGGATCTCCCCTTGCCGCAGCCTCGGGGGAACCGTCGCCTCTTTCGATCGCTGTTCGGGCACGGCGCGCAGGAACCCGTCGAACTTCAGGAGACTCCCCGTTGCTTCCAGCGTGTACGAGCCCGCACTGAGGACCGCCTTGCGCTGCAGGTAGATCGCGTCCGTCATCTGGCTCGCCAGGAAGCGACTGTAGATGAGCCCGTAGAGCTTCCGCTGGTCCGCGGAAAGGTGCGCCGCGACCGCGTCCGGAGACCGGACGAGATCGGTCGGCCGGATCGCCTCGTGCGCGTCCTGCGATCGCTTCTTGTTCTCGAACGCGCGGGACTGCGTGGGAACGTACTCCGAACCGTAGCGTGTGGAGATCTCAGCTCGAGCCGACGCAATCGCCGTGTCAGAGACCCGAACCGAGTCCGTCCGCATGTAGGTGATCAGCCCCTCGGTTCCCTCCGAAAGGGCGATCCCCTCGTAGAGCTCCTGGGCAATGCGCATCGTCCGCTTCGGAGAGAACCCGAGGACCGATGAGGCCGTTTGTTGGAGAGAGCTCGTGATGAACGGCGGCGACGGGCTTCGCCGCCGCTCCTTCTCCTCCCAAGATTCGACGACGATCTCTGCCGCGCGAAGGGCCTCGGCGATCCGCGCCGTCTCGTCCCCGTCGCCGATCGACGCCTTCTCCCCGTCGATCCGGGTGAGTGAGGCAACGAACGTCTCGTCGTTGCGGAGATGCGCGTCGATCTCCCAGTACTCCTCGGGCACGAATCGAACGATCTCCGCCTCCCGGTCGCACAGGAACCGGAGCGCGACCGACTGGACGCGGCCGGCGGAGAGCCCCGCGAATCGACTGCCGGCGATCGTCTGGGAGAGGAGCGGGCTCACCAGGTATCCCATGAGCCGATCGAGGATCCGCCGCGTGCGTTGCGCTTCGACCCGATCCATATCGATCTGCTTCGGAGCAGCAAGTGCCTCACGGATCACGGACTTGGTGATCTCGTTGAAGATCGGGCGGGCGAACGCACCCTCGTCCGTCACAACCCGCCCGAGAATCGTGTACAGGTCGAATGCGATCGCCTCTCCCTCACGATCGTGGTCAGTCGCGAGGTAGATCCGCTCCGCCGACTTCGCCGCCTCCCGCAGCTGTGAGACGATCTTCGAACGCTTCGTCTCGAACTTCGGCGTGAAGTCGCGGTCCAGATCGACGCCGAGGTCGTTCTTCGGAAGATCCCGAACGTGCCCCTGCGACGACAGGACCCGGTACTCGCCGCTGAGGTACTGCGCGATCGTCCGTGCCTTCGTCGGCGATTCCACGATGATCAGGTTCTTCAATTGCCTAGGCTCCTTTCCAAGACGGACCATTATACGAATCGCCCCGCCGATGTCGAGGAGAAGACTGGAGACGGCCGCCGCCCCGGCTCGGGTACAATCGAGCCGGAAAGGAGTCCCATGCCCCACGTCGTGATCGAGGGCGTTCCTGCAGTCGGGAAGAGCGAGGTGCTTGAGTTGCTCGCTCGGTTCTACCCTCAATCTGCGCGCGTCTTCCCCGAGCTCGTGAAGGAGATCACGGTGCGCGAACGGCTCGACCTCTTCCGGGAACGCGATCGCCTCACCAGGGCGCTCGCGGCGGAACTCCCTGCCCGGGCGCGCCGGATCAGCGCAGCGTCCGCGGAGGGACAGATCTGCATCGAGGAGTCGCACCTCGGAGTTCACCACGCGTACGCCATCGCACTCGGCGACGCTGCCTTCGTTCGGCAATCGGCGGACCTTGAGCGGCTCGCGCACCGTCCCGACCGCTACATCCGGCTCGAACTCCCCGTGGAACGATCGGTCGAGCGACAGCGCGCCCGCGGCACGCCCGCGTTCGACGTCGATGCGCCGACCCTGCACCGGATGCTCGACGCCCTTCATCGATGGCACGCTGAGCGATCGTCATCGGTCGTCTCAATCGACGCCGACCGCCCAGCTCATCGTGTGCTCGCTGACGTCGAGCGAGCGCTCGGCCTTGTCTACGCCAGCTCGTCACTGGGCGGTCCGAGCACCGAGACGTTCGATCTTCTCCTGCTCCTCGGCCGCCCGGCGAGCGGGAAGAGCGAGTTGATTGACTTCCTCACCGGTTGTCCGGCGGACCGCCGGGCCGCCCGGTATCACATCGGCCCGTTCGAAGTCGTCGACGACTTCCCGCTCCTCTGGCAAACGTTCCTCGAGGACGACGCGTGGGAGCGAGTCGGCCGGAGACGTGCGCATTCCGTGCCGGCCGACGGAAACTACGCCGTCACCGACAATGCCGTGTGGGGCTACCTGATCGAGCGGATCAACCAGACGGTCCGTTCCCGCCTTGCGGAGAATCGCCCTCCGGGATCGACAGTCCTCATCGAATTCTCCCGCGGCGGGCCATCCGGGTACGCCGACGCCCTCCGCCGGATCGATCCCGACCTCCTCCGGCGCGCCGCTGTGTTCTACCTCTCCGTCTCGTTTGAGGAGTCCTGGCGGCGAAACGTCGCTCGGTACGACGCGGCCCGTCGAGACGGCATCCTCACCCATTCCGTTCCGAGAGAAGAGATGGAGCGAACCTACCGGGTCGACGATTGGTCCCGGATCGCCGGTCAACCGATCGGGATACTCGACGTCGGAGGACTGCGCGTCCCGTACGCCACCCTCGTCAACGAGCCCGAGTCCACCGATCCCGACATCCTCGACGCTCGCTACCGGAGCGCGCTCGGTCCGCTCTACTCGCAGTGGAGAACACTCGCGGCAAGTGATCAACCACCGAGCAGCTCACTGAAGACACGTAGGAAGTTTCTGTGAAGGACGTTCTCGACCTGTCGCGGTGTGAGCCCCGCCTCGTCGAGCGCCGGGACGAGTTTCGGGTAGTCCGCGATCGATTCGATCCCCGCAGGCGGAACGAGGATCCCATCGAGGTCCCCCCCGATCCCGACGCACGCCTCGCCGCCAACCGCGATCGCGTGGACGATCTGACGGACGACGGCCGCGATCCCGGGGCGGCACAGGGAGCGCGCCTCGCCCGCCAGCCGGTTCCGGTCGGCATCTGTTGCCTCCGGACGCAAGGCGGCACGGTGTAGCGCGCCCGCGCGGGCGCCGTAGTCCGCGTCGAGGAACGCCGGTGCAAGGTTGATCCCCATCACGCCTCCGCGGTCGGCCAGCTCTCGGATCATCGGATCCGTCAGGTTCCGCGGGTGCGGGCAGAGGGCGCGGCAGTTCGAATGACTCGCGATGAACGGCTGCCGCGCCGCTTCGGCGACATTCCAGAACGCACGGTCGGAGAGGTGGGAGACGTCGACCATCACCGAGAGCTCCTCGGCGATCCCGAGGAGCCGTTCTCCCTCCCGGGTGAGCGGCGCGTTCGTCCCGAAAGCGGTCCCGCTAAAGGCGTTGTCCTTCCACGCGAAGATCAGATTCCGGACGCCGCGGGCTGCGAGCGCACGCAGATTCTCGGCCCGCCCTTCGAGCAGGTCGGCCCCCTCGAGCCCGAGGATCGCGCCGATCGGTCCACCGTCGAACGCCGCACGCAGGTCCCTGCAGCACCGCACGATCCGCAGCCGCCCGGCGCTCCGATCCGCCCAACCCTCGATTTCCTCGATCATCCGCATCGCCCGCTTGGCTTCGGCGCCCGGATGGCGCTCGCTCAGCACAAAACAGGCGAAAATCTGAGCGCCGACACCGGCCCGCTCCATCGCCGGGAGGCTGATGTGCGGGTCTCCCTCGCCGGTCAAGAAGTCGGCTCCTGCATCGAGCACCTTCATCGCCGTGTCGCAATGCGCATCGAAGAACCGACGCCGGTCCGGTTCACTCGCGGCCCTCTCCCGTTCCGGCATTGAGTGTCCCCGCCTACGCGATGACGCCAAGCGACCGCCCGACTCGCGCGAACGTCTCGAGCGCGAAGTCCAAGTCCTTACGGGAGTGGGCGGCCGAGAGCATGACGCGGATCCGCGCCTTCCCCTGCGGGACCGTGGGAAATGCGATCGCCGTCGCAAAGACGCCCGCCTCGAACACGCGTCTCGAGAAGTCCCACGCCGTCTTCTCCCCTCCGAGCATGACTGGCGTGATCGGTGTTTCGCTCTCGCCCGTGTCGAACCCGAGCGCCTCGAGCTCGGACTTGAAGTACTCCGTGTTCTCCCACAGCTTCCGGACCGGCTCGTCCGTCTCTTGCAGAATGTCGATCGCCGCGATGCACGCTGCGACGTCCGGCGGGGTCGCCGCGGATGAGAACAGGAACGGCCGTGCCTGCTGACGCAGGTACTCGACGAGCTTCGCCGGACCGGCAATGTATCCGCCCATGACCCCGAATGCTTTCGACATTGTCCCGCACTCGATGTCGACCCGCCCGTGCAAGTTGAAGTGATCGACGATTCCGCGACCATGGGACCCGAGGACGCCCTCTCCGTGCGCGTCGTCGACCATCACCATCGCCCCGTGGCGCTCGGCGATCTCGACGATCCCCGGTAAGGGCGCAAGATCCCCGTCCATCGAGAAGACCCCGTCGGTGATGATCAGCTTCTTCTCGATCCCCCGATGCTCGTTCACCAGATCCTCCAGCCGGTCGAGATCGCGATGCGGAAAGATGACCCGTTTCGCCTTCGTCAGCCGGCAGCCGTCGATGATGGAGGCGTGGTTGAGCTCATCGGTGAAGACCACGTCGTCCGCGCCCATCAGGAGCGGGATCGTCGCCAGGTTCGTGTTCAGCCCCGACTGCACCGACAGCGCCGCCTCCGTCCCCTTGAACCGCGCAACCTTCTCCTCGAGCTCGATGTGCAGTGACAGCGTCCCCGCAATTGATCGGACCGCGCCCGGACCGACGCCGAACCGATCGATCGCGTCGCGCGCAGCGCCGCAGAGGCGCTCATCGTTCGCGAATCCGAGATAGTTGTTCGAGCACATGTTCAACACGCGCTTCCCCGCAATCGTCACCCACGACTCCACCGGGCTCTCGATTGTTCGGATCGTGTTGTAAAGCCCTCGGTCCCGCAGGTCCTCCAGGGCCCGATCGATAAACGAAAGCTTCTCCATGGCAGACCTCCTCTCGTCTGTCAGTTCGGACCGCCCTTCGAAGAATCCTCCGACCGAACGCAGCTCACCGCCGTCGAGGCGGCGCTCCGCCGCTTCGAGAACCCGACGGCCGTCCTCGTACGTCACCGTATCCTTCGCCGCGTCACCGTCGAGCCACCGAGCGTCGGTGTGTTCGCTGGAGAGGACGACGGATCCCGCCTGCACCTCGGCAAGGTAGTAGGTCACGGTCTTCTCGATCGATCGGCCGCCGCGTTCGAACCGGTACACCGACGTCGCGAGGACCTCCGGCAGCGGCCGGATCTCCGACAGGCCGGTCTCCTCCTCGACCTCGCGGACTGCCGCGTCAAACGGGCACTCCGCTTCCTCGATCCGCCCCTTCGGAAACGCCCAATGCCCACCGTGCCTGTGGCGCAGCACAAGGTACTCCCGACCCTCTCCGCCCACGCGAAACAGCACCAACCCGGCGGCTTGCTCGCTTCCCCCGTCGTCAGGCGATATCGATCTCGTGGTCACTTCGATCGTAGACGCGCGGGTAAAGCCCAAGGCTTCGCAGCTCGCGGAGGAGGACCTTGAACGACTCAGGCAGCCCCGGCTTCGGGAACTCCTCCCCCTTCAGAATCGCCTTGTAGAGCTGGATCCGTCCGCGCGTGTCGTCGGACTTGACTGTCAGCATCTCCTGAAGGAGCGCCGCCGCTCCGTAGGCCTCGAGCGCCCAGACTTCCATCTCGCCGAGCCGCTGCCCGCCGAACTGCGCCTTCCCCCCGAGCGGCTGCTGCGTGATCAGCGCGTAGGGCCCCGTCGATCGGGCATGGATCTTTTCATCCGCGATGTGCTCGAGCTTCAGGATGTACATGTGCCCGACCGTGATCGGGCGCGCGTACGGGAGCCCGGTCCGACCATCCCGCAGGGCAACCTTCCCGTCGTAGTCGTCGCCGTCAGCCAGTCCGACCTTCTCCCGTTGCGTGCGCAGCTCACGAAGGATCTCGTCCTCGTGCGCGCCATCGAAGATCGGCGATGAGACGAGTTCCCCTTTCAAGTGAGCGAGCCAGCCGAGATTCGCCTCGAAAATCTGCCCCAGGTTCATCCGTGACGGGACGCCCATCGGGTTCAGCACGACGTCGACAGGTGTACCGTCGGGCAAGAACGGCATCTCGGCCATCGGACGGACGGTGGAAATGACACCCTTGTTCCCGTGTCGGCCGGCGAGCTTGTCGCCGACACTGATCGTCTTCCGCTGAGCAACGAAGACCTTCACCAGCTCGTTGACGCCGGCGTCGAGCTCATCCCCGCTGTCGCGTGAGAACTTCTTCACCCTGATGACCTTCGCCGTTCCGGCAACCGGAGGGAGCCGCAGCGACGTGTTTCGGACGTTCCGCGCCCGTTCGCCAAAGATCGATCGGAAGATCTTCTCCTCCGGCGTCGGCTCCGACTCGCCGCGGGGCGTGATCTTGCCGACCAGGATGTCTCCAGTCCGGACGACGGTCCCCTCGCGCACGATCCCGTATTCGTCGAGGTTCTTCAGATCCTCCTTCGAGATGTTCGGGATGTCGGCCGTGATCTCCTCCGGACCGAGCTTCGTCTCCTCCGCCTTAACCTCGAACTCCTCGATGTGGATCGAGTCGAGGAGGTTCTCGCGAACCAGCCGGTCGCTGATGACGATCGCATCCTCGTAGTTGTAGCCCTCGTATGGCATGATGGCAACGAGCAGGTTTCGCCCGAGCGCCAGCTCTCCGGACTCGCTCGACGGGCCGTCGGCGAGCAGCTCGCCGACCTTCACTTTCTCCCCCACATCGACGACCGGTCGTTGATGGAGGATCGTGTCCTGGTTCGAACGTTCGAAGTTGACGAGTCGGTACTCCCTCTTCTTGCGGCCTTTTGTCCGGAGGACGACCCGCGTCGCGTCGACGTCCTCGACAACGCCGTCCTCCTCCGCCACGAGGAGCATTCCCGAGTCCATCGCCGCTTGACGCTCCAACCCCGTGCCGACGAGCGGCGCCTCCGGCCTCAGGAGCGGGACGGCCTGCCGCTGCATGTTCGCCCCCATTAGCGCGCGGTTCGAGTCGTCGTGCTCGAGGAACGGGACGAGCGCTGAGGAGATTCCAACGAGCGCCCGCGGCGAGACGCCGATGAAGTCGACCTCCTCCGGCGGGACGAGTCGGACCTCCTCCCGCCCGGTACGAACCTCGATCCGCTCTCCGAGGAGACGCCCATTCTCAGCGACCGGGCTCGTCGCTTCTCCGATCCTGTAGCGCTCCTCGTCGTCGGCCATCAGGTAGACGATCTCGTCGGTCACCGCGCCGCCCACAACCTTCCGGTAGGGGGCGACCAGAAACCCGTACTCGTTGACGCTCGCATAGCACGCCAGCGATGTAATCAGTCCGATGTTCTGGCCCTCCGGCGTCTCGATCGGGCAGATCCGCGCGTAGTGCGATGAGTGGACGTCGCGGACCTCGATCTTCGCGCGACGCTTGGTGAGTCCGCCCCCGAGCGCGTTCAGCCGACGCTTGTGCGTCAGCTCAGTGAGCGGGTTTGTCTGCTCCAGAAACTGTGAGAAGCGCCCGGTGTAGAAGAGCTGATTGATCGCGCCCTGAACCGTCCGGGTCGAGATCAGCCGCCGGATGGTGTCCTTCTCGTCGAGCGCGTACTTCGACAGCTTGTCGCGGGCGATCCGCGCCATGCGGACGAGGCCCGTTCTCACAGCGTTTTCCGCCAGCTCTCCGGGGAGCCGGACACGCTTGTTCGCGAGGTGGTCCTTCTCATCAATTAGCCCTTCGTTGTCGGGAACCTCGAGAAGGACTCCGACCGTCCGGACAATGTCGGCGAGGTACAGAACGGGCTTGCCCAAGCTGAGGCCGAGCTTCCGGTTCACCTTGAACCGGCCGACCGACGAGAGCGTGTAGCTCGTCGGATGGAAGTAGAGGTTCTCGATGTACTCGCCCATCTGCGCCGGGGATGATCGGTCGGACGGTCGGAGCCGCCGGTAAACCGCCCGGACCGCCTCCTCCTGCGTCGCCGTCTGGTCTTCTTCGAGCGCTTTCTGAATGTACCGGTTGACAAGCCGAATCGAGCCGATCCCGGCCGCCTGCAGCGGGGCGATGTGGTCCTTCCCGAGCGTCTGGCCGACTCCGAGGATCGTCTCTTTCTTTCGCTTCACACTCACCGCGCTCAGGTACCCGATGTAGGGCTCGAGGGTCTCCGCGTTCACCGGCGAGAGTTCAAAGCTGTAATAGCGGCAGATCCTGTTCGCGTCGAATCCGAGCGCCTTGAGCAGGACGGTCGCCACGACCCGCCCCTTTCGGTCGAGGTTCGCCCGGAGCGTCATCCGCCGCGTGTCGAGCAGGATCTCAAGCCACGCCCCCAGCTCGGGTAGGATGTGTCCCTTGTACTGGTGTAGATCCTCTTGGGTGAAGTAGACGCCGGGTGCCCGAGTCAGCTCGTTGACGAGCGCGTTCTCCGACCCGTTGATGATGAACGTCCCGCGGTGTGTCATCATCGGGAAGTCCCCGATGTAGAGCTCCGTCTCTTGGAGGAGCTTCCCATCCTGGAGGAGGCGAGCCGTCACGCGCAACGGGCGGGAGTAGGTGAGGTCCCTGTCCTTGCACTCCTCTTCCGTGTTCCGCGCGTCCCCCAGATACGGGTCGACGAACTCCAGCGAGAGCCCGTCCCGCCCGTGCCCTTCGATCGGGCTGACATCGGCAAACGCGCGATAGATCCCATTCTCCACGAACTTCTTGAACGACTCGCGGATATCCGCCAACAAGTACGGGGGAGGAAGGATCTCCTTGATTCGTCCGTAGGACCTTCGTTCTCGGTACCTCATCATATCCCCCTGATCAAAGAACGCTCTGCCCTAAGGTGACGAGCACCTTAAGGCAGATCGCAACGGTGAGCCAAACGACTCGAGTGTCTACTGCAGTTCGACCTCAGCTCCGGCCGCCTCCAGCTTCTCCTTGATGCTCGTCGCCTCGTCCGGGCCGACGTTCTCTTTGATCGTCGCGGGCAACTTGTCGGCGAGCTCCTTGCACTCCTTCAGGCCCTTGCCGGTGATCTCCTTGATCTCCTTGATGACCTGGATTTTCTTCTGCCCCGCGCTGGTCATCACGACCTTGAACGTCTCCGCGACTCCCGCGGCCTCCTCCTCGCTGGCCGCCGGGGCCGTCGCGACTGCGACGGGCGCTACCATGGCGGCGGAGACGCCGAACCGCTCCTCGATCATCTCGACGAGCTCGGCCAGGTCCTTGACCGACATCTCCTCTATTTGCTGCAGGATCTCTTGCTTCGACATCCTCACGCCTCCTCTTTCTGCTGTTCGCGTTGCGTTTTCACTTCGTTCAAGACAACCGCCAACTCGCGGGTCTTCGCCTGCAGCACGACGGCCAGGGCCCGCATCGGGCTCGCAAGGAGCATCGCCAGCTTCGCCAGCAGCTCCTCCCGAGACGGCAGGTTCGCGTACCGGGAGACGTCCGCCTCCGCGACGACAGTCCCCTCGAATAGTCCGCCCCTCAGGTTGTAGCGGGGCGAGTACTTCTTCCGGCACTCTTCGCTCAGCTTGAAGGCGACCGCCGGATCGTCGTATCCGAAGGCGACGCCGATCGGCCCTTTCAGCATCGCTGCCAGATTCTCGATCCCCGCCTCGCGGACGGCGATCCGTGCCAACGTATCCTTCACGACACGATACTCCAGCCCCTGCCGGGTGAACTTTGCACGGAGCTCGACCATCTCGTTGGCTGTCAGCCCCCGATAGTCGGCGAGGACAAACGAGACGGCCTTTCCGAATCTCTCCTTCAGTTGAGCGACTTCTTCGATTTTCGTTTGCGTCGGCATCTCGCGCTCCTACTCCGGCCGCTCCGTCACGGCGTTGACCTCGGCGGCGTCGAGCGTGATCCCAGGGCCCATCGTCGACGAAACCGTCACCTTCCGGATGAACCGACCCTTGACACCCTCGTCCGGTTTTCGTTCCGTCACGCTCCGGAGCACGGCGACCAGGTTCTCCTTCAGCAACGGCGGGTCGAATGACATTCGCCCGAAGATCGTGTGGATGACCCCGTGACGATCATTTCGGAATTCGACCATCCCCCGCTTCAGCTCCTGGATGACCCGCCCGATGTCCTTCGTGACGGTCCCCGTCTTCGGGCTCGGCATCAGCCCCCGCGGCCCGAGCAGCTTCCCCAATCGCCCGACCACCGGCATCATGTCCGGCGTAGCGACGACCTTATCAAACTCGAGCCACCCCTCCTGGATCTTCTTCGCCAAGTCCTCCCCGCCCACAAAGTCGGCACCGGCCGCCTCGGCCTCCGCGATGCTTTCTCCCTTCGCGAACGCCAGGACGCGAGCCGTTTTCCCGGTCCCGTGTGGCAGATTGCAGGTCCCGCGGACCGAGACCTGGCTCGCCTTGATCCCGAGCACGATCGCGATCTCGGCCGTTTCGTCGAAGCCGGCCGTCGCGCTGGCTCTCAGCTTCTCGATCGCTTCGTCGAGCCCGTAGGTCACCCGCAGCTCGATGAGCGTCGCCGCGCTGTTATATCTCTTGCTTCGCTTCACCGGTCCACCACCTCGACTCCCATGTTCCGCGCCGTGCCCTCGATGACTTTCATCGCGGACTCGACCTTGTAGGTGTTGAGGTCCGGCAGTTTCCGCTCGGCGATTCGGCGGACCTGTTCCCGGGTGATCTTCGCGACTTTCATCCGATTCGGCTCGGCAGACCCCGACTGTACGCCCGCTGCCATCTTGATCAACTCGGCCGCCGGGGGCTGCTTGAGGATGAAATCGTACTTTCCCCCCATGTAGACTGAGATGACCACCGGAATGATCGTCCCCGGAGTCTCGTTCTTGGTAGCTTCGTTGAACTTCTTGCAGAACTCCATGATGTTCAACTTGTGCTCACCAAGTGCGGGTCCGACCGGAGGCGCCGGCGTCGCTTGCCCTGCCGGAATGTGCAGGCTGATCTTTGCAATGACGCTTCTGGACATTCGCCCTCCTCCCCAGTTTGGTGTGCTTCGTTCGACTACAGCTTCTCGATCCCGTCGAACCCGAGCCGGACCGGCGTCTCCCGACCGAAGATCTTCACCATCACGGTGACCTCCTCGGCGTCCTTGTCGATCTCCTTTACCGCGCCGGTGAAGTCCGCGAACGGCCCTTCGACGATCTCCACGACCTCGCCGACACTGAAATCGACTTCGATCTTCGGCTCTGCCGACGATGCTGATGCCACGGGAACCGGCAGAAGACCGGCTTTCCGCTTGATCAACTTCATCTCTGGGCCTTCAATCGGCATCGGCTTGTACCGCGATCCGACGTATCGGACGGCCCCCTTGAGGCCGTCAATCAACGACATCATCTCCTCATCGTCGAGCCCGAGCCGCCCGAAGACGTATCCCGGGAAAAGCCGCCGTTTCTCGATCCGCTGGATAGTCACGACCCGCTTGTCCTTGTACTCCTTCACCTTCAGGAGCCCCGACGCGCGGCTCTGGATCTGATCCTCTGTCTCGAGCAGATCGCCCTCCTGCATCTCCAGTCCCGGCCGGACACGGGCTGACACCTTTTCCGGAACGATCCGCTTCTTCTCCCTCCCATCCGGATACTCGATCGTCAGACGCCGGACCTTGTCGCGCAGCACGATCGTCCCTCGGTTGGCGACGACGAAGTGCTCGTCGCCGTCCGATGTCAGTGGAACGCCGTTGCGGATCTTTTCCCCGGCTCGAATGTCGCGGCGGATCCGCTTGTCGACCGGAACGAGGTAGACTTCCTCATTCCGGTTCGTCAGCTCTACGATCACGCGCTGTAGCGGCTCCACGTCGACGATTCTCAGGTCGGACTCGGCATGCTTCGGCGCCTTCCGGGCGATTGCCTCGCCTCGTTGGACCCGCTCGTTCGGCCGCGCAACGAGGTCATATTCGTAGGGAATCCGGTACTCGGTCCCCCCGCCGCGGCGGCTTCGCGACGTGATAACCTCCTCAACCGGGACAAGGAAGCAGGTCTTCTCACCGTCGACGACGAATGTATCGACCGCCCGTTCCCAGCCTCGCTTCCGGATCCGCTCGTTCAGGTCTTCCTTGACCTTGAGCTCGGACCCGGCGTAGGTCTGAATGGCATACCATTTCTTCAGCCGCATGATCGGTCGTCCTATCGAACGAAGAGCCGGAGGAGCGTCCCCAGCATCCCATCCACTCCCCAGATGTACAGCGTCAAAACGATCACCAGGAGCAGGATGAGGAACGTCAACGAGATCACCTCGTTCCTCGTCGGCCAGCTCACGCGGGCCACTTCCGCGCGGACGCTCTTGAAGTAGTTGACGATTCGTTCAACCATCCCGTCTCTCCTCGTTCACTGTGTCGTTGCAGGCCCGGGAGGACTTGAACCCCCAGCCTTCCGATTTGGAGTCGGACGCTCTGCCAGTTGAGCTACGGGCCTGTAGCGAGGCGATCCCGCGCTCGGGATCAGGCCTCCTTGTGCAGCGTGTGTTTCCGGTCCCACCGGCAGTACTTCCGTAACTCGAGTTTCTCCCGAGTATTGTTCTTGTTCTTGCGCGTGTGGTAGTTCCGGCGTCCGCACTCGCCGCACGCGAGGGCGACATGAACGACCACCTCTCCCTTTTTCGCCATCGTCGATCGTCTCCGCTCTCAGTCTATGTACTGATCTTCGTGACGACGCCCGAGGCGATCGTCTTCCCGCCCTCGCGGACGGCGAAGCGTTGTCCGATATCCATCGCGACCGGGTGGATGAGTTCCGCGTTCACGCGCACGTGATCTCCGGGCATGACCATCTCCACGCCCTCGGGCAAGTGCATCGTCCCGGTGATATCGGTTGTCTCGAAGAAGAACTGCGGGCGATACCCGGTGAAGAACGGCTTGTGCCGCCCACCCTCGTCCTTGGTCAGAACGTAGATCTCGCCCTCGAACTGCGTGTGCGGCGTGATCGTGCCGGGCGCTGCGATGACCTGTCCGCGCTCCACCTCGTCCTTCTCGATCCCGCGCAGGAGGATTCCGACGTTGTCGCCGGCGATCGCGTATTCCAACGTCTTGTTGAACATCTCGAGGCTCGTCGCGACCGTCTTCGTGATCTGATCGTGCACTCCGACGATCTCCACATCCATTCCGGGGGTGATCTTCCCGCGCTTCACGCGCCCGGTGACAACCGTGCCCCGCCCCTTGATCGAGAAAACGTCCTCGACCGGCATCAGGAAAGGCTTGTCTTCCTCTCGATCCGGCAGCGGAATATAGTCGTCGACCGCCTGCATCAGCTCGCTGATGCACTGCGCGTCCGGATGCTTCGGCTCGCCGCCGTGCTCCATCGCCTTCAGCGCCGAGCCGCGGATGATCGGGATCTCATCGCCCGGGAACTCGTATTCCGAGAGCAGTTCGCGGATCTCGATCTCAACGAGATCGATCAGCTCCGGATCGTCGACTTGGTCGACCTTATTCAGGAAGACGACGATCGCCGGAACGTTCACCTGACGAGCGAGGAGGACGTGCTCCCGCGTTTGAGGCATCGGACCGTCGGACGCCGCCACGACGAGAATTGCCCCGTCCATCTGGGCCGCGCCGGTGATCATGTTCTTGATGTAGTCGGCGTGCCCTGGGCAGTCGATGTGCGCGTAGTGCCGGTTCTCCGTCTCGTACTCGACGTGCCGAACGTTGATCGTGATCCCGCGGGCCTTCTCCTCCGGGGCGTTGTCGATATCCTCAAACGCCATGGCTCGGGCCCGACCTTGAATGGCAAGAACCTTGGTGATCGCCGAGGTCAGCGTCGTCTTGCCGTGATCGATATGCCCGATCGTTCCGATGTTCAGGTGAGGTTTCGACCTCACAAATGCTTCTTTCGCCATCGCCTAGACCTCCTTCGGCCTGATACGCTACGCCAGTACTCCGGGAATAGAGAAGGTACCGCCGCGAGCCTTCAGCCCGCGGTCGGAGTCGAACCGACGACCTCCCCCTTACCAAGGGGGTGCTCTACCTCCTGAGCTACACGGGCGCTCGAACCCCGGATTCGAAGTGTAACGCAACCTCCAAACCACCGCCAACTGGAGGGGGAGGGATTCGAACCCCCGTAGGCATACGCCAACGGATTTACAGTCCGCCCCGTTTGGCCGCTTCGGTACCCCTCCAAGAGGCAATCGATAAGAGCCAGCGGCCAGAATCGAACTGGCAACCTACTGATTACAAGTCAGTTGCTCTGCCTGTTGAGCTACGCTGGCGTCTCGCTCGATCCGATGTCGGGCGCGATTGTAACGAAGGGGTTTCGGGGAGTCAAGACAGGACGGTTACGCGAATACGGCGCTCCCGCGGGCCGTCGAACTCGCAGAGGAAAATCGACTGCCAGGTGCCCAAGGCGAGCGCGCCGTCGACGACCGGCACCGTCACGCTCGCTCCGACGAGCGCCGCTTTGACGTGCGCAGGCGAGTTCCCCTCTGCGTGTGCCCACCGGAGATCCGGGACGATTCCACCGATAGCGACGAGCAGATCGCGGGCGACCGACGGATCCGCCCCCTCGTTGATCGTCACCCCCGCGGTGGTGTGAGGGGAGGACACCACACAGGCGCCGTCCCGGACGCCCGTTGCCGCAACCGCCCTCCGGACCGCGTCGGTCAGATCGACCAGCTCCTCGACCTTCTGCGTGATGATCGGAATCTCTGTCATTCTCGGCGCAGCACCGTCTCGAGCGCGCCGCGCAACCCCTCCTTGTCACCGACTCCCTGTACCCGCAGGATCACGTCGTCCCGTTCCCCGTCCTCGGCGCCGTGCGCGACGCTGACGAGTCGGACGCCGTGGGAGCGAAGGACGTCGATCACACGGTAGAGATCGTCGGTTCCCGGTCGCGTCGCGATCGTGAACCGCACGCCCTCCTTTCCGATCCCCAGACCCCGCGAGAGCCCGCGCAGCACTTCGATCTGCGTCACAACACCGACCAGCCGCTCCTCCTTGGTCACCGGCAGGACGACCAGCCGGTTGTCGAGCATGATCAGCGCCGCCTTTTCCAGCGTGTCGTCGGGAGAGACCGCGAACTTGACGGGGTGCGAGATTGTTTCCACCGCGGCATCCCAGTCCGTGACGCCCTTCAGCGTCCCGCGGGTGATGAACCCCTGGAGCGCGCCGTCCGCCGTCGCAACGAGGAGGAGCCCATACCCTCGCTCCTCCATCACATCGCGTGCCGCCGAGAGCCTTGCATCGGGACGAATCGTGATCGCGTCCCGCTGCATGTACCGTGCAACCTTCATTCCTCTTCCTGTTTCGCCTGCGCGATGATTTTCTCCTGCAGGTTCCCGGGGACCTGCTGGTACTTGGAGAAGCTCACCTGGAACGTCGCCCGCCCCTGCGTGCGGGACTTGAGATCGAGAGCGTAGCTCTGCATCTCCGAAAGCGGCACTTCCGCATGGATCACGGTCACCCGGCCGGCCGGGTCCATCCCGAGGATCCGCCCCCGGCGGCCGTTCAGGTCGCTGATGATGTCGCCCGTGAACTCCTCCGGCGCCCGGACGCTGACGGTCATGATCGGCTCGAGCAAGCACGGGTCCGCTTTGTCAAATGCATCGCGAAACGCATTGCGGGCAGCAAGCTTGAACGCCAGCTCGGACGAATCGACCGGATGGAAGCTTCCGTCGAAGACCGCCGCCAGCACGTTCGTCACTGGGTACTTCGCCAGATTCCCCTCCTCCATTGCCTCCACGACGCCCTTCTCCACCCCGGGGATGTACTGGCCAGGAATCGATGCGCCTTTGATCTCGTCGACGAACTTGAACCCTTCCCCGCCAGCGTACGGCTCGAGACGAAGCACGACCTCCCCGAACTGCCCGCGGCCTCCCGTCTGCTTCTTGTGGCGGTACTTCGCTTCCGCCTTCTTTCGGATCGTCTCTTTGTACGGGATGCGCGGCTGGCGCGTCTCCAGCGACACGTTGTACCGGTTCTTCAGCCGATCGATGAAGACGGCGAGCTGCATGTCGCCCATCCCGTGGACGATCTGCTCCTTCGTTACCGGATCGCGCTCGACGTGGATCGTCGCCTTCGCCGCCTCGAGGTCCTTCAGCGCTTCGCTCATCCGCTCCACGTCGGCCTGGCTCTTCGGCATGATCGTCCGGGAGAAAACCGGCTTGGGGAACTCCGGCATCGGATAGGGTTCTGCATCCCCGCTCGTCGCGATCGTCATCCGCAACGCGAGCGACTCGGCCTTCCCGAGGGCCACAATCGTCCCCGCGCCCCCCTGGGATGTTCGCTTCTGCTTCGTCCCCTCGAGCGTGTAGAGATCACGAACCTCGATCTTCGCCCCCGATCCGACGACCACGAGCGTCTTCCCCTCCTGAACTGCCCCCTCGAGCACCCGCACGTACGCCAGCCGCCCAAGGTACGGGTCGTTCGCCAAGCTGAAGACGACCGCCCGCGTCGGGCCCGATGTGGGCTTGTCGACATTCGGGACCAGGTCGACGAACGCTTTCATCAAGAGGTCGAGCCCCTTCTCCTCGGTCGCCGAGCCACACAGCATCGGGACGATCTCGCCTGCCGCGATTCCCCGCGCAAGGGCCGACGAGATCTCGACGTCAGAGATCGTCTCCTCCTCGAGGAACTTCATCATCAACTCGTCGTCGAGCGTCGAGACCTCTTCGAGCAGCTCGCCGCGCGCTGCATCAACGATATCTTTCATCCCCGCGGGGATCTCCTTCTTCGACTTGTCAGCGAAGTGGACAGCCCGGTTCGAGACCAGGTCGACGATGCCGATGAACGCGCCGTCGCTGCGGATCGGAAGCTGTACCGGGATCAGCTTCCCCTCGAAGTGGTCGCGAACGCTCGCCAGAACCTTCTCGAAATCCGCGCTCTCCTTGTCCATCTGGTTGACGAGGATCGCTGTCGGGCGGCCGGCGCCGCCCGTGATCTCCCAGGCGCGTTCGCTCACAACCTCGACCCCCTTCTCCGCGCTCAGCACGAGAAGCGTGAGATCCGCGACCGGAACGCCCTTGTACATCTCCTCAACGAACTCATCACCACCCGGCGTGTCGATCAGGAGGACGGAGGCGTCCTTCGTCGTGTAGGCACCGAAGCCGAGGTCGATCGTATACCCTCGGTCCTTCTCCTCCTGCGACGCGTCGAGTGCGACTGCTTCCTTCACGCCGGCCCGCTTCATCAGCGCCGTCGCTAAGGCAGTCTTGCCCGACCCGGAATGACCCACCAAGCAGATGTTCCTCGCTTGCCCCATGTCGGAATTCCCCCTTGGGTCCAATTCAAATCGTAGAAGCCACGCGCAGTATATCCACCCCCCGGATTCATGGCAACATCGGAAACGCGTGACCACATCGCGTTTTCGGGGACCTTCGACGGCGGGGTGGCGCACCGCGAACGACCCCTTGCAGCTCCACGACCCTCCCCGTATCCTCTGGCTCACGATACGCCGGTTCGGATCGGCGTTCTGCCCCAGTTGATGAAACGAAGGAGGGACCCCCGATGTCCATTCGCCTCTTGCTCGGGGATGAGGCGCTCGCCCAAGGCGCACTCGACGCCGGGATCTCGGGTGTGTACGCCTACCCCGGCACTCCATCGACCGAGATTACGGAGCACGTGCAGAAAAGCGATCTCGGGCGCTCCGGTGCCGTTCGTTGCCGGTGGTCGGCAAACGAGAAGACCGCGCTGGAGGCCGCACTCGGGATGAGCTACGCCGGCCGCCGCACAATGGCGAGCATGAAGCACGTCGGCCTGAACGTTGCGGCGGATCCATTCGTCAACGCCGCCATCTCCGGAACCCACGGCGGACTGATGATCAACGTCGCCGACGACCCGTCGATGCACTCATCGCAGAACGAGCAGGACTCCCGCGTCTACACCGACCTCGCGCTCGTCCCGTGCATCGAGCCCGCAGACCAGCAAGAGGCGTATCGGACCCCCGCTCACGCGTTGGAGCTCTCCGAACGCCATCGCGTCCCTGTGCTCGTCCGCCTGACGACGCGACTCGCCCACTCTCGCGCTCCCGTTACCATCAACACACCTCGCCCGCAGCGCCCGTTTTCGCTCCCCGACGATCCCGATCGCTTCATCCTCCTCCCGTCGCGGGCTCGGGTCAGCTACGAGCGCCTGGTTGCTCTGCAGGCGGCACTGCAGCAAGAGAGCGAGGAGAGCCCGTTCAACCGGTTCACCGATGGGCCGGACCGTGCCCTCGGCGTCATTGCCGCGGGGATCGCTCACAACTACCTCATGGAAGTCACCGACGGCGCTCCGAACCGGCCGGTCCTGAAGATCGGGCAGTATCCGATTCCCCTTCGCTCGCTCGACCGCCTCTTCGCGAGCTGCGAGCGCGTCCTCGTGCTCGAGGAGGGGTATCCGTACATCGAGGCGAAGCTCCGGGGCTTCCCCCGTCGCACTGAGCCGACCGTGCTCGGTCGGCTCAACGGCGCGCTCCCGCGGACCGGCGAGCTCTCCCCGGCGGCCGTCGCCGCCGCGCTCGGTCTCCCGGATCTTCCGCGCCGCCCTGGCTCGTCCGTTCTGTCGTCCCGCCCGCCCGCCCTCTGTCCGGGGTGCCCGCACGCAGACACCTGTCGGGCGATCGTCGACGCCCTGGCTCCCCATCGAACCGCAGGTCGGGTCTTCTCTGATATCGGCTGCTACAGCCTCGGCGCGCTTCCCCCGTACCGAGCGATCGACACCTGCATCGAGATGGGCGCATCGATCACCATGGCAAAAGGCGCCGCCGATGGGGGCCTTCGACCGGCCGTTGCCCTCATCGGCGATTCGACATTCACCCACTCCGGCATGACCGGCCTCCTCGACTGCGTGACGGAGGGAGCTCCGGTGACGATCGTGATCGTCGACAACCTGACCGTCGCGATGACCGGCGGGCAGCCGTCGGCCGCTCGGGATCGGTTGGAGCGGATCAGCGAAGGGATCGGCGTCGATCCCCGCCACATCCGCGTCATCGAGCCTCACCCGAAGCGACACGCCGAGTTCGTCGCCCTTCTCGCCGAGGAGATCGCGCACGACGGTCCGTCGGTCGTGATCGCTCGACGGGAGTGCATCCAGACCGCGCGGCGCGGCATACGACGCACCGAAGGAGGTGCCGAGTGATCCGGAACGTGATCCTCGCCGGCGTCGGCGGACAGGGACTCCTCACCCTCGCCGCGATCATCGGAGAGGCGGCGCTGTCGCTCGGCCTTCACCTCAAGCAGTCTGAAGTACACGGAATGGCACAACGGGGCGGCGCCGTGCAGAGCCACCTGCGCTACGGCGACCGGCCAATCCACTCCGACCTGATCTGGGAGGGAACGGCCGACCTGATCCTGGCGCTCGAACCGATGGAGGCGCTTCGCTACCTGCCATTCCTTTCGCCGAACGGAATCGTAGTCAGCAATCGCGCTCCGTTCGTGAACATTCCCGACTATCCCGAGGAATCGACAATCCACCGGGAGATCGAGGCGCTCCCCCGCCACCGGTTGATCGACGCCGTCGCCCTCGCCAAGCAAGCGGGATCCGAACGGTGCGCGAACATGGTGATCCTCGGCGCCGGCTCGCCGTTTCTCAGTCTCCCCGAGCCCGCCCTGCTCGACGGGATTCGGACGGTCTTCGCTTCGAAACCGGCCTCGGTCGTCGAGACGAACATCGTCGGGTTCCGCCTCGGTCGGGCCGCCGCGAGCAAGCCGGAGGTCAACTAGGCGCGTTTTCCCCCATGCCGGTACGGACGCGATTCGTTGTGGTCCATCTTCGCCCGCACCGCCCCGTCGAGATCAAACCCCATCCGCTCGGCGAAGTCGAACGTACGGATCAGCACGTCGGCGAGCTCTTCCTCGATCGCGCTGAACCCGGGGATCGATCGACTCCCAGGATTTCCCCGCCGGTGCGCCTCCATCGCCTCCGCGACCTCGGTCACGATCAGCATCAGCACATCACCGATCGGCCGGTCGCCATCTTCCCACCATCCGTGCTCGACAGCGATCCGGTGCGCCTCGCGTTGCCATTCAGTGATCGTCACCGTTCGCTCCTTTGCGTACCGACGGGAGGGTAGCTGTCCGCCCGTGCGCCGGCAACCCGGTTGTCGAATCCGCCACCCACGGGTAGGCTCTCCCTGACAATGAGTCAAGATCCCCCTGGGAGGTACCCACCATGTCGCGCATTCGACTCACCCTGACGGCCGTCGTCCTGATCGCCCTCGCGCTCTTCGGTACTGCCGCCGCGACGGGCGAGCCGCTTCGGATCGCCATCGTCACCGACGTCCACGCTCACGACACCGACTCGCCCAACGAGGAGAAAGTGATGGTCAACTACGCTGAGCGTCTCGCTGCGTTCGTCGCGGCCGCCTCCGCGTGGCCGGCCGACCTCGTGGTCGAGCTCGGTGACCTCGTCAACGGCCGCTTCGTCATGGGCGCCCCGCTCGGCGAGCCCAGACGGATCGCCGCAGTTCTCAGTGATGCCTGGTCGATCCTCTCCTCCTTCGACGGCCCTGTCGTCCCCATCATCGGGAACCACGACGTGTACGACCTCGACAAGGGGACGCTGCGCTCGATCCTTGAGCTCGATTCGACCAGCTACAGCCTCGACATCGGCGCCTTTCATATCGTCGTGCTCGACGCGCAGTACAACAAGGCGGGCGCCGACTACGAAAACGTCAGCTGGATGGTCCAGGGAACGATCCCGCCCTCCGTGCTCAACTGGCTCCGCGACGACCTCGCTGCGACCGACCGCCCGACGATCGTCTGCGTCCACCAGCCACTCGACATCGACTTCAGCCTCCTCGCCGGGGGTCCCCCGGTCTCGAACCATCTCGCCGTCCGCGAGCTGCTCACCGAGTCAGGCGTCGTCATCGCCGTTTTCCAAGGGCACACGCACGAGAGCGCGCGCCGTATGATCAACGGGATCCACTACCTGACGTTCGCCGCCCTCGTCGATCAGACTGAATCCGTTCCGCCGAGCTGGGCGATGCTGACTCTCGATCCCGACACCCTGACGATCTCGGTCGAAGGCGTCGGCCTCCAGGACAGCTACACCCTGTTCTGGTCCGGGGAGTAGGGCGACTATGCGCGCGCACTCCTGCATGCCGACGCTCCTCGCCGTCCTCGTTGCCTTGCTCCTTGTCGTCGTCGCGGTCGCCGATGACCGCAGCCCACTGCGCGTCGGGATCGTGACCGATGTCCACGCTCATGATCTCGACTCTCCGGTCGAGGGGAAGTTCATGTCCCACACAGCCGAACGCCTCGGAGCATTCGTCGACGCGATGAACGCTTGGCCGGCGGATCTCGTGATCCAACTCGGCGATTTCGTCAACGGCTGGGTCGTCCTCGGTGTCGACCCCGGCGACCCGGCCCGGATTCCCGAAATCCTCGCTTGGGCGGACGGAATCTACGCCGGCTTCGATGGTCCCCGCTATCACGTCATTGGGAACCACGATGTGTACAACCTCAGCAAGGAGCAGTACGTCTCGATCACCGGAATGCAGCGGGGGTACTACAGCTTCGGCGCCGGCGCCTATCACTTCGTCGTCCTCGACGTCCAGTACAGCGAAGACGGGAGTGATCTCGCTCACACCTACACCGGCGTCGCCGGCGCCGTCCCCGACGGACAGATCGACTGGCTTCGGGACGATCTCGCCACCGCCGACCGTCCGACGATCGTCTGCGTCCATCAGAGGATCGACGTGGACGATCCCCGGTGGGGACGGCCACTCGTCCAGAACGCGGACCTCCTCCGGAGCGTCCTCTCGGCGTCCGGCCGGGTGGTCGCCGTCTTCCAGGGACACGACCACGCGAACGCCCATTCCATCATCGACGGAATCCACTACATCACGTTCGAGGCTCTGGTCGACCAGCATACGCCCCCGTCGTGGGGGCACGTCACTCTCGACCCCGACGGGTGCACCGTGACAATCGAGGGCGTCGGTGACCAGGCTGACTACGTGCTACCCTATCCCTGCCCGAACGGATGATGCAGGGTGCGTCGAGGATCCGCGGAGAAAGGAGGAACCGATGATCGCCGACTTCTCCATTGCCCCGGTCGGGGCCGGGGAGAGCCTCAGCCCGTACGTCGCAGAAGCGTTTCGGATCGTCCGCGACAGCGGGATCGCCCACGAGCACCACGCGATGGGGACAAATCTGGAAGGGGATTGGGACGAGGTGATGTCCGTCATCAAAGCCTGCCGCGACCGGCTGCTCGAGCGCAGCAGCCGGGTGTCAATCTCAATCAAGATCGACGACCGCGCGGGCGTCACGGACGGGCTGACGCGGAAGATCCGGTCCGTCGAAGAGAAGCTGTGAATCCTTGTCAGAGCGCCGCAAGCGCGCTCAAATCCCCGGCAATCCGGATCAGCACCTGGCGATGCGCCTTCGGCATGGCCGCAATCCCCGTCGCCGCTCGATCGAGCGCATCGGACAACTCCGATAGCTGCCGAATCAGCTCGCGGATCTCCTCCGCCAACTGAGCCGTCGACGTCGGCTCCCCTCTCGCGGACGCCATCGTCTCCTGAAACGGGATCCCCCGCCGCCGAAGAACGTCGCGGAGCACATCCGGCTTGTCCACGTTCAACACGAGGTTCCCCTCGTGAGCGACGATGCTGTTGATGTTGACGCCCGCCTGGGCGAGGTCCGTCACCAGTGGCTCGAGCGTCCCCGGCAGATTCGGGAGCTGGAAGCAAAGGCTTTTCGGTCGTCGGTCCATCGCCATCATCCTCCCGTCCCTCAGTCTGGACCGGCGACGCCTTGTCGTCAACCCCGCGAACCGATCGACAGACTGGACGGCTCGCCGGCGCCTCTCTGCTATCCCGCTCTCCTACGAAGAAGCAGGCCCGCCGGCTGCCAGGATCAACCGCGCCGATGACGAGAGATAGAGGCGCTGCACGCCCTCGAGGAAGACGGCCTCGACGAACACCCCGACGTAGCCGCTTCCGGGCAGCGGGACAGCGGCCTCCCAATCGCTGTCCAAGCGTGCCATTGGAAGCGGAGTCCGGACGGCCTCTCGCAGATCGCTCGCCGGCGCCTCCGCTCGCCAGAGGGTCATCGACTCCGCCTCCTCGTCCGCCGTTGCCCGCATCGATATCGCATCGGCCTTCACAGCGGCCTCGACCGCGGGCCGCGGGAGTCCCGCCCCATCGAGCACGCGGCGCGTGAACGCGCCGATCGACTGGATGGCGCGCCCCAGGTCGCCGAGCCCATAACCGCCGCTCGGGACGATCAGCAGCGCCTTCGGATCGGGAAGAGCCGGACGGTACGGGTCGTTCTCCCCAACACAAGCTGCTTCGGCTGCGTGTGCGCGTACCGGTGGGTGAACGGGTCCACTGCCCGGAGCAGGCGGGCTGCGACCCGCGTGGAGAACGCGTCCATCAACCCGAGCCGGACGTAGTCTTGGATCATCGGCGCATGCTCGCTCCAGGCGTCAAGCTGACGCTCCACCTGGACCACCATGTTCAGGACATCGAAGACGATCGGCGTGACCGCGACGATTCGTTCGGGCGCGGTCGCCGCTTCAGGTACGTCGCCCACCCTCGCGTCGACGCGCCAGTGACCATGACCCCCTCGACCCGCACTCCCCAAAGATCCGATCCGACCGCTTCCAGCGACTCCATCGCTTCGTGGATGCTGCACACCATCGGAAACAGCAGCGGCCGGCCCGGCGACCCCTCCTCCAGGTATCGGAGGAACGTGTGTGAGATCAGCGCGCTCGCGCGCAACCCGCCGAACAGCAGCTGGACTGGCACGCTGCTCAGTGCGGCGACCCGCGCCCGCCGTCGCATCGAGATAGTCGAACAGCTCCGTCGGCAGATCCGCGGCGCCCGCCACCGCCCAGATGCCCACTACCGCCACCACTGCCATCGCCCATCTCGTTCTCACTACGCCTCCTCAAATGCGGATAATGCCTCGGTTCCGCACTCCAGTCCATCGAACAGCAAGCCCCCCGGACCCCTGCAGCTCGCTCCGACGATCAGTCTTCCGGTCGCCCCGCCGCCGTGAGCCGAAGCCCGCACGCCTGCCATCCCACCTGATGAGCACCACCACCATGTCGCTGACTCTTCGCTCGGTGTCAAGGTACAGCAGGACCTCGACCATCGCCTGCCCCGGGCGGCCGTCGACGACGAGGACGATGTCCTCGCCGACCGGGATCTCAAACGCCCGATCCCCGTCCGGTCCATCCGCGCACGCAACTCCGCTCGCGCGGCCGGACCGTGGGGATCGACCGAGGTGATCAGCACCCTTCGCTCGACCGGAACACCCAGGCCGAAGATCCACAACAGCTGCACGATTTTGGGCGTAAGCTCGACTCCGAGGATACTCGCCGGGATCGATCACACCGTCGATCGTCGGCGACCGCATCAGCGCGTCCCCAGTCTCCCGGTGCCACCACCGGGACGGCCTCGCCGACCGGCGCACCCTCACGTGAGGCCGGTCCGGTCCTGAAAGCCGGTGCGCCGGACGCCGGCACGGGCGGCCACCACCGTTCGGTCCCGCGCGATCCCTGTCGTTTACTCCTCGTTCGATTGTGAGCATTCACGTAACGAACTCCGCTGCAGAAGCTACCGCCAACAGGATCACGAGCGCTTTCTCCATCGTCTTCCCTTCCGCTGCGAATCCAGCCGATTCCACGCGACTCGGGCGACCGCCCCCAACCGCCCCGATCTCATTGTCGAGCGCGCACGGGCGAGTCCGCCGTCTGGGAGGTGCCCAGGGACCTCGCCCGCAAACTGCACAATAGAAAACCGTCGAACACTGGATGTTGACGACGACCAGTTCTCGGGTAGTCTCTGACGGAAGGCAAACCATCGTCCGTGGAGGTGGGCCGTGCTGCTTCTGGGGATTGACCTCGAGAGCCGCGTCCCGCTGCATCGGCAGATCGTGAACGGAGTCCGCGAGGTGGTCGACACCGGCGCACTCGACGTCGGCGAACGCCGCTCGTCAACGCGAAGGTTGGCGGAGACACTCGACGTTCACCGCTCCACCGTCGCGAATGCCTATCGGCAACTTCGGTCGCTCGGATTCATCGAGACTCGCCCGGGAGCGCGCTCGCGGGTTCTTAAGCGACGCCGGCTCGTTGCCGTGCCCTCCACTCTGAGCCGAATCGAGTGGGACCGTATCTCGGCGCCCGAAGCGGAGGCGCTGCTCGGACCGGATCGTGCGATCTCCCGATCCAGACACGGAGTCAGCGACACCGGCGTCATCCCCTTCGCCTCGCTCGACGTCGACCTGCGGCTCTTGCCGCTCCAAAGCTTTCGCGCCTATCTCCGTCGAGCGGTGCGGCGCCAGGGGGCACATCTCATCGGATACGGCGATCCCGCGGGATACCACCCGCTGCGTAGGTGGATCTCGCATCGGCTGCACCAACACGGCATCATCGCTGCGGAGGACGAGATCCTGCTGACGAGCGGGTCCCAGCAGGCGATCGACCTCTTCCTGAGGCTCCTCTCCGAGCCGGGCCGGCCAGCGGTGGTCGAATCCCCGACCTACGACCACGCGATCCCGCTCTTCCGCCTCCACGGTTTCCGTCCGATCTCTGTCCCGATCCGGTCGGACGGGATGGACCTCGACACGCTCGAGACAATCCTTGACCGCGACCGCCCGGCTCTCGTCCACACGATTCCGAGCTTCCAGAACCCATCGGGCGTGTGCACGTCCCAGGCACATCGCGAGCGACTGCTTCGGCTCTGCGAAGCCCGGCGTGTCCCACTGCTCGAAGACGGGTACGAAGAGGAAATGCAGTACTCGGATCGCATCGTCCTGCCGATCAAGTCGATCGATCAGCACAGCATCGTCGTCTACTGCGGCACGTTCTCCGAGACCCTGTTCGCCGGACTCCGTATCGGATGGGTCGTCGCCGTCCGCGAATGCATCGAGAGGCTTACCGCCTTGCGACGGTCTGCCGAGATCGCGCCGAGTATGATCCTGCACGCGGCAATGTGCGAGTTCTGTCGGGATGGATCGTACGATCGGCACGTCCGCCGCATGCACCGCACGTTTCGTCGGCGCACGGAGCTCGCCCTCTGCGCGCTCCGAGAGGAGATCCCGCGAGATTGGGCGGATTGGACCGAGCCGATGGGCGGGTTTGTGATCTTGATGACGCTTCGTCCTGCGCCGAAGGGCTTCGGAGAACTCAACCGCCGATTCGCTGCGGGCGGCGGCCGCGTCGCGCGCGGCCGCCCGTTCTTCCCCGCCGAGCCGGTCCGCGACTCCATCCGCTTGTCGATCTCCGCGCTTGACGACGAGGAGATTGTCGAAGGTATCCGCCGGCTCCGTCATGCGTTGGCCGGCATCTACGAGGTGCGGAGCCCCGGATGAGCAGCTCATCGATCCGGACGTGGCAGACTCATCCCTTCACGGACCTGCGGATTGTGCGGGGCGACGGGGCTTGGGTCCATGACGACGCCGGCCGCAGGTACCTCGACCTTCTCGGCGGCACGTGGTGCGCCGTGATCGGCCATGGGCACCCGGACTGGCGAGCAGCGATCGCCTCGCAGGCCGCGAAGTTGGCGCACACCGGCCCTCGCGTCCGAACGGATGAGCTCGACGAAGCCCTGACGAAGCTCGCGGAGGTCCTCCCGCCGGCGCTCGACCGCGTCGTCCTCTTGAACACCGGGAGCGAGGCCGTTGAGCTCGCCCTCAAGATGGCGTGTACCGCGAAGCGGTCGAGCCGTCTGGCCGTCGTCGAACGCTCGTACTACGGAGCGACGATCTCCGCCCTGTCTCTTTCGGAGATCGGCCGATCTGCAAAGCACCTCCCACACCCGTCGAACCTCGTCCGGCTGCCCGCGCCCGATTGCAGCCGCTGCCCCGTCGGCGCCGGGCCCTCATGCGGCGGAGCCTTCCCCTGCCTGACGGCACCCGCCTCGCTATCCGACTCCGCGGGTACCTGCGACCCGCTCGCTGCGATCATCTACGAGCCGGTACTGGCGAACGCCGGCGTCATCGTTCCGCCGGTCGGATACGGGGCACAGCTGCGCTCCCTCGCTTCCGCGTGCGGCGCATTCCTGATCGCAGAGGAGGTCACCACCGGGATCGGGCGAACCGGCCGCTGGTTCGGATTCGAGCACGATGAGATCGTCCCCGATCTGCTCGTGCTCGGGAAGGCTCTGGGCGGCGGGCTCCCCGTCAGCGCCGTCGTCACGACCGCCGCGGTCGAGGATGCTGCCTATCCTCTCCTCACGCACGTCCAGTCGCACCAGAACGACCCGTTCTCCGCTCGCATCGCCGCGATCGTCGTCTCGGTCATCCAGCGAGATCGCCTCGTCGAGCGCGCCGCGGTCCTCGGGCGCGATCTCAGGGATCGACTGGCGGATGCCGTCGGCGGCCTGGCCGGGATTCGCGAGGTTCGTGGGCGCGGGATGATGCTCGGGATCGAGCTCCAGCCGGACCGAGCGGACAGCGGGCCGCTGGTCACGGCTGATCTCCTGGACGCTGGCTATATCGTCGACTACCAGCCGCGGAACGCCTCGTTCCGGCTGTTCCCGCCGTACATCCTGCCCCGCGAGGAGATCAGCCGGTTCCCAGCGGCCCTCGCGAGGATCCTCCGGGACAGGGGGTGCGGATGACCTTCTTCAACGTCTACTGCGACGCCGTGCGGTCCGCCGCCTACGCACGGCTCGAGTTCTCCGGCACCTACTACCTCGCCTACCGCGATCTCCCCGCGATCATTGAGCGCCACGTGCGCGGCCGGCGGGCGATCGACTTCGGCTGCGGGACCGGTCGATCGACGCGGTTTCTCCGAGGCCTGGAGTTCGAGACGATCGGCGTGGACATCGCCGAAGAGATGGTGCAGGCCGCCGGATCCATCGATCCCACCGGAGACTACCGCCGGATCGAGGACGGCGGGCTACGCCGCTTCCCCCGGGGCGCCTACGACCTCGTTCTGTCGGCATTCGCGTTCGACAACATCCCGTCGCTTGCGGCCCGCATCGGCGCAGCCCGCGAGATCGCAGAGCGTCTCGCGCCGGACGGACGATTCATCAACGTCGTCTCCGCGCCCGAGATCTACGTTCACGAGTGGGCGTCCTTCTCGACGCGTAATTTCCCCGAGAACCGCCGTGCCCGGAGCGGCGATCCGGTTCGGATCACGATCACCGACATCGACGACCCCCGCCCGGTAGAAGACGTCGTCTGTCACGACGCCGACTATAAGAGGATCTACGCGCGCGCTGGCCTCTCTGTCCTCGAGACTCATCGCCCGCTCGGGAGCCCCGACGAGGGCTACGAATGGGTCAGCGAAACGCGGGTTCCTCCGTGGGCAATCTACGTCCTCGGGCCAGACCGGTGAGCCGCCGCCTGTCGGAATGCGATGCCGAGACTCCGCGCTCTGTCGTGCGTCGGGTGCGATATGCCGCCCGCCTAATGGACCACTGCGCACGCCACAGCCTTTGCGCCGGTCAGCAGATCCGCGAGCCGGTGATTACGGATTGACGCGGGCGTCCTCGCCACGACCCCAGTCGTAGAGGAACCGGAGTTCCACCAACCGCGATTCGGAGGGGAACGCGCTCGGCGGAAACTCGAGTTGCAGCCAGCGGACAGGGACGCTCTTCCCAAACGAGATCGGAATCTCAATCGACCTGAACTGCCGTTGCGACAGCTTGAGGGTCTCGGCATCGGGCGCCGGCACCTCGACGTACCGCCCGTTCTCTCCAGCGTACCGCACGATCACCCTCTTTGGCGCGGTCCCCTCCCACCGAAGAGCGATTCCGCGCACTGACAGCGGGTGCTCCTGGCGCAGATCGATCGTCACGGTGACTCCGTTCGCGTGCGTGCGATCGAGCTCCGGGCCGAACGACCACGCCACCCGCTCTCCGTCCGGCACGCCGCCCTTTCCGATCACGATCGTCGGACCGTCCACACGGATCCCGCCAGCGATCGCCTTCGCGTAGGCCACCAACCGCTCCAGGAGAGGGGCGTAGTCTCGGGACCAGAGCGGATCGTTCGTCCGAAATGCCTTGAAGACCGTCGCCATTGCGTACAGATCAACCCTGTACCGCAGACGCGATGGGTCGTAGATCGGGTCGCCGTGTGCGTTCAAGTCGACCCCGAAGCCCAGGATCTTCCGCCCGCCGCTGAACCCGTCCGGTCCGGCGGGTGTGTGGGAGAGCAGGTCGTCGATGGCCGACGTCGACCGGACTTGCCCGGGAGTCCCTCCGTTCCCGTCGAGCAGCGTGACCGCCACGCGGACCACGTCCCCGGATCCGTTCTTGTGGATCGCCATCTCATTGACCATCATGCTATGGCTGTTCCCGCCCCATGTGGACGTGGCTGCATCGTACGCCCGGATGAGGACGTACGACCCCGGCGCCGGGGCGTTGATCCCCGGCTGGAAGTCCGAGTAGTCCAGGTCGCTCCAGTCAATCCAGCGGCCCCGCCCATGGAGCAACGGGGTGAGCCCCAGGAGTTCCTCGATCATGTAGAACGTCCGGATCGACTCGGTGTTCGTCAGTTGCCAATCCAGATGCCAGGAGCTGTTGCGGTACCCGGTGCTGTACGGAATCCCTGTCTCGCGGTGCCAATACGAGATCGTCTCCGAGCACCACGCCTCTCGGTCATACGGGTTCGCTCCGATCGCCGTCAACGCGCCCAAGATCGCGGCCATTGTCGTCGCGCTCGCGCTGCTGTTGAGGCCCAGCCGCATCTGGTAGAACGGCTTCCCGCCGTCGCTCACGCACGACTCGACCGTTCCGACGGTAGCCAGCGCGACATCCTGAATCCACGCGCCGCTTGGATTCCACGTCGCCGTGTTGTCGAAACAGGCACAATCCGGGCTGTCGGAGTGGTAGCATGGAGCCACCGCGATGATCCCGACGCAAAGGACCGCCACAATGGCGATGCACCCCTTCTTCATGTTGCACCTCCTGTCCGTTGCTTCACCTTACTATTCCCCACCTACACGCGTCGAGTCCCTCGGTTCGGACGATCCCGGCCGCGCGTTCGTGAGTCACCAGAGAGCCTTCGATTGCGCCTCCTGCTCGCCGACGGTCAAGACGAGCGATCCGGCGATGCGCCCCGGCACAGCCCGCCCGAGTACCGACCGTGATAGGCTTCCTGAAACCGACGGACCGTGTGAGGTCTCCGTCGTCCTCGGTGCCGGACGGTTGACGCTCCGGCCGCCTGCCTGCCCGAACGGGAACGCCCTGTCCGACAGCGCGTCGCTCAACTCCGTGAAGCTAGCGAACACCGGCGCCAACGGCCGAGGCCGCTCGATCGACTGATGCCCTCGTCCGACGAGGACGACACGGATCCCGAGATCCCACGCGACGTGCACGTCGTGGTCGGTGTCCCCGATGAGGAGCGTCCCCCGCTCGCGGGTCGCGAACCGCTCGAAGAGCGTCCGCGCTCGCTCCATTTTCGAATCGGCCAGCCGATGGCCAAGACCGTGGACCGCCGTGAAGTGCCGATCGATCCCCAATCGCCGGCACGCCGCCAGCCCCGACAGATAGGCGTCGTGGGACTCGTCCGCGAGCGCCTCCATCGTCTCGCGAGACAGATCGACCCCGAGTGTGTGGTAGTAGTCACCGAGCGGAAAGCCGAAAACGCGGCGGTAGGCATCCATCGTCAGCGGAGGAATGCCTCGCCGCGCGAGGAGCGAGTTCACCGCCTGCGCCCCGCCAACGCGACGTCGTCGATCAACGTCCCGTTGAAGCCCCAGATCACCACCCGCAGATCGCTCAAACTCGTAGACCCCCTCGCCCGCTCCGGCGCGCGCCGCGATCGTGGGAAGACCGGCTTCGCCCCCGCAAGCCTTGTCGGCACACTCCCCCCGTGATCGGGCGACTGGAGACCCGGCTCAGCGACCTCGAACACTTCCCCGGACGCCTCTCTCACGCCGGTCGCTCGCATAGATCCGGCGGAGCCGCCGGACATTTCCGACAAATCGCCGGACTCCGAACACGCCGAGCGCAATTCCTGAGAGGACGACAAGGGCGCCGAGCGCAGACAACACCCAGTGCTCCCCGAACAAGTTCAGCATCGTCGCGCCCCCGGCGAGAAACGCCATCGACGTGCGAACGTAAGCGAGCACCGTCCGCTCGTTCGCCATCACCGTCCGGTCGTAGGCGAGGTGATCGCGGAGGATCATCTCATTCGGATCGATCTTGTCGTACGACACGCAGCTCCTCTCGTGAAACTCGGCATGGACCGGAGCATTCGAGATTCCCATCCTACGGACCGCGCTCCCCCCCCGTCAACAAAGGTGAGCTTGCCTCTTGGAGGAGTGTGAGCCAGAATGCTCGGTGGATCCGCGGGTGGCGAATGAAGGAGGCATCAATGGCGGAGCAGGTGCTATGCGCAGTTCCGGTTCACAAGCCGCGGTTCTTTCGGACACCGGAGCCATTCGCGCCAGTCGTGACCGACCGCCGGTCGATTCTAGTCCCGATGACCAAGGAGATGCTGCTGACCGCGGCCAAGGACGCCCAACAGAAGGCGAAGGACGAGGGCAAAGGGTTCATGGGAAGGTGGGGGGCGCAGCTCAAGAAGACGCTCGGATACACACAGCGGTACCTGACAATGGAGAGCAGTTCCGGGGCTGACCGATACGGACGTCGTCCGTCGCGGAGGGCAACACGAACAAGAAGGAGCAATGAGGAGCTGACCCGATGACACATCCAACGGATACCGTGAACATGGCACTCTTCTGTGATTTCGAGAACATCGCGCTCGGCGTCCGCGACGCAGCCTATCCGCAATTCAACATCGACAAAGTGCTCGAGCGGCTCCTTTTGAAGGGGAACATCGTCGTCAAGAAGGCATACTGCGACTGGGCGCGATACAAGGAATTCAAGAGCCCGATGCACGAGGCGTCGTTCGAGCTGATCGAGATCCCGCACGTGCGGCTGTCGGGCAAGAACTCCGCCGACATTCGCATGGTCGTCGACGCCCTGGACCTGTGCTACACGAAGGAGCACCTCGACACCTTCGTGATCCTCAGCGGCGACTCGGATTTCTCCCCACTGGT
>ENA-OSEO01001208-OSEO01001208.1-sediment-metagenome-genome-assembly--contig:-NODE-1208-length-50665-cov-5.959002_pt1 | contig 50665 bp, 54 predicted proteins | sample MGYA00237883_ERZ534232 | MGnify/ENA metagenome assembly ERZ534232
CATTTTGTTGCAGCCCTTGGGCAGAGACCCCCACGGGCGGGCAGAACGCTGTTTGGTTGCGGCCGTCAGGCCGCCTTGGGAAACAGAGGTCCCACGCGCTTTTTTTACAGAATAGACAATACTAAGGGAGTGATATGGAAAATGCAAGCCTTAACGGCATGGGAGCGGGGAAGGAGACGGTGGGCACTGCGGCCCCTGGCAATGCAGGCAGGTCTGTCCATTTCAGGACGATCAAATTGTTATGCAGGCGCCGCCTCAGGCGAGCCGAAAGCCGGGATCTTTACGCTATTTTTGGTGCACTCTTCGGGAGTGACAAAGGAAAAGGACTTCCAGTGTTTTTTGGATTTCATGAGCAGGTTCAGCATCTGCTGATTCAGGAAATGGCCTGATTTCTTGACCACAAAATGCCCGATGACCGGGAACTGGACGAGGGAAAGATCCCCTATGAAATCAAGGATCTTGTGCCTGACAAACTCGTCCTTGAATCTGAGTCCGTCATCATTGAGGATCCTGAAATCATCCATGACCACGGCATTGTCCAGAGAACCCCCTTTGGCAAGCCCGTTTGCCTTGAGGGTTTCCACATCCCGCAGGAAGCCGAAGGTCCTCGCCCTGCTGATCTCCCTGACAAAGTCGCCTCCGGAAAACCGGAGTTCGTATTCCTGATTTCTCAGCAGGGGATGTCGAAAATCGATCATATATGTAATCTTCAGTTCATTTGAGGGATATACCGAGATAGACCGGTCCCCATCGTCAAGCTTCAACGCCTTTTTCACCACAATAAACCGCTTCGGGTCCTTCTGCTCCTTGATCCCCGCGCTCTTCAGGAGAAAGACAAAGGGGGCGGCGCTCCCATCCATGATAGGGACTTCAGGCCCGTCCAGTTCCACCACGGCGTTATCAATGCCCAGACCGTAAAAGGCGGCCATAAGGTGCTCGATGGTGGCTACCTTGCAGCCGTTCAAACCAATGCTGGTGGCCAGGGTCGTATCGAATACATTGTCGAATCGGGCCGCGATCATGGGATGACCATCCAGGTCTGTCCTCACAAAACGTATCCCTGTATCGCATGGAGCGGGCCGAATATCAATCCTGACCTTTTCGCCCGTATGGAGTCCAATGCCGGTACAACCGATTTCACCCTTTAAGGTCCGCTGTTTGTAATCCACCCTGATCTCCTCAATTTCTTCCAGGCGTTCTGCCCTCAAAGGTCCCATACCCCGCTGACTGCAACAGTGCGTGTGACCAATTCCTTGCCCATGGTGTCCCCGTTCGGCTGATGATTGCTCCATTGTTAGCAAGTAGCATGCCAATGCCTTTTACGCCCAAATTATCACGGTAACGGGTTTTATGATCTTGAAAATAAAGAATATTTTTCACCGTCCATGGGGCGCTTCCCGCGCGGAAGTGGGGTGGAAAAGCGCTATGTGGCAAAAAAACCACAGATGGGAGGCGACAGAGACCCGCCCGGCAAGGGGCCTCCGAAGACCTCTTTTCTCCGTAAATCGTATCATCTGAATAAATTGGGGCAAAGCGACAAAGGCAAGGCTGAGAATTGATCCCACGCCCGGGATAAACGGCTGTCTAAACTCCCAGATTTATCCGTCAGAGCAGGAAACCCTTGCACGGCCAGCAGTTTTGATTGGACCCCATGCCGCTTGAAACAAAGGAAGGGATGGTGTATGAAGACATCATCGATCGTGAGAGGCAATCATGTGGACCAAGAGAACCATCTGCGCAGAAGCATTCTTTCTGACCATCGCCGTCATCCTCACTGGGTGTCACCCTGTCTTGAAAAGGGAGGCCCGGCATCCAGAGGAGGCCCTGACGCCGGTCCGCCTCTTTTATCCCACTTTCCGTGATGACATGGACAGGGATTCCCTTGTCTCTGCCATAAAAAGAAATCTCGCATATCTTGAGCAAATCGATCCGCAGAAAATATTCTATTATGGATCACTGTCTGTTCCCTGTGAGCGCGTGAAACAAGGCCAGGAGGCATTCCTGAAGCTCCTGGCAGAGAATCCAGACCCGGATCAGCTGGATCGCGCCATCCGAGACCATTTCCTCATCTTCCGCGCAACCGGTCGCAAGGGAAACCGCCGCGTCCTTTTCACCGGATATTTTGAACCGATTTATGATGCCCGCCTTACCCCTGACCCTGTGTTCAGCTGGCCCATCTACCGCCGGCCCGACGATCTCATCACCGTTGACCTGTCCCTGTTCAAACCCGAGCTGAAAGGGGAAACGATCGTCGGCCGAATAGAAGGCCGGCATCTCCTGCCCTATTTTTCGAGATACCAGATCGATGAGGAGGGCGTCCTCAAGGGACGGGGGCTGGAGATCGCCTGGTTGAAAGACCCGGTGGATGCGGCCTTTCTGCAGATACAGGGTTCGGGCAGGCTGCGGCTGCGAGACGGGGGCGCTGTCCATGTGGGCTACAGCGCGTCCAATGGTCTAACATATCGAAGCATCGGCAAATATATGGTCCGCAATGGACTGATGCCACTTGAGCGGATATCCATGCAGGCCATTCGAACTTATCTCAAAGAGCATCCCGAAACCGTTAAACAGATCCTTTATTCAAACCCTTCCTACGTCTTCTTCGAGCGCCGACATGCAGGCCCTTTGGGGAACATCCAGGTCCCACTCACGCCCGGCCGGTCCCTGGCACTGGATGCAAGGCTTTTTCCAAAAGGGGCACTGGCCTTTATCTCGTGCAAGAAACCATGCGTTAACAGCCTGGGCGATATCACAGGCTGGAAAGACTTCTCCCGCTTTGTGTTGAACCAGGATACAGGCGGGGCCATCAAAGGCGCGGGCAGGGCCGATATCTTCTGGGGCAGCGGCCCTTATGCCGAGGCCGTGGCCGGCCATCTCAAGCACGAAGGGGAGCTCTACATCCTCATCAAGAAACCTGACAACTAAGCCCCGCACCCTTTATTCAACCACCCAGACAGTGCAATTGCGGGCGTGGTTCACGATCTTGCTGGAAATGCTTCCGAAGAGGAACTCCTCGCTTCGAGAAAGGCCCTGCCTGCCCACCACGATGGTGCTGTAACGGGTTTCATCGCGTTCGGCCAGGATGCATTCGGCCATGGAGGGGCAGTAGCGAAGGGTTGAACGGACGCTTACGTCTTTCGAGTCAAAGCCCTTATCCATCAGGAGCTGACGGTACTCTTCCAGCAGGGCCTCGATCTTCTGAACGTGTTTGGACAACCACTCCTCCTTTTCCTTGGCGGTCGGGAAATAATCGTCTTCAGGTTCGGGGACCACATGCAGGACAGTGACCTTGAAGCCTGGAAGCCCCCCCAACAGCTGACCCACATAGGAGACTGCCCGGCGGGCGTTTTCCGACTCGTCTACGGCAATGAGGATATTCTTGTTGAAGGTCTTTTCTGTATCGGCCATCTGTTTTCTCCTTCCTGTCAATGAGCGATGCCCACCTGACTCAGATCGTCCAAAAGCTGGGAGGTATGATCATAAAAGCGATTGGCCCCCCTTGAAAAGTGGAGAAGGACCCTGTTGAGGGTTTCCGGGATATATGGATAGATTTTCTTAAGATTCACGACGCGGTTGTGGAAAACAATGTTGAGGTCTGCCTCGCTCAGCCTGTCGAGGCTCGGATTTTTGGCCTTTTGAAGGTCCTGAAGCAGGACATCTCCTTTGCCGGCCAGGAAGACCAGAATGTTGCCCAGCCCAAACAGGTCATACCCGTAGATGTTTTCCCTGTGGCGGTAATTGAAGTCAAAATCGATCCACCGGTAATCGCCTGTGTCCTGATCGATCAGGATGTGGTCTCGCCGGATGTCGCCGTGCCGCTCGTGATGATCGTGCAGAAAACGGATGGCCTCCACACATTCAACAAACTGGTCCAAGATCTCCGGAAAGCGTTCATGATAATAAGTCTCATGGTCCATATCGATCCTGCTTATATGGTTCGCCAGGGTTTTGCCCTTGATAAAATCCAGGACCCGGATGAGATTCCCCTTTGCATCGGGCACGGAATACCCGTGCATAAAGTTTTTGTGCCCTGATACCAAATCAAGGATACGGGCCTCTTTTTTGGGGCTCCTGAAGCACTCGAATTCAATATCCCCGATACGGGACATGAATTTTTCATAAAAAACCAGCTTCATGATCTTGAGGCTCCCGTCTGTCAGATCCACCGCGCGCTTCACCCAGAATTTGACGTCGTCGTCCAGGCCGAAACGGGCCTCCTTGGCGTTGTGGCGGATGAGATAAAGCCGGTCTTTCAGAACGACAATATCATCATATTCCACCTTGAAGAAATCGGTGGTATCCGAGTGGGTCCGGAATTGTTGCGGCACCAGATGGGGAGGGAGCCATTGGGAGACCATCTGGCGGAGGCTTTCTTGAGACACCGTTTTATACATAAGTGGCCGTGTTCATTATAAGACAATTCGCCATCGCTGTCAGGCGACACGCGTGCTGATGGGCAGCAACTATAGAGAAAAGGTCTGTGTTCGTCAAGCAATACAGTGTGCTGAAAAGCCCACCGTTACTGTAACGCTACGAATCGTTACCATCCCCAAAATGTAACGTTTGCCATAAGAGATCACCCCATCCCCTTTTTCCTTTCACATCGTTTTCTTCTTAACGGTTATCATAATATTATCGATAAGTTAAGGATATAAAACAAGATGCGTCGCGCAAAAAAGAGAATGCTGCGTCAATGGCACGGATATTGATATGTTTGATAAACGAAAGGATCTTTCATATCACTTTAAGCATATGAAAATTTGGCCCGAACAGAGTCAGGGGCCCGGTGAAAGCGCTGCAACAATATGCCTTGCCAGGGTTCGGGGACCGTCCCAATGACCCGGATCCCGTTTATGGAAAGGCTGTCCTTGGGAGTAAAAGAGACTGTATGTAGAGCCCTGCTGCCGGACCTCACAGAACTAAAATGCTGCGATTTTTCTAAATCAGCCCGGGGAGGGTAGATTCCCTATAAGGAGGTGGTATTCATGGAACTGGTACCCTGGAAACCATTCGGCGATATCGGTACGTTTCGCGGGGAAATGGATAGACTGTGGGACAGGTTTTTTGGCGAAAGGCCCTTTATGAAGGCCTTATCCGAAGAATGGTCGCCTTCTGTGGACATCTCGGAAACCGAGGACAAGGTCCTGGTTAATGCGGAGCTGCCGGGACTTGAGGCCAAGGACGTAAATGTCAGCATCTCAGGGGATTTGTTGACCGTAAAGGGGGAAAAGAAGAAGGAAAAGGAAGAAAAGGACGAACATCATCACTATGTGGAAAGATATGAAGGGTCGTTCCAGCGCTCTTTCCGGCTCCCGGTAGCTATTCAGTCGGACAAGGCAGAGGCGTCCTTTAAAAAGGGCGTGCTCAAGATTGTCCTGCCGAAAGCGGAGGAGGCCAAAAAGAAGGCGGTGGAGATCAAGGTCGAGTGAGATGGCTCAAGGCCTTCCCCGGGCGTTTTTTGACAGCAGCAATTGAACCGCGCAACAGGCATAGCCGACAGACAGGGACCTTTACTGTTAAACGAAAGGGCAAAGGATATGGAAAATAAGCCTGACAAATATGTGTGCGCTCACTGCGGATACACGGCGGAGGGGAGGTTCGTTGGAGATATTTGTCCCGAATGCGGTCTGACCTTCTGGAAGTGCAGCAAGTGCGGGTATACGATTACTGCGGCCAAGCCCCCGGATGTTTGTCCGAACTGCGGGGAAAAATGCGATTTTGTCAATGTAACCTGTTACACCCCCGAGTGCGGTGGACCGGGTCATATGGATACGAGGCTTTAGCCCCTTGTCCGCAACTTCTCCGCAATGTGCGAAGAAATTCGTCCGTGGGGGTCTCTGCCCAAGGGCTGCAAAAACCGAATAGAGCTCGTAGGGACGGCAGCAGGGCTTTAAAATACAGTCTGTTTAAGCCCCAGGGACACCCTTTCACCTGCCCGCCATGCGAGTGAGGCGAGTCAGGCGGGTCGATAGGGATTCCTTGCTGCCTTTTCATACACATTATCCGGCGCCCGGGGGCGGTCGCCGAACGATCAGAACGCATTTTATTGCAGCCCTTGGGCAGAGATCCCCATGGGCAGGGAGAAGGGCTCCGGGCCTTGGGCGAGACCTGTTTGGTTGCGGCCGTCAGGCCGGCTTGGGCGCAAGGCGTGAGGTTGACTCGCTGATGGACAATATCAAATGAAAGGAGGAACATCATGGAATTTTCAGAGATCATCCAAACAGCGGCATCTGAAGGGAAGGAGAAGCATGTCCCGAGGATCACCGTAGACAAGGGACACCAGGAAGGCACGGATATCGTGCGTGTGGTGGTAGGGCACGAGGTGGCGCATCCCAACACACCGGAGCACCACATTGCCTGGATTGAATTATACGGGGTCAAAAGAGACAACGATCAGGTCATTCATTTGGGCCGAGCCGCGTGGGCCCCGGTCTATTCCAACCCCAATGTGCGTTTTCAAATCAACCAGATCAAGGATTTCAAGGCATTTCATGCCCTGGCCTACTGCAACATCCATGGTCTGTGGTCCAATTCGCTGGAGATATAGCATCTGCATAAGGAGCAAGCAGGAGGGTGAATGATGAAGCTTGAAGAGATCAAAAAGGCGGTTGAGGCACTGAGCGATGAGGAAAAGAGGGAGTTCTTTTCCGAGGTCGTCCCGGACATATGCGATGAATCCCTTACCAAGGAGGGGTGTCGGATGATCTTCGAGAAAAAGCTGTCCGGGTCGCGATACCTGGAATCTTTCGATGAACTCCATGAGATTCAGAAAAAAGGCTGATCTCGAGGTCCAGTAAGGCCGAATGGGAGGAGACATGGCCCCGATGAAATTCGTGCAGACCTGGGATACGGTTCCAGGTCGAAAACAGGAGTATGCGGCCTTCATCGCTGCGGAATTTCTGCCTGCGATGAAGGCCGCGGGGGTGGCAGTGCAATCCGGGTGGTATACGCTGTTCGGAGGGAGCCCTCACATATGGGTTGAGAGCCTGGTCCAATCCCTGTCAGAGATCGACCAAGCCCTATCCCAGGAGCGGACAAAGGAAGTGCTGAACAGATTTTTGAGCCTCGTGTCTTCCTATTCCTCATGTGTGCTGGAGCCGTTGGGATGGGGGACTGAAGCGAAGGAAAAGGGGGAATCGCGGGGAGACGCCAGAATCGTTCAGGCCTGGGATGAGCTGCCCGGCGGAAGGGAGACCTTGGAAGCGTTTGTGATCCAGGAGTATCTTCCGAAAATGGAGCGGATCGGCCTGAAGCCCATCAATTCCTGGCGTGTCCTTTTGGGCGCGGGACCGAGATGGATTTTAGAGACAACGGTTTCGGACGTGTCTATCATCTTAAATGCCCTTGGTGACAAGGGCTATCTGCGGTCAATGGTGAAAGCTGAGGAAGTGGCGCTCCGCCAGCAGAACCGGCTCCTGATCCGGCACAGGCGCTTTATGAAGTTGCTCGACGATATCTATGGGAGGGCCATGCGGTCTGTGTCGCCGGATGCGTTTCATTCAATGGTGGGACCTGTTGAAGAATAGACAAGGAGATGCTCATGCGCCAGAAGATGAATCCCTTAAAGGATCGATACCCTGTGCCGGCGGACTTTCAAGGCCGGGCCCGAATCTCAGGGAGGGAGGCCTATGACCGCGAGTACGCCCGATCCATAAAGGATCCCGAGGCCTTTTGGGCAAACAAGGCCCGCGTGCTTCTCTCCTGGCAATCCCCTTGGGATAGGGTATTGGAGCACGATTTCGCAAAGGGCCGCGTGGCCTGGTTTCAGGGGGGCCGATTGAACGTCTCCTATAACTGCCTGGACCGGCACATCCAGACCTGGCGGCGCAACAAGGCTGCCATTGTTTTCGAAGGGGAGCGGATCGGCGACAGCCGCACCTTTACCTATCAAGACCTCTTTTACGAGGTCAACAAGCTGGCCCAGGTCTTGAAAAGGCTGGGCGTTCAAAAGGGGGATCGGGTGACCCTCTATCTCCCCATGATCCCGCATCTGGTCATTGCCATGCTCGCATGTGCGCGTATCGGCGCGGTTCACAGCGTGGTCTTTGGCGGATTCAGCGCCGATTCTCTGGCCAACCGGATCCAGGACTGCGGGTCCCGGTTTCTGATTACCAGCGACGGCGGTTTCCGGTCAGGCCGGGTGGTAACGCTGAAACACAATGCAGACGAGGCGTTGACCCGCTGTCCCTCGGTGGAGAAGGTGCTGGTGGTGCGGCGCACCCGCTGGGAGGTCCCCATGAAGCCGGGCCGCGATCTGTGGTATCATCAGGAGATGCGCAGCCGGGATCTGAAGCCCTATTGCGAACCTGAGTGGATGGATGCGGAGGACCCCCTCTTTATCCTCTATACCTCCGGAAGCACGGGCAAACCCAAGGGCCTGGTCCACACAACCGGGGGATATCTGCTATACGCGGTCAGCACGTTTCTGGACGTCTTCGATTACAGGGATGAGGATACCTTCTGGTGTACTGCGGACATCGGTTGGATTACGGGCCACAGCTATCTTGTGTACGGCCCCTTGTGCGCCGGGGCAACCAGTATTATGTTTGAAGGAGTCCCCAGCTATCCGGCCTACGATCGCTTCTGGGACGTGGTGGAAAAATATCGCGTCAGCCTCTTTTATACGGCGCCCACTGCCATCCGGGCCCTTCGCAGAGAGGACGATGCCCTGGTCCGACAGCGGGATGTCAGCAGCCTTCGCCTCCTCGGATCGGTGGGCGAACCGATCAATCCCGAGGCATGGCACTGGTATTATGAGGTGGTGGGACAGGGCCGGTGCCCCATCGTGGATACGTGGTGGCAGACCGAAACAGGGGGCATCCTCCTGAGTCCGCTTCCCGGGGCCGTCGATCTCAAGCCAGGTGCTGCCACAGTCCCCTATTTTGGCATAGAGCCGTGCCTGCTGGATGGCAATGGGAATGAAATCGATGGACCAGGCGAGGGTCTCCTTTGCATAAAGCGGCCCTGGCCCGGCATGGCCCGGACCATCTATAAAGACCAATCCCGCTTTCAAAAGACCTATTTTGAGGAGCATCCCGGCTATTATCTCACCGGCGACGGGGCGCGGCGGGATGCGGACGGCGATTACTGGATCACCGGAAGGGTGGATGATGTCATCAATGTGAGCGGGCATCGGTTGGGCACGGCCGAGGTGGAAAGCGCCCTCCAGGCCCATCCGGCCGTGGCAGAGGCTGCGGTGGTGGGCTTCCCCCATGAGATCAAAGGGGAAGGCATCTATGCCTTTGTCGCCCTGAAGCCGGATCAGGTCCCGAGTGATGCGCTCCGGACGGAACTGGTGCAGCAGGTGCGCAGGCTCATCGGCCCGATCGCTACGCCGGAGCAGATCCAGTGGGCCGAGGCCCTCCCCAAGACGCGCAGCGGCAAGATCATGCGGCGCCTTCTGCGAAAGATCTCGGCAGGGGATGTATCAGATCTGGGCGATACATCGACCCTGTTGGATGCGGATGTTGTCGCCCGTCTCATCGAGGGCCGAAATCAAGCTTAGATGTTCTCTCTTTCTGAAGTCCGAATGATCATTGTTTTGGCTGCGGCCGATAGGCCGCTTTTGGGATGTTGAAAATATTTGGGAGGTTTCAAAATGGCTTACAAACCGGAAGTGGATGCTGAAAAATGTGTAGGATGCGGTGAGTGCGTGGAAATCTGTCCTGTGGATGTCTATGAGATCCAGGACGAAAAATCCGTGCCCGTAAATGCCGAGGAATGTCTTGGCTGCGAAAGCTGTGTGGAAGTGTGCGAAGAGGGCGCCATTACGGTTTCTGAGATCTAAGATGTCTTTCTGATATCCGAAAATGGTCGAACCGCGACTCCTTTCAAAATCCCCTTTATTCAGAGGGGGATTTTGCAAAGGGGTGGCGGGGGTTCCCTGGTGGGATCGCATGACTGCAAGAATACATGCGATGGCGTTGATCGAGCGCCGCCGCAATAAGGACTGACCAGTGAAAAAGTGGAGACTTACATGAAGATATCTGTCTGTGGAAAAGGAGGGAGCGGCAAGAGCACAGTGGTTGCCCTCATGACCCATGCAGCCCAGAAGAGAGGCTATTCTGTCCTGGTGGTGGATTCAGACGAATCCAATTCCGGGCTCTTCAGGACCTTGGGTTTTGAGACCCCCCCCGTGCCGCTCATGGAGCTTTTGGGGGGAAAGGCATCTGTAAAGAAACGCATGGGAAGTCCCTCGCTGTTTGAGAAATCTGCCATAACAGTCGAGGATATCGCGCATCCCCATATCCAGAGTCAGGATGGACGGATGCTGGTAAGCATAGGGAAGATCCTGCATTCGCTTGAGGGCTGTGCCTGCCCCATGGGGGTGGTGAGCCGAGAGTTTTTGAAAAAGCTTCGCCTCGGCGAAAAGGAGATCGCCTTTGTGGACATGGAGGCAGGCGTGGAGCATTTCGGGAGGGGAATCGACGAGGGCATTGATCAGGTCCTCCTGGTGGTCGAACCCTCCTTTGAGTCGGTCATGATCGCCGAACGAATCAAGGATCTGGCGACCGGTCTGAAGAAGGGGGCCGCGGCGGTCCTCAACAAGGCCCCTTCTGAAAAGATCGCCCAAAGGCTGGAAGATGAGCTCACGAAAAAGGGAATAGCGGTCGTCGGAAGCATCCCCAATGATCCGGATATATTTGATGCCTCGCTCACAGGCAGCCCCTTGAAAGAAGGAGAAGCCATCCGTGCGGCAGAAAACATATTCGACAGACTTATGGTGCAAGTATCTTAACTAATTATAAAAATTGGATTTACCCGCCCAAAGGGCCAAATGAAGACGACAGGCATTGGGCCGGGAGATTGCCCGGGGAGGATATATGTGCTTGAGCACTGTTTATGCAATCCAGGAGGATGAGCAAGAAGAGATCATGAGCGATGTGGCCAGGATAGAGGCCGAGGGGACAGGATTCTGGGCGATTGATCTCTTTGGAGACAGGACATTTATCGAGGGATCCATCAGTACGGTCGATCTCATGGCCGGTATGGTGATGATCAATCAGGGCGCTCCCAACGGATGAGACCGGGTTGATCCAGCCTGGACCGATGGATCTGGCGTCCGGGTTTAGTCCAACCGCAGTATCAGGGCCCGGGGGAGAAAGGAGGCGGATGATGAAAGAAGCCATGTTTTATGAAGCCTTGCCTGACAACAGCGTCCGCTGCAACCTGTGTCATCATCATTGCCAGATTCATGACGGCAAGCGGGGGATTTGCGGGGTGCGGGAGAATCAGGAGGGCAGGCTCATGAGTCTCGTGCACGGGAAGGTGATTGCAGAGCATGTGGACCCCGTTGAAAAAAAGCCCCTTTTTCACTTCCTCCCGGGTTCGACGGCCTTTTCTGTGGGAACGGTGGGATGCAATTTTCGATGTAAATTCTGCCAGAACTTTGATATCTCGCAATATCCCCATTCTCACAAAGGGGAAATCGCAGGCCGGGATCGAACGCCGTCAGAGATCGTGGCCGCGGCAAAGTCGGCCAGGTGTGCGACCATCGCCTATACCTATACAGAGCCTTCCATATTTTATGAATTCGCCCTGGATACCGCGGTGCTCGCCCATGAAGAAGGGATCAAGAACGTATTTGTCACTAACGGTTTTATGACCCCCGAGCCAGTTCGTCATATCGCGCCCTATCTGGATGCCGCTAATATCGACATCAAGGCCTTCACAAACGATTTTTATAAAAAGCTCTGCGCCGGCCGGCTGGAGCCGGTCCTGGAGACCATCCGTCTGTTGAAGGCCCTGGGGGTCTGGGTGGAAACCACCACGCTCATCATCCCCGGCCTCAATGACGGGGAGGACGAACTCCGCGACATTGCGCGCTTTGTCAAGGAAGTGGGGCCTGAGGTTCCGTGGCACGTCACCCAGTTTTATCCCACCTATGAGCTGCTGGATCGACCCCGCACCCCGGTCGAGACCCTGCGCCGGGCCCGCGATATCGGTCTGGAAGAGGGTCTTAAGTATGTGTATGAGGGAAACGTCCCTGGAGAAGGGGGTGAACACACCTACTGTCCCTCCTGCGGGGCCGTAGTCATGGAACGTCATGGCGTGGAGCTTATACGAAAGCAACTCCAAGAGGGAAAGTGTCCGGAATGCGGGACGGCGATTGACGGCGTGGGTATGTAGGCGCCAGGCGCAAGGGAACGTCCTGGTCTCTATAGTGGTATCATAGGGATTGAACAGCAAGAAATGGGAATGCAACGGGGGCGCTTTCTTGCCGGGTTGGCGGCTTTTCACGGCGCCATTTCCGGTTACGGCAACGCAGCGGTGGGAGAATAATGGATATCGAAACCAAGATTGAGAATTATCTAAAGGAGCGGTTTGGGGCTGAGACCCGTCTCGTTGCAGTGGAACGGCTGGGCGAGGGGGTGCACGGTACGGCCTTTACGGTCACATTCCAGGATCCTCAGGGCGAAAACCGCTTGATCATGAAGACCCTCTTTCATTCCAGATTCGGCCATGATCATTATTCAGACAGGGCGCAGGTACTCCTTCTCGCCCAGGCCAACTTTAACGAGATGCCCAAGCATGTGAGGGCCACGGACGTGGTGGGAGAAGCGTCCGACCGACTCATATCCGTCAAAGATGCACGGGAATTCTACATATTCATGGAAGAGGCCGACGGCGTGTCTTACTTTGAGGATCTGAATGCCATCCTGAAACGGGGACGCCTCAACGATCTGGACCGGGAGCGGGCCAGGATGCTGGCGCATTTCATCGCGGATGTCCATGGCCTGAGATATTCGGGGGAGGATCGAAACATCCTTTATCGAAGGCGCATACGGGATCTGATCGGGCATGGAGAATGCATCATGGGGATCATCGACGCCTATGAGCCGGTTGCCTTCACCACAGACAGCGAGCTGGTTGCCTACGCGGGAAAATCCCTAAAGTGGTGGGGAAAAATCAGGGACAAAGGAGAGCGGCTGTGCAGCGTTCACGGCGATTATCACCCGGGCAACATCCGATTGCGCGGAGATGATTTTGTTTTGCTGGACCGCTCCAGAGGATCCTGGGGCGAGCCGGCCGACGATGTGTCCTGCCTCAGCATGAACTACATCCACTATGCGATAAAACATACCGGGACCTTTGAAGGTCCCTTTGCCGAGCTGTTCCGGATCTTCCTGAACGCCTATCTGGAAAAGACCGGGGATGACGGTTTCTTCGAGGTGTCTCAGCCCTTCTTCGCCTTCAGGGTGCTGGTAGTGGCCAATCCCAGGTTTTATCCGGATGATGCCATCGAGACCAAAAGGAAGCTGATCGATTTCGGATTCTCGATACTGGAAACAGAGAAATTCGATCCGGATGGGATCGGGGCCTATCTGGAGGGAAAATGACTTTCTGTCTCTGGGTGACCGGCCTTCCGGGCTCAGGCAAGAGCACCATCCTGAAAGAGCTCCTGGAGACGATGGGGGCATCGGGCATCCGGCCGGTTGTCCTCAGCCTGGATCACATCCGGAAGGTGGTGACCCCCCATCCCAGTTACACGGACCAGGAGCGGCACATTGTGTATCGGGCTCTGGTGGTGATGGCGCAGCTCCTCACTGCAGAAGGCATGAGGCACGTCATCATCGATGCCACAGGCAATCGGAGGGAGTTCAGAGACCTGGCCCGGGAATTGATCCCTGATTTTGGAGAGATTTATATCGAGTGTCCCCTCCATATATGCGTGGAGCGGGAGGCATCGCGTAAAGGGCAGCCTGTTGAAAAGGATCTGTATGAACGGGCCCAAAAAGGGGATTTGAGGGGAGAGATGCCCGGGGTTGCCGTACCCTATGAGCCGCCCCTGCACCCTGAGGTGACAGTACGATCGGATCTTTTGTCTCCCCGGGAATCGGCAGAAAGGATCATGACCTATGTACGTTCCAGATGGTCGGCCCTTTTGTCTTGAGGAAGACGAGTATGCTGAAGACGGCCATTGAGGCGGCACTTGGGGCCGGTCGGTTGATTGTCGAGCGTTATCCGGGCAACTGTACAGTAACCCTGAAAGGCTTTCGGGATCTTGTGACCGACGTGGATACCGCATCGGAATCGTTCATCTGCGATCTGATCCGTGCCCGCTTTCCGGACCACGCCATCCTCTCTGAGGAGGCGGGGGGCCATGCCGTGGACGACGGATTCACCTGGGTGGTGGATCCCCTCGACGGGACCACCAACTATGCGCATCACCATCCCCTGTTCGCTGTCTCCATAGGGGTCCTGCACCGTAAAAGGCCGCTTATCGGCGTTATTCACGATCCCCTGCGGAACCATACCTTTGCGGCCCACAGCGGCGGAGGCGCAAGGCTTAATGACATGCCCATTCATGCAAGCGCGACAGCAGCTCTCAAGGATGCGATGATAGGAGTGGATTGGGGCCACGAAAATAAGATGCGCGAGCGTATGTTGCGACACGCCAGCCGAATCCTTCCTGCATGTGGCGCCCTGCGCGTCCTGGGTTCAGCGGCCCTGGCCCTTGCCTATGTGGCGGCCGGCTGGATTGAGGCCTATTTCCAGCCGGGTTTGAAGCCCTGGGACACGGCCGCCGGCACGCTCCTGGTAAAAGAGGCGGGCGGCCGGTGCACCTCCATGAAAGGGGCGCCCTACCGGGTTCAAGGGTCCGACTGCCTTGCAACAAACCGGCTGATCCATGACGAATTGCTGGAACTGCTCAAGCAGGAACCCTGAATTCGTTGTATGGCAACACGTTAGACCTTGAGGTCCGGGAGGGGGCTCTGCTCGGGCCAAATTTTGATAAGCCTAAGCCGGCCTGACGGCCGCAACCAAACAGCGTTTTGCCCGCCCGTGGAGGTCTCTGCCCAAGGGCTGCAATAAAATGCGTTCCGATCGTTCGGCGACCGCCCCCGGGCGCGGGATAATGTGTATGGAAAGGCAGCAAGGACACACCGTCCCATGAAAGCCTCTCCTTGGGGCTGGAACATACCGTATTTTAAGGCCCTGCTGCCGTTCCCAGGAGCTCTATTCGGTTTTTGCAGCCCTTGGGCAGAGACCCCCACGGGCAAACTTCTTCCCACGTTGCGGAGAAGTTACGGACAAGGATTCTAAAGTGATACGTTGTATGAATTTTACGGCACCATGTCCGCCAATCCCATCCCCGACTTGGATCCGGGGGCCGGAATCAACATCCCATAAAGGACATGATGAAAATGTTGGGCTCTAAGGATCCAGAGCACGCTTGTGATGTTAAGAGGTAAACAGCATGGAAAACACATTCTGGACCGCTTTTGGGGCCAGTCTGCTGGCCGCCCTGGTAACCACCATCGGCATTTATGTGATTCGCCATTTTGAGCGATGGGGCCGGAACAACAGCATCTATTTTGTCTGCTTTGCCGCGGGCGTTCTGATCTCTGTGTCGTTTTTGCACATCATTCCCAGGGCCTTTTCCATGAACCCCCATGCCCCCTATTACCTGTTCGCCGGGTATCTCAGCCTCCATCTGTTCAACCGGTTTATCAACGCCTTTGTGTGCGACAAGAGCACGGATGAAAATTACGCCATCGGTCTCATCCCCATGATCGGCATCGGGTTTCATTCTTTCATAGACGGGTTCATCTATTCCATCACCTTCACGGTGAGCATCTTTACAGGCCTTCTGGCCGCCACGGGCATGGTCCTTCACGAGTTTCCCGAAGGGATTATCACCTACCTTCTCCTCATCCGCGCCGGCTTCAGCGAGAAGTCTGCCTTTGTGCTGGCCTTTCTGGCGGCCGCTGCAACAACGCCCTTGGGCATGCTCACATCCTATCCCTACATCAGCAGGATCGGCCAGCCCTTTCTGGGGGCACTTTTGGCCTTTTCTGCCGGCGCACTGGTCTATGTCGGGGCCACTCATCTCCTGCCTCAGGCGGAAACCGAGAACAAGAGATACAGCCTGTTGGCCTTGGCAACAGGGGTGATTGTGGCCCTTATCATTGTCATCTCAAAATGATAGACTCTTTCATGCCAGCAATGGACCATGCCGCGCAGGGATGGGAAGGTTCCCCAAAAAAAACGTCCCTGAAAGGTGCAAAACATGTTAAAAAGGCGTCAACAGGCCGAGCTGAGATGCCTCGTCAGACAAGAGGGATGGCCGGGGGCATGCGGGCCTTTCCTGAGTTCATGACATTGGGGGGCCGGCCAATGCAAGACGCAAAAAGCAATGGAGGCCGTGGAGTGGAAATGGAGAAGGATTTGCAGAATATCGCCTTCTACAGCTTTATCATTGAAAGCCTGCCTGTGGGCATCCTTACCGTGAACCGCGATCTCAAAGTGACCAGTCTCAACCACTGGGCAGAGAAACTCACCGGGTATTCGGAGAAGGAGGCCGTAGGTCGCTACTGCGGCGACGTGCTCCAGGGAGGAATGTGCAAGAGCAACTGCCCATTAAGAAGCGCCATCAACCGTCAGCATCCCGAGGTAAGGGTGGATACCACCATCACCAACAGGGACGGACAAATCATCCCGGTACGGATGAATACGGCCGCCCTGTTAGACGATAACGGCAACCTTATTGGCGGCGTGGAGGCCTTCCAGGATATTTCCCGCCTCAAGACCCTGGAGAGGGAAAAGGACAACCTGATCTCCATGTTCGCCCACGACATGAAGTCATCGCTCACGGTTATCGGCGGCTTTGTCCTGAGGCTTCTCAAGAAATCAAACGGCCTGGACGAGCAAAAACAGAAAGCATACCTAAATATCATCAAGAAAGAGGCGGGAAAACTGGAGTCCCTGGTCAATGATTTCTTGGAGTTTTCACGCCTGCAGGCCGGCCGGCTGAAACTGAACCTGAGCGCCACCTCCCTGGACAAGGAATTGATGGAGCTCTCTGACGCCTATCAGCTTAAGGCCTCGCAGGCCGGCCTGCGGCTGGAACTCAAGAACGATGAGGAGCTGCCGGTGATCGTCTGCGACAGCAGCAAGCTGCGCCGGGTCTTCAGCAACCTGCTCGACAATGCCATCAAATTTTCAAAGGAAAGCGGCACGATCACTGTCTCTACGCATATGACCGCTGATGACATCATCGTCACGGTCAAGGATGAGGGGATCGGGATTTCACGGGAAGAGCTTCCCTATGTATTCGACAGTTTCCATCGGGGGAAGGGTTCGGAACAGAAGGAAGGTTTTGGTCTGGGCCTGGCCTCTGTAAAGGCCATTGTGGAGGGACACGGAGGAAGGATTACAGTCGAGAGCGAGCCGAACAAAGGATCGGCGTTCTCCATTTTCCTGCCCAAGAAACGAAAGGATCGGCAACTCCCCGTGATCGAATCCAACGGAGTCAGCGGGGGGTTTTAGGCCCTTTGCCTGTAACTTCCCTGCAACGTGCGTAGAAGTCTGCCCGTGGCGAAAAGCGCTTGTGGGATTTGGACGAGACTGTTTGGCTGCGGCCGTCAGGCCGCCTTAGGGATGGATAACATCAACATCTGAGCGAGGCGTTTACCCGCGAGGGTTTTATTCAGAAAAAGGGCTGCGGCCCCGCCCCATCAAGAGGAACAAACCATGAAAGAAAGAAAATACCTGTTTGGCCCAGTGCCTTCCCGACGTTTCGGCCGGTCCCTGGGCGTAGACCTGACCCCTTACAAGACGTGCAGTCTGGACTGCGTCTTCTGCCAGTTGGGCCGCACGACCCATAAGACTGTTGAGCGTCAAGAATATGTAAACATGAAAGAGGTGCTGAGCGAACTTGAGGAATGGCTTGAAACCGACGGCCAGGCAGACTACATCACCCTATCCGGGTCCGGAGAACCTACCCTCCATGAGCGCTTCGGGGATGTGCTGGCCCTGGTGCGGGAAAAAAGCAATATCCCTTCTCTTCTGCTGACCAACGGCACCCTGCTCCACCTCCCGGAAGTCAGAGAGGCGGCCAGGCTGGCCGCCATTGTGAAGGTCTCGTTGAGCGCCTGGGACCAGGCATCTTTCGGGTGGGTGAACCGCCCCCATGTCCAACTCCGATTTGAAGACGTGGTCAAGGGACAGAAGGCCTTTCGGGAGGAATACGATGGACAGCTGTGGCTGGAGGTCTTTCTGGTTTCCGGCATGAACGCCATGCCCGGGGATGTTGGCAGGATCGCTGAACTGGCAGAGAAGATCCGGCCTGACCGCATCCAGCTCAACACGGCCGTACGTCCGGCCGCCGAGGATTTTGCCGTGCCCGTATCCCCGGAGCGGATGGCGGAGCTGACGCACCTGTTTCATCCACAGGCAGAGATCATCGCTGAATTTTCCAAGCAAAAGGATCTCAAATTGAAGGCCAACAGGGAATCGGTCCTGGCCATGCTGCGGCGCAGGCCCTGCACCGCTGGCCAGATCGCCGAAGGATTTGGCATGCACCTCAATGAGGTCTCGAAATATCTGGGGAATCTGCTGAACACAAATGAGATACGCACCGAGCGAAAGGGCGGAACGCTTTATTATGCGGCCGCCGGAAAAAAGGTGGGGTCGAAAAGTGTCTAAAATGACTGATTTTGTCTGAAGGCATTACAGATGACGGTTTGCCCATGAGCTCCCCTGAGAATAATCCTGTCAAGACCGCCTGTAAACGAATGGCCGAAGAAGAACTGGTCAAAGAGCGTGTGGATGAGGCGGGAAACCGGTGGACCAAGGTCTACGTCGGAGGCGGCGAGCACTTTCGAAACTGGCTCGAGCAGTGCAGGGAGCTGGGGGAGGTGATGGTGGAAGAGGTGGATGCGACCGGCTATGCATGCTTTGAACAGGCAGGCGAAAGCCTCTACCGGATCTGGATGAAGACGGATGAAAACGGGAATGTTGACTGATGGGAAATATGAGATGAGCAAGAGTGAAGCCAAAGAAGAAACCTGCAAAGGCCAGGAGACAACCGTTGCAGACCCCAATTCAGCTTGTCTGGGGGAAGGGACGTGCAGCCCCGGACTTTGGACCCGTTTTTTGAAATGGATCGCCAAAGGGACAGCCCAATCAAATGCCGGCAACTCCTTTTGCCCTACCTGACAGATCCGGCGTTAGACGTTCCCGGTGGGAGACGCTGTCCGCATAAGGATTCAACCGGTTCATTTCAAAGGTTTTTTACTGCATGCAGGACGTTCTTGGGATGGATGAAGCGATCGCAAAAGGGGCCCAGATGATCGCCGCGGCCCAAAAGATACTGACATTCACAGGCGCCGGCCTCAGCACCGAGTCCGGCATACCGGATTTCAGGAGCCCCGGGGGGATATGGGAGAAATATGACCCTTCTGACTTCTACTTTCAAAAATTTATCTCCGATGAACATGCCCGAACAACCTACTGGGAGATGAGCAGGGAGTTTTACAGCGTCATCAAGCCCGCCAGTCCCAACCGGGCCCACCTCGCCATCAAGACCCTGGAAGACCGGGGAAAGCTCCTGGCCGTCGTGACGCAAAACATCGACAACCTGCATCACAAGGCCGGCAACTCTCCTGAAAAGATCATTGAACTCCATGGCACCGTCATCTCGGTCTCGTGTCTGAGCTGCAAAAAGAAATATGATCGGGATGAGATAGAAGCCCGCCTCGATTCAGGGATCAAGGTCCCCTATTGCGACGACTGCGGCGGGATCTTGAAGCCGGACACTGTCTCCTTTGGACAGGCCATGCCCCAGGAGGCCATGGAGCGATCCATCCGTTATGCAGGCCAGTGCGATCTCTGCATGGTCCTGGGCTCTTCCCTGGCGGTCTACCCTGCGGCCTCCGTGCCCCTGCACGCGGTCCAGAGCGGGGCACGGCTCATAATCATCAACCGGGAGCCCACCCCACAGGACGGAGAGGCCGATCTCGTCATCCGCATGTCTGTTTCCGAGGCCCTAACTGGTATGCTCGACCTTCTTTTTGCTTGAATCCATATCCAATTCACGCTATTTACCATAGAAAAGATTTCAGGATTCAGGGCGAGAACCCTTGTTTCCACTTTCGATCTTGAACATTCGTTGTTCAATGTTGGATGTTCATCACTGTCAGGAGGTCTTTCATGTTGCGAATCGGGTTTGTAGGATGGCGGGGCATGGTCGGATCGGTCCTCATGGGCCGAATGAACGATGAAAAGGATTTCAAGGGCTTTGAACCGGTCTTTTTCACCACCTCCAATGTGGGCGGCAAAGGTCCGGATGTGGGCATGGAGATTCCTCCTTTACGAGATGCCCGTGACATCGACCTCCTCTCTTCCCTCCACATCATCGTCACCTGCCAGGGCGGAGAGTACACCAAAGAGGTCTATCCCAGGCTGAGAAGCGCAGGCTGGGACGGCTATTGGATCGATTCCGCATCGACACTGCGACTGGCTGAAGACGCCATCATTGTCCTCGATCCGGTCAACCGATCCGTCATCGACGAGGGACTTTCATCCGGCGTCAAGACCTTTGTGGGCGGCAACTGCACGGTCAGCCTCATGCTCATGGCGCTGTCAGGGCTCTTTGCCCAAGGCCTGATCGAATGGATATCGGCCATGACCTATCAGGCCGCATCGGGGGCGGGCGCCAAGAACATGAAAGAACTCATTGCACAGATGCGCGTGCTCGGCGAGGCGGCAAGCGACCTCCTGAACGACCCGGCATCATCGGCCATTGACATTGATCGCGTTGCCACCAATCAGATGCGCTCCTCCTCCTTTCCCACGGAGAGCTTCCTGGCCCCCTTGGCCGGAAGTCTCATCCCCTGGATCGATTCAGCCATGGAATCAGGTCAGACCCGGGAGGAGTGGAAGGGTCAGGTGGAGACCAACAAAATCCTCAAGAACCAAGAGCCGATCCCTGTGGACGGCATCTGTGTGCGTATCGGCGCCATGCGCTGTCACAGTCAGGGGCTCACGATCAAATTGAAAAAGGATGTTCCCCTGGACGAGGTGGCTGCAATTATACAGGATGCCAACCCCTGGGTGACGCTGGTCCCTAATGACAAGGCATCCACCCTGAAGCACCTGACCCCGGCAGCGGTCAACGGGACCCTCACTGTTCCGATAGGCAGACTGCGCAAAATGCTGTTGGGACCCGAATATGTGGCTGCCTTCACTGTAGGGGACCAGCTCCTGTGGGGGGCGGCGGAGCCCATCCGCCGGATACTCAACATCGTTATAGGGCGCCTGACATAGCTTTCGGCCGCACGCGGTTTTGAGATACGGGTCCGGTAAAGGGTTGACAAACCGGACCCGGTGCATAAAATAGGGCCTAAATTGCTGCCTGATGCGGAAGTGGAAAGCTCACTGGTGGGGCTCCCGGACTTCAAATCCGGTGTGCGGGGCTAAAACCCTCGCAGGTGGGTTCGATTCCCATGCACTTCCGCCATAGAAATCAAATAAAAACGGTTAGTTAGCAACTTCAATACCCCTCTTAGTCAAAGATTTAGTCAAAGTTCTGTATTCTTCCAGTTTTTTGATGGCCTCGTGCTGATCCTGAATGTCCACCCGGTTGTACCGATCATCCATGTCTTTTGGGCTATGGCCGGTGATGGACATTCTCACGGATTTTGAAACCCCTGCCTTTCTGCAATCGGTCACAAACGTATGCCTCAAATCATGAAAGATAAAACCGTCTTTCACTTCCCGCCCCCATTCGATTCCCACCTCTTTACAAGCCGTCTTTAGCCCGGTGCTGAAGTTCCTCTTTATGGGTCGCCCGTTGTAAAGGAAGACGTTCGGCTTATGGAGATGGACAGGCAGGGCTTTCAGCATCTTGTATACCTCAGTGCCGATAGGGATTGTTTTCGGTTTCCCTTCCTTCGTGTCCTCAGCCTCAAGACGGATAACCCGCTCTTTCGTATTCACCTTGCTCCATACCAGATCCCGAATCTCGCCTTTCCGCATTCCGGTCCAGTACCCCATGATAAGGATACCCTTTAGGTGGTTCGGCGCTTGGTCAAATAGATGGTCAAATTCATCTGCCGTCAATACCCGGTCCCTGGCATTCGAGTTTTTCTTGAGAAGCGGTTTTACCCTCTGAAAAGCCATGACCACATCCCCGCCCACAACCTCATTATGGGCCGCATTGATTATCATAGTCTTGACATAGTTGATTTCATCGTCAATCGTTTTTGGCTTCAGCCCCTGCGCCTGTCGCTTTCCCTGAAGGTTTTCAAGGTCCAGCTTCCTAACTGTCGATACAATACGGTTCCCGAACTCCCCGTTAAATTTCCTGAGATAGGTCTTGATGGTCCCATAAGATGCTAAACCTTTGACCTTCTCTTGCTCTAAATACCAGTCTGTCAGCTGCTGAAACGTCCACTTTGAATCCTTCCGAACGTCAAAGATTTTGTTTTCCACCTTCTGAACGGTCCGCTTGGCGTGCATCTTCTTTGCGTCTTCAAGGGAATATGGGTTCAAATCTTCCCCCGAAACAGCCTCCCTTTTTTGCCGTCCGTCAGGAAGGAGATAATTGATCCAGTATCGCACCTTCCGGGCCTTTTTCAGTTTGTCCATATCGGCGCCACATGTGCAGCGTTTCTTGGTCTTGCTGAATTTCCGGTGACACTTAGGACACTCACATAAGATTGACATAGCAACCCCCCCCTTCCTTAAAACCTCAGTTCCCGCCCGTCCCGAACCGGGTCCAGTTCCTCAAGCGGTGCAAGGACCACATCATAAAGCTCTACCTGAAAAGCATCGTCACATGGTCCTGGGTCAAATAAAAAGTCCCCTGGTCGCTCTTCCCGTTCCTCAACCTTTCCGCCCATGTAAATCTTGATCATTGCCATGTTATTTCCCCCCTTCCTTTAGATATTCCCGCAGCAACCTATCAACAAGGTCCTGCATGGTTTGCCCTTCCGATAGGGCTTTAGCCCTTGCTTTTTGCCACAATTCCGGGTCCACCTTGATTGACTTGGAAATCAAACTCATCTTGACACCCCCTTTCATGTAATCTTTGAATTCAAAGATAGCAATGTTTTCTTTGTATGTCAAGACATTTTTTCATAGGGGTGCATTTTTTACTCGATCTCGATCCTAACAACCCGCCCGTCCCGGATGGTCAAGGCATAGGGTAGTCTGTTTCTCCACTCGTAGAACCACACTTCCTCGCTTGACGACAGCCCGATCTTGGTTGTGGTCCTGTAATGGGGTTCCCCGCAGCTTCTCAAGACCTTCCCTGCTGAGTCCCCGACGCGGATCAATACCTTGTCACAATACATGTCCGCAAATGATGTCGCCGGTATGGTCGCCAATAATGCCAGTGTCAGAACGATGGATTTCAGCTTCATGGTATGCCCTCCTGTCTGTTGCGTTTTGCCCGGTCCCCCCAGGAATACATCCGGTGGGTGAAAGATGATTTGGGAATATCAGAACGAATGGGGCGAGGTGTCCTAAACGTCTATGATCAGTTTGGGGTTACGGCAAATTTTGCCGTAAATGAGATTGCGATATCGGCCCTCTACCTCTTGTCTGCCCCCTCAACCCCATAGTGAGTCCGGTACAGGTTTAGCGACCTTACAACATCATTCGGGCTTGCATCGTCAATGAACCGTGCGGGACATTCAAGACCCAATTCCTGGCAAGCTTTATATCTCGCACGGCCATCAAGAATCATTCCATCGCAAAGAATAATGGGCCGCAATACCCCAATCTTGGCAATGTCGGATTTCAAAAGCTGATACGTGTCTTCTGGCATTTCAGGAACACATTCCAGCGCAGGGTGTGCCCCTAAGCTTTTGCCACTTGGGACATTGAAATAATTCCGGTTTTCATCGAAAAGATTCATCTGATCCATTTCTTACCTCCTTTGGCGGAACCGCGCTCTCCGTGGATCTCACGAAGCCGTTGGGCTGTTCGGATATTCTCTTCTTCCGAAGGATTAAGTCCAAGTCAAGATTAATGCGCTTAAATTCGTAAGCCAGATCTGTAAGGTCTTTGAGCAAGCCGTCATAAAAGCCGATCCAATCATCCATGGTTCCTCCTACTTAAAGCCTGATCGAAGCGCTCTGCATCTTCCGCGGTGAGCTCTTTCAGGCTCTGTTGAACCGTGTCCTGGAGTTCATCAGCGGCCCGGCCAAGCATTGGAATGATCCGTCTGATCTTCCCCAGGGTCACGCAAAGATGCTCAAGGTCTTTTTTGGTATATTTGAGCAAATCGGCTTTTGACATTTCCTGTGGCGCATTTGCGAAGCTACGCAACATCGATTCCCAAACTTCCATGATTTCAACTCCTTAAAAAATTCAAGTTCTTTGTGAGTTTATCGGTTGCCCGCATAGGTTCCCCCATACGGGCTCCGGGCCATGGTCAAGCTGGGTAAAGAAACGTTACCAGCTCACATCATCAAACTTTCCATGCTGGTCGTTTCCAGCTCCCGGATCTTGGCGCACACGGCCTCCAGTTTCCCGATCCGTTCTGGCAGGGTTTCAAGGACCATGTCCCGAAACTGAATCGCATCCCGGTCGCTCCCTGAGATTTGCGCCGTCTTGTGAGTGAAAACCAGATACTCCATCACGTCCAAAACTTCCCCTCTGAGATCGCTTGTCCTGTCCATGTTCATCCTCCCTTTCCGCCCGTAGGCATAAAAAATCCCGAAGTGGTCTCTCGGCCTATCACAGCCGCCCCGGTCCTCACGGAATCCGGGCCACTTCGGGAATGAGTTTTTTTTTGATTGCTGTGATAGTTTAGAGAGATAAACTTTCATATCAAACTCAATGCCTCATGTCAACGGTTTTTGTTTTGAAGATGAACTTTTTTTCACCATGTGTCAAGCCAAAATTCTTTCTGTTTTCAGATGCTTAGAATGTTCACTTAATGCACCTTCTTGGGTCGTGTGGTGCACCTTCTGCCATGCCTCTTGTTGGAGTTCCGGGGTTGATAGCTTGGTTAGTGGGCGGGCTTGGGATTCGGTTGCGGGTTTTTGTTCACAATTGTGAACATTGTCTAACACGCGGGCCGATTCAATCATGTAATGGGCATACGTCCTACCCATATCCCACCTATCCCTGCAATACTCTTCAAAGGTGGTCAAGGGCTTGCCGTCGCTTCCTGCCGATGTGACTTGCCACATATCGCCGTCCCGCATCTGGATTAAAGATCTCCTGTAAAAGCTCAATGGCGCCATAACTCTCCTCCTGAAACTCTTCCGGCGTTCTGATCTCTGGTTTGTATCGGGTGCACCCCTGGCACGTGAACGGCCTTTCCCGTGGGAAACATGCCCGCCGCAGACATTCTGAATAATGAACACAATGGATTTTCCGCATAGAAAAAGCAGAGAACCAGGGCTCGCGAGAAGGAGGTGACCAAGACACGGCCCCGGTCCCCTGCAAACGTGACCCGAAAGTCACGCTTCAAAAAGGATGCTCAGAATAGCTCCGTCTATTTGCCATGCAATCCTGGCCAGATCCGGGGTCTTGGTTGTAGGGTTCCCAAGCAACTTGGATTTAACCTCAAATTTCAGGGTGTTGAAGACTTTTCCCTGCTCCAAGGGTGCCATACGATTAAAGGATTTCGCATTAAACCCGAGTTCATGGAATGTGTGATAAATCAAATCATCAAGCTCGCGCATTATTACCCCCGGTAGAACTCCGCGCTCATCAGCCGATCTTTTTCGGTGTAATCCCCCAGATCCCCAGCAAGCGCCGCCTCTGCCTTGTCCACATCGCTCTTGGAATATTCATTTTTATGCCGTAAAACATGCATGTAATCAGGCCCTTGAAACGTCCCGACGTCAGAGCTCTGTTTCCTGGGTAAGACTTTTGATATTAAACTTTTGCGGTTTTCGATTAGGTTCCGCGGGTTAAAATTTAGGACGTTTCGCCGCCAGGTCGCAAGCATGGTCAGCCTTTCAATCAGCCGTTCAAGCCCCTTGATGTCAAGATCCTCGGGTGTCTCGGTCGCTGTCCTTTGAATATCCCGCCCGATTTCCTTGAGCACGGTTTCGTGATCTGAATTCGGCAGCTTCATGAGTCCGCCATTCAGGAATTCAGCCATGGAAAGACCCGGGGCAAGGTTCCGCTCAATGGCCTTGACGCACCCGATTGCGATTTCCGATTCACTCAAGGTCAAAGAGACTGCACTGGTCAACTCTATGATCTCACGAGACAGCGAACCATAAAGGCCCTTGACCTTTTCCATGGATTCTTTGTATCGCTCCATGGCCGCATGGTATGCCTGGACGTGCTGATCATGTAAACTGGTGAGGGTCTTTTGGTTCTCAAGGTCTGCGATTTCCTCCCGAAGCTGGTCAGCTGCGCCTCTTACGGCTTCAAGCTCTGAGCTTGCCTCGGCCAAATAACGCTTTTGTGTCCCAAGGCTTGCGGGTCGCTTTTCACGATCGCCATAAAGCAGGATGCTCTCGGAAAAAGCTTTCTGCTTTGATTTGATGTCCTGGGTAATGATTTCAAGCTCTTTTTCGAGTGCAGCAAGTTGATCCTGTTTTCTCACAATGTTTTTTGAAATTTCTTCCGTGTTTAGCATTTCGGTAACTCTCCTTTCTTTTTAAAGGCGGTTGGCAGGGGAGGGCATGTTCTCCCCACCAACCGCCGGGCGCCAGGATGAAAAGGACCTTTCAAAACATCCTGGCAAGGGGCACCCCCGCCATGGTCGAGGGTCCCCAGTTTCATCACAGTTCGGCAGCCGGATCTCGGGCCAACTTAAGCATCTCCTTGACAGCCGCATCGTCTTCATCATCCGTCAAAACCGCTTTCTCTGGCTCATTGCCGGAGGCAAACCGGAGCATTTCAGCAAGCCACTGGTCGTCTTCTGAAATTTCAACCTCGATGGCCTCTTTGTCGTGAGATCCAGAAAATGAAAAGACGCTCGCGCTCGTGTTTTGATCGTAGCCAAAAACACTTGGCCCAGCCTCACGAAGGACCCATTTTCGCCACACATGCCCGGGGCCGACAACAGGGATGCCATTGACTTCGGTCGACTGCCCGTCAGAAAGGCGCTCTATTTCTGAGGGTTGCCCATACAAGGATGCTTCGAACGGGGTTCCGCTCTTTGCCAACCGTGCGAACTCCTTGGCAGGTCCCGAATCCACAAGATGGCCGGAGATGTAGATGGCGTCGCTCACGTCTACGTCGGATTTGTCGAAATACCCAAGGATCTTTGCCGGATCATGGCCCCATAAAATAGGCAACCGATCTTTATTGATCGTCATTCCCCCGAGATCCAGCGTCAGGCTTTCCCAATATGGGTGTCTAAAAGCCGTTCCACTTGAAACTTTCATCTCAATCTTGCCGCCCTCGACCTCACCTTCCGCCGCAAAAACCATTGCATGCCTTGGTAGCTCAAATTTCTCTTTCATCTCTCTTCTCCTTTCAAAAGTGAATATTGTTTCCGGGACCTTCTCCGTTTCTCCGCCCATTACGGGCCCCAGGGACCGCCCCCGGCCGGATAGGGTCCCGGTTGATGTCACAAGATTTTCGCGCCACAAACAGGACAATAAACCCGATCATCCACAATCCTGCCTGGTCCTGAATATCCACAGTTGGGGCAAGATGATATTTCATATTTCAGACGGCATAACCATTTTCGCCGGAGGGTGGTCCAGTAATGGGTGATGGTTTTCATGGTTGCCTCAAAACCTCGGATTCTGGGCTCGGAATCGTGGTGGGTACCCAGATGCAGGGAGAGCACGGGGTAGTGCGCAAACAAACCGAGGGGTGCTGGTCCTTCCTCGAAACTCTGTCCTCTGCCAAAGAATTCTCAAAGATCTGTCGCCGGATCTCCATCAATCCGGTGACCTCCCGTGCTGTCCCGTGTCAGAAGAAATGCCGCTGTCAGCTTCCGGTTTTCCCGTGACGTGGCCTATGAGGATCTCCCGCAACTCTGCATCCGATCTCAGATCCCCAGGGTTCGCCGTCCGGTAGTCTCGCAGGATTCTCGCTATCAAGTTTTCGGATCTCATTCCATGCCTCGCCTGTCTTGTTCGCGTCCGTGATCTACTATCCTCTGCCCCTCCCCCGTAGGGGGAGGGGTCGCCCTTCGCTGTTGGCATTGCCCTTCTCTTGGGTCGCCGTGGGTTCGCCATTGCATGCTCTGGCTTCGCCATGGCGCCGATGTGCCTTGTCGTGGTTGCATTGGGTGTCATGGGTCGCCCTTGGTCGGTGCCTCGCTTCTGTGTGCCTCTCAGTGCCATGGTGGTGGTGCTCATGGTCGCCGCCGTGTGTTGGTCGCATCGCTTTGACTATGCTTTGACCAAGCGTGCGTAAGTCCTTTTGTTGTTTGTCTTTTTCAATGCGTCAATGGATATGTAACCCATGCACCTTAAGCCTATGGTTCATTGATGAGCCTAAGCAGGTCCTTTGTCCGAAACCGGATCCCCCGGCCTATCTTCTTTGGTCTCAAAGGAAAGACACCCCTGCTTAGCTGGTTTCTAACTGTTTGTACCGGCATACTCAGGGTGTGGGCCACATCCTCTATTGTCAACATAAGGCGTCCGTCAAACGGTTGTTTTGTCGCCATTGGTCCTTTACTCCTTCATTGCCATAGGTCACTTGCTCTTGCCCCTCTTCATTGCCTGCCGTGCCACAGGGTCCGCCATGCGCGCCCGGTGCTCCATTGCCTCATAGCTCCCACGGATGCCATGTTGATAGATGTCCGCCGAGGCCTTACCTGTGGCCTCACTGTCAAGGGTCTCAATCAATCCCCGGTATTCGCCAATCAGGTTGACCACATCCGCAGGGCGCCAGTCCGCCGGTAGTTTAGACGCTCTGCTCAGCCGTTTAACCAACCTGCCTACCTCATTCGCCACGGTTTCTGGTTTCATATGTCAAATCCCCCATACCCATTTTATACCCATTTCGCTGCCCATAATTGTAGCCGTCCCCAATTACCCGTTCAAAAACTGAAAGCTCGCGCCTTCCCGCTTCCTTGCCGTCTGAATCTGAATGATCATAAATACTTGCATCCTTCTACCTGCATTTTCCGATCTGTTCTTTAAGCCGTCTAAAAACTTTACATTTCCGCTAAAAACCAATGCTATTTGCCACATTTACCATATTTTTTTATAGGTTTTGATTTATTTACCCGCCCTATCCCGCCCGAGATGGAGACCCCCGTCACGCTCTCAGGCACTCCAGCGCCATTTTGCTTGATACAAGAAGTCGGTAGGCAGTAGAACACTCTATTTTTTTTCCTTCTTTCCCTTCTTTATAGATTTCTTGTATCAAGCAATGGTTAATCGAGCTTAGTTCTATCATGATTTAACTCAAAATGGCACGGCTTTACTAACCTCAAAAACCTTTGAATTCTGCATAAAATCGTTGGCAAAGTCGGTAATCTGCCAGCTGTAAGGTGCCTTGTCCTGGTCGCCGTCAACTTGACGATTTAGAAGTCCTACCAGCATCATGTCTTCGAGTACCAATTTCGCCGTTTTCGTGGGGATATTCACGGCGTCGGCGATGTCTTTGGTTCGCCGCCTGTCCTTGAGATACTCAATCACTTTTTCGTCCCATAGATACCTGAGAATCTTCAACCGTGCTGCCGGTAGCAGGTCCCTGCCGATTTTTTTCAAAATTTCGTATATCTCCAGGTCAAAACCGATCCTTTCATGAACCAGGGTTAGCCCGGTCCCAATCTGCATCAGCTGTTTGACGACCCGTGGGGTCCCTTCCGGTTGCGGCATGTAGTTGACTGTTCGACTGTACGGGTCCCTGTCGACAGGGCACCTTCCGTAAGCAATGAAGCAAGCAAGCTCCACAATCATCTTGTTGACTTCCTCGTTTTTCGCCAGGGTCAGATTCTCCAGGCATTCAAACCGATCTATGAACCGGTGGACCACATCCCGAATCTCACTTCTCATCTTTTCTTCCAAGCCAACCATCTCCTGAGCGCGTAGGCCGATGGTCCGCCCGTTTGTGTTCGGGGTCCTGTATAGAAGGAACCTGTCCCCCAGTGTTCCGATTACAGCATAATGTTTGTCAAAAACGGGCGTCACGGCCCCAAGCAGACCAACATGGCCCTTCCAGTCGATCATCTTCCCGTTTCCAAAAAATTTTGAATAACTTCCATCGTATATCTCTCGCAGCTGTGCAAGGATTTCGGCCTGTGCATCGCTCCGCATTGCCAAGATCGTGGTAAAGTCTTTCATGACCAGGGTCTTGTCATTCAGTCTTGGCAAAAGTGATGGTTCCGGCATTTTCCCTTTGGGCTTCATTCCAGAGACCAGGGTCGTGGGCGTCATATTACTCAGGAAGTGCGCCTTTGGGTGCCCGTCCAGGGCTCTCAGTATCTCCGTCTTGGCGTTTGACGGTGGCCCTACAACCAACAACCAATTCGGATCCGTGTTCAGCTGGTTCGCAATTACCGTTGCCAACATGATGTCAATTACCGTGTCATCTTCAAGATACAGCCATTTCTTGATGACTTCCTTCACATCAGGTAAACTTAATTGTTGGCCTTTTTGTTTTCTTGACTTCATTTGTGGGGTCTCCAAACTTTTCAAAAGCTTGACGGACACGGTCAAGCGCCGCTTGTTCGGGTCCGTCCTGGGGCAATGGCCTGCATCTTTTCGCCAGCTCCGTGGTCAAAATGAGTACCTCGTCATAAGCAAGCCCCTGCGTAATTTTCTGGCATGCATACCGAAAAAGGTCCGTATGCTTTCGTCCTTCAGGGATGCCGTTCTTGAACCAATTTTCTGCATCGACTTTCTCCTTCTGGGATCCCTTTGGCGGTTCCGCGGTTTTCAGATTCCAGTCTGATATAATCTGATCCAAACGGGTCTCGGATACCCGTTCGATGGATTCGAGAATGGCCCACTGGTCCTTGTAACTCAGACGGAAACCCGTTTCCGGGTCAAGAAACAGGGTGTGCCCTTCCTTCGCCGCCTGCCCTTGAAATGGCAAGCCGATCAAATTTCCGAAACCCTTGCCAGTGAGTTCATTCTGATTCGGAAACAGCCGATCAAAACTGCTGAGTTCTATGTCTGGGCCGATTAAACCGGCTTCAGATAAGAGAGCAAATGCTACCGTCCGGGCTTTCCATGCTGACACTGGGGAGTCAAAAATCGTGTAGACGTGATAACCATTCCCGGATTTACTCCGAAGGGGATAGGTGGGGATCTCCTGAACTTCGCATACCTCATGGTATGCGATAGCATCCCTTAAAGGGTTCCGGTCGCCGCTGTGGTTGTCCAGGTCCACGGCGACAAAACAGCACGTGTTGTTTTTCAGAAGGGGATAGACTCCCAGTATGTGACGGCCTTTGAAATGGCCCATAACGAGATCATCAGACAATGGTATATAGACAGCATTTGGGCAGGTCCGGCATGGCTTTTGGCATACCCCCTTCTTCCATTCATTTTGACACAAAGGCGTGTAACCGCTTTTCATGCCGTCCTTTGAGATCCAGTACCTTGGGACCACATCTTCACGGCCTCTGAATGTCCCCCTGAAAGTTTTAATCTTGTCCACGGTATATTTGCCCCCGCGCCCGTGCACTCGCAGCCAAAACGCCTACATTCACATCAATATAGTCAAAGATCTTTGCCAGTTTTTTCCCTGGAGCAGGCCTCAAGACTCTCCCGAGGTACTGGATAACCCGACCGCTAAACCTGGCAGGGGTCATCAAAAACAGCATCTGAAGAGCTTTGCAGTCGAAGCCCTCTCCAATTAGCTGGCCTGTCGCACATACAACCTTGACACCCCCCTCATTCAACCGGGTGACAATGGCCTCCCGCTCCTTCCTGGGCGTGTCGCCGGTCAGTACGGGCGCCTCGATGCCGTACCCACTGAGAAGCTCTGATATGGTCTGTGCGTGTTGTTTCCGATCTGTGAGGCATAGACAAACCCCGCCCCCGTTCCCAACCTCACGGGCCACGTCAGCCGCAATCAGCCGGTTTCTCACGGGGTCGCGGGTCAGTTCGCTGAGCATTGCCGAATACTGTTGACTCGGATCAAGTTCGGTTTCAAAATCTGTTTCCCTGGTGACAACCTTTGCCTTCAAAATAGCACCGGTCTGAATCAACTCTGTTTTGTCTACGGTGTGAACCAGCTCCCCAAGATGCCAGTAAATGAGCTTGGTCAGTCCGTCCCTTCTGTATGGCGTGGCAGATAACCCCAACATGAACCGGCAATCAAAGGCGCTCACGGCCTCCACAAACGTTCTTGAAGGGCACCGGTGGCACTCATCCACGAGCAGGAATCCGACCTTGGGGGCCACGTCCTGGGCACACTTATAAAGGGTTTGCACCATTGCAACCGTGATCCGGTTTCCAGTCTGGATCTTTCCGCTGCCGATCTGCCCCATTTCCTGTCTGGGGATCTGCAAGAAGGTCTGAATCCGCTCTATCCACTGATTTAAAAGCTCGCGGGTATGAACCACAACCAAGGCCGGTTGCCGTCTCGCCGCGATAGCGGCCAGTCCTATTACGGTTTTCCCCGCGCCGGTCGCAGCCTGGAGGGTTCCGAAGTCCCGAGACAAAACGGCATTGACGGCCTCTTCCTGGTAGAGTCTCAGCGTCCCCTTGAACCCGAAACGAACCTCCGGCAGGCTTCGGCGCCTATCCACAATTTTTGGATTGACGCCATGCTCTCGGCATAGGGCGATGCATTCCCTGGTGGCCCCTCGCGGGACAATCAGGTTCCCGCCCTTACTCCGCTCGCAAGAAGATAAATAGGGGTCAAGATTCCCGGTCCACCTGTTCATCTTGACTGCCTCAATCCACTTTGGATTCTGGATTGTCAGCCAGTCGGTGATGATCCCGTCAAGACCCGGTGAAACCTCCGATAAGTGCGCCCGGCTACCGACAATGATTTGCATGATGGTTACCTCTTAGATTTCTCTATGAACTCTTCCAAGTCCCTTCTGGCAACTCTCCGAACCCCGCCAAAATCGAAAAATGGCAGGGCTCCTTCGTTTAGCAGATTGTAGGCCTTCGCTTTGCTTACCTTCAGCAGGTCCGAAACCCCGGAAACCGAAATGAACTCATCCCTGTTTTCTTCTCTTTGCGCCATGTCGATTCTCCAATGAAATGTGTAGGCCAAAAAAAAATCGCCCGCCTGTCAGAGGAAATAATTCTCCTGAGACAAACGAGCGATTGATGCCAGATGGTCCCACCCTGCTTCTTGGTTTCGCGCAGCGTTTCGGAACCCCTACGAGCTCTGGCGCTCTTTAATTTTGACGTTATGGACGTTATATTCTATTGAAAATCATTTTGTCAACAAAAAACTGCATACTTTCCCGCCTTCAAGTAACAAGGACAGAAACCTTATGGATTTATTCAATAAATATGTCATTGCGTGCTTAATAGACACAAACTATAAAGGTTTCACTTTTCGGTCAAATGCCAGCAAAGAACTTTGACAAAACTTTCAGGATAGTCAAACTTGGTCAAATAATTCCCTCAACAAGCTCCATAGGCCCCCTATCGCCATATAGAATGAAAAAAGCCGTCATATTCAAGACTTATGAATATAACGGCTTATACCAGTTTATACCTTAAATCATATATTTTTGGGTTCGATTCCCATGCACTTCCGCCATAACTTATTGAAATAATTAGACCTGCCACATAAAAAAGGGTTCCAAAAAGGTTCCGGAAACCCTGCTGAACATGCCCTTTATCACCTGCCCTAAAAGGAAATCGCGGCCCAAGGTCAGCGTCGAGGTCTGCGCCCGGTGCAGGGTGAGAAACTGTCCCTCATACACGGAATATTGCCAGCCCGGCCTGTTCCCGTCCTTGGTGCGGGAAAGCCCTCTCAGGAGGCCTGCCAGGAGGAGGAAAAGGGCCAAATCCGGGGCTGCTGTCAACGACCCTGAACAAATGTCGTTCTGGAGCCTGGACAATGGAACGCCGGGAGGGATCCTTTAAGGGGATCGGCAACGCCAACATCTATTACCAGGGCTGGCGCCCTGACGGCGACCCTCAGGCGGTTTTGGCGGCGGCCGACAAGAAGCGGATCCAGGCGGGGCTTCTGGCGATCCGCCTTGAGATTATCGAAGCCCAACAGGCTTTCCACAACATGGATCATTGTTTCAACTTTACACAGGGGACAATTTCATGGCTGAAATCATGACCACTCAGGAATTGGCGGCCTATTTGAGGCTCCACGAGATTACCGTCTGCAAGCATGCGGCTGAAGGCAACATCCCGGGGATACGCGTCGGCAGGATCTGGAGATTCGACAAGGAAGAGATCGACAAGTGGATAGAGAAAGGGTGTCCGGCGCGGAGGAAAAGAAAAACAAAATCACGCGGCCAATCCAAAGCCAAATAAGGGAAGGCAGGCGTGCCTTTTTTGGCGCTGGGCCTTTGAACCGGCATGGGCGAGACACCCGCTTCCGGCATCTGGAGACGGGGACCTTGGATTCATGAGACAGGAGAACTTGTTAGGGATCACGATGACGCCGCGACATAGATCCCTCTCTTGGCCGCGCCTATCTTCCCGCATCAATATACTCTGCGGACTTGGCATCCCCAGTGTGGTCCGCTCACTCATCCCTATTTCCATCACCGGCCCGGCTGCCCTACGAATCCCCACTGCACCAGCCGCTGGTAGGCGTGTTTTGCCTGGGCCCCTTCTGTGACCTGTTGAAGAAACCGATAATAATCCTCGGCTGATCTCTGTTTGTTTCCCATACACTCAAAGGCATACCCTCTGTAAAAAATCGTGTTGGGATTTCCGGGGAGCTTGTTTTCATAGGCAGTAAAATCCTGAACCGCCCCTTCGAACTCTTTAAGATTGATCTTGGCGAGCCCGCTAAGGTGATTTGCCTGTGCCTCCTCAGGATACGCCCGCTTGGCTTTTTCGGAAAACCGCAATGCCGTCTCGTATTTTTTTTGCATGTATCGACACTTGGCCATCATTACCAGGCCGGCATAATCCGACGGCGAGATCTTCAATCCCTGCTGAAAATATGCCTCGGCCTTGTCATAGGCGCCCTCGGCCATCCGTTCTTCGCCCTTCTGGAAATTCTGAATCGCCGGCTTCAGCTTTCGAAGACCCGCGGTATGATCCATATATCGTTCGCGATTCAATGGCCTTCCCTTGGCATAGCTGAATTCTGAATTTCCTCGTAAGATTGCGGTGTCGTAGCGCTCCTGACTCATGGGATGGGTAGCAAAAAGAAGGGAGGCCGCATCCGCGTGTCCCTTATGGAGACCGTTCAACATGGACATGAGCTCTAAGAACCCTTCGGTTCCGTACCCGGTCCTGACCATGTATGTCATTCCCAAATAGTCGGCCTCACGTTCGTTGTCGCGGCTGTAGGAGGCCAGAAGCGCCCCTGCGCCCAGCATGCCGAGCTGAGAGGCCAGTTGCCCGTACACTTCTCCGTGGGTTCCGGCATACGCGCCAATGCCCCCGACAACGGCCTGGATCAGCATCCCCTTTGACATCTGCTCGGCAGTGTGCCTGGCGTTGACATGGCCCAGTTCGTGCCCCAAAAGGGAAGAAAGGGCTGCTTCGCTCTCAAGCGAAAGGAGGATGCCCCGCGTGGCTGCAATGCTCCCCCCCGGAAAGGCATAGGCATTGATATAGGCTGCGTTCACTCCTCGAAAGGAATAGGGCATATGGCGACGATGGGTATGGGGGATCATAGAGGCGCCCACCTGGCCAATATAGCGATTCAATTGCTCATCCTGGAGCGCTCCATAATCGGTGGAAAACTGATGGGGCGAATTTTGCCGGTCAACCTGGATCTCCCACTCCTCGGAGACCAGCATCAACTGCTTCTCTCCGGTTACAGGGTTGACAGCGCACCCCGCCAAAAGGCCTGATGAGGCCAGGGCCGATATGGTTAGAAATTCTCGACGGCTGTAAAGCCGTTGGTCCGAAAACCCAGGTGTTGAAAACACTGCCATTTTTGCATTCCTTTGCCAAACGCTAAGGGATCTGCTCCTCGGTGCAGGTCCTTGTATGCTGGTTTGCAACCGTTCCCCATGTCTCCATGCAGATGCCCGTCACAGGGATCATGCGTTCTCAATTTCCTTGTTTGCCGGAAATCAAGCTCCTTGTTCCGTTTCTTCCCCCGGTCCGGATGGGATGGAAATCCAGGGACATCCTTTGTATGGCGCCAGGCAATTAAGGTTTTATCCGCATTAACGGGACCTGAGTGGGGAGATAAACCTTGAATTCCGTCCCTGTACCCTGCTTTGACCACACCTTGATTTCGCCCCTATGGGCGTTCAAAATCCTGTTGACAGTGGTAAGTCCCAGCCCCGACCCCTTGGATTTGGCGGTGAAAAAGGGATCAAAGATGCGGGGAAGATCTTCCGGGGCGATGCCCGGTCCGTTGTCCCTTATGCGAATGACGAGATAGTGGTCCTCCCAGCCGGTTGAAACCGAGATGGTTCCCCCTTCGGGCATGACCTCCGCCGCATTCTGAAAGAGATTGATCAGGGCCAGGGCCATCTGCCCCTTGTCCAAATAGAGGGTGGGGTCTTCAGGGGGAGGTGTGAGATGCGTTTCTACGCGTTTTGACTCAGGGTCCTCCTCCCAGAGGAAAAAGGCGTGCTGGAGCAGGGCCGAGAGTTTCACCTCCCGAATGTCCGGTTCAGGCATGGAGGTATAGGCCTCCACGTCTTTGACCATCTGCTCGAGCCTGTCGGCCTCCTTCAGGATAATGTCCACGTAGGCCTCCAGGGTCGGGTCTGATTGGAGCCTTTTTTTGAGGCGCCGTGCAAAACCGCCGATGCTCATCACCGGGTTACGCACCTCGTGGGCAACGCCTGCCGAGAGCTCGGCCAGGGCAGAAAGACGTTCTGTTCGAACCAGCTGCTCCTGGGCCTTTTTCAACTCGGCCTGGGTGAGCGTGAATTTCTCATGCAGCCGTTTGTACAGCCTGGCATTGGCGATGGCGATCCCGATCTGATTCGATGCAATGGTCAGAAATTCCAGATCATCCTGGGTGAATGGAGACGGCCCCCGCTTATTGACCAACTCAAGAACCCCGATGAGCCTGCCCTTGTTGCGGATAGGGAGGGCGATGATGGAGCGCGTTTTGAATCCGGTTATCAAGTCCACCTTTGTGCTGAAACGGCGGTCCTCGTCCGTATCCTGAACAATAACCGGTTCTCCGGTGCGCGCCACCCACCCGGCAACCCCTTCCCCCATCTTCATCCGGATCTCCCTGACCGTATGGGTTTCGTGGCCGCTCAACACCCTGAAGAAGAGTTCGTTGGCTGTCTGATCCAGTTCGAATATGGAGCTCCCTTCCGTGTCAATAAAGCTTTCCACGAAGCGCATGGCACGGTTGAGCACTTCAAAGATATCCAGGGAGGAATTGATCATGGACGATAATTCCACCAGGGCCTCCATATCCTTTGACGGGCGGGCAGACAACATAAGGCAACTCTCAAGCAGACATTCAGGGGTCATCAAGAAGACCAGAAGACCGCATGGACACACCGAAATACGGCCGCAACAGATCCAACACCCCTGTGAACATACCGTAGAAACGATGGGGGTTCAATGAAAATTGATGCGTCCCTGCCGGCCCAAAGGCTTCAGCAAACAGTCCGCTTGCGTCACATTAAGGCAATTCCGGGCCAACCTCAGACGCTGGACATGGACGCGAATGTTGGCTCATGAAGGGGGATGAGGATGTCGGCCTCTGCCTTTACCTTTTTCATGATGTCATATGCTTCGTAGGGATTCACGGCGGTTCCCGGCGGAATCACTTCCATTTCCATGGCCGTTATCTCCCTGGGAGGGTAGAAGTTTTCCATGATCACGCAGAAACCGGTAATGGCTGCCCGGCCTTTGGCAGTTGAGACAAAGACAGTCAATCCTCCACGGGTATGGGCAGGGGTATGGACGACTTGGATGCCCGGCAGGATCTCCCCATCACTGTTCAGGCTTTGAATCTGACCGTTTTCTTCAACTTCCTCTATATAATCTGCCATATAACGGAAATCCAGGGGATGGGGATTGTGAATGGTCTTCAATTCCTCTTCGTGAACAAAAAACGTGGCATTCGTACATTGGTAGTCATTTTCGCAATGATCATTGTGCAAATGGGTGTGTATGACGATATCGATGTCCTCCGGGGACAGGTTCCAAAGACCGAGCCCCTCCTCAAAGGTATAAATCCTTCCGCCGATCCTGGCTTCCCTGTCCTTGGATTGAATGGGCCGCATCTCCCCGGTATCCACCAGGATCTTTCGGTCGCCTCCCTCCAGATACCAGCAATAGATAGGGATAATGTACTCCTGTCCGTAACCGTGCTGATACGTCATCATGCCTTTGTCAAAAATCTTGGTTCCCATTACAATGGGATGGATGTTGTATATTGTCATGATTCACCTCTCTTTCGGCATTGTTGACTCCCAACCCACGTCTCTGACGATATATTCCCGTAGGCTGTAGACAATCGAGGCCCAGAAACAGGAAGCCGCGGCCCGTGCGTCAGGGAGCATATAAAATGCCCGAATCGATTGTCAACAACGGCCGCAGGAAAGGGCGCTGTCTGGGATGGGACAAGTGACCCTGCTGCCCCGCAAAAAAGTTTCTTCTTGCCACAAACTTTGATAGACTCACATCCTCGGTCAAGAGGAGCATCTTTGAGTTTTCGTGTATTTTCACTCGCTGCCTCAGCGGATGGGCCGGGGGCATGAGGTGAAAAAAATGTTGCCGCTGTTGAAGGAGGTGCAGGGATCATGGAATTTCCAGTTGATTTAAAATCCGTCAAAGGCCGATTCTGTTTTCGATTTGCGATTATTGCAGCAGGGTTGATGTTTATATGCACATCAACGGTCCGGGCCCAATACTACGATTACACCCAGGGCAAGCCCAGCGCCTTTCGGGACTATCAGCAGGTCATGATCTGGGACAGCGAAATTCTGCATGCCCTCTCAGGGTTTAACGGCACCCTCATGTTTTCCACAGGGAGCTGTTTCTCAGGCGGCTTTGTGGACGATCTGACAAAGCTGGGAAATGCAGCCGTGGTGACGGCCAACAACTGGCATGGATTCGGGCTTTCCATGTACGACTTTTTGCCGGGCCAGACCGACACCTGGGGATTCCATGACGAATATATGTACGCCTTTCAATTTGATGGCAGCGGCACGCCGCCCACCTTTGAATCGGCCTACCTTGCAGCCAGGGATACCATTCGACACACGGACGGCTACACCTGGTACTGGGGCGGCGTGGAATTTCCCCAGTTTGGCGCAAGCGGTACAGCGGCAGCCGGCACGCTGACCTATCGCCCTGGCGACCGGGCCATTCTCTTCAGCGGCATGTGGGCAGGAAACGAATACTATCTGACCAGTTGGGACTACACCATTGCCGGGGGCCGGGACCTCCTCATCAGTGATTATGGCTGGGAGGCCAGCGCCATTACCACGCTCTTTTCCGACGGAAAGACGCCAGCAGAACGTCCCGTCTCGTGGACCCTTTCAGGTGCAGGATCAAAGGAGAACCTCCTGAACGCCCTGAAATCGGCCGCCGCATCCCTCGGTCCCAACAACACCCTCGTGGTCTTTTGCATCGCCCACGGCCGCTCCAGCGGCATTGTGACCAGCCGGCTTCTGGATGACCGATCCACCATCGAGTATCTCCTGATCCCCAACGGCAGAGGCCTCCCTGTGGAAGGCGACACCTATCCGGTCGCGAAGTACGGCTGCGCACAGATCGAGATCACCGGCCTCCGGGATCTTGAACCCTCCCATTACACTGTGACTTTCCCGGACTCCCTGGGCAGGTGGCGGTGGCGAATCGACGCAGAAAGTCGATCTTTGTTCCTTGAGGCCGACGATCCATCAGATCAGGACTTATGGCTGGCGCCCGGCACCGAATATGTTGTCCAACTGAAGTACATTCGGGCTCTGGCAGAAAACGAGCTGGGTCAGGGCGGGTGGATCCTGTGGATGCCGGAGGGCGGCGGAGGGCCTCCTTTTAAGAGCGATTCCGGCTGGCCCGGCGGGGGGCAATGGGGCACCGGCGAGCATGTGCCGGGCGGAGCTGGCAGCCCGGATGTCGGATCGCCCGATCCATCCTCATGGGGACACGGATGGGAGACCGGCGGCGACGGCTTTATCTGGATTCCATCCCCGGGAGGCGGCTCGCCCGATGACTCCTCCTGTTTTATCAGGACCGTGCTGTCAGGCCGGTAATCGCCAGCCATGTCCTTCCCGCGGAGGGTGCTCTGATGAAAAGCATTGAGACACGCAAACAGGCTTACCTTCGGCTGGAGGATGCATTTGGAGAAATCCGTAATAGAACCTTAAATAAGAACATTCAGCCCCAACGATGAGTATTTATTCGAAAAAGGCTGCCATATTGCAGTATTTTCCGCTGCTGGGTGAGAACGGCGAGCCAACCCGGATCTTTCATGTCCTCAAACGGTATGGGGACCAGGACGAGACGACAGTGTGGCGCTGAAGCTCCCCCAATTCACCTCTGCCCAGAAAATAAGGTGCAGGGCCGTGAAATGAGTTAACCTGCCAGATCTTATGGATCGATTCCGTCGAAGAGCCATGCTGTTAAGGCTGTCCTTGTTCCACAAATATCAGCTCACTCGTATCGAAACCCAGCGCTGCCGCCGTTGAAATCAGCCTGTCCTGTAATTGCTTGTCAATTTCCGGGGTCCTGCCCAACAGCCATAGACTCTTTGTTTGTAACTTCTCCGCAAGGTGCGAAGAAGTTTGCCCGTGGGGGTCTCTGCCCAAGGGCTGCAAAAACCGAACAGCGTATCGTTGAGATTATACGGCAGGACCCACACACGACCACTGAGGCAATGGGCAAAATCCTTGCTATTACCAAACGAGGGGTCCTAAAGCAGGTCAATAAGCTTAAATCACAGTACCGAGTCCGTCGAGTTGGACCAGCCAGGTGGGGGTACTGGGAAGTGATCGAAAAATGACGCAGGACTCCCGGATGGGCGAATCTCAATCGGATGGCAGGGAGTCATAGGCGTCTGCTGTTTATGGGGTCCCCTAAGGGAGATTCGGCACCGTAATATCTTTTCCCATGTAAGCCAGCAATGGTCCGGATCGGGATCGGCGACGTTCTTGTACCTGACAATCATTTGGTGACCTGTAAGCGATACGATGCTCAAAACGAATGGATCGCCGCGGTTGCGGTCATCTGCAAGCAACACCGGTTGGAGGTCCCCGGTTAAGAAGAGAATGAAATTTAAGACGCCAACAAGATTCATCCTTCGGGAGATGACCGTCTCCGATGGGCCGGCCATCAATGCCCTGGCGCGCCGGTGTCCTGATGGGGGGAGTGTCTCGGTGCGGTCGGTGTTCCGGGAAAACGTCTTTCACTGCCTGGAAAGCCTGCGTCAGGCGATGGTGGGCATGGCGGCCGAGTCTCCTCATCATGAAGGGCTCGTCGGCATGGGCTGGGTCAGCTTGGGTCGCTGCCGGATGGGCGGGGAACTGGTCCCTTATGCCCTTCTGAACACGTTTATGGTTCATCCCGAGTGGCGCGGACAGGGGATTGCGGCAAAGCTGTCCAACAAGGTTATTGAATACGCGACAGCGCGTCTGGGTCACAGGGTCCTGCTGGTGGCCGACATCCAGGCAGGGAATACGGCGTCCTGCCGCTGGGCCGGAAAATGGTCGAATCAGGTCCTTCAGCCTGTCTCAGTGGCCCCGATGACGGTCCGGAGGAAAAAACCCGAAACATTGGACGGGGTAACGGTTCAGCCGCTGACAAGTGACCATGCAGAGGCGTTTGTCCAGGGCCTGAACGCCTTCTATGAGGGGTACAATCTGTTTCAACCCGAAACCGCAGACAGCCTTACCGCCTGGCTTTCCCAAAAACCGCAGGGGCTCAATCTGCGCCACTGCCTGATGGCGAAAGACCCGCATGGCCAACTAATAGCCGGTCTGGCGATCGAGGAGGCCTGTCAACTACGCACCTACCAGGTTGCCCACATGCCCGCATTTTTACACCTCGCGAATAGACTGCTTCGTGTGATTCCTGCCGATGGGATCCTTCGAGAGATCCCGGTGAGCCGCTTCTGGTTTAGAACCGGAAAGGAGGCAGCCGCCCGATTTCTTTGGGAACAGGCCCGCTGGCGATGCCGCGACCGGGGCACAGCCCTCATGGCCTTTTTCGACCCCCACTCTCCCCTGGCCCGCGTCATCGACCTGAAGCCATGGTCCATACGCACCACCATGAACCCCGTGATCCGCTGGGAGACCCCTGTTTCTCTTGATCGTCCGGTTTACCCGATCCCCTGATCCTGCGTTGCACAACAAAGGCCCCCAAAGCCGCTTAAGGGCTGCAAGTCAATCGTTCCCACAACAAGACGGCAAGGCGCAGAGACCAAAAGATTCCCCTGCTTTTGACACAGAAAGATTAACGGTGCGCCCCAACGAAAGAGACCTTCCAGAGGGCCACATCCTTGACCGGCATGGGCTGGCTGGTCCAGTTTGAACCACCGTCCGAGGTGTGAAGGATGACCCCCTCCGGCAGGCCCAGGGAAGCGGCGCGTGCCTTGAAGCCCACCACCCATACAGTTTTTTCGTCCGAACAAGTCACGCCCTCGTACACGTATTGGCCCGTCGGGTCCATGATGTCGCTGATGACCTTTCCGTCTTTCAGCTGAACGCGGATAATGGCGCCGCTGCTCTCGCCGCTGATGTTCTGAACAGCCCAGGCCATATTCGCATGGGGAGCGCAGATATCATCCAGGTCATTGGGCCCGGAGACCTTTGGCGCGTCCAGTTTCCAGGCATTCCCACCATCCACCGTCCGGTAGATATTGGCATCAGGCCTCACCGTTGCCCATGCCACCTGAGAGTTGACAATGCTGACGGCCATAGGTCCGAATCCCGAGGCGCTGGGATCCGGGTTTATAAGCGTTTCCCGCCGCCAGGTCTCACCGGAATCCGGCGAGTGAATCATGCCATTCTCGCCGCTCCCCCAATCCGCAATCCATATGTCATCGCCTTTGACATCCATGCGATTGATCTGTCTCATGGCAATGCCTTCATGGGGAATCACCCTCCATGTCTTGCCCCCATCCCTGGTTTGCATCACGATGCCCGTCAGCGTGACAGCCCATGCAGCGCTTCTCGACAGACCCTTGATGCCCTTGACGACATCGGTCACCCCTTCAGGAAGCCGTTGGACGTCCCAGTTGAGACCCCCGTCGCTGGTGTGAAGAATTGCGCCTTTATCAATGTTCCCCACCGCGGCCCACGCAGTCCATTCATCCACCGCGCTGATATCATTTCCGGTCATTCCTTCCCAAAGAGCCGGGGCTCCCTGTTCCTCCCAGGTATTGCCCCCGTCAGCCGTATACAGGATGGCAGCCGTTTGCCCTCGATACCCGATAGCCCAGCCCACGCAGCCGGTCGCGGCCGGCTGGCTGCTATCGTCATCACTGCACCCGGGAGCCGAAAACAAGATACTCACAATCATTCCTCCGAGAATCAACCATTTCATCATCATCCCCCCTTGAATCCCGATGAATCCGCTCCTTACGCTACACTGATTCAATACCAATCCAATCATCATCTCTGATCTTTCATAAAGATGCGACGAATTTCCGATGATAGTTTTGTTTGAAAAAACAGACAGCGTTGTCATTCCATCTACAGGTAAAAGAAATAGGTCATCCCTACCAGAACGGCCATATAGATCAGGGCCAGTCCGCCACCGATTCGGAGATAGTCCTGGGTCCGGTATCCGCCGGCACTCATGTAAAGCGCATTCACCTGGTGCGTGGGCAGGATAAATGAATTGGAGACCCCCAGACCCACTATAATGGCCGCCACCCGAGGCTCGATGCCGATCTGGCTGGCAATGGAAATTCCCAGGGGCACCAGCAGGGTGCAGGCCCCCACGTTGGAGATCACCATGGTAAAACCGCAGCTCAATACTGCCAAAAGAATCAAGAGGAGTATGGGCGACATGATGGGTCCGAGTCCTGCAACGATCCCCTTTGCGATCCACGCCGCAGTCCCTGTCTGGTCCATGGCCATTCCCAAAGGGATGAGCCCCCCCAGCAAAAAGACGGTGCGCCAGTCCACGGCCCGGTAGGCCTCGCTGATGCTGATGACCCGGGTGAGGATCATGCCCACCGCCCCTGCCATGAGACAGACGGACAGGGGGATCGGATTGTACGGCTGGCTCTGAAAATAGAAACTCGACAGAAGCATCAATGCCAGGGCCGTCGAGAAACAGACGAGAGCGCGACCTGCCTTTTCAGGCTTTTGAAAGTCCTCCTCAAAGGGCGACATCATGATCAGGTCCTCATGCCGTTCTCTCAGTGCCGCCAGGCGCGCCCAGGTGCCGTGCATGAGAACGGCATCGCCGGCCTTAAGGGATCGATCCGCCATGCTTTGGTAATGGGTCTTTCCGGATTGATGAACGGCCAGGGGATTCAGGCCGAATGTCTGATGAAAACCGACCTGCCCGATGGTCTTGCCGATAAGACTCGAACGGGGTGAGACCACGCCTTCTGCAATGCCTGCCACCGAAGGATTGCACAAGGTGGCCCTGAAATGGACCGGCTCCTTCTTGAGCACCAGGCTGTACTCCCTGGCAAATCGCTTCACCGCTTTCTCTGGTCCGTATGCGCAGAGGACATCACCGGACTGAATGCTCCTTTCCGGAGGCGGAGCGATTTCGCATGAACGATCGTTTTTGGCAACAGCCACGATGTTCACCAGAAATCGCCGGTGGATGTCTACCAGTGCCTGAGGACGGCCCCCCGGATGATAATCCGGTGGCACATGGATCTCAAAAGGCCCCTGAATCAGCCGATAGACGCTGACGAGCCCTTCTTCGTTGTCCCGGGGCTTTTCATGTCCCTCCTCGGAAGGAGTTTCGGGACGCGCCGCCAGTATGCGCATGCCTATCGTGGAAAGGTAGGCAATCCCCCCCGCCACCAGGGCCAGCCCAATCGGGGTCAACTCAAGAAAACTGAACTTGGGCATGCCCGGCGGAAGGATGTCATTGAGGAGGATCAAAGGGCTCGTACCGATCATGGTCAGTGTGCCGCCCAGAATGGCGGCCATGCCGATGGGCATGAGCACCCGTGAAATGGGGATCTTGAGCCGGTAGGTGGCCACCAGCCGAATGGCAGGAAGGAACAGAACAGCCGCCCCCGTGTTCTGCATCACGCTCGATATGCCAGCGATCATGCCGGAAAAGATCACAGTCAGACGCCGCGAACTCCTGCCGATGGTTTTCAGGAGCGGCTGAATCATTCGGCTGACCAGCCCGGCCCGGTTCAGGCCATGGCTGATGATCATCACCCCGATGATGGCCATCACCGCGTTGCTGCTGAGACCCTTGAACGTGTCCTGGGAATCCAGCAGACCGAGTTCCGGCAGGAGCACCATCATGGCTATGGCAACCACGTCCACACGCACCCACTCGACAATAAAGAGAAAGACAGCGGCCCCGATCAGCGCGAGCATCAACAGTTTGGTCCAGATATGGGTATCCACGCTGAAAGGCCAGCGCACCGCGCCCATGTCCTGGATAGGCTTCCCGCCGGCCGCGGTCAGGTCACCGTAGATATCCATCCAAAAATCGTGCTTCCCTGCCTTGGTCCGGGAACTTACCGTATATTCGACCATTGCCAAAAGCGGTTGCGACTGGTCTCCCGGCGGGAGGTCGAATCTTACCAGGATGTGACGCCGGGGCCGCTCCGGGTGGGTCCTGTCAATGAATGCAATACCGCTCTTGTCCGGGGCCGCTATCCAGACCACCAGCGGGACCCCCGGCTTGGGGTTCCATGTCACGGTCTCTTCCGGCTTCCCTTCGGTCTTCTCCAGCCGGGCCTCCAGTTGAAAGCGGCCGGTCTCTCCGGCAATCAGCGTTTCAAAAGGCGCCCTTATCTGGACGGAAATATATCGGGGCGCACGCGCATCGCGAACCGCATGGGACTGCTGAAACGCAGGACCCAACGGATTTACGCCTTGCTCAAGAGCGAGAACCGGCCCGGCAGGATCACACAGAATGACCGTCGCCAAAATCAGGCATGCAGCAAGGAGCATCGGTGTCAGTTTTCGCATGGGCTCATCATGTGTCTCACGGACACAAATCAGACATCGGGATCTAACGGCTTCAGTCCGGAGCGGCTGTTCGTGCGCATTTCTCAGCTGTCGAACGCGGATTCGGTACGATAATCTTTTTTTCCCAACTGCGCCAGCAGTGGTCTGGATCGGGATCGGCAACGTTCCTGGACCGGATAATCATTTTGTCCCCCGTAAGGGACATAATGCTGTAGCCGTATGGATCGCCGGCGCTTCCGGCATCCTCAAATGAGATGTTGTCAAAAAGAACATCCTCGCCAAGTGCGTCCTTGCCTGCATACACGATGAAGTGGTTCCATGCATGGATGTGTCCGGTGCAAATCGCCAGGACATTATACGGCATATCAGGATCAACCGCGGCATCGCGCCGGCATAGAATGTCCAACTCAAGCGCCCGCATCTCCGGGCTCCACCATCGACCGTCCGTGCTGAATCCGTCCCAGCCGTAATGCTGAAAAATGAGCACACCCAGACCCTCTTCATAAACCCTGTTGTCCGCTAACCAGTCCTTGATCCACTGCAATTTATCATAATCAATGAATTTGTTGCTTGAGTAGCCGGGGTCTCCGGCCCACAAGCCGAAATGCACCAAAATGTACTGTCCCCATCGCCAGATATACGCGTCATCCGAATAATATGACAGGATGCCCGGAGCGTCTTTTATACGATCCGCCACATAATCCCTTGCATAATGCCACCCATCAGGCGTTGACTGCGTATCATGGGGACAATTCCCCAGACTGACAAAAATCGGTTTTTCAATCCGATACCCCTGACTGTACGCATGATCATCAGCATCCCCGGCCCCCCGGATAGCCCCGCGGTCACCCCCTGGATAGTCGTTTTCATAAAGCTGTCTGAAGGCAACCAGATTTTGGACGGTGTTCTTGTCTACCATATCCCCCAGATGAACAATGCCAAGACAACCTGCCGCATCCATATTGATATCGTCGATGGTCCTTCGGTTGCGTATGACGCGGTGGGTGTCGCGATATTTGTGTTCTTTGGACGGGACCCACCCGGCATAGCTCGCATTGATATGGGTGTCCGTGATCACCCCGAATGTTATATCTTTTTCGTCGTCACTTACGGATTTCACATCTATCTTGTTTGGTTTGCCATAATCGGTATTGTAAGGAGAGGCGCCCAACCCTTCGGCGGCAGGTTCTGAATAGACAACGCTGAATGCATTCGATCCATCGGGCATAATGGTATCATAGAGGTCGCAATGGGTCAGCAGGTACGCATTCGTCACACCGGTCGCCCCACCCAGGTTGGCGACCAGCAGCATTGCATCCTTCAGGTTTGCGCCATCGAGTACCGAATTGCACAGGGTTGCATTACACAGATTTGCGTTGCTCAGGTTCACGCCGTTCAGGTCCGCTCCTTCCAGGTACGCACTATCCAGGTTAACGCCCGCCAGATTCGCCCCACAGAGATTTTCGCCGGAACAGCTGTTTGTGCTGAACAGGCGGTAAATGGCGGAGCTATCCGTTGAGAAGGCCCTGTCCGAATCGGAGTGCAGAAAGACCAGCTTATGATCGGCGCCTCCGGCCTCCTGAACGCTGTATACGGAGGTGAGAATCAAGTCGTACTCGCCTGCCCGAAGAAAAACGGATACGCTGTGGTTACGAGCATTGATCCTGAAAATTTCCTTTCCTGTCGCGTCCACCATTATGACCGATGCAATCGTTGTGTCATGGGGGCTCATTGAATAAGTGAATGGCCTGTCCTCTGGAATACTCAGCGGTATTTTATCCATACCAAGGGTGAGCGTATCCGGAACCCGTGTCAGTGTCGCATCATGCGGCTCCAGAAACGTAATCCCCACATTGCTGGGCTGAACACGGATACTTGAATCGCTTACAAAATCATATTCGGTAAAACCGTTCCTGGCCGAGGACGGACTTCCGTCCCCTTCGCTGCAAGCGGACGTCATACTGATCAGCGCAAGTATGCAAAAGGCGACAACCCGGCATCCTGCCATACTGTTTTTGGTCATTTGGGATTTCTCTTTCTTCTCCGTGGCGGTATTCGCATGACGGCAGACACGGTCATATAAAAGAGGGCGTTTGGAATCATGGTTCATGAGCAACTGCAATTGTAACTTCTCAAAAAGTTCGGGCACACATGATGCCTTTATCTTGATAGTTGATTAAAAAAGGTCAATTTAGCTAATGGAGTTTAGGCGTAAGCCTTTTATAAAATCCTGACGGATAAATTCCGCCCGAACCTTTTGAGAAGTTACCTGCAATTACGCCAACGCTACAAAATGAAATGCCAGAAAGTCAACCACTGATGAAGACGCCACATTTTTTCCTTGGGGAGCCGCACATAACATGTTATGAAAAGGCACTTTGTAAATGACATAAAAAGGATGAAGGAGGTGCGCAGGGGGACGGTTTCCTGAACCCGAGTCCCTTCGCTTCGATATAAGCAGTGAATCACACATGGAGAATTAACAAATCTGTGTTCCATGCACTCGAAAGCCGGATCCTACAGCGGCAACCGCTCCGTGCTTGTCTTTTCATGGCCCTGCCTCTCCTGATCTTCGGCTTTTCTCTTCCTTGGGCGATCGATGTCCACGCACAGGACGCCACCGTGCCCTACCCTCCTGACATCCAGAAGATCAAAGAGCGGGGGCGAATTGTGGTTGCCCAGTATCACGGCGTTCAGAAAGGCTTCTTTGAATACCGGCCTGAGGATGCACCGTTGTCCGAGCCAACCTATGTAGTCGACGGACACAGAATCATGGGGGTGGACATTGTCCTCGCCACCCGGATCGCTAATGTCCTGGGGGTGGATTTGATGCTGGATCGGAGCTGCCCCGATTATGACACCGTATGTGAACGGGTGGCCCTTGGCAAGGCCGATGTGGGGATTTCCAAGCTCAGCATCACCCTGGAACGTGCGCAGTATGTCCGATTTACCACCCCCTATGCCAGGCTGACGATCTCCCTTCTGGTCGACCGGTTGTATGAGTCGAAAGCCAGACTTCAGGGCCGCATCATTCGTCACTGTCAGGAGGAAAGGGTCCGCATCGGCGTGCTCAAACGAAGCGCCATTCAGGACTATCAGGTCCAGATGTTCCCAAAATCCGAATCAATAGAGTACGATACACTGGAAGATGAAATTGAGGCGATACTGAGGGGAGACATCCATGTGGCGATGGACGATTCGGCAGAGATCCTGTGGCGTCTAAGGACGAGTCCGGAGCTTTCCCTGCGATTGAGGGCCGTGGAAATCTCGGACCTGACCGACCCCATTGCCGTGGCTGTTTCGCCTGAGAGTCCCAATCTCCTGGCCCTGATCAACCTGCTGATTGAGGATACCGATATTCGCACACGGGTCGAGAAGATACTGACGGTAAGATAGCGGAGTCACCAATCACAAAGACCATCCTGTAGGATTTTCTGAAAGGTTGCCTGATCGGGCATGGATCCGAAATCACACGGCGATAGAAAAAGCGGAAAAGGACTCGGGCGAATCTTGAAGAGCTTCTGGTTCAATGGACTCCTCGTTCTTCTGGGTCTCTTTTTTGGCGCTCTTTTTAAGAAATGGGGCGCCGCACTCTATCCCATCGGAGAAATTTATCTCTCGCTTTTGAGACTGTGTATTGTTCCTATTGTTTTCACAGCAGTGGTCAGCGGGCTCGGGGAAATGCTTCGCAGCGGGGTGATGCTCCATTATTTGAAACGCATTGCACTCGTATACCTGATTTATGTCATGCTGGGGGCATCCCTCGGCATGTTTGCAGCCTGGATAGGCAAACCCGGTCAGTCGTTAAGCCCCGATGCGCGAAAGGCGATAGGAACGCTGATGCTCACGCACAACGTCATGCATCCCAGCGAGAACGACTCCAAAAAAGGCATCACGGGTTTCGTAAAAAAGGCGATTCCCGACAATGTGTTCAAGGCGCTGGGTGCGGGAGAAACGCTTCAGATCGTCATTGCAGCCATCCTGATGGGTGTCGCCCTGGGGTTTTGCAGGAGCGAGGCCACAGCCGATGTCCTGAGGTTCATGAAGGGCATTCTCGAGGTTTTCATGAAGATCCTGGGCTGGGTGCTCTACATGCTGCCGTTTGCCCTCTTTTCGCTGAGTGCGGCCCTCATCGCCACATCCGGATGGTCCATATTGTCAGCCTTCTCAAGAATGTTTATTCTGATTTACGCATCCTGTCTGGCCATGTGCTGTCTGTATGCGCTTTCCATGCGCTGGGCGACCCGCCAACCGATGCTGCGCATCCTTCGTTCCCTTAGGGATGCCCTGGGTCTGGCCTTCTTTTCCAATTCTCTGGTTGCCATGCCGCTGGCCATGGAGAGGCTGGAAAAAGAGCTGAAACTTCCCGGGCCGATCGTCCGCCTGGTCGTGCCGTTGGGAACGGTTATGAATCGGCATATCTATCCACTGATATTTGCAATGGTAGGCGTCATGACGGCCCAGTTCTACGGCCATTCCCTGACGCTTGTCGATGTGGCCGCACTGGTAGTGACCTCGGCCGCTGTGGGAATGGCCGCTGTGGGAAACCTGGCTGTGGTGGCGCCCTTTGTTCAGGAGGTGCTTGGACCCCTGGGCCTTCCTGCCGGATTCGCCGTTATCCTCCTTGTTCAAAGCGTGGCCCTGATCAACCCGGCCGTAAAACTGACCCAGCTTTTCGGGACCTGCGCCACCACCTCGGTCATCTGTAGGCGAAGTAGGCCGGACATTCCTGACCAGGAATAAACTGAAAGTATCATCTCAATATCCTGGGGTAAAAGCCTGACGGCTAAATTCCCAAGGCGGCCTGACGGCCGCAACCAAACAGCAGCCTGGGCGCCCGTGGGGGTCTCTGCCCAAGGGCTGCAATAA
>ENA-OSEO01001218-OSEO01001218.1-sediment-metagenome-genome-assembly--contig:-NODE-1218-length-50243-cov-6.886616_pt1 | contig 50243 bp, 43 predicted proteins | sample MGYA00237883_ERZ534232 | MGnify/ENA metagenome assembly ERZ534232
CCCGCGTACTCGTTTTTGCTTCACGGCGGCCACACAACCCCAGGGGATATAAAAATTCCCAAACTGACCCACTACCAAAGCGCGCCCGCGCTTGACAAGCCGCGCCCCTCCTGATTACACTTTCGACCTCACTCTTCCAGGAGGCGGCTTCATGCTCGATCGGCTCTTCAACCCGCGGTCCATCGCCATTATCGGCGCCTCGAACAACGCCCGCAAATCCGGCGGCAACTTTGTCAAAAGCCTCATCGACTACCGCTACAAGGGGGACCTGTTTCCGGTCAACCCGGCCACGCCGGAGATCATGGGCCTCAAGGCTTATCCTTCGATCGCCGATACGCCCGGCCCGGCCGACCTGGCCATCATCACCATCCCGGCCCAGGGCGCCCCGGCCGCGCTCAAGGCCTGCGCCGACCGGGAAATCCCCTTTGTCATCGTGCACACGGCCGGCTTCAGCGAGCTGGGACCCGAGGGACGCGCGCTCCAGGACAAGCTGGAAGCGGCCATTGTCGGCTCCAAGACCCGGGTGGTGGGGCCCAACTGCCTCGGCCTTTACTGCCCAGGCGCCCGCATCAGCACCATCATGACCGATCACACCAGCGGCGACAAGGCCAGGGAGCCCGGGCCGGTCTCCTTGGTGGCCCAGAGCGGCTGGGCCACGGAGAGCATGATCACCGAGGGTTTCGAGCGGGGTCTCCGGTTTTCCAAGATCATCAGCATCGGCAACCAATGCGACCTGACCGCCGCCGATTTCATCGACTATCTGGGCGGCGACCCAAACACGGGCGTGATCGCGGCCTATCTGGAGGGCGTTAAAAACGGCCGGGGGTTGTTGGCCGCGGCCCGCAAGGCTTCGCGGACCAAGCCGGTCATTGTCTGGAAATCGGGCAAGACCGCGGCCGGGGCCCGGGCGGCCGCGTCCCACACGGGTTCTTTGGCCGGCCGGGAGGCGGTCACGCGGGCCGCGCTCAGGCAGGCCGGGGTGCTGACCGTGGACAGCATCTTCGAATTGATCGACCTGGCGGCGGCCTTCAGCGGAGGCAATCGGCCCACGGGCCGGCGGGTCGGGGTTCTGGTCGAAGCCGGGGGCGGGGCCGTGGCCGCGGCCGACGCCTTGGAACGATGCGGCCTGCTGATCCAGCCGTTTTCGGACAAGACCCAGGCCAGGATCACGTCCTTCCTGACCGGCATCGGCTCGCCCAAACCCTCGCCCCGCAACCCGGTGGACCTGGTCTGGCCCCCCATGGACAAGATCGTTCAGATCATCACCACCAGCGTCGAGATCATGGCCGCGGAATGCGACGTGGTGCTCTGGGTGACCTACTGCCCCATCGGCGACGAAACGTTCGCCGCGACCCTCAAAGAGGTGCAGCAAAAGGTCGGCAAGCCCCTGGTCGCGGTCCCGGCCCTGCCCAGCGAGCACCGGAAAACCATGGACGTCTTCCTGCGCCAGGGCATGCCCACCTTCTCCCGCATCGAACGGGCCGCCCGGGCCATCCAGGCCATGGTCGAATTCGAGGAAAACCGGAAGAACAATCCCGCGTAGGGGCCGCGCGAACGTCCATGGGCGGCCACAGGGAGGCCGCCCCAACAATCCAAGCGAAAGCGGTTGACGGCTAGGCAGGCGCGAAGGCGGGGTTCAAATCCGGCCCTTCGTCATTCCGCATTCATCACTCATTATCACCCATCATTTTTTTTCGCGGGCGTAGCGCCGCTGATAAAGCGCGGGGTCGTAGGCCGCCCGCCGGCCCGGGCATTCCTGGCGGGGGCAAAGCTGACAGCTTTCGAAACGGACCTCGGACGGAAACCGGATACCCGAGCCCGAGTGGGAGGGGACCATCATGAACCCGTCGGTGATGGTCACGCCGATCTGTTCGGCTTCGGCGCCCAGGATGGTGAACAGGGGCCGCTGTTCCTCGATGGGCCAGTCCTTGAGCGAGCCGGGGCTCATGGCCGAGGTCGGCCCCGGGGAAAAATGCCGGTCCAGGTGTTCCCGCATGGCCCCGCCGGCCTGGCGCAAAGCCGCGATCTTCAGGGCGTCGGCCCAGAAGCGGCGCACCATGTCGGAAAGCGAGGCGGCCCAGGCGTCGATTTCGCGGCCGCAGGTCAGGACAAAGGGGAAGACGCGGTGCACGTTTTCCAGGTTGACCCGAAGCACCCGGCTCTTGAGGCGGATGCCGTCCACGGCGATGAGGTCTTCCTCCAGCGCATCGACATAGGCCGCGCGGTAGAGCGCCTTGGGCCGGGCCAGGGCGGTCGCCTCGTCCACCAGCCGATCGAAATCGGCGGCATCGTCCTCCCGAACGCGGCAGGCCTTCCTCAGCGTCTCCCGGTTCGCCTCGAAGGGGATCTCGTCCAGCAGAAAAACCCGGGGCCCGGTGTCAGGCATGGTCCTCCCCGGCGCAGCCGAAACAAACGGCCCGCTCAGCGGTTGAAGTCCAGGGCGTCGAACGCGTCTTCCATGATGGCCAGGCCCCGTTCGAGCTGATCGTCGGGGATGACCAGCGGCATCAGTAACCGGATGACGTTGCCGAAGGTGCCGCAGGTGATGAGGACGAGGCCGTGTTCCAGGCAGAACTCGCTCACGGCCTTGGCCTCCTCGGCGGCCGGTTCCTTGGTCTGGCGGTCCTTGACCAGTTCCAGGGCCAGCATGGGCCCCAGGCCCCGCACCTCGCCGATGAACTCGTATTGCTCGGCCCAGGTGTCCAGCCGTTCGTGCAATTTCTCGCCCAGCCGTACGGCCCGAGCCAAAAGGTCCTCCTCCTCGAAGATATCCAGCACGGCCAGCGCGGCCCGACAGGCGAGGGGGTTGCCGCCGTAGGTCCCGCCCAATCCGCCCACGTGTGGGGCGTTCAGCACGTCCTCGCGGCCGACCACGCCGCCCAGGGGCATCCCCGCGGCCAGACTCTTGGCCACGGTCACCAGGTCCGGGACCACGCCATAGTGCTCCATGGCGAACATCCGGCCGGTGCGGCCCATGCCGGCCTGAATCTCGTCGGCGATGAACAGGATGCCGTGTTCCTTGCAGGTCTTGGCGATGCGGCGGAAATAGGCGGGCGGCGGGGTGATGAACCCGCCCTCGCCCAGGATCGGCTCGGCGATCAAAGCGGCCGTGGATTCGGCGGCCACGTGCACCGCGAAAAACTCCTTCAGATACTCGGCGCAGTGGATGTCGCAGGTCGGGTAGGTCAGCCCGAAACGGCAGCGGTAGCAGTACGGCGCGGGCAAATGATAGACTTCGGGCGCGAACGGGCCGAAACCCTTCTTGTAGGGCATGATCTTGCCGGTCAGGGTCATGCCCAGCAGGGTCCGGCCGTGAAAAGCGTGCTCCAGAGCGATGATCGCCGGCCGGCCGGTGAAATACCGGGCGGCCTTGACCGCGTTCTCGACGGCCTCGGCCCCGGAATTGGCCCAGAGGGCCATCTTGTCGAACCGGCCCGGGGTCAAGGCGCACAGCCGTTCGGCCAGGTCCAGGTACGGCTCGTACATGACCACGTGGAAGCAGGTGTGGATGTACTTTTCCGCCTGGTCCTTGATGGCGTCCACCACCTTGGGATGGCAGTGGCCCACGTTCTGGACCCCGATCCCGCCGCTGAAATCGATGTACTCCCGCCCTTCCACGTCCCAGATCAAGGCCCCTCGGGCCTCTTGGACGAAGCGGTCGGTGATGTTGAACGGGCCCTGCGGGACCCGGGCCTGACGCAACTTGGCGAGTTTGGCGCTGACGGTGGTGGTCATGTTCCCCTCCCGGCCTTGGGTGTGAAAAACAGATGAGATCGACATGGCTCTGCATGTTGACATACCACGCCCGGCCCGGTTTGCAAAGCCGATTTTCCTTTGATTTCCCTTGACCTTAAGACCGTTCATGCTATTCTGAAATGTACGAACGACCGCCGATGCAAACAAAGGAGCATCGCATGCCCGAGAGCGCATCCAGCCTTGCGCGACGCATCCAAACCCTGGCGGACTGGCTGGCCGAAGCCGAGCGGTTGGTGGTTTTCACCGGCGCGGGAATCAGCACCGATTCCGGGCTGCCCGATTTCCGAGGCCCGGACGGCGTCTGGACCCGGCGGGACAAGGGTCTGCCGCCCGACCCGCGAAAAAAAGACTGGACCCAGAGCGATCCCAACGTGGCCCACTACGCCATCCGGGACCTTCAGGACCTGGGCAGGCTCACCTTTCTGGTCTCGCAAAACATCGACAACCTGCACCTGAAATCCGGCATCCGGCCCGACCTCCTGGCCGAACTGCACGGCAACATCGCCCTGCTACGGTGTCCCCATTGCGAGCAGACCTTTCCCAAGAGTTTGGGGGAGGAGACGTGCGAGTGCGGCGGCAAGCTCCGTTCCAGCGTGGTGGATTTCGGCGAATCCCTGCCTCGGAAAGACCTGTCCGAATCCTTTGCCCACGCCCAGACCTGCGATTTGATGCTGGTGGTGGGGTCCAGCCTGGTGGTCACGCCGGCGGCGACCGTTCCCCGGCTGGCCGCAGAAAGCGGGGCCAAACTGGTGATCATCAACCGGGGCGAAACGCCGCTGGACCGGATCGCCCACCTTCGGTTCAGCGAAGGCATCGCCGAGGTGCTGCCGCCGGCCGTGGAGCATTTAAAAACGAAACTCTGACCCACAGGAACGAGCGCGTGGCTCGGTCTGCCCAACCCTCAAGCGGCGACACGAGGCGGGACGCGAAAAAGGCGCCCTCCCCCGATCCCAACCAGGGAACCTATTGTTTGATCCTGCGCCTCGATAAAAACCGGCGCATCCGGGTGGGCCGGAGACCGGCCTGGACCTTTCCCCAAGGAACCTACGTGTACGTCGGCTCGGCCATGAAAAACCTTTCCCAAAGGATCGAACGCCATCTCGGCCGGAAGCGGCAGGGTAAAAAGCTTTTCTGGCATATCGACTTCTTCCGCGAACACGCCACTGTCATGGAAGTGAAAACGATCCGGTCCAACGAACGCCTGGAATGCGTCCTCAGCCGGCGGCTGGCCGAACGGGCGGACGCTGAGGCCGTGCCGCTCGGTTTTGGGGCCTCGGACTGCCGCTGCCGCCGTCACCTGCATTACTTCCACGAGGACCCTCGGCCCTTTCTCGACAGCCTGTGGGCCGAATGGGACCGGCCGGCCACAGGGGAGAGATGATGCCCATCTACGATCTGGCCGAATTCTTCAGCCTGTCCAGGGCCTTGAACTATTCGCTCTCGGCCACGCTGGAAGGGCCGACCTACATCCTCCAGTACATCACGGCCAAAAGGTCCTTGGCCTCGGAGGATGAAAACCGCCTGCTGCGGGAAGCCCTGGTCTATCTCATCAGCGCCTACAGCGACAAGTACCGGCAGCTTGGCCCGCCCGCCGTGCTTCATCCGCTCCGGGCCACGGCCCTGCTCTCCCGCACCCTGGACCGCCTGAACCTGCTCGACCTCCTGACCGAGATGTTCCACGACATCCTGGAAGACATCAGCCCGGTCGATTTCGAGAACGAAAAGTGGCGGCGCATCGAGGGCCAGCTTTCGAATCTGCTGGAGAACCTTGCCCCGCCGGACCAGGCCGCGCTGGTGGACCGGCTGGTCAAACTGACCCGCACCGAAGGCGAATCCTATTTCCATTACATTTCTAGGCTGCTGACCCCCAGCGACCAGACCACGGACCTGGTTCGAGCCAAGCTGGCCGACCGGCTGGACAACACGCTGGACATGCGCATCGACCTGCAGGAACCCAAAGACCCCGGCGAATTCTTCGAGCGCGTCTTCAAGCTGGTCTTCGTCAACACCTTCCGCGTGGGAACCGGTTCCCCGGAGGATCATCCGCCGCCCGCGCCCATGAACGGCGCCTGGCGTCTGTACGAACTTTTCAAGAACCTGGTGCTGCTCTCCCTCATCCGGCAGGAAAAAGCCGTGTCCGACGACCCGGCCGCGGCCAACCTGTTCCAGGCCGTTGTCGCGGCCAGCCTGCGCGAGGCCCAGCGCATCTTTCAACACGTGCTCGACTATCACGGCCAGGAGGTGCGCCGCCCCCGCCAGGCCCTGCTCGAAACCATGGAATACTGTTACGGCGGCGGCACCGATCAGATCACGCGCCCCACGCCGGTCAACGCGCTGGACGGCTTCTTCGCCTCCTATTTCAACGAGACCAGCCGGGACGAACGCGAACAGCGGCTCAACGAGCTTTACCGGGACAAGACCCTCATGTTTCGGGCCTCGGTGGCCTTTGCCGTGATCTACCACAATTTCATCATCGACCCCGCCTTCTACGTCCGAGGCATCAGTCCGGACGGCATTCACCCGCTCTAAACACGGCGGCCTGCCACGCCTGGCGAACCGGGCGGCCACAGGTGGCCGACCCTACCGTGCGTTACGCAAGGCTGCTGAAATTTTTGAGAGAGGGTTTGTGAGGAACCCTTTTTAGCTTGCGAGACCGAGGCCAAACACAGGATACCGAGACGAAATCGAGGAGGGCGAGGATCGAAGCCGCAGGAACAGCGATCCTATTTCGAGGACTTCGAGCCGATGACCGACAAAGATTTCGGCCGGGAGCCGAAGTTTGGACCGGTCTCGAAAAAGGGTCCCCCCTACCTCATCTGTGCCGCACCGAACGCCGGGTCCGGCTTCGGGAAACGCGCCGAGGGGAACGATGTGAAGCGCGCGGCCGGGGTTGAGGAAAATCCTCCGGGGACTCCCAGTCCGTCATAAGGTCCGGTTCCGGCTCGGGCTCGGGTTCCGAATCTTCTTCTTCGTCCCAGGTTTCCATCTGGCGGGCGGCCGTGCTTCTTTTCCGAAGCCAGATGGGGATGATGGACAGAGCGGCCAGAAACCACAAAACCCCGGACCCGGCCAGAATGGACAGAAAAGAAAAACGCACGGTGGCCCAGCCCCGAAACGCCTCTTCCACGGCCTCGCGCCGTTGGCCCGTGGCCTGCAGAACGGCGTTGTCCAGGCCCACGCCCAGGGCCAGGTTTTGGATCAAACGGCCGCAGGCCTTGGCCCCGTAGCGATTCTCCAGAAAGGCCAGGAAGTAGTAGCTCTCGGCGTAGGCGGTCTCCGCTTCGAAACGATCCCCGGGGAAACCCCGGCCCAGCGCCTCCAAGGGGATGAAGCGCCGGGCCATGACCGTACGGGCCATGTCCACCCGCCGGGACCAGGCCCTTTCGCCCGAGAGCCGCATGGCCAGGGCCTCTTGCAACCAATGCGGGGCCGGCCGGTCCCGGAAAAGCCCTTTCAGGACGAGGTGGGCCAGCTCGTGAGCCAGCAAGGTGTCCGGGTCGTTCCCCGGTATCAAAGCGGGGGCCTTGATGACAATGAGTCCGTACTCGGGATAGGCCACGCCCGCGGCCCAGGAGGGAACCCGGCGCCCGCCAGGCTGGGCCAGGCGAAAATTTTTTTCCGAGGAGGCGATCTCAATGTAAATCGGCCCGGTCGGAGTCAGGCCGGTGCGCTCCTCCAGCCGGACCAGAATCGTCTCGGCCCGAAGCCTGACCCCTTCGGCCAGCCGGGTGGTCCGGCCGTCCTGCCGGGCCGAAACCACGGGCAAATCGGCTCCGGCCCAACCGGGCAACAGCATGAGCAGCAGAATCAGCGCCGCGAGCCTCATCCGCCCCGCCGTTCGCCTCGACCCGCCAGGGCCGCCCACACTTCAAGCCGGGTCAGCCCTTCCGCTTCGAGCAGCTTAACCCGGGAAGTCGCTCCCGACACCAGGTTCACCCGGGACGGCGCGACCTTCAGCCGCTTGGCCAGGAGCCGGATCAGGGCCTGGTTGGCCTTGTTGTCCACGGCCGGGGCCGTGACGCTCGCCTTGAGCGCGTCGCCGTGCAGACCACCCAGCCCCTCGCGGGAGGCTCTGGGCGTGAGCCGCACCTTGAAACGCACGCCGGTCGCGGTTTCTTGGATGTGCCAGCCGTCCAGGGGTTCGGGCAAGGCGGTCTCCCGTGGCGCCGGGTCGGCGCCGCCTGGGGAAAAGCCGTGAATCAGAACAGGCCGCCGCGACCGATGCCCACGGACTGGGCCATGAGCAGGTCCACGAGGTGCATCAGGAGGTAGATGCCGGCCAGGGCCAGGACCGGGGACAGGTCGAAACCGCCGTAGGCCAAGGGCAAGGTGCGGCGCAGCCGGTGGAGCAAAGGCTCGGTCATGGCGTAGATGACGCGCACGATGGGGTTGTACGGGTCCGGGCTGATCCAGGAGATGACCGCCCGGACGATGATGACGATGAGATAAAGAAACAGGACCGTCCGCGCCAGGCTGAGCAGGCTGACCAAGAACAAGGGCAACAGGATGTCCACCGAAGCGCCCTGTCCGAAGAGCTTCAGGCCGCGCACCAGGAAGTCGTTCAGGAAAACGAGCAGGAGAATGAGGACCAGGGGCGAGAAATCGATGCCGGCGAACCAGACGGGCAGCCTGGAACGGCGGATGTAGTACAGGGGCGGATCGGTGATGCGGGCCAGGAACTGGACGAGGGGGTTCCTGGGGTTGGGGTTCACCCAGGTGATCACGGCCCGGATGACCACGATCCACATATAGACGATCAGGCCCAGGCCGAGAAGCGAGGCCAGCCCGGTGAGCAGATTGTTTTGCGGAATCATCGGACGTTTTCCTTCTTTCGTGATACTATCAAGCTAATCGCCGAGCGGGAAAAAGTCAAGATGGGCGGGACCTCGGGAACGCGCTTGACCCGGCGGCCGCGATGCGGTATCACCTCGCAAGAACGGGCGCCACGACAGCCCTCCTGGGCCGGGGAAAGGAATCAGGCCGGGTGAAACGGGAGCAGACACCGCAAGACCACGCCGGAAAGGTGCGGGAGCTTTTCACCCGTATCGCGCCCCGCTACGACCTGTTCAACCGCGTGGCCAGCCTGGGCATCGACATCCACTGGCGCGGCGTCACGGCCCGGCAGACCCTGGTCTTTCGCACCGGCCGTCTGCTGGACCTGGCCGCGGGCACCGGCGACCTCAGCCTGGCCCTGGCCGAGACCTGGCCCCAGGCCGAGGTGATCTCCACGGACTTCGCCCCGCGCATGCTCGACATCGGCCGGGAGAAAATCCAGAACCACGCCGAGCTTTCCGGCCGGATTCATATGGCCGCGGCCGACGCCCTCAACCTGCCCTTCGCCGACCGGTCCTTCGACGGCGTGACCATGGCCTTCGGCATCCGCAACATCGCCGACCGCCTGACCGCGCTGTCCGAGATGCACCGCGTGCTCGCGCCCGGCGGCCGGGCCTTGATCCTGGAACTCTGCTACCCCCGCCGGCACTGGATCCGCCGGGCATACAACACCTACCTGACCCGCTACATGCCACTCCTGGGCGGCTTGATCTCCCAAGACCCGGGCGCTTACCGCTACCTGGCCGACTCCATCCTGGATTTCCCGGCGCCCGAGGACTTCCAAAAGCTGATGCAACAGGCCGGCTTTGTTCACACCGGATTCCAGCGGCTGACCTTTGGCATCGCCGTGCTCTTTATCGGGGAACGACTTTAAAGCGGGCTGGATTTGAGGGAACTTTTTTTGAAAAAAAGGTTCCCCCAAGCCCCTTCCAAAAAACTGAAGCCGCGCGGGCCGAAGGGGATTTTACCCCCTTCGGCCCGCGCAGTTTTCTTGGCGTCCGCTGGATTCTTGCCTTCGCCGGAATGACGCTTCAGGCCGCGGTAACAACGAAGCCGTCACCCTGGAATGCTTTAATCCAGGGTCCAGGCGCGCCAAAAAATGTCCCCTGTCCATTGCCTCTCGTTCCAGAGGTCTGCCCTGAAACGAAAAAATACAACCCGCGCCCGGAGTTCCAGGTAGGGGCGGGCCCCTGTGCCTGTCCGCTGGATTCTGGCTTTCGCCAGAATGACGATTTGAACCTTGGGGAGGATAAACACCAACAGGAAAAGGTTCCAGACCCCTTTTCCCCTTAAAATAAACTCATCTGGTCGGACTTGGGTTTGGACTTCCGCTCCATCTTGGCCTGTTGCCGAAGCCGGACCGAGATCTCCTCCCAAAAGGGAGATGGGCCGGGCTCGCGCCTACGGCCGAACAGGGTGCGCTTGAGGGACCGGGTCAGGAAGAGATGCCGCCGGGCGCGGGTCATGGCCACGTAAAAAAGACGCCGTTCCTCTTCGAGTGAAGCCGGGCGGCCGCCGGGAGGCTCGTAGGGAAGCAGACCTTCCTCCACGCCCACGATGAAAACCACCTCGAACTCCAGCCCCTTGGCCGCGTGCATGGTCAGGAGGTTGATCTTCTCGGCCTTGAAATCCAGCCCATCGGTTTCGTGCAGCGTTTGGTCCCCGGCCCGCTGAAAGGGCAGGCCCACGCGGGCAAAGGCCTCGACCAGGGGTTCGGCCTGGGCGTGCAGGCGATAGAGCACGGCGATGTCCCCCAGAGTCAGATCGAACGTGTCGTCCGCGTCGGCCCGGCCGCTGTCCAGGGCGAAGTGGCTGGTGCCGCCCAGCAGCCGCTCGATCTGGGCGGAGACATATACCGCCTCCTCCTGAGGAGACCGGGCCGTGGCCGTGTGCAGCCGGGCCGGGCCGGTCAGGCCGGAGACGAGCCGGACCCGGGAAGGCGAGGGATTGTGGCCGATCACCTGGCTGGATGCTTCCAGGATGGTGTCGGTGCTGCGGTAGTTCTGGGTCAGCCGGACCTCGCGGCAGGAGGGGTAATCCAGGCGGAAATTTTCGAAGAAGGCCGCGTCCGCGCCGCGAAAGCCGTAGATGGCCTGGTCCGGGTCGCCGATGACGGTCACGTTCGGTTCATCGCCCGGCATGAGCAGGCGGGTCAGCCGGTACTGAGCCAAGTTGATGTCCTGGAATTCGTCCACCAGCAGATGGGAAAAGCGCTCCCTCCAGCCCTCGGCCGTGGGCCCGCCCGCTTCAAGCAGCAGCGCGGACTTGGAGACCAGATCGTCGTAATCGAACAGACCCTGCTCGGCCAGCCGGCGCTCGTAGGCGGCGTACAGCGGGCCGAGATCGGAGTCGTCCGTCTCGTCCGGGGAGACCAGGCGCTGCTTGGCCAGGGAGACGCGGTCGAGCAGCTCCCGGGCCGAAAACGGGGACCCCTTGGCCAGACCCCGGGCCAGGGCCAGGGCCTGCTCCTCGGCCAGAATGCCGCGTTCCCGGCCTTCTTGTGTGGACAGAATCCGGGCGCCCAGGGCGTGGAAGGTCATAACCGGCGCGGCCGCCTTGTCGGCATCAAAGGGCAGCAGGGCCAAGAGCCGGGCCGACATCTCCCCGGCCGCTTGGCGGGTAAAGGTCACGCCCAGGACGCGGCCGGCTTCGGCCCGCCCTTCCCGGATCAGCCAAGCCGCCCGCCGGGTCAGGACCAGGGTCTTGCCCGTGCCCGGCCCGGCCAGGATGGACAGCGGGCCGTCCCCGTGAGTGACCGCCTCCCGTTGCGGGGGGTTGAGGTCGTCCAATAGTGGATCGTCCGGGAACAGGGCCTCAAGATCGGGTGAAGACGGCGCGGCGGCCAGCGGCCGCGTGGACCGGGACTCGGCCAAGCCCGGCCGGTCCGCGGCCGGTTTGCGGCCCCTTTTGCGGCCGGGCGTGGGCATGTCGAACAGGGCGTCCTGGCCGGTCAGACCGGCCTTTTCAGCAGGGTCGAATACACTGATCCGGCCAAACTCGCCGTCAAAGCCCGCCTCCGCGTGGACCTGGCCGGCGCGCATGCGTTCGATGCCCTCGGCCAACAGCTCGCCCCCGGCCTGCCGGACGTCGGACAGCGGGGCGCCCCGCAGGATGTGAAGTTCCGGACCCAGAGTCGTCAACAGGTCCTCATAGACGCGCTCCACCTTGCGGGACCCGGACCCGACGCCCAGGACCTCGCCCAGCACCTCGGTCAGCGGGATGAGGCTCTGGTATTGGCGCGCCCCCTCGGCCTCGCCGCCGGCCGGCCGGTCGGACAGCTCCAAGACCCGGTACATCACCCCCAGGGTGACCGGCTTGCCGCAGACCGGGCAGAGGCCCTTCAGCCGCAGGGTCTCTTCCGGGTCGAGCCGCACCCCGCATTTGCGGTGGCCGTCCAGGTGGTACTTGCCTTCCTCCGGAAAGAACTCGATGGTGCCTTCGAATCCCCCCTGCCCGCTCATGGCCCGAACCATGGCCGGGTAGGAAAAATCCGTGTCAAAGAGGTTGGCCTCCCGGCCCAGCTTGGCCGCGGAATGGGCGTCCGAGTTGGAAACGAGCACGTAGCGGTCCAGGGCCGACAGCCGCGCGTTCATGGCCGGGTCCGAGGACAGGCCGGTTTCCAGGGCGTGGATGTGACGGGTCAGGTCCTCGAAGCATTCCTCGATGGCGTCGAAGCCGCTTTTCGAGCCGAACAGGGAAAACCACGGGGTCCAGACGTGGGCCGGGATGAAGAAGATGTCCGGGGAGACGGTCAGGCAGAGTTCCAGGAGGTCCTTGGCGTCCAGGCCCAGGATGGGGCGGCCGTCCGAGGTGATGTTGCCGATCCGGTCGAGCCGTTCGTTCAGCCGCCGGGCGGTCTCGATGTCGGGCAGGAGCAGGACGTTGTGAATCTTGCGCACGCGGCCGCCCTTTTTATAGATGGAACTCACCTCGGCGCTGAGCACGAACCGGGTCCGGCCTCGAAGCCCGGCTTCTTTCCCGGCTTTGGCCGCCTCGGGGTTCAAGCGATAGAAGCCCGGCTCGACCGGCACGAGCTGTTCCGCGATTTCGTCCAACCAGGTCGGGTGGGTGGCGTCGCCCGTGCCCAGGACATCGATGCCCTTGCGGCCGGCCCACAGGTCCAGGGTGGGTAGGTCCAGGCTTTTGGAGGTGGCCCGGGAGAAACGCGAATGGATGTGCAGATCGGCGATGAATTTCACGAACCGTCTCCGAAATAGGGGGTGCGGACATCATACGGCAAGGAGAGGCAAAAAAAAAGGGCGGCCGAAGCCGGGACATTCCCCGGGTCTCGCGGCCGCGCCATTTTTGGAACTGCCTTGGGTTTACACCACGGAGTTGGCCCCCGGGGGCTGGGCGGGTCCCTTGCCGGTCTTCTGGTGCCACTCGGTGAAGAGCCGCTCGAAGTAGCCGTGGTCCTCGACCATCTCCCGGGTGATGGTGAAGGGTCCGGTCACGTTCATGTAATTGAGGGCGTTGACCGACTGGAGAAGCTGCTTGATGGCGTCCGAGACCTGAATTCCCTTGGACGCGGCGTACTCCTCGATGTACTGCTGGGCCTCTTCGCTGAGGACCAGCTCGACCCCGTACTCCCGGCGGAAGCCCTCCTCGAAGTCCACGAAGGGCGATTTTTCCAGCATCTTGAGCAGGGCGTCGCGAGGCCGTTCGCACAGGTCCCGATCCACGGTCAGGCGGGTGAAATTCGAACCCGGCAGTTCAAACTGGAAGTCGGTCAGGATGCTCTCCCAGACGCTGACCAGGGCCCGGGCGCCGGTGCGCTTGTTCTCGGAGATTTCGGCCACGTAGTCGATGGCCGAGGCGTCGATCTCCAGATCAATATTAAACAGATCGAACTCCATGCGGTACTGATCCAGGATGGAATCCTCGGTGTCGGTCATGATGCGGGTCAGGTCGTTTTTGGACAGGAGGTTGACAAAGGTGCGGATGGGCGACCGGCCCACGAGTTCCGGGATGAGGCCGAAGCGGATGAAATCGTCGGCCGTGGCCTCGGGGTAATAGTTGCGGTATCTTTCCGGCCGGCCGCCGTCCTCGGGCGCGGCCGCGAACCCCTGGATGACCAGGGCGCCTTCGTCGCTGAACCGGCCGCCGCGCGTGGCCAGCCGTTTCTTGACGATCTCCTCCAGGTTGTCGTGAGGCCGCTCAAAGGACCCGCCCAGGATGAACAGGATTTTTTCCGTGCTGATCATGTTCTCCGATTTCTGGGATTCCACGCCGCGCTGCCGGTCCATGACCTCCTGAATCTGGGAGGCCGGGGAATAGGGGTTGTCCACCGGCACCTGCTTGCGTTCGATCAGCTTGAGCACGGCCCGTTGAAAACCTTCCCGGGAGATGTCGTGACCGACCAGGCCGCTCTCCTTGGCCTTCTTGTCGATTTCGTCAATGAAAATCAGGCCGCCATGGGTGGACACGAACTGGGCCTGCTCCTTGCGACTGGAGCCGGGCGCCAGATCGATCAGCTCCCGGATCATATCGTCCGCGCTCTTGCCCACGTAGCCCGCCTCGGTGTAGTCCGTGGCGTCCACGATCAGGGTCGGCACCGCGAGCAAATCGCCCAGCACCTCGATGCAGTAGGTCTTGCCGCTGCCCGAGGGTCCGGCGGTGATGGTGTTCTTCTTGCGGAAACGGTGGACCTTGGTCTGGTCCGGGTGTTCGTGCAGATATTTGAGCATGGCGAAATGGTAGGCCGCGGCGATGGAGACGCGCTTCTTGTACTCCTCCTGGCCGATGACGTACTTGTCCAAATGCTCCTTGATCTCACGGGGCGTGTAGATGGGAACCTTGAAACGGCCCGGATCGGCCTTGGCTTCCGTCCCCTTCCGGCCGAAACGCTCGTCCAGCGAGCGTTGAAAACTCTCACTGGCCTGGTCCTGGGCGTCGAGAAAGGCGCGGCTGGCCGCGGCCTCATCCACGCCGTAGGTTTTCATAATCTGTTCGAGGGCTTCTCGAGGTATGCTGACTTTAACCACAGTTCTATCCTCCGGAAATCCGGTTATACAGGAAATAAACTAAGGCCCCCTCCGGCCGCTGTCAACCGCTTCCCTGGCAATAGATTGGAATAAATAGATTTTTACCCCACAGCCGGCCTTGGCCTGGTGATCGAGAAGGGAGAAAAGCAAAGCCCGATTGCTTTGCAAGCGCGCGTTGTGATAGAATAAATTCACTTGACCGCCCGCATACCCTCAGCCCGGGACAAGGAGACGGAAGCTTGATCAATCTGAAAACCCCGGCCGAAATCGAACTGATCCGCGCCAGCGGCCGCATCGCCGCCCAGACCCTGGACTACCTGGCCGGATACCTGAAACCCGGCGTCACCACCGAGGAGCTGGACCGGTTGGGGCACGATTTCATGATCAGCCACGGGGCCACGCCTTCCACTCTGGGATACCGAGGCTACCCCAAAAGCATGTGCATCTCCATCAACGAGGTCGTGGTGCACGGCATTCCGGGATCGCGCAAGCTGAAGGAAGGCGACATTCTGACCATCGACGTGACCGCCTACAAGGACGGCTTTCACGGCGACACGGCCCGGACCTTTTACGTGGGCGAAGTCTCGCCCCGGGCCCGGCTGCTGGTGGAAACGACCCGGGAGGCCATGGCCCTGGGCATCGAGGCCTGTCAAGTGGGCGGGCAGCTCGGCGACATCGGGGCCGTGGTGCAGGAGCACGTCGAGGCCAGAGGCTTTTCCGTGGTCCGGGCCTTTGTCGGGCACGGCATCGGCCGGAACTTTCACGAGGACCCGCAGGTGCCCTACTACGGCCGGCGGGGCACCGGCGTGCGGCTCAAAGAGGGCATGGTGCTGACCGTCGAACCCATGATCAACGAGGGCACCTGGGAGGTCATCATAGAAGAGGACGGCTGGACCTCGGTGACCAAGGACGGCCTGCTCTCCGCCCAGTTCGAACACACCGTGGCCATCACCGAAGGCGGCCCGGACATTCTGACTCTGAGCTAAAGCCGGGGTTTCCTTCCCCGCCCCTTCGCCATGACACGCAGCCCCCGCTCCCGGAACGCGCCTCTGATCCGCGGCAAGGGCCGGCGGCCGCCTCATCGCGGCCAGCGGTCCAAACCCGCCACGAGCGCCACCGCTTCTCATCGTCAGAACGAGCATCCCTTCACCCCCCGGGTGAACCCCCACCTGAAACCGATCCTGCAAACCATCGGCCTACCCGAGCAGACGCCCTTTGTGCCGGACCCTTTCCAAATCGAGGCTTTGGAACGGCTGGCGAAAGGTGACGTGATCGTGTCCGCGCCCACCGGCTCGGGCAAGACCTACATCGCGGTCGAGGCCATGGCCGGTCTCCTGGCCCAGGGCAAGCGCGCCTGGTACGCCTCGCCGCTCAAGGCCCTGTCCAACAGCAAGTACCTGGAATTCGGCCGGCGCTTCGGCCAGGACAACGTGGGTCTGCTGACCGGCGACCACAAGGTCAACGCGGACGCGCCGCTCGTCGTGGGCACGACCGAAATTCTGCGCAACCAGCTTTACGACGCCATGCACCACGGCCAGGACCTGCCCGCGGACCTGGTGGTCATGGATGAGGCCCACTATTTGGGCGACCCGGATCGAGGCGTGGTCTGGGAAGAGGTCATCATCTACCTGGCTCCGCGCACCCGGCTGCTGCTCCTTTCGGCCACGGTGGCCAACGCCGAGGAAATCGCCGCCTGGCTGCGCTTCATCCGGGGCCGGCCGGCCGCCACCGTGATTTCGGGCGAACGCCCGGTGCCTCTGGAACCCCTCTTCCTCTTCCCGGACGGCGAACTGGCCCCCCTATCCCGCGACGGACACCTCTTCCCTAAAATCAGGCATTTTCTGACCCACGCCGAGTCCCGGCACGCGGCCCGAGGCGGCCGCCTGCCCCATTTCGGCCGCATCCTCCGGGCCCTGGCCGTAACCAACCTGCTGCCGGCCATCTTTTTTCTCAAATCCCGGGCCGACTGCGACACGGCCCTCCGGTTCTGCCTGCGTTCGCACGAGGCCTGGCCGGCCGAACGCAGGCATCTTCTGGAAGCGCGCCTCGAAGAGCTGCTCGACCAGTATCCCTTTCTGAGGACCCATCCCCAGCGGAAATACCTGATCGCCGCCGGGGTGGCCGCCCACCACGCGGGCCAGTTGCCCCACTGGAAGCTGGTCATCGAACGGCTCATGCAGGACGGGCTGCTGGCGGCCATCTTCTCCACTTCGACCGTGGCCGCCGGGGTCAACTTCCCGGCCCGGACCGTGGTCCTGACCCAGAGCGACCGGTTCGACGGCCGGGTCTTCGTGGACCTCCGGGCCACAGACCTGCACCAGATGACGGGCCGGGCCGGCCGGCGGGGCATGGACCGCATCGGTTTCGCCGTGGTCGTGCCCGGGCCGTTCCTGGACACGACCCTGATCCACGCCTTGTTCGAAGCCGAGTCCGAGCCGGTAGAGAGCCAGATTCAGATCAACTTCTCCATGGTGCTCAACCTGCTGCTTTCGCACCGGCCCGAGGACGTGCGCCATCTGCTCGGCCTGTCCCTGGCCGCCTTTCAGCAGCAAGGGGAGACGGGTTTCGCCGAGGAAGTCCGCCGCCTGCATCGCCGGTTGGAAGAACTGATCGGTGGCGGGGCTTGCCGCGACCCGGACCAGGCCTTGTTCCTGGTCCAACGGGCCAGCCGCCTGGAAGAGGAAATCCGCCGCCTCGGCCGCGCACGACCCACCATGCTCAAAAACCAGGTACTGGACAGGCTGCTCGTTCCGGGCCGGGTGTTCGAACGGCAGGACGGCCGGCGCTACGTGGTCCTGGAACCGAGGCAGCGCCGGGGCCGGCCCGGCCTCCTGGCCGCGCCTCTCCGGCCGAACGGGCTCTTGAAAAAAGGTCGGCTGCGCACCCGCTGGGTGCCCCGCGAGGCGATCGGGACCCTGATGGACGAACGCGCCCCGCTGGCGCCCAACACCGCCCCGGACCAGGCCGCCGACATGATCCGAAGCCTGGCCCGCCAAAAACTTCATGCCCTGGACATCGCTCAGTTCGAACAGGAAGCCGCCGCCGAGGCCATGGCCGACCTGGATGGGCGGATGGCCGATCTGCACGAGACCCTGGAGCGCCTACCCTGCAACACCTGCCCGCTCCGGAACGACTGCGTCGAGGACCGTAAGGGGACCATACGCCGGCTGCTGGAACGGCTGGAGGCTTTGTACGACGAGGCCGAACAATCGAGCCAGCGCCTGTGGGCCGATTTTCTCAGGCACCTGGATTTTCTGCGCGAGGAAAATTTCGTCAACGCCCGGGACGAACTGACCGAGGACGGGGAATGGGCCGCGCAGCTGCGGCTGGATCATCCCATGATCGTGGCCGCGGCCATCCGGGCACGGGCTTGGCCCGAGGAAGACCCGGTGCTCCTGGCCGCGCTCATCGCGCCCTTTGTCGTGGACAAGGAGCGGGCCGACGAGCCGGACGGGGTCCGGCGCAAGGTCCCGCCGACTCTGGCTCCGGCCTGGTTCAAGCTGGAGGAAGTGGTGAACCCGCTTGTCGAACGGCTCGATGAGCGCGGGTTCAGCACCCCGTCCTTGAGCCTCAAACCGGCCCTGGCCGTTCATCTCTGGGCCTCGGGCGGCGAATGGGAGGCCGCGGTGGCGGCCCTGGGCCTGGACGAGGGCGACATGGCCATGCTCGCTTTTCGCACCGCGGATAACCTGCGCCAGATCGCCGCTCTGACCGAGACGCACCCGGCCCTGGCGCGCGCGGCCCGGAAGGCCATGGACCTGGTGCTGCGCGAGCCGGTGACCGTGCCCCTTTGATCCGCCGGGCAAACGGGCAAGGGGTCGGGTTGGGAATTTTCATATCCCCTTGGGTCGTGGCCGCTGTTGAGTGACGAGATGCGCGCGGGCAGTTTCCCCAGGAATTTCAGGCCTCTCGCTTTTTAGCCGAAGTGACGTATTTCCCTTCCCAGGGGATCGAAACGTCATTCCCGCGCAGGCGGGAATCCAGTCTTGTTGGCTTGAGAACCCGAACTGTTGAAAACGAAACCAACGGCAGTCGCATGGTGTTTGACTGTTAAATCGAGCCGGGAGGCTTCACGTCTGGATTCCCGCTTTCGCGGGAATGACGAAAGGGGCTTGGAGGCCAGGGAAAAAGACCGACGGCAGTTGATAGGGGCATTTTTCAAGGAAAACAATCGAGACACCGGCGTACAGAGGCTTCCCTCCAAATGAGAGCAGCGCCTCACATTATCCTCAAACTGACTCACTAGCGGCAAACGACGCGGGTTGACGGAAACGCGATCCATGGACTATGCTTGGGACAACCGGATTTAACGACCCCAGGAAGGAGACGGGCCATGGCCAAAGTGCTGATGACCTACCATTCCCGAACCGGACATACGGAAAAAATGGCTACTATTATCGCCGAAACGCTTCGCGGGCGGGGCCACGACGTCACTCTGAAACGGGTGACGGACACCACCAACCAAGACCTGCTAAGCGCGGACGGCGTGCTGGTCGGCTCGCCCACCTACTACGGACAGATGGCCGGCGAGGTCAAATCGCTCTTTGACCAAAGCGTCAAGTATCACGGCAAACTGGACGGCAAGGTCGGCGGGGCCTTCACCAGTTCCGGGTTGATCGGCGGGGGGAACGAGACCACGATCATGGGCATCCTGGCCTGCCTGCTGGTGCACGGCTTCATCGTTCAGGGCAACCCCTCCAGCGACCACTACGGGCCGGTGGCCATCGGCAGTCCGGACGAGCGCGCGGAAAAGGGCTGTCAGCGTTACGCGGAGCGGTTCGCCGATCTGCTCGACCGGCTGCGGGTCTGACCGGCCTACAAGGTCAGGGACATCCCCTCTTTCAAGAAGAACACCTCGGGAACCGGTTTGCTCAAGCGATGATTGTAGCGGCGGGCCTGGGACTCCATCTTGTTTAACGTGCGGTCGTCATGGTCCGGATCGTGGTGGGTGATACCCAGGCGTTTGGCTCCGCAGGCCGAGGCTTCCCGGATGCAGGCCCGGGGCGTGCCATGCCCCCAGCCCAGCTTGCTGCCCACGCGATCCGGCCCCTGCCCGGCGTACTCTTCCTCGCTGTACTGCCCGTCCAAAACGATCAAATCGGCGTCGCGTCCCAGGTTTTGAACATTGGGGTTGATCTCGGCGAAATGCTCGGTGTCCGTGCCGATTCCGAGCACGGCGCCGGAATAGGTCCCGTCCGGGGAACGTTCCTGGAAACGCCAGCCCGCGCAGCCCGAGGGGTGGTTGAGTTCGAAGACGTGCACGCTGAAGGTCTCGAATTCGAGCACGTCCCAGAATTTCACGTCGTGAATGGATTTCTGGTTGTGTTCGTCCGAGCCGATGGAGGGCAGTTGGTCCAGGTGGCGGGGGAACTGAATGCCGTCGATCAGGGAGGCCAGTTGGTTGTTGAGGTCCCGGAAGGCGGAGGGCATCTGCAGGGCGTAAAATTCGATCTTCTGACCGGTGATGAACAGAGGGACGAAAAAGCCCATGCCAAAGGTGTGGTCCAGATGAATGTGGGTGATGAAGACCCGGGCATGAACCTGGGAGATTTTCCCGGATTGAAGGCGCTTTATCAGCTCGACGCCCAGGGGCCGGATACCGGTCCCCATATCGACGATGGACAGTTCGGTCAACCCGCCGTAACTGGTTTGAATCTCGTAGCAGGTCGTGTGCCCCCCGTAGTGGCGGGTATCAAAGTCCATCGTCGCCGGCGCGGGAATGCTCCCCCGACACCCCCAAACCTTGAAATACATGGGAATCCCCCCTTGTTTTTCCCTACCCCTGCTTTTTCATAGCACTTAACCGAACATCGGGTCAACATGCGATTATGAGGCCCGATCCGGTCTGAAGCGGCCCCTGGGTAAGGCGAGCCTACAACGATTGCGTCAGACCGCCGAGCCGACAAATCGAAATGGACAGGCCTGGCGGAAATCCATTAGACTAAAACATCCCGAGCCGCGCACATGGAATTCTCCGAACGGAGAAAACTTTTTCCGCGGCAGGAATGGGCAACGAGATGGTAGCCCCGCGTTTGAAAAGACTCTACCGCGTGGCCGGCATGCTGGTCATGGTGGGTTGTTTCGCCTATGTGGGATACCAGATCGTTACCCATCGCCTCTGGGAGGCCGCGTACCTGCCCTGGGGCCTGGCCCTGCCGCTCCTCGGGGCCGGGGCCGTGGCTTACGTGGGCGGTTGCTTCTGCCTCTCCCTGGCCTGGCGAAGAACCGTGGCCTTTTTCAGCGATCGTCCGCTGCCGGGCTGGCCGGTGCACGCGGTGTACGGCCGGACCGCGCTGGCCCGGTTCCTGCCCGGCAAGATGTTTCATTTCGCCGGACGGCAGATATTGGGTTCGCGGATCGGCCTGGGCCAGGCCGAAATGGCCGCGGCCACCATTTTCGAGATTTCGGGCCAGTTCTGGGCCGCGGGCGTGTTCGTGGTCTGGGGGCTGGCCGTGTACGGTCTCAGAGCCAGCTTCCTTTCCCTGCCCCTGTTCGTGGCACTTCTACTGACCGTACCCGCGGCCTGGGTGATTCTGAACCGCCTTGCGCAACACCCCTGGCTGAAGGCCCGGGTCAGCCTGCCGCACCGCAAGACCTGGCAGTTGATCCGAGGCGTCTGGCCGCTCTCGATCTTCTATCTGCTTAATTTTCTGCTTCAGGGAACCATGGTCTGGGGGCTGGCGGCCGTGATCACCGGGCAACCCGACCGGCTTTCGTTCGGCCGGGCCGTTTCCATCCAGGCCGGAGCCTGGCTGGCCGGATTCGTCACGCCGGGCGCTCCGGGCGGACTGGGGGTGCGGGAGGCGGTCCTGACCCTCGGGCTGAAACCTTACCTGGGCGAACCCATGAGCGTCTGGGCGGCCCTGATGCTGCGGGTCATGGCCCTCATCGGGGACGTGCTTTTCTTCCTCATCTTTGTCCTGCCGCTTGGCCGCCTAATCAAGCCTCAAGCCCAGCCGCCGATCCAGCATCTCGAACCGCGACGCTGACAGACGTTGGCTTCCGGCAAGCTTTTTCGTTGACAAGCCCGAGGCCCAAGGATATAAGAGGACTCAGCTTTTTCGAAAGGACCGGCCGATGACATCCGGATGGAACCGCAACGCTTATACCTATTATGGGCCAGGAGTCGCGCCCGGGGTCTAGTTCCATCCATCGATATGGTAACGGGCCGTGGGCAGACCATGCCGGCGGCCTTTTTTTGTGGAAAACGGACCGGTTTCGACTGCCCCGCGGCCTTACGCGGGAGGTGAGACGTGATGATGAAAAACCTGTACGACATTTACGCGGAACGCGGCTTCCTGTACCAGTGCACCGGCGAGGAGGCGCTCCGGAACCTGTTCGACGAAGAGAAAGTGCGGGCCTACATCGGCTTCGACCCCACGGCGGACAGCCTGCACGTGGGTTCGCTGGTGCCCATCATGAGCCTGGCCTGGGCGCAGCGCGCCGGGCACGTGCCCATCGCCATCGTGGGTGGCGGCACGGCCATGGTCGGCGATCCGAGCGGCAAGACAGAGATGCGCCAGATGCTGACCCTGGAACAGATTCGGCACAACCAGGAAGGCCTCAAAAATCAGCTTTCCCGCTACTTCAAGTTCGGACCGGACCTGGGCTTGATGATCAACAACGCGGACTGGCTGCTCGAACTGAAGTACGTCGATTTCCTGCGGGAGATCGGCCGTCATTTCTCGGTCAACCGCATGCTGGCCGCCGAATCCTACCGCATGCGGCTGGAGCAGGGTCTGACCTTCATCGAATTCAATTACATGCTGCTTCAGTCCTACGACTTCCTGGTTTTGTTCCAGGAGCATGGCTGCCGGGTGCAGATGGGCGGGCAGGACCAGTGGGGCAACATCGTGGCCGGGGTGGACCTGATCCGGCGCATGACCGGGGAAACGGCCCACGGCATCACCTTTCCGCTGCTCATGGCCTCGTCCGGAGAAAAATTCGGCAAGACCCACGCCGGCGCGGTCTGGCTGGACAAGGAAAAGACCTCGCCCTACGATTTTTACCAGTTCTGGCGGAACACCGAGGACGCGGACGTGGAGAAATTTCTGGGGCTGTTCACCTTCCTGCCCATGGAGGAAGTGAGGGCCCTGGGCGCGCTGCCGGGCGAGCAGATCAACCGGGCCAAGGAAATTCTGGCCTACGAGGCCACGGCCATCACCCACGGCCACGACGAGGCGCGCAAGGCCTTCCTGACCTCGACCCGGACTTTCGGCCAGGCCGACCCCAAGGGCCTGGTGCCCACCTCCTCGCGCGTGGCCCAGGCGGCCGAGGCCTCGGCCGACGACCTGCCGACTACCGTTGTCTCAATCAAGGAACTGGAGGCCGATCTGACCGCGGCCGAGCTTTTTTCCAGGGCCGGTTTGGTCAAAAGCAAGGGCGAGGCCCGGCGGCTGATCCGAGGCGGCGGCGGGTCCGTCAACGGACAGACCGTGGAACAGGAAGACCAGGTCTTCACCCCGGCCGATCTCGACGACGGCTCCCTGGTCCTCAGGGCGGGCAAGAAGCGTTACCACCGCCTCAAGTTCGAGTAAGCCGGATCGTTGGATATTGGACATTAAAAAAGGCCCCTGGGAACATCCAGGGGCCTTACTACTTCTCCCGACCGCTCCATGCGGCCGTTCGCCTCAAACGACCCGGTCGATCGTGCGGCCCCGCCTCGATCGGGCCTCCGCGCTCTGGGTCTGCTCCAGACCGCGCAGGTCCACGGTCCACGGCCCGGCCGCCGCTCGCACCACCGGCAACAATCCCTCCACGCCCTGCTGCACGGCCTGAATCCACCCGGCCCATTCCAAGACCCCGGGTCCGGCCGGCAGCGCTTTCCTGAATTTCGATCGGGTTGTCCGCTTGGTCCGCTGGCTCGAAGCCTGGTCCATCCGCTCCCGGATCATGCGGGCGATGCGGAGGGCGTTGTCGAGCCGGGCCTGAACCGGAACGTTTTCCAGGCGGGGGGTCTCCCGCTCGTTTTGAAGCGGGGTGCTGACGGTCGAGGCGGTCACGAGGCTCCTAGTCCACCAGTGGGTCCAAGACGTCCAAGGCTTTCTTCCGTAGATGCCGGCCGGCCTGGATCCGGTCGCCCAGCTCCAGGTACTCGTCATTGGCCGCGGTGTACGCCGGCCAGGCGGGCATACCCTCGGCCTTCGGGTCGCCGGACGCGGCGAACGCGGTCCAGTAGGTCATCATCACGTTGGAAAGTTTCCGGTCCACGTCCGTGGCCTGGCCCCACTCCGGGCCGATCAGGCCGAAGACATAGGCGATCTCCGCGCCGTGGTGAGCCCGCAGCGCCTTGCCGGCCGCAGTGGGCGGCACCCGGGTGAAATAGTACAGGTACGACGTGAGGCCCGCCTTCTCCATCCACCGCGCCTGCCGGCGGGCGTTCAGGGTCATGGCGCTGTCCGTCTGGTGGTGGTTCAAGGCCATGGCCACCCGGCCGTCGTCCTCGGGCCGGTACAGATTCAGGACCCGGCCGGCGTTTTCCCCGTAGCGGTGATTGATAAAACCCTGGAAATCCTCCACGGTCTTGATGCGCGTTCGCCCGATCATCAGGGTCCCCTCGTCCTCGTTGACGCCGATGATCAGGGGCATCGGGTGTTGACGGCCCTCGGCATAGAGTTTGCGCGGGTCCTCGGGCACCACCCAGCCGTCGATCATGGGATTCGAGTGAAAGGCTCCGATGGGATTGGATTTCAGGTCCACCACGGCCAGGAAATCCGCCACCGACTTGGCCCGGAACTCGTCCAGGCTTCTCGCGCCCATTTTTTCGGCCAGGGCCGCGCCTTCCTTTTCCCGGTCCTCCAGGCTCTGGCTCACGTCCCGCACCGCGCCGGATTGGCAGATACCGCGGTGGAACAGGCCCTTGGACAGGGGCGAGACCATCTGCAACGTGACACTGCGGCTACCCGCGGATTCGCCGAAAATGGTCACCCGCTCCGGGTCGCCGCCAAAAGCGGCGATGTTGCGCCGGACCCACTTCAAGGCCTCGATCTGATCCATGAGGCCGTAGTTGCCCGAGGCGTGGTGCTCCGATTCCTTGGTCAGCCAGGGGTGGGCCAAGGCGCCGAAGATGTTCAGGCGGTAGTTGATGGTGACCAGGACCACGCCCTTTTCCACCAGCTTGTCGCCCGCGTAGCCCGGGTTGGAGCCTGAGCCGATGCCGAAACCGCCGCCGTGAATCCAGACCATGACCGGCAGCCGCTCGTCCGGCGACCGGGCCGGGGTCCAGACATTCAGGTACAGGCAGTCCTCGCTCTGCCAGACGTTTTCGCCGACCCCGCCGAAGCTGGGGAAAAAACCCTGCACGGCCGCCGGGCCGAACTCCGTGGCCGGCCGCACGCCCGCCCAGGGTTCGACCGGGTGCGGCGGTTTCCAACGAAGCCGGCCCACGGGCGGGGCGGCAAAAGGTATTCCCTTGTAAACCGAAATGCGGCCCTCCCGGCCGCAGGTCGCGCCTCGGATCAAACCCGAATCGAGTTGAATCGGTCCCCCGGCCATGCGTTTGGACGGCATCCAGGTTCCCCCCGCGTCTTTCCTCACAACCGCGCCGCTTCGGACGCGGTCGGATCGTTCGAATTCGCTTGAGATTTATCTAAGGCAAATCTCTAGAAAATACTAATAAAACCCTTGAGGATTGGCAAGGGGAAACCGATAGGGCCGGCCAAGAGACAATAACGCCCCGGCGGCCCTTGTTGCCGGAGCCGGCCGGGGCGGGGCGGGCGCTTGCCGCTATTTCGCCAGCAAGACGCTGACGATGCGGTCGATGGTTTCGTCGGGCAGGTAGGGATGGAAAGGCAGGCTGAAAATGCGCTCGGCCATCTTTTCGGAGACCGGGAAGTCGCCCGGCTGGTGACCCAGCCCGGCAAAGGCCTTTTGCAAATGCAAGGGGATGGGATAGTAGATGGCCGTAGGAATGCCGGCCTCGGACAGGCGCTTCAGATCAGCCTCCCGGTTTTCGGACAGGATGGAATACTGGGCCCAGGCACTGACCAGACCCTCGGGGATCATGGGCGTGACGTAGCGGCCGGACAGGCCGGCGGAGTAGCGCCGGGCCACGCGCTGGCGCTCGTCGAGTTCCCTGGGGAAGGCGGACAGCTTGACCAGGAGCACCGCGGCCTGGAGCGTGTCCAGGCGACCGTTGAGGCCGATGCGCACGTTTTCGTATTTGTGGCCGCCCTTGCCGTGCTGCACGATGGAGCGCATCACCTCGGCCAGGGCGTCGTCGTCGGTCAGGATGGCCCCGCCGTCGCCGTAAGCGCCCAGGGGTTTGGCCGGAAAGAAGCTCGTGGCCGCCACGTGGCCCAGGCTGCCGACCCGGCGGCCGTGATAGACCCCGCCAAAGGATTGGGCCGCGTCTTCGAGCACGAACAGACCGTGCTTGTCGGCCATCTTGCAGATGGCGTCGTAGTCGGCCGGCAGACCGAAGAGGTCCACCGGGATGACGCCCCGGGGCCGAAGCTTGCCCTCAGCCGCCACGCTCTCCACCGCGGCTTCCAGCCTGGCCGGGTCGATGTTGTAGGTGGCCGGGTCGATGTCCACGAACACGGGCGTGGCCCCCATGAAGGAGATGACCTCGGCCGTGGCGATGAAGGTGAAGGGCGTGGTGAAGATTGCGTCGCCCGGGCCGACGTCGTAGGCCATGAGGGGTATGAGCAGGGCGTCGGTACCGCTGGAGCAGGCCACCGCGTGTTTGACGCCGGCGAACTCGGCCAGGGCCTCTTCCAAGCGGGCCACTTCGGGTCCCATGATGAATTGGCCGTGTTCGAGCACAGCGTCGATGGCGGCCTGCATGTCGGGCTTCAGGGCCGCGTACTGGGCCTTGAGGTCAATGAAGGGGATGGGCATGATCGCTCCTCAGCCGACCTTGAGGAACCGGGTCACCATGTCCGGTTCCAGTCCGTCGTCGGTCTGGCGGTAAGCCGAACCGCAGGCCGGGCAGTACAGGTTATCCGGCAGCCGCTGGCCGCAGGCGCAAATCCAGCCGGCCTGCCGGGCCGGGTTGCCGACCACCAGGGCGTAGTCGGGCACGTCGTGGGTGACCACCGAACCCGCGCCGACCAGGCAGTAGCGGCCCAGGGTCACGCCGCAGAGGATGGTGGCGTTGGCCCCGATGGTGGCCCCGCGTTTCACCCGGGTGGTGCGGAACTCGTTCTTGCGGGAGATGTGCGCCCGCGGGTTGATGACGTTGGTAAAGACCATGCTCGGCCCGCAAAAGACGCCTTCCTCCAAAACAACGCCCTCGAAGACCGAGACGTTGTTCTGGATGCGGCAGCCGGACCCGACGCTGACCTTGGGCGCGACGACCACGTTCTGACCGATGTTGACCCGCTCGCCGATCTGGGCGTCGTTCATGATATGCGAAAAATGCCAGATGCGGGTGTCCCGTCCGATCTCGGCGCCCTCGTCCACCACGGCCGTCTCGTGAGCGAAGTAATCGGGCCGGGCGGCCTTGTACAGGGATTCCACCTTTTCCGCGCCGCCGTTCTCGATGGCCGCCTGGCAGGCCTTGAGCACGTGCAGCACCCGCAGGGCCTCTTCGCCGTCGGTGCGCGGGGTCTGGCGCGTGGTCATGCAGTCCAGGAAATGCTGGCACTCCAGCCGCAGCGGTTCGTCCGGGGTGAGCGGTACGCACTCGGCCTCGGCCTTGTGGGCCACGGGCACGTTGTCCTGCCAGACGATGGAATGGGGGAAGAGCTGCAATTTTTCGTCCCAACCGACCATGTCGTCGAACACGGCCATTTTCTCCTGGCCGACCACGATGAGCTTCTGCTCCTTGAAAGGATGCAGCCAGGAGACGAAGAGGTGGGCCTGGACGCCGCTGGGGAAATCCAGGGCGCTGATGGTCACGTCGGCGATGCGGTGGTGCAGGTAGTTGCCGCCCTGGGCCAGGACCCGGTCGGGCATCTCGCCCAAGAGCCCCAGGATGACCGAGATGTCATGGGGCGCGAAGGACCACAGCACGTTTTCCTCGCGCCGCAGCTTGCCCAGGTTCAGCCGGTTGGAATAGACGTACAGAATTTTTCCCAGGACCCCCTCGTGGATCAGTTCCTTGAGCTTGAGCACGGCCGGATGATACCACAGAAGATGGCCGACCATCAGAATCCGTCCCCGCTTGCGGGCCAAAAGGTTCAACTCCCGGCCCTCGCTTTCGGACAGGCAGATCGGCTTTTCCACGTACACGTCCTTGCCGGCCAGGAGCGCGTCCCGGACCACCTCGGCGTGGGTTTCGGCCGGGGTGGCGATGGCCACGGCCGAGATGTCCTCGTCGGCCAGGACATCGTCCAGCTTGGAAGTGCCCTGCACGGCCGGGTACTGCTCCCCAAACCGCTTGAGTACAGCGGCGTCGGTCTCGCAGATGGCGGCGAGCGCGCCCAGGGCCTCGAAATTGCGAATCAGGTTCTTGCCCCAATACCCGGCGCCGATCACGGCCACGTTCGTTGTCTGGTTGGCCACGGTCTCTGTCCCCCTTGGAATACGGCATTCATGTGGAGCACGATCCAGATAGGACTCCGGCCTCAAGGGATGCAATTCTAGTTCCAAAGGGAAACGCACAGGAACCGCGCGGCGATTTATCAATACAACCAATTGAAAAAGAACGAATTTTCTACAGTTATGGGAGCAACCGTCCGGTCGCCCCCACCTTTTAAATGGGCATGTGACATGGGAAAAAAATGCCTCACCGCGTGGCTGGAAGGAAACGCCCATCGACTCGCAAGGGTACGACATGCCCCTCGACTTCGCTCGGGACCGTGAGCCTGCCGTACGGCCGCGCCCTTTGAAAAGCATGTTCCCAGTAGATTGATTGCCAGGGTCGTTCGTGAAGACCCCCTGCAAATCGCACCAAGTTCCTATTTCTCCTCTTCCGCCAACTCCCCGGCCAAGTCGTAATCGTGGGCCTGGGTGATGGTCACCGGCCGAATCTCGCCAGGCTGGGCCGTCCCCCGGGTGATATAAACCACGCCGTCCACGTCCGGGGCCTGGCCTTGGGTGCGTCCCGCCAAGAGCAGATCGGTTTCCTGAGAAAACCCCTCGACCAGCACGGGCAGGGTTTTGCCCACCAGGGCCTTGTTTTTCGCCCGCGAAATCTTGCGCTGCACGGCCATGAGCTTTCTACGCCGGATTTCCTTCACCCGCCCGGGCACCTGGTCGGACCGTTTGGCCGCCGCCGTGCCTTGCTCCGGCGAGAACTTAAAGACGCCCAGGTGATCGAACCGGGCCTCCAGGACAAAGGCCATGAGCCGGTCGAAATCCGCGTCGGTCTCGCCCGGGAAGCCGACCATGAGGGTCGTCCGCAAACTGATGTCGGGCATGGCTTTGCGCAGGCGCCGGATCAGGGCCATGAAATTCTGACTGCCCTTGCGGCCCATGGCCCGTAGCACGCGGGGACTGACATGCTGAAGGGGCAGGTCCAGATAGGCGCAGACCTTGGGTTGTTTGGCCATGACCTTTATAAGCGTCGGGGTCACGCGGCCTGGATAGGCATACATGAGGCGAATCCAGGCCAGGCCGTCGATTTTGCCGAGCCGCTCGACCAGGCCGACCAAGCCGTCGCTCCGGTTTAGGTCCAGGCCGTAGGCCGTGGTGTCCTGAGCCACCAGGATCAGTTCCTTGACCCCGCCCGCGACCAGGACTTCGGCCTCCTCGACCAGTGCCTTTTCGGGCCGGCTCTTGAGCGGGCCTCGAAGTCGCGGAATCAAGCAGTAGGAGCAGGCGTTGGAACAGCCCTCGGCGATTTTGAGGTAGGCCCGCCAGAACGGCGCGGCCGCCAGCCTCGGCCCGGCCGTTCGGGGTGCGAAACCGGGCTTGGGCCAGGTTTCTTGCGCGGCCGTCCGTCCTCTCCGGAGCGCTTCCAGCCGCGCCGGCAGATCGTCCAGCCCGCCGGTTCCGCAGACGAGGTCCGCCTCGGGCAGGGCCTCGGCCAGGTCCTCCCGGTATCTTTCGGGCAGACACCCCACCACGACCACGGCCCAGGCCAAGCCCGCGGCTTTATGGTCGGCCAGGTCCAACACGGTCTCGATGGATTCCTCGACCGCGGCCTGGATAAAGGCGCAGGTGTTGACCAGCAGCACGCCGGCATCCTCGGGCCGATCGACCGTCCGGTAGCCGGCGGCGATCAAGGCGCCCAGCAGAAACTCGGTGTCCACCTGGTTCTTGGGGCACCCCAGGCTCACGGCGTACACGCTTTTCTTCAAGGCGCGGGGCATCAATAAAACGAGCGTATGTTGTACACGTCGAGCAGGCGGCCGACCAGGGCATAGAGCGCCACAAAAACGAGCGCGCCCGCGGCCCAGCGGACCACCGGCCGCCGGATGCTCCGGCCGATCAAGACGGTCAGGTTGTACATCACGTAGCAGGCCACGGCAAAAGGCGGGAAACCGAGGAAGCCCAACACGGGCATTTCAAAGACCTTGAGGTAGCTGAAAAAGGGCACCGTGTAAATCCACTTGGTCTCGGCCCAAAAATTCCAGAACTCCCACAAAAGGCCGCAGACCAGGCCGGCGGCCAGCAGGTTGAGTAAGGTTCGCGGATCGCCTTCTTCCAGGTCCCGCATGAGCGACGGGCTGCCGTGGGCGTGCAGCACCGGCTCGAACAGGAAGATGGGGAAAAGCCAAGTCAGAGGGAAAAAGTAGCGCGGCAGGAAGACGACCCCGCCCAGCATGACCAGGCCGAGCAGGGCAAAGGGTCGATACCAGGCGTTCGTGCGCGCCAAAGGCGGGGTCTTGGCCCTCTTGAAAAATCCCAGCCCGTCCACCAGGTCCATGGTCTCGAACAGGCCGGGCAGCACCGTGGCGTAGGCGATGAAATAGCCGGGCCAACGAATCCAAACCTCTTTCGGGGCCATGACGTAATGCCAGTTCTTGAGGTAAACGTTCAGCCCCTCGAAAATGAACCAGAAGGCGGCCGAAATGGGCAACAGGGCCAGAAACTCCCGCCGCCGGTTCACCCAAAGCGAAGACCCTTTCAGGTGATACACGGCCTGGTCCGCGATCATGATGTAGGACCACCAGGCCAGGGAATAGAACCAAACGGTGAAGGGCCGTATCCCGGCCAGCATGAGAATCTCGGCCAGGGTCAGTACGCCCAGGCCAATGAAGCCGTGGTAGCGCGCTTTTTGTCTGGTGGCGGAAGGTGTCATGGGTTTCAAACCGAGCGGGGCGCCGGCGGCATTGAAGGCTCCAGGGGCTGGACCGGCTGGGTCATTTCTGGAGCCGGGCCAACAGGTCCTTGGCTTCGGCCAGGTCAGGGCTTAAGGTCAACGCCTGTTCGAGCGACTTACGGGTCTCGTCCAGTCGGCCCATTTCCAGGTAGCATCGGCCCAGGTTGAAGTGGAGATTTTCGTCCTCCGAATTCGCTTCGAGGGCGCGCAGATAATGGGCCACGGCCTGGTCGTATTTCTTCTGCCGGCGAAAGGTGATGCCCAGCCGGTTCAAGGCAAAGGCGTGGTCCGGCCGTATTTTCAGAACTTCCAGAAACACCTTTTCGGCCTCGGCGTCCCGGTCCAAAAAAAGCAGGGCTTCGGCCAGCTCCAAACGAGCCGCCGTGCTTTCGGGTTCGAGGTTCAAGGCCTTCTGCACTACCGCCCAGGCCTCGTCGAACCGGCCGGCCGCGGCCAGTATCCGGCCCTGGACGGCCAGGGGCCGCATCAGAACAGGCGCGATCTCGACCGCCTGATCGAGACTTTCCAAGGCCTCGTCTAACCGGCCGGCCGATTCCAAGGCCAGGCTCATGTCCGTGTAAAGATTGGCCAGGTGGTTCGCCCCGGCCAGGGCCGCGTGCTGGTATTGTTCCAGCGCTTCCTGAGGCTGCTTCGCGGCCAGCATCTCGTCCGCGGCATTGGCCAGAGCCTCGGGGTTCTCTCCACGCCCCAAAGCCATATCCATCAAATCTTCCAAGGCCTCCAACGAAAACGGCCGAGCCAAAAAACCGGACGCGCCCAGGGACTGCGCCTGGCGGCGCTCCTTTTCGTCTGCGTCGCCGCCGATCAGGATCACGGGCAGGGAGGCCAGGGCCGGGTCCCGCCGTACTTCCCCCAGGAGACGGATGCCGCTGAGCTGCGAAAGGGCCACGTCGGCCACCAGCAGGGACGGAGCCCGGTGCTTCAAACGCTTGAGCGCGGCCAGGCCGTTCTCGGCCACCGTGACGGTCACGCCCATGTCACTTAAGGATTCCGAGAGTCGGGCGGCCTCGCGCGGCGTCTCCACGGCAAGGAGGATGTTGGTCTCCATTCGGTCCATGGCGCGTAGTGTACCTCAAGTGGAAGGTGAAGGAAATAATTATTCTTTCCGTCCGTCGCCGGCGGCGTCTTTTCGGGTCATGGGCACGAAACGGACCGGTAGCAGGCTCCGGGTCTTCACCCGGCCCGAGGCGTCCTTTTCGGCCAGCACCAACCGTTGGACGGCCCAGGCCGAACCGACCGGGATGACCATCCGGCCGCCGGGTTTGAGCTGCTCCAAAAGCGGCGGCGGAATGTGCCCGGCCGCACAGGTGACGATGATGCAGTCGAACGGCGCGTGCTCGGGCCAGCCGAAATAACCATCCCCGGATTGGAGACGCACGGCCTCGTACCCCAGGGTTTTCAACCGTTCCCGGGCCTCGACGTAGAGCGCGTCGATCACCTCCACGGAATAGACCTCCCCGGCCGTACAGGCCAAGACGGCCGCCTGGTACCCGGAGCCGGTGCCGATTTCGAGCACCTTTTCCCGGCCGGTGAGTTTCAAGGCCTCGGTCATGTAGGCCACGATATAGGGCTGGCTGATGGTCTGGCCGTAGCCGATGGGCAGGGGTGTGTCGCGGTAGGCCTCGGCCAGGTCCCGAGGCCGCGCGAAGTGATGCCTCGGCACCTGGCGCATGGCCTCGAGCACCCGCTCGTCGCTGACGCCCCGGGCCTTGATCTGGGCCTCGACCATGGCCAGACGCGCGCTCTCGTAACGGTCACCGGCCCCCCAGGCCAGAACGACGAAAACACATCCCGCCAAGACCGACAGCCCGGCGGTCTTTAACAATTTCATGACGAATCCCCTCCCCCAAAAAGACCGGCCAAAAGATAACTCCCCCCGGCCAAAACCACGGCCGCGGTGTGTCCGAAATTCAAATCGATCAGCGTGGCCCCCAACGCCCCGACCACGGAAAAAAAACCGTTCACCCCAAAGGCCCAGGCCCGGTGCGCCGGCCGGGACCCGGCCAGGTGCGTCAAACCGCCGGCGAACGGCGCGCCCATGAACAAAGCCGGCGCGGCCAGCAGCAAGGCCCCGGACACGGCCCCGCCCGTGAGATGCCGAAGACCGACCAGGGCCAGGGCCAAGGCCGCTGCCGAGGCCAGGCAAAAAATCCTGGGCCGTTTCGCCCCCCAGGCCAGGCTGCCCAGCCCGGAAGAAAGCAGAAAGACGCCCACCACCAAGGGCATGGCCAAAGCCGGTCGGCCCAGGCGGAAGGTGATTTCGGCCAAAAGCGTGACCTCGGCCAGCATGTAGCCCAGCCCGATCAGGCTGAAAAAAACAAGGCCCCTCGGCCGCGGGCGAAAGCCGATCAAAGGCCCGAAAATGCCCGCCCCGGCCAGAAGCAGCGTGGTCACCAGACCGCCCCAGGTGAACAAGAGGCCCCATTGCGTCACGGACAAAACCCCGGAGCCCTCTGGATTCAGAATCAGGGCCAGGGTCCTTAGCCGGAAAAAGTGATGAAAGTACGGCCGGTCGAGCGTGGCCGGCTTTATAAAAAACAGGCTTTGACTGAAAAGGTCGGCGGTTTTCCCGGCCAGGATCGCTTGCACGGCCTTGGCCAGGGGACGGCCGCCGATGTCGTGCCGAACCTCCTTGGGCATGCCCCGGCCCGGCGCATGGACCAGGTCGAAGCCCCATTTGTCCGCCTCGGCATCGGCCCTTTGCACTTCAGCTTCGCTCAAGCCCGATGGCTTGACCAGCACCAGCGCGGTCTGCCAGTCCCTGGCCGCCAGGAGGCCCTGTCCCGGCTTGAAACCCAGCCGGTCGCCGGCAGCTTGGATGGTGGCCAGCAGCTTGATGGAAGCCCGGGCCGGGGTGAGCAGCGGGCCGCTGACGACCAGAGCGCCTTGGGGCGTCAGACGGCCGAGCAGGAGAGATAAACCTTCCACGGTCATGAACCGCTCCACGCCCAGCCCGGATTCGGACCCGGCCCCCCAAGTCGTGCCTTGACCCAGGACGATCAGGTCGAACCGGTCCCGGGTCTTTTTTAGATGCAGCCACGGGTCGGCCTCAATGAGCCGCACGTCCGGGCGTTCGTAGAGCCGGCCGCTGAAAGAAACCAAAGGCCCGGTCATGAGCCTGGCCAGGACGCGGCTTTCCTCGATGCAGACGACTTGCCGGGCGCCGCCGGCCAGGGCGGTCAAGACCGGCAGCCCGCCGCCCGGATAGACCACCAGCACGCGCCGGGGCTTTAGGATCGACAGAGGCATGCGGCCCAGGAGGCAGCGGGTGAAGGCCAGGTCCGATTTCGGGTCTTCAAGGCGGGTGATCGGTCCGGCCAGGTCGCCGTCCAGAAACAGGCCGCGTTGTTCGGGCAGGGACGCTTGGCAGGCCAGGGACAGGCCCGGGGCAAAGTGGAAGGCCGGCCCGCCGATGACCTCGGCCAGGCCGTCCAGGCCCACGGCCTGGGCCTCAAGCGCGCTGCCTTGAGTAGCCAAGGCCTGGACGCGGTCCTTGAAGGGTGCGTAGTGCAGGGTTAAGGGCGCGTGCAAGAGATACAAGATCATGACGGCTGCCGCCAGCAGCCCGGTCAGGCGGACCCGAGGCCGGCAGCCCGACGCCTGGAAGGCGAACCCCAGCCCGGTCAGGCCGGCGGCCGCGTACAGGGCCTGATGAGGCGGCAGCACGGACAAAGACAGGGCCGCGGCCAGGCAGCCCGCCCCGGACCCGGCCAGGTTGGCCGCATAGGTCCGGTTGGGTTCCGGGGACCAGGCCAGAGCCAGGCTCAGGTGGGCGGCCCCCAAACCGAAAGGGACGACCAGAATGAGGCAGACCAGCCCCAGGGCCAGCCAGGCCCGACCGCTCCAGGCCAGAGCCAGGGGTTCGAGACCCACGGCTTGAACCGCCAGATACCCGAGAACCATGGCCAGGGCCGCGCCCAGGGCCGTGAGGGCCAGGGACGGGGAGACACGACGGGACAACCCGGGCATGGCCAGGGCCGTGAGGCTGCCGGCCGTGCCGAACCCGGTCAAGGCCAGGGCGATGAGCAGGGCGGCGAAGTGATGCCAATAGGCCAGGGAAAAGAGGCGGGTCAGGATGACCTCAAAGGTCAGCACACCGGCCGAAACGCAGCCCACCGAGGCAAAGGTCAGGCCCGCTTGGAACGGCATGAGATTCCTCCGGCCGGGGCCGATCGCGGCCGCCGGGGGGAAGGGTTCCTGGTTTTCTGTGGCAACCGACCTTGGGATGCCTTATAGTATCATAGGACCTGGAGCGGACAAAACCGATCCGGGTTTCCCCCGAAAGAGAGCGGAGTCGGGCGATGGACCGGAACCGGGAATCATGACCGAGATATTTCGAAAACTCGCCGAGCAGAAAATCCGCGAGGCCGAGGAGCGCGGCGATTTCAAGGACCTGCCCGGCAAGGGCAAGCCGTTGCCTCCGGACGACTGGGAACGGGTGCCCGAAGAGCTTCGCTTGGCCTACAAGCTGCTCAGGAACGCGGGCTTCACCCCGCCGGAGTTGGAGATCAAGAAAGAGATCGCCCAAATCGAGGACCTGTTGGCCTCGGCCACCGACGAACAGCAAAAATATCGTCAGATCAAAAAACTCAACTACTTGGTTACCAAGTTGAGCCTGCTCCGTCCCGGCCTGGTTCGCCTGGACCGGGATCCGGCCTACACCGACAAGATCGTGGACCGGATCAGCGTTTCTCCCAAGCATTCCAAATAAGCTTCGCCCCGCGCTCCGCTCACTCCTTTTACACTTCGTAAAAATAACTGACAGAAAACCGGCTGGATTTTCACGGGTCCGCCCTCGGACGCCAAGGGATTTGTTTCATCAAATCACATAGAAAGGAAAACGGCCGGTGTTGGTACAACCATTGCTCTTTCATCTTTTGCAAAGGGCATTGGACGAGGTCAGTCCGCTTCAGGAGAATCGGCCGATGGACACGGTGGTCATTGTGAGCCGGCAGACCGGAAACGAGGAAAAACTGCGGGCGTGCGCGCAGTTGCTCTTCCCAAAATGCCGGGTGCTGATTCTTCCACAGGCTTCCGAACAGACCAAGACGGATAAGCGGGGAGAGGAACGAGACCGTGGCCAACATCCTGGTGGTGGACGACGAGGCTAGCCTCAGAACCTTGCTGTCTGAAGAATTGACCGAACACGGGCACCGGGTTTTGGGCGCGGAGGGCGCGGAAGCCATGTGGCAATGCCTGGAGCGATTTCAAGCGGACATCATCCTTCTCGACCTCCAACTGCGGCGGGAAAAAGGGTAGGAAATTTTGGCCAAGATCAAACGTGCCGCCCCGAACTTGCCGGTGCTCATTTTCTCCGCCTACGATTCCTACACCGAGGATCCGCGGTTGGCGCAAGCGGACGGATACGTTGTCAAGGACATCGAATCCATGGCCGGGTTGAAACAAACGGTGGACGCTGTTCTCCATCCTTAAACATCAAGGAATGAACCACACCTGCCCAACAGGCCAGGAGTTCGCAGCCGTGAAAAAAATCCTCATCCTCGATCTGAACGCGTCCACCCGCGCCCTTCTGGCCCTTGAACTGTCCGACGCCGGGTACGAAGTGGTGGGCGCCCGGAACGCCTCCCACCTCCTGGAGCTGGCGGGAAAGAGCCGACCCGACCTCCTCGTCATGGACGTTCAGCCTAATAGGCACAGCGGGTTGGACCTCCTGACGCGGATTCGTTTCAATCATTACGATCTGCCGGTGGTCGTCTGGACGACCTCGCTTGGGTTCAAGCGGGACCCACGCAGTCAGGCCGCGAACTACTACGTGCTCAAAAGCTCGAACCCGACGGAACTTCTTTTTTACGTGGATCGAGCCCTTGAGAGTCGGGTCATCCCGGCTCGCGCGGTCGGGATCACCGGGTTTAACGCAAACCGGGCCTCGACCCAGCGTAGGCGCACCGCTCCCCTGGGACTCATCCGGCTCATTCTCCAATACCCTCTGCCAAGGAGGCATATCAGTGGCTGCTAACTTCCGTATTCTTCGCCATATGACCAGCCAAAGCCTCCATTTGAGGCTGGAGGGTGATTTTGACGGCACCTCGGCCCATGAACTGCTCAACTGCGTGACCCATCGCCGAAATCCGAGCCGCATCTTCATTCACACGGCCGGGCTACGGAAAATCAATCCGTTCGGGTCCGATCTGTTTCGCAGCCGGATGGGCTTTTTCAAGCAGGCCCTGCCCCAGTTGGTTTTCACCGGGGTCTGGGCGGGCACGCTGGCCCCGGCAGAGTGCCGGATCAAGGCCTAACGCCGAAAGGAGACGACTCATGCGGGAAGATTTTTCAATCGACAGACACCGGATCGGCGATTGTCTGCATTTGACCCTGGCCGGGGACTTCGACGACCGTTCCGCGGGCACGTTGGTGGAGGCATTTCGGCATCATCCGAACAAAAAGATGCGGATTTTCGTCCACACCGAGGGGCTGGAAAGTGTTCAGCCCTCGGGTTGCGAGACGCTTCGGAACGGATTGTTTTACCTGCCCCGCAAGCGGTTGGGCGATCTTTTGTTCACCGGTCCGAACGCGGCCTTGATCGCCCCACGGGGGATCCGCGTCTTACAATGATCCAGAAGAGTTCACTCTGGGACTCATCAGGAGGTGGTTATGGTTAGCAATCTGGGAGAAGTGATGTATTTTCCAGGGATGTATGACAAACCGAGGCCAAGCCCTTCGGATTTGGCCGCTCGGTATCTTCGAGAATGGGAATTCGAGATCAAGGACACCAAGATTCCGCCCACCATTTGCTTTTCGCGCAAGATCGGGGTGGGCGCCGTGGAGATCGCCGATCTGCTGGGAGAAAAAATCGGTTTCCGCGTGGTGGACCGCCAGATTCTCGAACACATCGCCGCGCAGACAGATCTGAGCGAAAAGACGGTGGCCTTGTTCGACGAACGGTATCCGGGGCGGGTGCGCGAGCTTTTGGCCATGCTTTTCGGGGAAAAAGCCTTTGTGGAAAGCGACTACACCCGGCAGCTATTCAGCGCGGCCCTTTCCATCGCCGGCATCGGGCACACGATCCTGGTGGGGCGGGGCACGCATCTGATTTTGAGACGGGACCGCGTCCTGGCCGTCCGCTTCATTGCCTCCAGGTCCTTCCGCGTCCGGCGTCTGGCCGGGCTTTTGAAGGTCTCCGAAGACATCGCCGACAAGAAGCTGTCTCAAATGGACAAGGATCAACAGGCCTTTTTCAAGGAAGTCTTCAAGAAAAAGGACGCCTCGCCCTACGAGTTCGACGTGGTGATCAACTGCGATTACATGACCCAGCCCGAGTGGGCGGCGGAAATCGTGGCCGAGGCCTTTTACCAGAAATTCGGCGATGAAGTGGAGCGCCCCGCCGGGGCCGTCTGACCGATTAGGGGCGGCCGGACGCCCGGACCAACCAGCCTTAGACGTTGCACTCCCCTGGGTCGCAGGACGAGCCGTGTTCGAGCTGATAGGATTCCTCGCTGAGGCCCAGCTCGAAAACCTGCGCCGCCTTACTGCGGTACCGGTAGACGGTGACGCCTTTCAGGCCCAGGGACCAGGCCCGCCAGTAAACGTCGCGCACGTCCTCGAGGGTCGCTTCCCGCGGCAGGTTCACCGTTTTCGAGACCGAGTTGTCCACGTGCCGCTGAAAGGCCGCCTGGACCTCCAAATGCCGCCGCGAGGGAATCTCGAGGGCGGTGACGAAAAGCCGGCGCACGGCCTCGGGCAGACCCTGGACCTCGGCCAGCCGCCCCTTGGCGAATACCTCGGGCAGTACCCGGTCTTCGGGCAGCCCGTGTTCCCTGAGCGAGGACAAAAAAAGCGGGTTGACCTCGTAGAGGTGCTGCCCGTCCAAAACGTGGCTGCGCCGATAGGCCAGGGCAAAGAGCGGCTCGATGCTCGGGCTGGTGTCGGCGATGATGCCGATGGTACCCGTGGGGGCGATGGCCGTGCGCGTGGCGTTGCGCAGGGCCAGCCCCCGGCGTTTGTAAACGCTCTTTTCCCAGTTCGGAAAAACCCCGCGCTCCCGGGCCAGGTCCTGACTGGCCGCCAAGGCCTCCTCGGCCACGACCCCCATGATTTTTTCGGCCGTGCTGGCCGCCTCGTCCGAGTCGTAGGAAACGCCCAGACGGATGAGCATATCGGCGAAACCCATGACCCCCAGACCGATCTTGCGGTTGCCGTGGGTCATGCGGGCGATGGGCTCGATGGGATAGGCGCCGACTTCCACCACGTCGTCCAGGAAGCGCACGGCCCTCCGGGTCGTCAGGCGCAGGCCCTCGAAGTCCACGACCGGGCCGCTGTCCGATTCGCGGACCAGGCGGGCCAGGTTGATCGAGCCCAGGTTGCAGGATTCATAGGGCAGGAGCGGGATTTCGCCGCAGGGGTTGGTGGCCTCGATGGGGCCCAGGTCCGGTGTGGGATTGGCCCGGTTGATGGGGTCGAGAAAGAGCAGGCCCGGGTCCCCGGTCTGCCAGGCTGAGGCCGCGATGGCCTCGAAAATCTCGCGGGCCGGTTTGCGGTCCACTTCCCGGCCCGTGCCCGGATGGAGGAGCGCCTGCGTCCCGTTCTCTTCGACCGCCCGCATGAAGGCGTCGGTCACGGCCACGGAGATGTTGAAATTGCGCAGGGCGGGTTCGACTTTTTTGCAGGAGATGAATTCGAGGATGTCGGGATGGTCCACTCGCAGCACGCCCATGTTCGCCCCGCGGCGGCGGCCCCCCTGTTTGATGTTCTCGGTGGCGCAGTCGAAGATGCGCATGAAGGCCACGGGTCCGGCCGCCTCTCCCGCGGTCGAAGCCACGTAATCGCCTTTGGGCCGAAGCCGGGAAAAGGAGAACCCGGTGCCGCCGCCCGTGGCTTGAACCAGGGCCATGTCCTTCACCGCGTCGAAGATGCTTTCCATGGTGTCTTCCACGGGCAAAACGAAGCAGGCGCTGAGTTGGCCCTTGGGCCTGCCGGCGTTCATCAAGGTGGGGCTGTTGGGCAGAAAGGCCAGCGTGGACATGAGTCTGTAAAACGTTTCCTCCCATTCGGCCACGGCCGCGGAATCTCCCCAGGCCAGCTCGGCCGAGGCCACGCGAGCGGCCACGGCTCGGAACAGCTCCTCGGGATTCTGGGTGGTTTGCCGGTCGGGATCGCGGCGCAGGTACCGCGCCTTGAGGACCTTGAGCGCGTTGGGGGAAAGCTGGATTTCGGTCTTGATGTCGGTCATCCGCCCGTACCTTTCGCGGCCGCCAGGGGCGTCAAGCGGGTATTATGATTAAAGATAGCACAGCCCCAAGAGAGATGCACGATCGCGCACGGCGAACAGCGGTTTACGTTCGGCCGGCGCGCGAGTAAAATGAGAGCCAGAAGGCGCGGTCCTCCACACGCCGCACGACCGCGTCCCGTGAGGCTGAGGCCATGAGCAATCCAGCCAAAACCATCACCTTCCTGGGCCTCCTGTTCCTGTTGGGTTTGACCACCGACACCCTGGCCCGGCGCGCCCGCCTGCCCCGGGTGACCCTACTGCTTCTCTTCGGTTTTGTCATGGGGCCTTCCGTGTTCAATGTCATGCCCCTGGAAACCCGGCCCTGGTTCGCCCTGGTATCGGACATGGCCCTGGTCATGATCGGCTTCCTGCTGGGCGAGCGTTTCACCCGGGCCGGTCTGAAGCGCTACGGCCGGTTGGTCTTGATTTTTTCGGTCGCCGAGGTCGCGGTCACGGCAATGGTCGTCCTGGCCGGATTTCTGGTTCTTGGGGTTCCCATCGTGGTCGCCCTGCTGCTGGCCGGCATCGCCACGGCCACGGACCCGATGGCCACGCTGGACGTGGTCCGGGAAAGCCGGGCCCGGGGTGTTTTTTCGCGCACGCTGCTGGGCGTCGTGGCTATTGACGATGCCTGGGGATTGATTATTTTCAGTCTCCTGCTGACCGCGGCCCAGTCGCTGAGCGGCGGGGCGGGCGGGCCCTCCCCGATCCTGCATGGGCTGATCGAGGTGGGCGGCGCCTTGCTCCTGGGCGTGGGCTTGGGAGTACCCATGGCCTTTCTGACCGGCCGGATCAAAGCCGGCGAACCCACCCTGGTGGAGGCGTTGGGCCTGGTTTTTCTCTGCGGTGGTCTGGCCTTGTGGCTGAACGTCTCTTTTCTGCTCGCGGCCATGATCATGGGCACGGTCGTGGCCAACCTGGCCCGGCACCATGCCCGCCCCTTTCACGCCATTGAAGGCATCGAATGGCCTTTCATGATCCTGTTTTTCGTCCTGGCCGGCGCCTCCCTGGAAGTACAAAGCCTCGGTTCCCTGTGGCTGGTGGGCGGGGCGTACGTCGGCTTTCGTCTCTTGGGTCGTTTTCTGAGCGGTGTCACCGGCGGGATTTTCAGTCGACAACGAACTAGGTTCGGCCTATACATGGGGGCTTCCTTCCTGCCCCAGGCCGGCGTGGCCATGGGCATGGCTCTCTTGGCCAGCCAGCGTCTGCCGGAAATGGGTGAAATCATCCTGCCGGTGGTCATCGCCTCGACCGTGCTTTTCGAAATCTTCGGCCCGATCTGCACCCGCGTTTCCCTGGTCCGCATGGGCGAAACGCCCCCGGACCGCTAAACGCGATCCCTAAGCCGTTTCGACCGAATTCGGCAGGATCACCCGGAAAGCCGCGCCCTGCCCTTCCCCCCCGCTTTCGGCCCAGACCACCCCGCCATGAAGCTGAACCAGCCGGCGGACCAGAGACAGGCCCAGGCCGGTGCCCTTGTATTCGCGTCCGGTGGAGCTGTCCACCTGTTCAAAGGGTTCGAAGATGGTCTCGATATGTTCCGGGGCGATGCCGACGCCCGTATCCGAGACAGCGATTTCCACGCCTTGACCCGGCTTCCATTGGAGCAAGCGGTGCGGCGCGTCTCGATCGGGATCGAATCGTTTGGCGGTCAGACGGATGCGGCCGTTGTCCTGGGTGAATTTGATCGCGTTGGTCAGCAGGTTGTCGAGGATCTGCTTGAACTGACGTTCATCCGCTTGGATCGTGCCGGGCGCGTTCTCCAAATCCAGAGAGAGTTCGATACCCCGGCTCCGGGCCTCTTGCTCGATCATGGCCAGGCTGTTTTTTAGGATGGCCGCCAGGTCAATTTCCGAGACCTCCAAGGCGACTTTGCCGGCCTCCACCTTGGCCAGATCCAGGATGTCGTTCACCAGGGAAAGGAGATGCCGTCCGCTTTGTTTGATGTCGGCCAGAAACTCCTGCTGCTTCTCGCTTATCGTCCCGAACTGCTTGGCCAAAAGCAATTCGGTGAAGCCAATGATGTGATTCAGCGGCGTTCGAAATTCGTGGCTCATATTGGCCAGAAAATCGCTCTTGGCCCGGTTGGCGGCCTCGGCGGCCACCTTGGCCCGTTCCAGCTCGGCCGTGCGTTCCCGGACCCGTTTGTCCAACGCGGTATTGGTCTCCATCAGCCGCTGTTCGGCCATTTTTTGGGCGGTGATGTCCCGGCCGATACCGCTCACCGATACCACCTGGTCGCCTTGAAAGACCGGGGCGAGGCTGATCTCGCCCATGCCTCGGGTTCCGTCCTTTGCGATGAATCCGTAGCGGGTCGAGGATATTTTCTCGCCTTGAAAAACACGCTCCAGCAAGCGCAGCGAGGCGTCCATGTGGTCCACCAGCAGGAAGCTTAGGTCATGTAAGGACCGGCCCACGATCTCCTCGGGTTTGATGCCGAGCATTCTTTTTATCGAGGGTGAAATAGTGGTAAATACCAGGTTCCGGTCAAGGGAAAAAATAACGTCGAAAGCATTGTCGAAAATGAGACGATACCGCTCCTCGCTTTTTTCCATGGCCGCTCTGGCTTCTTCCTTTCTTTCCATTTCCTCAAGAAGCTGTTTGTTGGCCAAAAGAAGCTTGTTTTCCGATGTTTTGAGGCTGTTTTGAGTGTCAATCAACTCTTGGATATAAACATTCATAACGGCTTTGACCAGCAAGGCGGAAATCGCCACCAATAACAACATGATCATGAATTTCGCGCGAAGCCCCACCACAATCTCGTTCTCGGAGATGTCGGGGATTCCGAAATACAATATCAACGAAATCAAAATCATATAGCTCGCGATCCAAACAAAAGCCTCTTTTTGCTTAAAAGACCAAGTCATGACAATGGGGTAGAGGAAGGACCAAAGCATCATGCTTATTTCGCCCTTATAGCCTATCGAATACAGAACAAAAAGCGCCAGAATTCCGAAAAAAAGTCGATAGAAGATGTTCAGGCTGAGCTGGATGATTTTTTCGCTCGAAAAGAACCGAAGCGTGGCGAATTCAGATATCAACAGAAGGATCATCAAGGAAGCCGACACCCAGGCGTGAACCCTGCCCCAGGATATATTTTCAAACACCATGAACAGCAAAATCGGTATGCCGGCGCCGAGCAGGAAATGGAAGATGAACCTTTGCATTTGGATTTGGTTTCCGGCCTTGAGATGGTCAAAAAAAGGAGATAACTTCCTGTTCATAACGACCTCGCGCGGCCGCGTGGCGGCCCGGTGTTGAAAACGAAAAATATGGCAACCTCTCACTTTGGGGCGACCGCCGGATGGGCTGGTTCCGGATTCTCCGGTGGTTCGTTTTGTTCCTATTTATCAGCAGATACGGCATCTTATGGATTTTGCGGAGGCTTGTCAAGACAAGCCCCAGCGGGCTTGGCGCGTTCGGGAGGACCGTGAAGAAAGCTTGGCTGCATCTGGCTTTAAGGACCGCCTTGGTGTATGATAAATGAACACGCCCATGGCGGCCGGCTGGAACGGCCGGTTATTTCAACTGCTTACAGGAGGTGGCCCGATGCAGATCCCCGAATACGTGACCCGGCAGGAAGTGAAGCGCGTTTGCAAGGAACTCGGCCTAAGAGATTGGTCTCGCATGAAAAAACCCAAAGTCACGGACCAGGAAGCCAAAATCCTCCGCAAGGCCGTGGGTGGGGAGGCCACCAAGGTGTCGCTTGAAGCGTTTCGCACCGGGCTTGAAGTGGAATTGGAGCACGGCATCGTCTTTCCCGACGCCAACGTGACCAACAATCACCCTCTCCTGACCGGCAAGATCGTGGTGGCCCATCTGAAAGAGATGCTCGACTATTACGAACGCCTGGAAGTGGCCGAAATCGAAGGGGATTTGTACAAGGCCGTCCAGAAGAAGGACATGGCCAAGGCCGCCCGTTACTTCAAGAAGCTCTCCGCGGCCCGGCAAAAACTGGCTCAAATCGAGGCCGCCGGGCTTAAGTAACCCGCTCCACCCGAACGGGTTCCCAACGGAAACCGAAGAGGTACATCGCCATGGTTTGTTGATCGCTTTGTTGGAATGAAGCGATCAGCAAACCCGAAAAGCCGGGGTTCGGTCATGGCGGCTTGACGGCTGTTTGACGGCCTATAAACGGCCGTTAAATGGCCGGTTCAACGACCCGGCGCACGCTCGTCCCGGTCCCACCTCAACACCCCTGAAATCGCAAGGCAGGCATGGCCGGGGTCGGCTCGGAAAGAAGACCCGAGATCAAGGCACCTACCGCACGCTGTCTTCATTGGCCATACGGACCAACCCGGACCCCGGGCTCGAATCCGTGAGCTCAAGGCTTTTCCTTCCGCGTGAGAGGAATCAGACCCTAGGGCAAAAGGCGGCATGAAAAAGAATTGCAAAACCGGCTCACAACAATGATAACAATAAGTATCGACTTAACGGATGCCAAACGAGACATGCCCGTCATGATCCGATGGCAATTATCCGGGATACGATCAAGCAACCGCCAAAAGAATCAGGACGTGACCAAATGAATAAAGCGACTTGTCTCCTCGTTGGAATCTCGCTGCTGCTTGCCATCCCGGCGCTTGCTTCGGACGCGCCTGATTCTTTTTCCATCACCGGCGTGGTTCAACACCTCGTTGTACCCCCACAAAGATCATATACGTTTGTCAGCATCATCATCGGTCGGGATTTCCCGGGAAACCTTCCCGCTGATGTGGATAAAATCAGGGTCGAGGGCCCAGGCGGCACATGCCCGCTTTCCTTGGACGACTTCAAATTCGTGCTAAGAACCCGTGAATTCTGGGCGACCCTGCCCGGCTCGCCCGCCAGGGGCGCGTATCATATCACCGTCGGTGCGGGCAAGGCTCAAGGGACGTTTTCAACAACATTCGCTCAAATCGAAAAAATTCTGCCGCCCAGGGCGTTGAAAAGCCAGGCCCGCGAAGACGGCTTGGTTGCCACCAACAGGCCCGCTTTTTCCTGGGAATCGGAGCGCGGGTCGGGTCCTTGCTATTATCAACTTCAGATCAAAGATTCATCAGGAAATATAAAATATCGAAGCGCTTTCGTGAAAAATATCAACCTTTATCATCCCTTGGAAAACGTTCTTGAACCGGACCAAGAGTATTCCTTTCGAGTTCGCGTCTTTGACAGAACGGATTGGTCTTCCACCCAAAATCGATCCCAGTCGAATTGGGTTTCATTCAAGACCGCCGCCTCGCTTCATTACGACTATCTTCCGCCCGACACAACGGATGACGGCTGGGAAACGGCTCCCATCAATGCAACGAACATGAGGCTTGCCCCGCTGAAGTCCATGCTGGAATCGATTCTGAATAAAAAAACAAAAGACATCCATGGCGTGCTCCTGTTTAAGGATGGAAAGCTTATTCTTGAAGAGTATTTCGAAGGGTATAGCCGCGACAATCTTCATTTGGTCGCTTCGGTTACCAAGAGCGTGAATTCACTGCTGTTTGGTCAGGCCGTGGACAAGGGGCTTATAAAAGACCTCGACCAACCCGCTTGGGACTTTTTCCCGGAATATGACAACCCGGCGGACCTGGCAATAAAGAAAAAAATAACCATAAAGCACGTGCTAACCATGACCGCCGGCCTGGATTGGGATTATCGCTCTGTCCCGCTTGAATCTCCCGATTACCCTACCCAGCGGATGTTGGCTTCGGCCGACCCCATTGGTTTCATACTGAGCCGTGAGGTCGTGTCCCCACCAGGTCAGGTTTATAACTACAACGACGGCCTGTCTATCATGCTTGGGGAGATGACCAAAAGAGTTTCCGGCATGACCGTAAACGACTGCGCCGAGGCCTGGCTCTTCGGTCCGCTGGGCATGAAAAAGTATGTGTGGGAAACGATAAAAAACGGAATCACCCTAACGCAGGGGGGGTTGTACCTACGGCCCAGAGACATGGGCAAAATTGGCCAGTTGGTTCTACAGAACGGACAATGGCAAGGAAAACAGATCGTATCAAAACAGTGGCTGCGCGCTTCCACCACGGAGCATATCCACGGCGATGGGGTGGGATACGGATACCAGTGGCGCACGGCCGGCATTGTCCAAGGCGGAAAACACATCCGGATTGTCTGGGCGTCAGGATATGGGGGCCAGAGGATATTCATTGTGCCGGACCTTGCCCTCGTGGCCGTGATCACCAGCAAGGTCTTATACAATCCCGAGGGTGGTATCCTGGCCGAACGGCTGTTTGTTTCAAATATGCTTCCGGCCATCTTACTGGACGACGAAGCAGAAAATCCCGCGGCTTATACTGAATTACGGCCGGGGAAAATAGTTGGATGCTATACGACCGTTCAAAGTGACGCCTCCGGGTGCATCGCCCATGAAGGGAACAAGTTTTACTTGTATTTAAAGGCAATGAACAGGGAAGAAAAGTGCGAACTCAAACCAATATCCAAATCCGAACTTCTTGGGAACAGCACCAATTTTGGCGGGTTTCGTATCATGCTGAAATGGACGGCTCAGGGTCAATTGAACCAGGCCGTGTTTCAAAATGGGTTGAGAACGCTGGTGATGAAGAAAGAGAATTAGGGTTCATGTTTAAGTGATTAAAATTTGGTTGTTCACTCAAGCAAAAAACGCATAGAAGACGCGGCCGATCGGGGATTTACGCTCCCAAAGCCTTATTTCACCATGCCGGGTGAAACGGGGCCTGCTTCAAAATACCACCTCCACCTCTCCGTTTAACGCTCCACCGCTGCCGAGCTTTTTGGGCGGGCGGGGAAGCGGCTTTTAAAGGGCTTCGACCATCCGGGCTCGATGCGGCGGGGGGCTTTTCGCGTGAGCAAAGACCGAAAGACCGGGAGTCTTTGTAACGGCCCAGGGTCCTTGAAACCCTTGTCCCGCTTGATCCTGCCCGCCCCAGGCTTCCTCGGGCACTGGCGCGAAAGCATTGCCAATAAAGGCCTTACGGGTGTCCGATCCCCGTCGGTCTCGTCTCCCGGCCGAGGATAAGGGAGGAATCAGAGGATTGTTAGGCAGGAGAGATAATGGTAAAATAAACTAGAGGCCAGCGGTCTTGCGGCAGTGAACCGGCGCAACTTTTCTTTTCGGTACAGGTGGAACAGCCATTGCCCCAAGAGATTACGGCGAGTTCGGTTTGGTAGTTATTGATAGGGTCATTAAATAGATTGCATTATCGTATTGGTTTTTCAGCCAAGGCAATCTGCCTTGCAGGAGCGATCCCTTTCATGGCGGAAGGATACCCCAGGGATTCTGGATTCTGGCTTAAAACATGCCAGAATGACGTTGTTGGGTTTCCGGTGTTCCATAGACCGTCACCCTGGAATGATTTAATCCAGGGTCCAGCTTCTTCGCGCGCTTCCTTCCACTTGGTTGTCAAGGATGTTTATGCAACTCACTTTCCGCTCTGAGTAATAGAAGCAAAGGTTGAATATCGAACAAGGAATTTCGAATGATGAAATTTCCCCCATTCTTCGACATTCAGGATTCCTTGTTCGACATTCGATATTCGGATACCCCTTGTTCAATTAGGTATTAGGGTTCAAGCTTATGGGGTGACCCTCCAGCGGTTCAAGGCATGGCCGACAAGCCGTTCGACGGGCTCACGGCCCTGAGCAAAGTCAAAGGGCGGCCATGGCGCCCCTAGAGGCGGGGGGACACCCAGGCTACGAGCCCCTAGGGTTTGGCCCGGCCCTCGATAAAGGCCCGCACCTCGTCGTCGTTCACCGAACGGCCGGTGAAGGTCGAGGCGTCCTGCTGGGCGATCCACAGGGCCGCCTCGGCGATCTGCTCGGGCGATTTCATCCGGGAGAGGATCTCCGGGCCCAGGTCGCGGTGTTTGAAGACTTCCTTGAATCCGTCCGTGGTCACGCCGCCCGTGGGGTAGAGGTCGTTGACCGCGATGTTGTGCTCCTTGACCTCCGAGGCCAGCCCCCAGCAGAACAGCTCGATGCCGGCCTTGGTGATGCTGTAACAGACCTCGCCCGGAGGGGCCCCGCGCTTGGCCGCGATCGAGGTCATGGCCATGATGTTGCCGCTCTTTTGAGCGATCATGGTCGGCAGCACGGCCTTGGAGCAAATGAACGTGCCCCGCAAATTGACCCGCATCATCAGGTCCCAGCGTTTGACCGGCAGGTCCACGACAAAGGCGTTGAAGTTGGCCGCCGCGTCGTTGACCAGGATGTCGATCCGGCCGAACGCTTCGAGCGTTTTCTTGACCATGTTCTCCACGTCCGCGTCCACGGTGATGTCGGTGCGGATGGGCAGGGCCGTGCCGCCCATGGCCCGGATTTCCTCGGCAGTCTGGTGGATGGTGCCGGACAGTTTCCCGCCGGGCGTTTCGGTGCGGGCCACGACCACCACGGCCGCGCCTTCCTGGGCGAAGGTCTTGCAGATTTGCTTGCCGATGCCCCGGCTTCCGCCCGTGACAATGGCGACTTTCCCTTCGAGTTTCATGTCCTATCCTTTCTCGTGAAATGTGCTTGGATTAAAAAGCCATATTCCGTCATTGCGAGGAGTCACGCCGAAGTCCGCCCATGGCGGACAATGGCGCGATGACGCGGCAATCTCCGATCGCCACGGATAGGCTTAAACTTAGATTGCCATGCCGCTTCGCTCCTCGCAACGACGTTCTATGGGTCTTTGTTTTGGATTCGGCCTTTTCGCTCGGCACACTTTTCCTTCCCGGTCTATTCATTCTTCTTTGGGGCATGGCGGGCCAGGGACCGCTTCAACAGGTCCTCCCGGTCGTAGGTCTCCCAGAAAGCCTTGTCCGGCCGGGCCTCGCCGGTGGCAAACTCCATCTGATCGGCCAGGGCTTGAACCATGGGCCGCAGCAGGCCTTGAATGCACTCGGGCAGATGGCGTTTGTGGTCGAGATGGTTCTGGACGCAGAGCACGCAGTTGCCGCGGATGGGGCAGGCCGCCTGCGAGCAAGGGCAGGAGCGGTTGAGCGAGACGCCGTGGTCTTTCATTTGCGCTTCACCTCATGTTCGGAAAGCGGCCTCGCCGCCTGCTCGCAAGGTTTGTTCGGCGGCCCAGGACGCCGTTCCCCGTCTCGAAAAGACACTTTAAAACGCCACATGAAATGCACCTTAAGCGTACCGCCCGGTTGATGTCAAGCCTGGCCCGCGGGCCCGCGTTCCGCCTTGACTTGCCTGCAAGGAATCTATATTCTGGGCTTTCGGCGAACCTTCTGACAAGTGGCGAGGAAAAGATGAAGATCACGGAAGTCAAAGCGGAGACGCTGAAAGGCCAATACATTTCCGAGGTGATCGTCCGGGTCGTGACCGATGACGGCGCGATCGGTCTCGGGGAATCCTGGTGGGGCCTCGCCGCCTCGCCCATCGTGGCCGCGGTGAACGACCTGTTCGCCCCGACCCTGATCGGCCAGGACCCGGACCGCGTCGAATACCTCTGGGACCGCATGTACCGCCACGGTTACCGTTACGGCACCGAGGGCGCGGTCATGTGCGCGCTCAGCGGCATCGACATGGCCCTCTGGGACCTCAAGGGCAAGGTCCTGGACCGCTCGGTGGTGAACCTGCTCGGCGGGCCCATGTATGACGGCGTGCGGGCCTATGCCAGCATGCCGCCTTTTCGAGGTCGGGAAAAGCGGATCCGTCAGGAGTGCGCCCGCGCGGTCGAGGCGGGTTTCACGGCCATCAAGCTGCACGAAACCGAGGTGGCGGACGTGGCCGCGGCCCGCGACGAGGTCGGCCCGGACGTGGCCCTCATGCTGGACGTGAACGGGCATTGGAACCTGAACCAGGCGGTGGACATGGCCCGGCGTCTGGCCGAATTCGATCTGGTCTGGCTCGAAGAACCCATTTTCCCCATGCAGGACCACGAGGCCCTGGTGAGACTTACCGGGCTGACCGATATGCCCTTGGCCGCCGGCGAGAACGAGTACTCCCTCAGAAGCTTCCAACGGCTCATGACCTGCGGCGCGGCCCGGTACGTACAGCCCGAGATCACCAAGGTGGGCGGCTTGACCGCGGCCCGGAAGATCGGCGTCCTGGCCGAGCTGAACAACGCCATTCTCTGCCCCCACTGCTTCTGCCAGGGGCCGGTGCTTATGGCCAACCTGCATTGGCTCTTCAGCCAGCCGAACATGGCCTGGATGGAGGTCCCGTTCGTTCGAGACGATTTCTTCCCCTCGGGCGTGAAGCGGCCGGAGCTTAAAGACGGCCGGGTCCTGCCGCCGGCCGACCGGCCCGGTTTCGGCGTGACGCTGTAAGCGATTTGGGGGAACCTTTTTTGATCACAAAGGGT
>ENA-OSEO01001219-OSEO01001219.1-sediment-metagenome-genome-assembly--contig:-NODE-1219-length-50235-cov-3.975737_pt1 | contig 50235 bp, 51 predicted proteins | sample MGYA00237883_ERZ534232 | MGnify/ENA metagenome assembly ERZ534232
CCACAGGAGAGAAACCACCTGTCACTGCAGGAATGTGAACAATGGAATGCTAAGGCTGTGGAGCTATCTGGCTTGGCACAACTATTGGAAAAAGTTTCCTATCAAGGGCCCTCAGGAGGAGAGCCTTTTTCATGCTGAGTGGGCGGGTTTAAGTGGTCGATTACTTTCTCTCTTAAAAGAGCATGTTTATATAGGAAGAGTTTTTCTTTCCCGTATAAAGCTTTCTTCTTGTGGAGAGCGGGCGTGGTTAATGGATCATATTACTCCCCTTAAGACAGCTCATGATTATGTACCTGCCTATGTTACCTTCTAGAAGGCTAAGTAGGATTCTGCTTTGTGTGCCAAGTGGACGTTCTATGGAAATATTATGCTCAGAAGTGCTATTATTTTCACAAGCTTAGGGACACTCTAGAAATTTTGACATTATTCCAAGGTTTGCTTATAGTAATCTAATAGGAGGTTTCAGAGCATGGATAAATCATCGATAAAGTGTACCTGGCTTTCAGATATGGCCTTTGAGACAGAGATCGGGGGTCACAAAATAGTTTTAGACGCCAGTCCCGAAGTTGGGGGTAAGAACCTGGGACCAAGACCTAAACCTCTGGTACTATCTGCCCTTGCAGGCTGTACTGGGATGGATGTTGTTTCGATTTTGAAGAAGATGAAGGTGGAACCCTCCTATTTTTCCATGGAAGTAGAGGGAGAGCTTACAGAGGAACATCCTAAATGGTATAAAAAGATCCACCTGATCTATTTCTTTAAAAAGTCGGACAACCTGGAAGAGGATAAGATCAAGAAGGCGGTAGAGCTTTCCCAGGAAAAATACTGTGGTGTAAATGCCCTGCTTAAACGGGCAACCGATGTTTCTTATGAGATCAAATACCTTTAATGAAAAATAAGGATGTACTCCTTTCCCTCCCCTCCGGAGCCTCCCTTTCTCTGGGAGGGAGGCCTCTGATTATGGGGATTCTTAACCTTACACCGGACTCTTTCTATCCCGGAAGCAGGCTTACGGATCTTAAAGCTGCAATAGAAACAGCAGAACGGATGATCCAGGAGGGAGCAGAACTTCTGGATCTGGGGGGAGAATCCACAAGACCAGGTTCGGATTATGTGGATGCAGAGGAGGAGAAGAGGCGGGTTATACCGGTACTTGAGGCTCTAAGAAGGGAAACCAATCTGCCAATCTCTGTAGACACCCGAAAGGCCGCGGTGGCTAAAGCTGCCATTGCTGCAGGAGCGGATATTATTAATGATGTCACTGCCTTGCGGGATGATCCAGACCTGGTAAAGGTGGTTAAGGATTCTGGTGCCGGGGTTATACTCATGCACAGTCGTGGAACTCCTAAAACCATGCAGCAAAATCCCTTTTATAATGATACAATCAGAGAAATAAAAGAGGAGTTGGTCCTTTTTGTTTCCCGGGCAGAGGAACAGGGAATCAAAAGGGAAAAGATAATTCTTGATCCGGGAATCGGTTTTGGAAAAAGGCTTCAGGATAATCTTCTGATTCTTAAGCACCTGGAGGATTTCTCCTCCCTTGGATACCCCCTCTTGCTGGGTGTTTCCAGGAAATCCTTTCTAGGAGCCTTAACTGGTGCAGAGGTAGAGGATCGGCTTTCCGGCACCCTTGCGGCAAACTGTTTTGCCTTGCTTAAGGGAATAGATATCTTAAGGGTTCACGATGTAAAAGAAACTGCCCAGGCTGTTAAGATTTTTAAGGCGATCCTAGGGGCACAGTAAGGAAGACTATGAACTGGTTGGATCAATTGCTTATCTATAAGGACTACATTCGACCCGCCCTGGACATTCTGATCCTTTCCTTTCTTATCTACCAGGGTTACAAAATTCTGGTTCAAACCAGGGCTATTCAGCTTATAAAGGGTGCCTTTTTTGTTGCGGTTCTTTACGCAGTGGCTTTCTTTTTCAAACTGAATACCCTCCTTTGGATAATGAATAGTCTTGCAACGGTCTTTGTACTGATCCTTGCAATAGTTTTTCAGCCGGAGCTCCGAAATATATTTACCCGTTTAGGCCGTGGGGATTGGTTTAAAATGGGAAAAACTGCCAAACCTGAACAGCTGGATTCAATATTGAATGCCGTGGATATTCTTTCCAACAGTCGAAGAGGAGCCCTGTTAGTATTCCCCAGGAGGGGAGGAATAAAGAATATCATCGAAGCCGGGACAAAACTTAATGCCGATCTCTCTTCAAGTCTTATACTCACCATTTTTGGTCACGACACTCCCCTTCACGACGGAGCTGTGGTTATTCAGGGGGGCAAAATAATGGCTGCAAGCTGTTTTCTCCCCCTTTCCGAGCAGGCGGATATACGGCGCAGTTTTGGAACCAGACACAGAGCGGCTCTTGGTTTAGCAGAGGAAACCGATGCAGTGGTGCTTGTAGTCTCGGAGGAAACTGGAGCCTTAAGTCTAGCCTACGATGCCAATCTTTACTACGATCTCACCCTTACCGATCTAAAAAGGAATCTGAAAAGAATCCTGGAACTTCCCGAAGGCCAGGAGGAGGAGACTGTAGAAGGGCTTTACGATGAGTAGAAAAACCATTGATCTTCTTGTAAACAACTGGCCTGTGAAGGTCTTATCTCTAGTAGCAGCCTTTGTTCTGTTCCTCTTTTACCAACTTGGCACCTTGGAGGAGAGATATTTTAGTGTCCCCTTGGAAATCCTGGTGGACGAAAGCCTTATCCCTTCCGGTTCCTATCCCAGGAATCTTCGGGTAACCCTCCGCGGAAAGGCAGAAAGTATCTTTCTTGTAACAGAGCAGGACCTCTCTGTTTATGTGGATCTTACAGCCTATAAAAGTGAAGGGGTTTTCAAGGTTCCGGTCCTTTTTTCCAAACAGGGAAACGCCTCTTATCTCGATTCCCTGGAGATAGGTGTTCAACCCTCGGAAATAACTATTTCTCTGGAGAAAAGAGTTACAAAAAGCCTTGAAGTTATTCCTGCAATTACCGGTTACCCCCAAAAGGGTTATGAATTGAGTCACTACTTTTTAACACCTTCAACAGTAACAGCGGAAGGTCCAAGAACCCACATGGAGGGAATCTCAGTAATCTATACCGAGGCTATTGATCTGACAGGACGCGCTGAGGCTTTCACGGAAAGGGTCAGATTGAATCCTCGGGATTCACTGATCACCTTTCCTGGAGGAGAGATAGTTCAATTCAATGGGATAATCCAGGAGACTGTGATTCTAAAAACCTTTGAGCCAGTAGAGATTATTGCCCTGGACCTTTCGGATCGGTTTTACCTGGTCGAACCTCTCTCCCAGGGAAGCATTAAGGTTCAGGCAGATCAGATCTCCATAGAGGAGATAAACCGCTATGATATAAGACTGATTCTGGATTGTTCTGGAATCGACAGTCCGGGGATCTATACCCTGCCGGTTAAACCGGATCTTCCTTTGGGGGTTATGGTATTGATGTACGATCCCCAAGAGGTTATCCTGGAGGTCAGGGAGAAAATATGATACTTGGTACAGGGGTTGATATTGTTCATGTAAACAGAATGAGGCGCTGGCTTTCCACTCCCTCACTTTTGGAGCGGTTCTTTCATGTCCAGGAACTTGGGGAAATTCATAAAAGGAAAAGCGGCGCCGCCCTCTCCTTGGCCGCCCGTTTTGCTGCCAAAGAGGCGTTTGGAAAGGCCTTAGGAACCGGGCTTCATGGAATAGCCCTACGGGATATTCAGGTTATCAATAATTACAACGGTAAGCCGGAGATAGTTGTATACGGCACAGCCAAGGAAGCATTGGCAAACATAGGAGGTAAGAGAGTCCATCTCTCCCTTACCCACGAAAAGAACAATGCTGTAGCCATGGTTATAATAGAGGGATAGAGATGTCGGACGCTGCAAGCAAGGTATCCTTTTTATCAAAGAATGCCACGGAATGTCCGGTATGCGGATTTTCAGTATACCGGGAGGAGCTCTTTACAGGCCGGGGAAGACTGATTGCGGGGGATCTTACCGAGGATCTCCGGCGGATCTATGAGCCCTCCAAAAAATACGGAGAGGTTCATCCCCTTATCTATTCCATCATGGTTTGTCCCCAGTGTTACTATTCCTCTTTTGCTAATGATTTTGAGGGAATTAAGGATTCCATGAAGGGGAAATTAAAGGAAGAGTCGGATCGGAGAATAGAGGGAATCTCCTCAATACTACCAGACCTTGATTTTTCCCAACCCAGACGGATCCAGGAGGGAATTGCCAGTTATTTCTTTGCACTCATGTGTTATGACCATTTTTCTAAGGAATATAGCCCTACAATAAAACAGGGAATAGCCTCTCTTAGAAGCGCCTGGCTTTTCCATGACCTCCATGCAAAATTCCCCAGGGATAATTACGATTATCTGGCAAAGCTTTTCTACAGGAAAGCGGCCTTTTTCTATTCTCTGGCTGTGGAGTATGAGGGGAGTGGGAAGGAACCGATAACCAATGCAGGACATCTTGGTCCCGATCTGGATAAGAATTATGGCTACGATGGAGTCCTGTATCTGGCAGCCTATCTCGAGTACAAGTATGGGGTTACAGAGGATGAGGAACGAAGGATTGAAAGCCTAAAAACGGCAAAAACCACGGTAGCCCGGATCTTCGGGATGGGAAAGGCCTCCAAGGACAAACCCACTGCTCTTCTGGATAAATCCAAGGAGTTGTATGCCAGAATAAATGAGCTTTTAAAATCGGGCGAATTGGATGAGAATCCGGAGAATTAAAATTACCCTTGCCTATGATGGTACGAACTATGTGGGTTGGCAGATTCAGAAAAACGGAAAGAGCATTCAGGAGATGCTGGAGCAGGGACTTGAATTGCTTGCCGGCAGCCCTGCCAAGGTTATAGGCGCTGGCAGGACCGACTCCGGTGTTCATGCCCGGGGGCAGGTTGCTCATTTTGACACGGATCTGGAATCCCTGCCAGCCGAGAGATTCTACAAAGCCCTGAACACCCGGCTCCCGCAGGATATCCGTGTTCTTTCAAGCTCTCAGGTTTCGGAAAGGTTTCATGCCCGTTTTGATGCTACAGAGAGGGTTTACAGATACTATCTATCCACAGGTACCGTTGTATCCCCTTTTATTTTCCGGTATTCTCATCACCTAAGAAGAGAACCGGATCTTTCCCGCCTTAATACCCTCTGCCGACCGCTTCTTGGGGTGCATGATTTTACAACCTTTTCCGCGGAGAGGGAGCAAGGAGAAAGTAAGGTAAGGGAGATCTATAGGGCAAGTTTCTATCCCAAGGGGAGGTTTATTGTCTTTGAAATAAGCGGGAGCTCCTTTCTGTGGAGGATGGTGAGATCACTGGTGGGAACATTGCTGGAACTGGAGGAACAGGGTTCCCCGGAGGGAGCACTTTTGGAGCTTCTTACTGCCAGGGACAGAAGCCTTGCGGGAACCACCGCTCCTGCAAAGGGGCTTTTTCTCGAAAAGGTTGAGTATGGGAGGGAAAATGAAAAAAGAGATTCTAGAGTCCTACTGGGAGATCCTTAAGGATACGGAGGATCTTCTTTCCCTGGGATACAGAAAACAAGGCAGGGTAAAACCAAATTTTTCCATCCCCTTGAAACCAAAAGAGGCGACTGCGTCTCGAGGCAGCGATCCCTTGAAAGTAGAAACCGGATCAAACAGGCCTATGGAGATAGCTGGGGACCCGGAAAAGCTCCTGGCAGAGATCGCCTGCCAGGTAAGCGAATGCAAAAAATGCCCGCTTTCGGAGGGCAGAACAAGAACTGTGCCGGGTCTTGGGGTTATCAACCCCCTGGTGATGGTAATTGGAGAAGGTCCTGGAGCAGAGGAAGATAAAACCGGTATGCCCTTTGTGGGAAGGGCGGGTCAGTATCTGGATAAGTGGCTCAATGCCATCGGACTTTCCCGGGAGAGTAATTGTTTTATCGGCAATATAGTAAAATGCCGGCCGCCAGGAAACCGGGACCCGAAACAGGAGGAGATGGAGGCTTGTCTCCCCTATCTGTTAAAACAGATTGAGATCCTGAAACCCAAGGCCATACTTACAGCTGGGAGGATATCCAGTCAGGTTCTTATAGGCCGTGAGGAGGGGATCGGCCGTCTACGGGGCCAAACATACCAATTCCGGGGAATTCCCCTGATCCCCACCTATCACCCCTCGGGAGTGTTAAGATCGCCGGATACCCTTAGAGCTCCGGTTTGGGAGGATTTGAAGCGATTAAAAATCCTTCTGGATACCCTCTCTGATACTCCGCCAGATACAAAAGAGTAGGTTCATGGCAAAATATGCGGAACTTCTTTTCAATCTTCCCGCCTCTGGGAGTTTCACTTACCTTGTTCCAGAGGAGATGGATTGCCAGATCGGAAGAAGGGTTCAGGCACCCTTTGGTTCCAGAGTACTTACAGGATATGTCCTTTCTGTTCACGAGAATAAACCAGAGGGAGGTTTTAAGCTCAAATCCCTCCAGAGGGTGATAGATAAGGAACCCTTCTTTAATAACGAACATATCGACCTGGCCCAATGGATGGCGGGAATGTACTTCTGCTCCCTGGGGGAGGCCTTGGCAGCAATGCTACCGGGAGGTAAGAGGGAGTCTGAAACTACCCTTTTTGATGAGGGGGAGGAATACCTGCCTCACACCCTCTCGGAGGAGCAGAGTCTTTCGGTGGAAAAAATCCTCTCCGGATCAGAGCAGTATTACTACCTTTCCGGCATTACCGGGTCCGGGAAAACCGAAGTGTACCTTAAGGCTGCGGAAAGCACCCTTTCCGGAGGCCGAGGTGTTATCTACCTTGTCCCGGAGATCTCCCTTACCCACCAGCTGATCCGTTCCTTAAAAATAAGATTCGGAAACCGGGTGGCGGTTCTGCACAGTCACCTTACCCCTTCCCAGAGGTTCTCCCAGTGGTCTTTAATTATCCGGGGAGAGGCGGATCTGGTTTTAGGAGCCAGGAGCGCTGTTTTTGCTCCTGTAAGGAATCTTGGCCTGATAATTCTGGATGAGGAGCATGAGGGTTCCTACAAATCCGGCCTCACTCCCCGGTACCATGCCCGCCAGGTAGCCATGAGAAGGGCGTCTGCAGGAGGTGCAAAACTGGTAATGGGAAGCGCCACTCCGTCGGTAGAGGCGTATCACCTGATGACCGAGGGGATACTCTCCAGGCTTACCCTTAGTAAAAGATTATCCGGTGGGATACTGCCCACCATTACTGTGGTAGATATGAGGAAGGAGCAGCGTACGATCTCAAAACTCCTGGAGCAGGAGATCCGGCACACCAAGGAGAGGGGTAAACAGAGCATCCTCTTTTTAAACCGCCGAGGATTCTCCTATTTCTTCCATTGCCGCTCCTGCGGATACGAGATGAAGTGCCGGCAGTGCTCCGTCTCCCTGACATACCATAAAAACCGGGACAAGATGATCTGCCACTACTGCGGCTACACTGCAAAACCTGTAAATGTCTGCCCGGAGTGCGGATCCCTGGAGGTGGGATACTCTGGTTTTGGAACGGAGATGATAGAGGAGGATGCAAGGAAGCTTTTTCCCGATTTCCGGATTGCCAGGATAGACACCGATACTGTGACAAAGAGGGGTTCCCTGCAGAGGATTCTGCAGGAGTTCGAGGAGGGTAAAACCGACCTTCTCCTGGGTACACAGATGGTGGCCAAGGGGCTCAATTTCCCAGGGGTTAATTTGGTGGGTATAGTTTTGGCGGATACTGCCCTTCATCTTCCCGACTTCCGGTCGGCAGAGAGAACCTTTGCCCTCCTTACCCAGGTTGCAGGAAGGGCGGGACGTTTTGACCGGGAGGGAAAGGTGGTAATCCAGACCTATAAACCGGAGAATGAGGTGATAAGTATGGCCTCCCTAGGGGATCTGGAGGGATTCTACCACTGGGAGCTGGAAATGAGGAAACAGATGGGATTCCCCCCCTTTACCCGGCTTTTCAGGGTCCTCTTCCGAGGCAAGGATCGGGAAAAAACGGAAAGAGAGGCGGATAATTGGAGCAGAAAGCTTGAATCCCTCGGCCTGGAGGAGGAGGTGCTGGGACCCTCGGAGGCTCCACTCTCCCTGATCTCCGGCAACTACAGGTTCCATTTTATCCTGCGGAGCCGTAATTTCGGCCTAACCCATGCAGCCTTGGGAAAGATTCTGGAAGGATACAAACCTCCCTCGGGGGTTTATCTTGAGGTGGATGTAGACCCCGTATCTCTGCTTTAAAAGTCCTTACTTTAGAAATCGATGCCTTTGAAGCCCTGGCCACATCAACCCCCGGGTTTAGGAACCGGAAATTTCAGAGCCTTTCATCCTGATTAAAAAAGGGATTCCCCCTGCCGGAAACGGAAAAATCTGTAATCAGGGGTGTAACCGCCACCTTGCCCTCGAAGAGGAGGGTTTTGCTGTCCGTACCCTCCTCTGCTGAGATCCTTTCCTTATTTATCAGTATCCTTGCCTCTTTAAGCTGCGCCTTGGAAACAAGACCAGGTTTCTTGAAACCGGGCAACTCCCCCTGCTTTGCTTTGTAACCGGTTTCTTCCTCCCAGCCTGCGATCTCCCCGGGGACACTGCTTATAAAATAAGAGGTTCTTGAAAGCCTTGTTAGCACCCAAAGGGTATTTTTATCTGCCTCCTCCGGTATATCAATCTTGAGTATATCGAAACCCGTAAAACCATTATTTTTTCTGAACCTTTCTATAAAGAGGGAAAGAAAGTGAATTGAGGCACTCCAGTCTAAATCGGAATAGGTGTAGTGGTGGGCAATATCTATCTGTCTTGAGGCGGCGATCCCCGGAATCCCCTTGGAGGCAGTCTCAAAAACAGCACCCAGGGTTCCGGACATGGTTATATCCGCACCCATGTTTTCCCCATAGTTTATTCCCGATACAGCAAGATCAAAATTTGCGGGTTTAAAAACCGAGGCAAAGGCAAATTTTATGGTAAGGGCAGGAGTGGCATCCATGGTAAAAGCCCTAATCTCCCGTCCATTAACAGAATAAGGGACCTCTCGCAACCTTTCCGTTCCCCTTCCAAGCAACGCCCTCCCCATGGCTGTCTGCTGCCTAAGGGGGGCAACTACAGTAATTTGGCCAAAGGGCAAAGCAGCTTCCACGGCAGCCTTCAGACCCGGGGACTCTATTCCATCGTCATTGGTAACAAGTATTTTAAGCATAACTGGATGATCATAAGCTAAAGAGGTCTCTCTGCCAACCCTGGAGAGTGGTGCAAATATTGCCAAGTTCCTCTTGTTTTTTCATTGGAATTCTGCAATATTGTATGAGTGTCCCGAAGATTGTGAAAATTAAACAATTTTTTGAACACAACAAAAATAAAGCGCCCAGGGAAGATAACGGAAATCTGTGAAAATCAGATGCGGGCGTGCCGCTGTAATCGGTTAATTGGTTTCTTGAATGCCACTGCTCCTAAGCGGGAAGGTTAGAAGCTTTCAAGCCGTAAGCCAGAAGACGATCTCCCTGGAAAATCACCACCCTAGGTGGTGAAATCTCTCACGTGCAGGGAGCAGCGTATGCGCAGAATCCTAATTTTTCTCTCTTTTCTTTTCTATTTTCTTCTCTGCTTTACTATTTTTTCAGAGGAGGCCCAGATAAATCTGGTGGTTACCGCTTCCAGGAGGGAAAGTAACATCCTATCCTCTCCTGCCTTCACCTCTGTAATAACCTCTGCCGAGATTGCAGAGTCGGGATCATCCAACCTTGTGGAGCTTTTGTCCCGGCAGGCAGGCCTGAATTTTTCCAGTTACTCCAACGAGGCTCAGGCTCAGGTATCTCTACGGGGATTTGGAGAAAACTCCTTTGGCAGGGTTTTGGTTTTGGTGGACGGTCGCAGGCTTAACAACCCGGATATGCAAGGACTGAATTGGCTTGCCATCCCCTTGGAGTCGATAGAAAGGATCGAGATTCTCCATGGGCCGGGAAGTGTTCTCTATGGAAACAATGCTATAGGAGGGGTAATCAATATTATTACCAAAACTCCAAACAAACCCTGGAATTTGGAGGTTGCTGCCTCCGGAGGGAGCTTTCTTACCCATAATGAAAGGGTTTTTGCCTCCTTCAGAACAAGGATTTTCGATCTTTCTGTGAATGGCGAGTATCTTTCCACCCAAGGTCACAGAGACCGCAGTGCCTACAGAAGTCTCAACAGCCAAATCTCCTTGGGGGTTTTTCCTCTAGAGATCCTTCAGATGAAATTAGATGCCTCCTATGCCAATCTTTTCTATCAAATGCCCGGTGCCCTCTCTAAGGAGGCGGCTATGGAAAATCCCTTCCAGGCTGTGAATCCCGCGGACGAGGTTAGGGAGGAACATTTCGTTTCCACCCTGGGAACCCGGATTTATGCTGGGGAAACTTCCTATTTCCAGGTGGATATAAATGCCGAGGGAAAAACAGCGGACATAGAGTTCCCTTCCTTTGCTAATGTTGATTGGGGTATACCTCCTTCTTACATAGACAGAAGCCTTTCCCGTTACAGTGTAATGCCGAAATTCGCCCTTGAATCCTCCCAGGATTTCTGGGGTCTTGGTCTTACAATCGGATTGGATGGAGAATTCACCGCCCTAAAGGTGGATACCTTTGGAGATCAAGAAAAAAGGGAAGAGGATCTAATTGGAGCCTATAACCTGAATCAACTTACAGGCGGTGTATATTTTAATACGGAGATCTCCCTCCTTTCGGAGCTTTTCTTTTTAAGCGGAGGTTTAAGGTATGACACCGCAAAATTCGATCTTTTTACCGCAGAAGAGGAGGACTCGGACAAGGTTGTCCACTCAGCCCTGGTTTACACTGCGGGGATAACTTTACGTCCCTTGGAGGGGCTTAAGCTGTTTACCAGATTCGGTACCCAGTTCCGTTACCCCTTTACGGATGAACAGTTTTCAGTCTACGGATTTTCTGTTTCTCCCAATCTGAGCCTCGGGCCGGAAAGGGGTTACACCTTGGAGGCCGGAGGAGCTTACATCCTCCCAAATAAAATCTCCTTCTCTCTAACAGGATACCTCCTGGTCATGGAGGATGAGATAGCTTTTAACTCCTCAACCTTTTCCAATGAGAACCTGGATTCTACTCAGCGTCTTGGATTGGAGACAGAAGTCTCTTGTAAACCCCTCTCCTTCCTGGGATTCCGAGGGTCCTATACCTACGTAGAGCCGATATTTACAGAGGGGCCAAACCTGGGGAAAAAGGTTCCCCTGGTACCTGCCCATTCTGGGGAGGGTGAAATCCTCCTTGACCTTCCCTTCGGGATCTCCCTTGCTCCTTCTTTTACCGTAAAAAGCTCCTGTTTTTCCGGCGGAGATTACCAGAACCAACTGGAGGAGATCCCAGGCCACCTTCTTTTCAACCTCTCCCTATCCTATTCGGGAGAATTGAAGGCCGGAATACTACAGATTATACTGAAAGCCGAAAACCTGATGGACACCAAGTACACACCCCTGGTTTATTGGGGAGGGTACTATCCCGCCCCGGGGAGACAGATAACCTTAGGGTTGAGATTCAGTTCCGGATCAAAGCCTAGGAGCTGATTAAAGTATAGGAACTGTAATGGAGAAGGAGGAATGAAGAGAATAAATAGAGAGCTGTTTCTGGGAATCCTTTTTTCCCTGCTTCTGCATCTACTTATCCTTCTATTTTTTCCTGTTTTTCTAGGAAGGGGCAGGGATTACAAATCCCAGGTCCCTTCCTCCCCCTTGGTAGTATCCTTACAGATCAGCAGAGACTTAAATATTGGAAAGGGTAAAGATCCGCCGGATAATTTGTCAGCACCACAGGAAAGGCCGGTTCCTCCAGAGAAGGGTCCAATTTCTTCTCCCAGCCACAAAAAACAAAATAGGGAGGCTTCCGTAGAAAAGCTGGCACCTCCGCCCGTTAATCCAGATCTGGATATCCAGGCTGGATTAATGGAAAAGTTGTTATCCGATATTCCTGATTTTTCTACCCCGCCCAATTCTGTATCTACAATGGTAAAAGAAGGGACAGAGGATCTTCCTCCAATAAAAGGAAAACCTAATACCGAAGAAGGCAGGTTTGGTTTTTTCCGAGGTACGGAACAACAAGAGAGTGTTAGGGAGGAAGACACGGTCTCCCTGGAGAATTTTCTACGAGATCTACAAGAGACTATTGGAAGGGATCTCATTTATCCGCCTGCTGCAAGAAACCGGGGGGTGGAAGGAAGGATAATCATGGAGGTTTGGGTAGGTAGGGATGGAAGCCTAAAGGCCGCAGGAATAAGAGAATCCTCGGGAAGTTCGATTCTTGATCGTTCTGCCTTAAGACTGATACGTTCTCTCTTCCCACGGAATCACGACCTGGATCGAGAATTTAAAATTACTCTTTCTATCGAATATCGTCTCTCTTCTTAATTTCAAGGCATAAGTCCTCGCTTTATAAAATTAAAATAGGCCTCAAACTCCTCTTTGATTCTGTTAAAATCCCTTTCTGCATCGGAAAGATCAGTAATTTTTTCGAAAAGAGCCAAGATCTGGGGAAGCAGACGGGTTAAAAGATTAAGGGGTAACCGGCTTGTAACCTCCCCTCTCCTTATAGCCCTTTCAAGATGATACTCTGTGTTTATCCATACAATATCACCAATCTTTTCCTGCAATTTTTTTAAGATATAAGGATTAGTTTCTGCTAGAATTCGCAGAGAAAACCTGTAGTAATCTGGATGATGGTTAAGGAAATTTATACTAAAAAGGGCCTGTTTTTCCAGAGTATTAAAAAAACCCTCCCCTTCCTGTAGTAAAGGGAGGGTTTCCATCTCTTCCCGCCTTAGGGCGATAGTCCTCTCCACAAGGGTAAAGTACAAAGCCTCCTTGCTGGGGAAATAATGGTAAAAGGTGCCTTTGCAGCTTCCCGCTTTTTTGATGATCGTATTTAATGAGGAGGAGTCGAAGCTTTTAATACTGAATTCGCTAAGAGCTGCCTGGATAAGATTGTCTTGTTTAATATGTTCCTTTTTCATACATTAAAAAAGCCCATTATCGGAATTCCGTTAACGGGCTTTTTCTTTAACTTCTAAGCAGTTTCCTGCTTTTGTTCTTCACTGGGCTTAGCATTCTTCTTTCTTTTATCTGCCAAATGGGATCTCAGGGCTCCCAAGCCAACCACCACGGCAAACAGTAAAAGCCACATCCAGATTTTCACTATTGGACCTCCCAAAATAGACCAACCGGTCTAGTTTATAAGAAAAAATACTAACCTACAGGTTCAGATCTGTCAATCCTCCGAACAAGATAGGAGAATCGCCAGGGTTTCTAGGTGATGCGTTTGTGGAAACATATCAAAGGGTATGACCTCTTTCATTATATAATCCGACCGCAGAAGATTGATCTCCTTCGCTAGAATGGGCGGGTTGCAGGAGATATAGAAAATAACCCTAGGTTTTACCTGTAGAATTAGGGAGATGGTACCTTGCAGCCCACTTCTCGGTGGATCCGCAATCAGAAGATCCGGTTTTTTTAGAGATTCTAGCAATCTTCCAACATCTGAATAAAGATCTACCCGCTGAAAGAGATAGTCGATCTTACCTAGATCAGAAATCTTTTTCCTCCCTCTCTCGATAGCCTCCGCAGATGTTTCCAGCCCCTGAAACCTCCAACCTTCCTCTGCCAAGGGAAGTGACAGATTTCCGTCTCCGCAAAAAAGATCAATCCCCCTCCCAGGAGCAATAAAATACTCCTTTAATTTCGCCCTTATCACAATACGCAGAGAATCATTTACCTCCCGGTTTATCTGGGAGAAGGGATTATTGTTTTTTGATTTATAAAGCCATCGTGCTGTTACCTCCCCGGAATCCTCCAGAGAGAGTTCCAGATCCCTCTGCTTTTGGGGAAGGGATGGATACTGGAAAAGAATTGTTTCCAGGTATTGATTTATGGGATCAGCAAGGACCGGGCATCTCTTTACAGGGACAAGTATACGGGAACCCTGACGGTAATACCCGAGGATTCCTGTAGAAGAGTGCTTGAGCTGAGTCCTGATTCTGTAACCATACTCCTTAGGTGATGGGATTATAGGAGCAACAGGGCAGGAAATTTTCCCGATCCTTTTCAAGGTCTCTTTTAAAATCTGTCCCTTTTCTTCTGTCTGTTTTCCGTATTGAAGATGCTGAAGAGAACAACCCCCACATTCACCAAAAAGCTCACATTCCGGCTCCCTTCTAAAGGGAGATTCTTCCAGTATTCTCTCCAGGGAACCTTCCAGATAATTCCCTTTTTCCTTGACCACCCTAATTTCAACCAGATCTCCAGGAGCAGTAAAAGGCACAAAACATACCTTTCCATCTATCCTGCATACACCGCTCCCTCCAAAGGCTATTGAGGTTATTCTTCCTACCACCGTTTTTTTCTCCGTCATATTTATAAAAGAATAATGAAAAAGCAGTCCTTGTTCTACAACAACCTGCCGGACCCTTGATATGTAACTTCCGGTGGACTAAAATACAAATGTTTTTTACAAGATTCGGGACACTATATAAGGAGCCTACATGGAGAGAGATCAAGAGGCAGCGGAATTCTGGCAAAAAAAAGAGCAAGAAACCGGAGCACCAATAATCTACCGTTCCTTTTCCATATTGCTTGGGAATAGCCATAAAGGAAAAGTGGATTTAAGCGGATTGATTTACATTTCTGCTAATTCTCTGTTCTTTGAGGATTTTGAAAAGCAGGATCCAATCTCCTGGCTTGTAAAGAGGAAAAAGAGCACCTACGAAAAGTACTGTTTTTCCTTTTCTTTAGAAGAGATCGAGTTTTGCAGAGCAGTCTCAGAAAGGGAAGCCTACAGAGCCCTTAAGGGTTCCATAAGGCCAGAAGAGACAAAGGTCTTCCATCCCCTTCTTTCTTTAGGTTCCCGAAGAGTGTGTCATATATCCCTTAAAAACAGGGAGAACTTTTTTTTCGAGATCCTGGACCATAAGGGTTTTCTAAGCCATATACCAGCAGGGAAAATAAGGACCTAGATAAGGTGAAAAGGATATATTTTAAGTTCAAGGATCCATCGCTGTATAAACAGCCTATAAAAGGCTTTGTAATTCTTTTAATCTTCCTTAAAAAGATCCTTAAGGAATTCCTTTCTGATAACTGTTTTATCCGAGCCTCCGGGCTTGCCTATTCCAGTCTCCTGGCTATAGTTCCCCTTCTAGCCTTTCTCTTTTCTTTATTTACTGCCTTTGGTTCCTTCCGGGAGATAAAGGCAACAATAGAAACCTTTCTAATAAACCAGCTTGTGCCCACCAAACAGGAGGATCTTCTTGCTTACTTGAATACCTTTATAGACAACAGCAAAACCCTTGGCGTACTGGGGCTCCTTCTTTTTGCCATTACCTCTATCTCCCTTCTGGATAGTATAAACAGTAATTTCAATGCCCTCTGGGGGTCTCCCTCCAGAAAGAATTTTATAAGCAAATTCACCACCTATACCTCCGTGATTGTTGCAGGTAGTCTTCTTATCAGCGTTAGTTTCAATCTTTCCAATTTCCTTAAAAACCTGATTCCTCTAGCGGAGGAGGTAAAAACTCCCTTTTTAGAACAGATTTTTGCCCGGCTTTCACCGACCCTCTTTATGTTTATTGCCATACTTCTAATGATCATCTTGATCCCTCAAGGGAAGGTTCAGATTAAGAGTGCTCTTCTAGGGGCAGCCTCGGGCGCACTACTTTGGGAATTTATCCGGTTTTGGTTTCTTTATCTTACCAATGTGGTTTTCCGGTTCTCGGTAATCTATGGATCCATTGCAGTAATCCCCATATTCCTCTTCTGGTTGTACCTTACCTGGATGATAATACTCATGTCCCTGGAAATCACCTATGTTCATCAGCATAAACAGAAATTCTGGACCGGGGGGAAGATCACTGAAAGAAAACCAGCGGAGCAGATACTCTTTGGTCTTGAACTTTACTGTACCCTGGCATGGAAATTCCTTCAGGGATTGCCACCAGCCTCCATTACAGATCTTTCCAAAGAGTTTGCCGTGGTGGATAAGGATGCTGCCTTTTTCATCAACCTCTTTCTTCAGGAAGGTTTGTTATACCAGATCAAGGAGGAGACTCAGGGCTGGATTCCATCAAGACCTTTGGAACAGATCCTGGTAAAGGAGGTTATCACTGCTATTTATGGCCCTGTGGTTCCGGATAATCACGCAAAAAGCAGCATTAAAAAGACTCTGTACAGATTCAACCAGGGAGGTCAGAAGGCCCTGGAAGGACTAACTATCAAGGACCTCATGGACCGGAGCTTTTAATGTCGCTTCCCCCAAATAAATTTCTCTTCCTACTATTTTCCATTATTCTATTTTCCTGCACAACGGAAAGTAGCGGTATTAGCATCTTTATAGAGGAGGGAACGGAAGAAGCCTTCCAGAATCTTTTAGTACAGAACCCCGCAGATTTTCCTTATATTCTAAAATCCTTTTCCGGTCCTGTGCCGGAAGAGGTTTATACTCTGGCGGAAAATAAACAGTCCTTTCTTATTATCCATAAGGAAAACCTCTGGAAGGATGACCAGGCAGGTAAACCCTCTCCCACCCCTCCCGGAAGCAGGCACAAGATAATTACCCAAGTATACCTTGCACCAGTGACAGATTTTACCGATCTGCGCATCTCCCTTCCTAAAAAGGATATTGATGCAGAAAGGATACTCCCGGTCCGAGAGATACAATTACCCTTCAAGGCACTGGCGGTGGATAACCTCTACCCTGGGGATACCGGCTATCCTCTTGTGGAAAGGATTATCCTGACCCTTAATCTCCAGGCAGCCAAAAACGGGAAAAATGAGACCAGGAAGGCGTTGGATAATCTTGAGGAGTGGTTTCAGGACACTGAAAGACTTGGTGAGGATTATCAGGCAGGGGATTCCTCAGTTCTGTGGATCGGAGCGGTGGGGGATATCCTCCCCGCCCGGGGAGCCGAGAGATTCCTCCTGGGGAAAGAAGACCGGGGTTTAGATAAACTCTTCCAGGACACGTTACCTATCCTCCGGAGCCAAGATCTCCTCTTAGGTAATCTGGAAGGTCCTGTATCAAGGAGAGGAGCAAGGATAGATAAGACCTATACCTTCCGGTTTATTCCGGAGGTTTTACCCGGCCTTAAGAATGCCGGTTTTGATTATCTTTCCATAACCAATAACCACTGCTTTGATTATGGTATTACCGCCTTCCTGGATACCCTGGGTTATTTATCCGGATCTGGCATCGGAACCTCCGGAGCGGGTAGAGATTTGAGGGAAGCATCCCTGCCCTGGGAAGCGGAAAGGAAGGGTGAGAGGATAAGGGTTCTATCCCTGGGCGCGTATCCTGTAGAAAGGAGCGGTTTTGACGGAAAAAGGGACGCTACGGCTGGACCAGAGAAGCCAGGCATCCTGTGGCAGGGGGAAGAAACCCTGGAAGCCGTGGCAGCAGCCTTTTCGGAGGAGAACTGCTTTACCATAGTTATGGTTCATGGCGGGGAAGAGTGGAGGAATGAGCCTACAACGGATCAGGTTCAGCTTTACCGGTCCCTCCTCGAGGCTGGGGCGGATTTAGTTCTTGGATCTCATCCCCATGTTCTCCAGGGTTTGGAGGTTTTCAACAAAAAGCTTATCGCCTATTCCCTGGGTAATTTTATTTTTCCAGGCATGGAGGAGACCCGGTATGGAGAGGAATCGGTGATCCTCTCCTTAGGGGTTTTAGAAGGTGCTATCCGGTATATCAATCTTTACCCAGTTAGAATTTCGGGGATTACGGTTTCTCTGGATCTGTCGGATAAAATTCTGCAGCGTTTTAATGACCTTACGATTACTTTAAAAAAAGGGGGGCTTTAAGCCCCCAGATTAGTCATCTCCTCTTCGTCCACTATCTTTTTAATATCAAGAAGAATCTTTACCTCCTCCCCTATTTTCCCCAGACCGCTTATATAGCGATCCTTTCCAGAGGTGGTTTTAAAAGAGGGAGGAGGGTCGATATTTTTTGGCAGTATCTCGTGGACCTCCGAAACCGTATCCACAATAAAACCAATGGAGGCATTGTAAAGGTTCACAATAATTATACAGGTTCTGTCATCGTAAGGTCTTTCCTCCATACCAAAACGGAGCCTAAGATCGATAACTGGAATAACTTTACCTCGGAGGTTTATAACCCCCTTGACATACTTAGGCATATCCGGCACATCGGTAATCCGCTGCATCTCGATTATATCTGTGACATTTGCTATTCCCAGGCCGTAGGATTCCTTTCCCAAATTAAAAAGCAGGTACTTGTTTGCTTGAGTATCTTCCTCCTCTTCGTCCAGAAGAAAAAGATCCTCTGCAGTATCCATCTTATCCTTAGCTTCACTCATACTTGCCCCTCCTAAAACCTGTCGAATTCATCATCATCCAGTTTTATCTCTATCGGTTCCACCGGAGTAATCCCGGTAGATTCCCTTCCTTTTACATTCCTTTTTTGTTCCTGAGGTTTAGCAGCCCTTCCTGCAGTTTTCCCGGGCAAGGTCCTCTGCTCCTGGGATCTTCCCTTGGCAGCCCCGGAACGGCTGGCGGGGAGGGCCGGTTTTCCATGAGCCTCTGGCCTTACATTCCTTGCCTCGGTTAAAAGAGGCCTGCCGAATTCCACCTTTTTCAGTTTGAACCTTGAAATCATAGCCTTGAGCTGCTGGGCCTGGGAGGCTAATTCCTCGGAAGCAGAGGCGCTCTCCTCGGCACTGGCTGTATTCGCCTGGGTTACCTGATCAATCTGATCAAGACCGCTGGTTATCTGATCAATGGCAAGAGCCTGTTCCTTGCTGGCTGTGGCTATCTCTTCCAGGAAATTGGCAACCTTTGTAGCCCCAGAGGTAATATCCGCCAGTTGTTTTGCTGTTACAGCAACAATATCGTTCCCCTTTTTTATATTTGCAATTGAATCTTCCACCATATTGGTGGTTTCCTTAACTGCAGAGGCACTGCGCACAGCCAGGTTTCTAACCTCTTCCGCTACTACGGCAAAGCCTTTTCCATATTTTCCAGCCCTTGCAGCCTCGACATTGGCATTCAAGGCCAGCAGGTTTATCTGGAAGGCTATGTCATCTATAACCTTAACTACCTTTTTAATCTCGTCCGAGGAGGCATTGATTTTCTCCATGGCCTTTACAAGATCAGCCATCTGCAGGTTGCCCTGCTCTGCATCCGCTGTGGCTTTCTTTGCCAGGGCATTAGCCTCTGTGGCATTATCGGCATTCTGACGGCTCTGGCTGTTTATCTCATTTACAGAGGAGGAGATCTCTTCAAGACTGCTAGCCTGCTCGGTAGCTCCTTGAGAGAGACTCTGGCTGGCCTGGGAAACCTGATCGGCACCCGCAGAAACCTGCTCTACCGCTGTATCCACCTGACTTAGAAGATCATGCAGGGAGTTGACCATCACGATAAGAGAATGCCCCAAACCATCCTTTTCGGATGCCGCCTTTACCTCTACAGTAAGATCTCTGTCGGCTATCTTCTCTACCATTTCCGCCTTATACTGCAGAGCTTTAAGCATGAATCGCAGAGAATCAGCCAGACGGCCAACCTCATCCTTTTGATTAACATCCAGTTCCAGATTAAGATTACCCTTGGCAATCTCATCGGCAAAAAAGACTCCCTTGGCCAAGGGCCTGGTAATTCCCAGGGCAAGAACAAGGCCGAGAACAATAGCAAGAACAACCCCTACAATCATTCCCACCAAAGCTATGGTCTCCACCCTGATTCCTTCAGCGGCAGCTTCCACCACACCCTGATGAGAAATATCCTCATTTATTTTAACCAGCTGATCCAGGTGCCTAATAGCGGCATTCTGTCTATCCACTGCATCCCCAAAGGCCAGAAGATTCATCTGATCGTACAGAGATTTTACCCTCTCTGCTTCTCCCAGAATCTGATCAAACCCCGTAAAGGTCCTCTCTGCTGCAGGCTGCATGTTGCTTACCAGCACCTGCGTTGCCTGGGCTGTGTTCCCCGAGGCAATAGCCCGGTTTATTTCGTCCACACTGTGGTGGAATACATCATGGAAGGCTGTAATCCTTTCCAGAGAAGCATTTATCGTTCCATTTAAGGTGGTGTAGGTAGAGAGCCAGCGGCCGAAGTTACAGGCTGCGGGGTTGTTACCATAGTCAATCTGCCGACCCGTAAGGATTCCTCTTTGAACATCACTCATCAGTTTGTGGTGATCTCCGACAAATCCTACAATCAGTTTGGTAAAATCATCCGGATTCATTATATCCGTTTTTTCAATCTCCCTGGCCATCTCTAAAATTCTGTTATTTGTTTCAACCCAGGCACTCCAGGCAGGAACAAAATCTTTCCAGACTCTTGCCTCCTCCTCGGTTTGGGGAAGAGGTTCATAGATATTCCAGGCTTCTGTGTATCGGTCTCTAGCTGCAGTTATGTTCTCATACTGCCTTTCCCGATCCTGTTTGGTTATCCTAGTGTTAAGTAAAGTTCGGAGAGCAATCCGGATGGCATTACTTTCAGTTTTTATTTTCAGAAGGCTTTCAACACTTGGAAGTCTGACCTCTCCGATCTCTTCCACATGATCGGACAAGCCAACTGCCCCGTTCCATCCAAAAAACCCAACCACCAGAACAATAAGGGAAACCAGGATGAATCCCCCGATTAACTTTGTGCCGATCCTTATGTTTTTCATTTGCAGCCCCTTTTCAACTTTAACTTACATCAGTGTAAAATTACATTATAAAAAAGGTGTTTTAATATTTCCACTGGTTTTTTAGTTTTTTTATACGTTCCCTGGAGGATCTTCGGTTAATAAAAAAAGACTTTAAATTGAGTTTCCTATAAAATTATATCTTCGACAAGATTCTACACATCAGAAAAACAAAGGGGGTAAATACCCCCTTTCCATATTCCTTTGATAGTATTTTACAATAAATTAGAGGGATGCCACAGCTTCGGTTTTTTTGCCATGGCTTATGGCAGCTCTGCATTGCTTGCAGATATTCATCTTTTTGCCATTGATTTCCTGTTCGTAAACAACCTTTATTCCGCTTCTTTTACAAACCGGGCAAGTCCCTCTTCCCCGATTGGGAAGTTCTATAACACCACTTCCCCTGTGCGCTTTTGACATACCAGCTCCTTAGATCTACTTAATTAAGCTAGGATAATAAAGCAGTATAGAAAAATAATCAATAGACGACAGTTCCTGTTTTATAAACCTCTTTGATTTAATTGAGTATATGAAAAATCAACCTTCCTATCAGGTCTGCTGCCAGAGACAGGAACCTTTTAAAACCTTCAGGCAACACCCCATCCGCCCTATCGGAGATTATCCGTACCAGCAGGAAAGGTGTTTTATAAAGGTCTGCCACAAAGGCTACTGCCGCTCCTTCCATATCCACCGCATCTCCCTGTAGTTCATCCCTAAGAAAGGCAAATTCCGGTTTGTCTCTGCAGGTGAGAAAGGTATCTCCAGTGAGCACTCTGCCGGTTTTCACCTTTTTCCCAAGAGGCGAGGGAAAGCTAAGGGCTTTTTCGATTAAACCAGGATCTCCGGCAAGGAGGGAAATCCCTTTATAGGGGATCTCCCCCCGCTTCCAGCCCGCTTCCAAGGCATCCAGGTCCCATTGCAGGGTATCCCGAGCTATCAATATATCCCCCAGGGAAAACGCCTCAGACAAGGATCCTGCAATTCCTACCATTATTATGCAGCAGGGTTTATATCTGGTAAGAGCATGGAAGGTTCCTGCTGCGGAGATTACCTTTCCTACTCCAACCACCCCAACCACGATGGCTTTTCCTGCAAGGGTACCTTTATAAAATCTATATATAGACCAGGTCTCTTCGGTAAAGGAGCCCCGACTTAAGATCCCGGATATTTCCGGTTTTGTGGCCCCTAATATAAGAATTGGAGGCATCTATTTGATCCGAGGTATCACTGTACAAAGCAGGGTTGTTACCTTTTCCACATTCCTCGAAAAAACCTCCAGAACCTGCTGCCAGGAGACGGGTTCCTCCTCCTCTTTCCAGCAGTCATAATCCGTGCTCATGGCTACGGCTCCATAAGGGATCCCAGCCTCGGCAGCCAGAGCAACCTCCGGCGCCAGAGACATATTGATAATATCTGCTCCCCACTGGCGGAACATCCTGGACTCCGCCCTCGTGGAGAACCTGGGTCCTTCAATTGTTATAAGTGTTCCGGTCTCGTGCAGGGGGAGGCCGATCTCCCTGGTAGCCTGGATAAGGATTTCTCGTAGGAGTTTTGAAAAGGGATCTGCCAGGGAAACATGGATTGGCGTATGGGGCTGGAAGGAGGTGTAAAAGGTAGAGATTCTCCTTTTTGTAAAATCGATAAGCTGATCTGGGATAATAAAATCTCCCCTTTTTATCTCCTCCCTTAAGGAGCCTACCGCTGTGGTAGCGAGAATATGGGTGCAGCCTGCCTCTTTCAGGGCATATATATTGGCTCTGTAGTTTACTTCGCTGGGGGGAATTGTATGCTCTCTGCCATGCCTGGCCAGGAGCATGACAGGGGTTCCTTTAATGAAACCCTTTTTTAAGGGAGAAGAGGTAGCACCGTAGGGAGTATCAATAAAAATGTCCCGGCTTTCTTCCAGGATCTCTGGATTATTCAAACCGCTTCCTCCGATTATTCCTATCACTGCCATTACTGCCTCCAGGATTTAGATAATATACAATGTCCGGCGAATTCTACCTTTTTCACATAATATAATCAATTCTCGACCCAATTCTCCGCCGATTGTGGCAAGATGGTTTTAACGGTCTTGGCAATTTCAAAAATCCAGATTTTTAAAATTGCCTTAATATGAAAATTTATTTAAAAAACCTTGCATATATATTGACATAAGAAAACCCTTTTTCTATAGTAAACAAATCCTAGACCTTATTAAAGGAGTATTCCGTGTTACAGGCTTTGGACCAAAGGAATTGTTGTTCTCCCTTAGGTGCAATTATCATCATTATTATCTCTCCTCAGCCTGCGGATACCCTTTAGGGTAACAATTGTAAATCAAGCCGCAGGTGTTAAAGCCTGCGGCTTTTTTTATTTCCCCACAAGGGAAAAAACTTCCGGGATCTACCTCTACCGCTTTGCGGACCCGGGAGAGGGTTTGGAACCTTGATGCTGCACAATTCTGCATCTAGGGTTTTAATCCCGCAACATTTCTACTGAACCGGACTGCCCCTAAAGGCTGTCCGGTTCAGGATGTTGTCTGTCTTTATTGGCTTGCTACCCCGTGCCATAAAACCAACAGATACAGCAACATTACACACTGGATCAGGAAGGGCTAAATGAAGCATATAGAGATAATGGATACCACCTTAAGAGATGGTGAACAGATGCGGGATGTCTCCTACAGTTCCCAGGAGAAACTGACCCTGGCGAAACTTCTTTTAGAGGAGCTTTCTGTGGACAGGATTGAGATTGCCAGCGCTAAGGTAAGCGAGGGAGAATTGGAATCCTGCACTTCCGTATTATCCTGGGCAAACAGTAAAGGGTATCTGGACAGGGTAGAAATCCTTGGTTTTACGGACCACACAATCAGTATCGACTGGATTAGCAGAGCCGGCGGAAGGGTGATAAACCTTCTTGCAAAGGGATCCCGAAGGCACTGCGAAGTACAGCTAAGGAAAAAACCGGAGGAGCATCTTGCGGATATCAGAAAAACCCTCTCCTACGCGGAAGAGAGGGGGATTGCATGTAACCTGTACCTGGAGGATTGGTCCAATGGAATGGTCCATAGCCCCGACTATGTGGAGTTTCTCCTCTCCGGCCTTTCGGATATGCCGGTTAAAAGATTCATGCTTCCCGATACCCTTGGGATACTCTGGCCCTATCAGGTAGAAACCTTTATTACAGATCTAATTAAAAAGTATCCAGAATACTGGTTTGATTTTCATGCCCACAATGATTATGGGCTTGCCACGGCCAATACCCTTGCTGCTATACGCTCCGGGGCTCGGGCAGTACACGGTACTATAAACGGATTAGGGGAAAGAGCGGGGAACGCCTCCCTGGATGAGGTTATAGTAGGAATAAAGGATTTCCTGGGGATGGAAACCTCTCTTAAGGAGGAAAAGCTCTACAGTTTGGCGAAAACCGTAGAGATCTTCTCCGGTAACAGGATTCCAGGTAACAAACCGATAAGCGGAAATAATGTCTTTACCCAAACCGCAGGGATCCATGCCGACGGCGATAAAAAGGCGAACCTCTATGCCGGGAATCTCCTTCCCGAACGTTTCAACCGGCAACGGCAATATGCCTTGGGAAAACTTTCCAGTAAATCCAACCTGGACTTTAATCTAAAGGAGCTGGGTATAGAGCTTACCCCGGAACAGAGGGACCAGGTCTTAAAGAGGGTAATTGAACTGGGGGATAAGAAAAGAATTATCACCCAGGAGGATATCCCCTATATAATCGCGGATGTTCTTGAGTCCCCAGGAAAAGAGCACTTCAAGCTTCTGGGATGCTACGTTGTTTCGAGCCTCGGGATAAAGCCTACGGCAACAGTAAAACTTTCCTATTGCAATGGCAGTGGAATATCTAAGGAATATGAGGAGAGCGCTCAGGGGGACGGAGGCTTTGACGCCCTTATGAATTCCCTGGAAAGGATCGCCTCCAGGGTTGGGTATAACCTTCCTTCCCTGGTGGACTACCAGATAACAATTCCACCTGGCGGAAAGACCGATGCTTTGGTGCAGTGCATAATCACCTGGGAAGGGAAGCCACAGATCGTAACCAAGGGAGTAAACAGCGATCAGCTCCTGGCAGGTGCCGAGGCGGCGGTAAAAATGCTTAATCACCTCACTTTACAGTAAAACTGGCTGGAAAATCGGTAGAAAAAGAGACAAAGGATAGATATAATCCCCGTGAAAAGGAGAAACTTGTGATAAGAATAAATGAAAACTATCTGAAGCTTAAAAGTTCCTACCTCTTTGTGGAGATTGCTAAACGGGTATCTGCCTATCAAGGGGCAAATCCGAATAACAGAATTATAAAACTGGGCATAGGGGATGTAACTGAACCCCTTCCAAAGGCCTGCATTGCCGCCTTTCATTCCGCAGTGGAGGAACTTGGAAAAGATGAAACCTTTAAAGGATACGGCCCCGAGCAGGGCTATCCTTTTCTCCGGCAAGCCATTGCGGAGAATGATTTCGCCTCCCGGGGAGCTCCGATCTCTGCGGAGGAGATCTTTGTAAGCGATGGTTCAAAATGCGACACCGGGAACTTCCAGGAGCTCTTTTCCCAGGATATAACCCTGGCAGTGAGTGATCCGGTTTACCCTGTTTATCTGGATACAAATGTAATGGCCGGCAGGACCGACAAGGTACTCCTCCTTCCCTCTACCAGGGACAATGGTTTTGTTCCCTCCCCGCCGAAGGAAACGGCGGATCTTGTGTACCTGTGCTTTCCCAACAACCCTACAGGCGCCACCGCCGGCAAGGCGGAGCTTGAGGAATGGGTGGACTATGCAAGGAGAAACAGGGCTCTCCTTCTCTTTGATGCAGCCTACGAATCCTTTATCCGGGACAAGGAGATACCCCATTCAATCTACGAAATTCCCGGAGCAGAGGAGGTGGCGGTAGAGTTCCGCAGTTTTTCCAAGACCGCAGGATTCACCGGCACCCGCTGTGCCTACACAGTGGTTCCCAAAAAGGTTATGGCCTACGACAGCAAGGACCAAGGCTACCCCCTTTGGGATCTCTGGAACAGGCGGCAATCCACCAAATTCAACGGGGTCTCTTATCCGGTCCAAAAGGCTGCGGCGGCAATATACACGCCGGAGGGGAAAAGAGAGGTAAAGGCTCTCTCCGATTACTACCTTGGAAATGCGGCGATTATCAGGAAAACCTTTTTAGAGATCGGTTTAGAGGTAACCGGAGGGGACAATTCGCCCTATATCTGGATAGCCACGGGAAAAGACTCTTGGGACTTTTTTGATAGCCTGCTGCACAAGGCGGAGGTGGTCTGCACCCCAGGAAGCGGCTTCGGGAAATCGGGAGAAGGCTACGTTAGGATAAGCGCCTTTAATAAACGGGAAAAGGTTCAGGAAGCCCTGGAGAGAATAAGGAAGATCCTTTAGCCGACCGATGAAAAGCTACCATGCCGGGGTGATTTATATAATTCTATCCGCCTTTGGTTTCGGCGTCATGCCGATCTTTGCAATTTATGCCTACAAAGGCGGAATTGATGTATTCACCCTTCTTTTCATCCGGTTTGTTCTTGGAGCATCCATCTTTCAGCTATATTTACGAATAAAAAAAATCAGATACCGGTTTAACAGGCGGGAGCTTCTGACCCTCCTCCTTTTGGGAGGGGTCTGTTACACCCTCCAGTCAAGCATGTATCTTCTTTCGGTTCAATATATCTCGCCCTCCCTGGCGGCTCTCCTTTTGTATTTATATCCTGCGGTGGTTACCCTACTCTCCTTTCTTTTAAATCAGGAGAGAGTAACAAAACAGATTCTCTTTTCCCTGGCCGTCTCCCTAGCCGGGGCAGTACTGGTTCTGGGCACCTCCTACGGCAACATTAATATTCTGGGAGTGCTGCTTGCCTTCGGCGCCACCACGGTCTATTCCTTTTACATCCTCCTGGGAAGCAGGATCCTAAAGCGGATCCCTCCCCTGGTAGTAAGCTCCTATGTCACCCTTTTCTCCTGCCTTGGTACATTTATCCTTGTTTTAGCCTCCGGAGGATTCAGTTTTCACTTTACTCCAGAGACCTGGATACCAATTTGGGGGATAGTCATTTTTAGCACTCTCCTGGGAATTCTCTCCTTCTTCCGGGGAGTGGAGATCCTGGGCCCTACAAGATCCTCCATCCTGAGTATGACCGAACCGCTTTTTACAATCCTGTTCTCTTTGATTCTATTTGCAGACCGCCTGACCCCTTTCCAGATCCTAGGAGGATTAGGTATTCTTACAGGGGCTGTTCTGATTATTAAAATCCGGGGATAAATATTAAAACCTGAGAATAGAAAGGAAGGTTCCGCCCTTTCGGACTGATAGACGGGCAGGATCGGCGGATTCCCCTTTGATCTTTTAAGATCTCTACTGGTATCTGTGGCTAATCGGAAGGATCAGACGAGCCCCTGATCCAGCATTGAATCTGCAACCTTTTTGAAACCAGCAATATTTGCACCATTTACATAGTTGCCGGGAGTTCCATACTCTAAGGCAGCATTGGCGCAGGCATTATGGATATTGACCATTATCTGCTGAAGCTTGCTGTCCACCTCTTCCCTTGTCCAGGAAAGCCTTTGACTGTTCTGAGACATCTCAAGACCGGAGGTAGCAACTCCACCAGCATTGGCTGCCTTACCTGGGGCGAAGAGTATCTTGTTTGCCAAGAAAACCTCTACAGCCTCTGGAGTGGAGGGCATATTTGCCCCTTCGGCAACGGCAATTAATCCATTTTTTACAAGAGCCTTGGCATCCTCCCCAGATACCTCATTCTGGGTAGCACAGGGCAGGGCAACCTGTGCTTCCGCAAGCCCCCAGGGTCCCTTTCCATCGTAATACTTTGCCTTAAATTTATCCGCGTATTCCTTTATCCTGCCCCTCTGGATATTTTTCAGATCCATAAGATAGGCAAGTTTTTCGGAATCTATTCCCGATTCATCGATGATCGTTCCATTGGAATCGGAAAGAGAGATAACCGTTCCACCCAGCTCCGTTACCTTCTGACAGGCAAACTGAGCTACGTTTCCGGCTCCGGAAATCAGAACCTTTTTACCCTTTAAGGAATCCCCCTTGGTTTTAAGCATCTCCTCGGTAAAATAGGTTGCCCCATAGCCAGTGGCCTCTGGCCTTATCAGGCTTCCGCCCCAGTTTATCCCCTTACCAGTTAGAACCCCTTCGAAGAGATTCTTGATCCTCTTGTACTGTCCAAACATATAACCGATCTCGCGGCCGCCCACACCGATATCACCGGCGGGAACGTCCGTATTAGCTCCAATATGCCTGCAAAGTTCTGTCATAAAGCTTTGGCAGAATTTCATCACCTCGTTGTCTGACTTTCCCTTGGGATCGAAATCACTACCACCCTTTCCGCCGCCCATTGGCAGCCCGGTAAGGCTGTTCTTGAAGATCTGTTCGAAACCGAGGAACTTAAGGATTCCGAGATTTACCGAGGGGTGAAACCTTAATCCACCCTTATAAGGCCCCAAGGCGCTGTTGAATTCCACCCTGTAGCCGGTGTTTACCTGATAGTTTCCTTTATCATCCTGCCAGGGAACCCTAAAAATTATGGTTCTCTCCGGTTCAACGATCCTTTCAAGAATTTTTGCATTCCGGTATTTTGGTTCCTTTTCAATTACCGGAGAAAGGGATTCAAGGACCTCCTCCGCTGCTTGAAGGAATTCACTCTCCCAATAATACTTCTTTTTCAAATTGGCCATTACTTCTGCAATGTACTGGTTCACACAACCCTCCTTTTCATAATAGCAGTTTCAAAAATCTGCAGGTAAATATTAAATCATACAAAATCAGTTATCAAGGACATAAAGAGAATCCTGGAACATTTTTTTATCTTTATTTTATCTGGAGAAGCATAATAAATTAATATTAAAATAAAAGAGGTTCGCAAAAAGATTTTTTGGAGGCTGCCATGGAAGGTATAAAAAATTTCTTCCTCTACAAATCCCCGGTTTTTTACCTTGCCCTTGTTTTATTTGTTTTGACCTTGATTCAGTCGTATACAGCTTACAAAAGGAGTAAGAGGAATTTTAAAATCCACCGCACAGCAGGGTGGATCATGATTGTAACAATTCTGATACATGCCTTTCTGGGTTTTTCAAGATACTGGTAATTCTTACCTGCTCCGCAGGAAGCCGGAAATATTCTATCACCTCCTTTACCAAGGATTCCCTTACCACCAGGATAAGATTTCCAGTGTACAAGGAGAGAATATCCTTCAGGATCGAACTGAAGCCCTTTCCTAAAAGCTCTACAGGCCCAATCTCATCTAAAATCAGAATACCATATTTATAGGAATCCTTAAAAACCTCTCCAGCCCTTCTGTATCCTTCCAAAGAAAAACTGTATCTGCCGTAATCAAAACCCTCTGCAAACTTCTCCTCCGAAACCAGAGGCCAGATCTCGCCGGTAACGATATCCTGGGCCAAATAGGCCTTTTTAATTCCGCCCTGCATCTCCGCTAAGGAGAGAATTCCTCCCACAGATTCTCCTCTTGATTTAAGGTTTTCCACAAGCCTCTTTAAAAAGCTGGTTTTACCCGAGTCCCTTGGGCCGGTTAAGAGCAGTATCATCCTAAACCCCCTCTTGCCACTATACCTCTTTTTTCCGTATCTTGTCGAATATGGGTAATAAAAAAAGGGGTTTGATCTGCCTGACCGGCTGGTCAGACAGCGGAAAGACCACCCTGATAACCCGCCTGATCCAGCATTTTACCTCCCAAGGCTACAAGGTCGGGGCTGTAAAATCCACCCATCAGCAGGTAGATCAGGATAAAGAGGGTAGCGACAGCAGTAAATTCTTTGCAAGCGGAGCAGATCCGGTACTCCTCCTTGCCCGAAACAGATCGTATCTCTTTGGGGGAGCAAGGGATCTAACGGAGGATCTTTTAGACACCTATTTTAAGGATGCAGAGATTGTTATTATTGAAGGGATTCTTCTGCCCGGGGGAATCCATCTGGAAGTAGCGGGGGGCGCTAATGCCCCGAGGGAACTGAAAAACCCTTTGGGAAGCCAGGACATTCTGATAACCGATTCTCCGGAGCTTAAAAAAAAGGCAAAAGAGAGTGGAATTCCTGTTTTTACCAGGGATGATAAGGCATTATATTTATATTTGGAGGAACTATTATGGAAAGAAAGATAACCTTGCAGGTAGGCGGAAAACCAATCCCCCTCAACCCCTTTTCCGAGGAGCTTGTAAGAAACCTGATGCTTGCCTTGGTGGGTAGTTTCAAGAAGGTTGATACTGCCGAGGAGATCGAGATAAAGGTAGCCGCGGAAGCAAAATGACCATTGGTGGCACTAGAGGATTTGTTTACACCGCCCTTTTTTCTGGTTTGATCCTGGTAGGCGCCTATATAAAAATCCCTGTAGGAGCAGTTCCGGTTTCCCTTTCCTCTTTTTTTGTTCTTCTTGCAGGGCTCTTTCTCGGTTGGCGCCGGGGAATCACAGCCGTGACAGCCTACCTAATCCTGGGAGCTGTCGGGCTTCCCGTCTTTGCCCAGGGGTCCGGGCTTGCATATCTTCTCGGTCCCACCGGGGGATATCTGGTTGGATTTCTTCCTGCTGCTGCCATAAGTGGGTTTTTCTCTGAAAAGGCCCAGGGTAGATCCGCCCAAAGACAGAACCTTCTGCTACTTTTTGGCCTGTTGTGCGGAACCTTGTTGATCTATATCCCGGGGGTATTCTGGCTCAAACAGAGTCTCTCCCTAAGCTTTAACTCCGCCCTGACCGCGGGCATTATCCCCTTCCTGCCCGGGGACGCATTAAAAATCGCCGCAGCCTTGGCCCTCTACCGGGCTGTGGAAAGGTATGCTCCGGATCTCCTTCTCCACGATAACACAGGAAAAACTCCCCATGCCGATACTTGAAACAAAAAACCTGGAACACCGTTTTCCCGACGGCACCCTAGCCCTTAAGGGAATCTCTCTGGCCCTGGAGGAGGGAGATTTTCTTATCATTACCGGGAAAAACGGTTCAGGCAAATCCGTCCTTGTAAGACACTTCAACGGCCTTCTATCCCCAACCGGGGGAGAGGTTTTTTACAGGGATAAACCTGTGGGAAAGAATCTTCTTATGGTTCGACAAAGGGTGGGGATGGTGTTCCAGGACCCAGATAGTCAAATTGTAGGCCAGACCGTCTGGCAGGATACTGCCTTTGGGCCGGAAAACCTAAGGCTACCGGAAGGAGAAATCCATAAAAGGGTGGAAAATTCCTTAAGATCGATGGGTCTTGAGCATCTAAAGGATCACAGACCAGCTACCTTATCGGGGGGAGAGAAAAAGAAGCTCGCCCTGGCGGGAATCCTTGCCATGGAACCGGAGATTATCATCTTTGACGAACCCTTTGAGGGGCTGGATTATCCTGGAGTGGTGATGGTACTTACCCAGATAACAGGGTTGCACCAGAAGGGACACACGATAGTTATAATTACCCACGAGGTGGAAAAGAGTCTTGCCCACGCAAACAGGCTTTTAATTCTGGACCAGGGAAGAATTGTACGGCAGGGAACACCAGAAGAGGTTTTGCCGGACCTGGAAAGCTTCGGAGTAAGAGCTAAACCCTTTACACCAGACAGGATAGGAGAGATGTCTTGGCTCCGGGTCTGATCTTCCGTTTTTTTCCTAAAGAAAGCCCTGTTCACTCCCTGGATGCCAGGTTCAAGATCCTTATCCTTGTATCCTTAAGCATCTCTATTTTTAGAGCCTCCTGGACAGCTCTGATCTTGCTGCTTATCCTTTCTTTGTTCCTTGCCCTGCTAGGGAAGCCTCCCCTGAAATACCTATTCAGGGATTTGAAGGGGATCCTTTTTCTCTTTCTTTTAATTTTTCTCGGCTTTTCCTTCTCCACTCCCGGGGAACCCTCCTTTTTTCCCGGGTTTTCCTGGCAGGGGATGGAACTGGCAATCCTTTTCTGTTTAAGACTCTTTATTGTCATCTTGGGAGGCAATCTCTTTTTAAGCACAACCTCTATTCCCAGGATTCAGGCCGCTCTTAGATGGTACTTCCGGCTTATTCCTTTTCTTCCCGCGGAAAAACTCGCCGTACTTTTGGGCCTTATCCTCAACCTCTTTCCTGTGCTCTTAGAGGAGTATGGGAAGATCTCCGAAGCCCAGGCGGCAAGGTGTTTCCATAGAGTCAGGAATCCCTTAAAAAGGATCCTGGCCACAGCTTTTCCTCTCCTGGTAAACACCCTGACCAGGGGTAACACCCTTGCCATGGCCATGGACTCCCGCTGTTTTACGGAAAAAAGGGGCTTTGCTTCCCTAAGGGCTGGTCTTTCCGATTGGATTTTCGGGATCGGTTCTGCCCTGCTCCCGCCTTTTCTGGTATTCCTCTTGTAAAATAAGGCTTTCCGCAGTATCCCAAAAGGCCCGTACTACCGGCGAAAGAATATTCATTTTCCCTGTACAAAGTCCGACCCTGTACGGTTCCAGGGAGGGAGTAACTGGTAGAACCTTGAGGTCACTCTTAACCGGGCTTCTTTCCAGGACCAGAGCAGGAACCACCCCTACTCCGAAACCCAAAGCCACCATAGTGAGAATTGCCTCGTTTCCGGAAACCTGGGCATAGATCCTTGGTACAATACTTTTGGCTCTGAACCAGGAGTCCACCCGTTTTCTTGCCAGGCCATGTTCCGAGAGGATAAAGGGGATCCTCTCCCAGGGAATCTCCCTTTCCTTTAGGGGTTCTGAAAAGGCACAGGGAAAGGCAGGGGAGATAAACACCAGGGGTGTTTCTATCATCTCCATAAACACTAGGGATTTTGGCAGATTCTCCGGCAAGGCTGCCACGGAAAGATCCGAGTGCCTGTTCAAAAGGGATTCCAGGGCATAGGAGGGATCTCCGGTTTTCAGATTGATATTCACTTTTGGGTAGGACTTCCTAAAGTTATTAAGAACCGCAGGCAGCAGGGCATAACAGGCGGTTACGGAACCAAAAAGGGAGATCTCTCCCTGCAGATCCCCACTACCGGCGCAGAGACGGTTCTTGATAGCCTCTGTTTTAGATAGAACCTCTCTTGCATAATCCAGAAAGATCCTGCCGTTTTCCGAAAGCTCCACAAAACGGGTGTTCCGGAAGATCAACCTGCAGCCCAGTTCCTCCTCCAAGCCCTTAATCTGCCTGCTTAAGGCAGAGGGACTAAGATTGCACAGTTCAGAGGTCTTTACAAAGCTGAGATTTTCCGCCAGGGTTTTAAAAAGGGAAAGGGTATAGGTATCCATAATATTGCACTTCTTGCAATACTATATTCTAAATAATTCACTTCCTGCAATAGCAAATTCCTGATACAATGATCCCCATCGTAAAGGAGAAGAAAAATGACCTTTGATTTCACTACCAATATTTTTAAAAAAGAGAAAGTTAATTTCGGTCCTACCGAAGAGTTCATAGTCCGGGGAGGAAGGCATCTTTTTCCTCTACTTCCAAAGGCCTTCGAGGGAATTCGCCAGATAGGAGTCATAGGCTGGGGCTCCCAGGCTCCTGCTCAGGCCTTAAACCTGCGGGAATCCCTTGCTGGAAGCAGCATTAAGGTGGCTGTGGGTTTAAGAAAAAACTCCTCCTCCTGGGAAAAGGCGGAAGAGTCAGGCTTTTCCGGAGCTTCCGGTACCCTGGGAGAGATGATGGAGATAATCTCCTCCTCCGATATGGTTCTTCTTTTAATATCCGACTATGCCCAGGCGGAACTTTATCCCCAGATCTTTAAGGCTCTTAAACCGGGAGTCACCCTCGGGTTTTCCCACGGGTTTCTTCTCGGGCATCTTAAAACCAAGGGAGAGTACTTTCCGAAAAACATAAATGTAATCGGGGTTTGTCCCAAGGGTATGGGTCCTTCGGTAAGAAGGCTCTATGAACAGGGAAAGGAGATAAACGGAGCAGGTATAAACACTAGTTTTGCTGTGGAACAGGATGTGGATGGAAAGGCAACGGATTACGCCCTTGCCTGGTCAATTGCCATAGGAGCTCCCTTCACCTTTATGACTTCCCTGGAAATGGAATACCGCTCCGACATCTTCGGAGAGAGGGGAATCCTGCTGGGGGCTGTACACGGTCTGGTGGAAGCCCTCTACAGACGTTTTCTCTTTTCCGGCGAGACTCCCGAGCAGGCATATATCCGGACTGTGGAGAGCGTAACAGGACCGATCTCCTCCACAATCTCCAGGAAGGGACTTCTGGGGGTTTATAACTCCTTCGCTGGAAAGGATAAAGAGGCTTTTGAAGAGGCCTACTCCGCTTCTTATACCCCCATGGCAGAGATTTTAAGGGAGATTTACGACGAAATTGAAACAGGAAACGAGCTTCGTTCCGTTATTCTCGCGGGCGAAAGAATGAAAACCTTTCCCATGGGTTGCATTGATAATACTCCCATGTGGCAGACAGGCAGCGAGGTACGGAAAAAGAGAGGAAACTTCAATACAATAATAGATCCTCTTACAGCAGGTGTTTATCTTGCAGGCATGATGGCCCAGATAGATCTTCTAATATCCAAGGGACATGTCTTCTCCGAAATTGTGAATGAATCCATTATAGAGGCCGTTGACTCCCTGAATCCCTACATGCACGCTCGGGGAGTTTCTTATATGGTAGATAATTGTTCCACCACCGCTCGGTTAGGTTCCAGAAAATGGGCGCCCAGGTTTGATTACATCCTCAACCAGGTTGCCTTTGTCAATCTGGACAAGGGATCGAAGGTTGATCCTGGTAAAATCGAGGCCTTCCTGAACCACCCTGTTCATAAGGCCATGAAGATTGCCTCCGAAATGCGGCCCCCCGTGGATATAGCGGTGGTATAACACAATAGAGATTGTCAGGATCTGCGGGGCATTAAAAGCCAGGCAATGAGATAAGCCACTATTCCGGATCCGAAAGCCAGGGCGACTATCACCCAAAGGACCCGGACAAAGGTGGCATCCATACCGAGATATTCCGCCAGGCCTCCGCAGACACCGGCAATCTTTTTATTATTTTCCGAAAGATACAGTCTTTTTCCAGCCATAGGACCTCCCGCCTTGCAGGGTGGCATAAATAATTCCTTTTATCAATATTATTCCATCCACAGGGATTAAAATTCTTTTCAGATTCGAAAGAAGAGCGGATAAACCGTAGATATGTAAAGATATTTTTCAATTAGCTCTGTTATTTTTGCTGAATCGGCAAAAATAATGGATAAAAAGTTAATCTGTCTGAAGATTTTTGTTGACAACGGCGAACAATCGTCTAAAATAGTTTTGTCGGTATATTTTAAATTTTACAACCGACAAAAGGAGAGAACCCGGGAGCTTCTATTCCGGGCAATATTTTTACCAAAGAAAAGTTTGAATCAGTGGACTTAGGGATTTTAACACCCAAACCAATAAGAGGAGGTGAGGCTGGTTAAAGTTATATATGAAAACTTTTCTTTTGGAGAGAAAAACTAAACAGGAGGTAATCATTGGAACATTACGGTTGGTTATGTCTTCTGCCGTCAGCATTTCTTCTTGCCTATGTGTTTACCACTAAGAGGGTACTGGAAGGACTTGTAGGGGCGGCGCTAATAGGATTTATTATTGTCGGACCGGGGACCTTTTTCTCGAATTTTATGGACTCATCCCTAACGGTAATGATGAATGAAAGCATAGGATGGGTAATACTGGTCTGCGGTCTTATGGGCTCCCTGATTGCTCTTATAGAAAAGGCAGGAGGAGCAAAAGCCTTTGGGGAATGGGTTCAGAAAATGGCAAAGGGAAGAAAAAGCTCCCTCATGTGGACCTGGATTCTAGGTGTCGTTATATTCATAGACGACTACCTGAATGCCCTGACTGTAGGTTCCTGTATGACCGAGGCTACAGACAAGCACAAGGTCTCCAGGGAGATGTTATCCTACATCGTTGACTCTACCGCCGCGCCGGTTTGTGTTATAGTGCCTATCTCCACCTGGGCCGCCTTTGTAGGAGCCCTACTGGAGGAGAATGGTTTGGCTCCCGAAGGGGAGGGGCTGATCTATTACATCAAATCTATTCCCTACATGTACTACGGCTGGGTTGCTGCGCTTATAGTACCTCTCGTGATCTTCGGTATAGTGCCCCTCTTCGGGCCGATGAAAAAGGCAGAGAGAAGAGCTCAGGAAACAGGAGTTCTGGCACCTCCGGGATCGGAAAAAATCGATATCAAGGGTGGAAAAACAGCAGACCAGATGGTTCTTACCAAGAGCAAACCAAAAATGGTCAATTTCTTTATTCCCCTGATTGCTCTTATAGCTGGAACCATAATCTTTGAGGTAGACCTTCTTGCGGGTGTTTACATTTCCATCGTGGTAACCGGCCTTCTCTACATCCCCTTCAAGGTCATGAATATGGACGAGTTTATGGATGCTATACTTGAGGGTATAAAGAACATGCTCTTCCCCCTCATCCTTGTGGTAGGAGCCTTCCTTTTCGCCGAAGCCAACCATCAGTTGGGATTGGTAGAATTCGTTCTGGAAAAGGTAAGCCCGATTCTAAGTCCGCAGCTGCTGCCGGCGGTAGTATTCCTTGTACTGGGAGCTACCGAATTCATTGGAGGAACAAGCTGGGGTCTCTATGTTATAGGTCTTCCGATTGTTATACCCTTAGCACAGGCTGTTGGTGCTGACCCGATTCTCGGGGTTGCCGCAGTAATCTCTGCCGGAACCTTTGGGAGCCATTGCTGCTTCTATTCCGATGCAACGATTCTCAGCTCCGCTGCTACAGGATGTAATAACTTTGACCATGCAATCACCCAGATGCCTTATGCACTTGTCTCTGCCGGAGTTGCTCTGATTCTTTTCCTTATCACCGGTTTTGTAGTAGCTTAATCAATTTGAAAACTAACCGGCCTCTTTACAGGAGGCCGGTTAAATATTCACCTAAAGAGGGAGAATGATGGATACATTTAAAGAAGCGATCGAATATTCCGACCGCTGGCTCAAAATCATTAAGAAGGACAAACTTGACACCGAAACCGCAAAGATTGTTTCCAAGGAAACGGTGGACAATTTTGTAAAACACTTTAATGCCGGATGGGTGGAATACCGGAAATCAGTAACTGAAGCAGGAGATTTTGCTGCTACAGAATGGGCTGGCAAGGGGACCTCCTATTACGATGTGTTTGGCAACGAATATATCGACATGCTGGGAGGATACGGAGCCCTGGATCTTGGATGGTCGCACCCAGAAGTTGTGGAAGCTGTCAGGGCTCAGGCAACAAAATCCGGCATTCCTTCCCAGGAATTGATGGATCCCTTAAGGGGAGTACTGGCAAGACTGCTGGCAGAGATTACACCGGGCAGGATAGATCATGCCTTTTTTGTAAACAGCGGTACGGAAACCATAGAAGGAGCACTGAAGATTGCCCGGCTGTATACAAAAAAACACAATTTCATTGCCACGGTTAAGGCCTTCCATGGTAAAACCCTCGGCTCCCTGTCAATTATGGGAAAAAAAGATTACCGTGCCGCTCTTCAGCCTTACGGCGGCCAGACCTTCTATGTACCCTTCGGAGATGCAGAGGCCCTGGATAAACAGCTGGAGATCTGCAATATCGTGGGAATAGATATTGCAGGGTTTATTGCAGAACCGATTCAGGGAGAAGCTGGGGCGATAGTACCTCCGGATGATTACTGGCCAAAGGTAAGGGAGATCTGTACAAAACATGGAGTACTCCTTATCGCCGATGAGGTGCAGACCGGTTTGGGAAGAACCGGCAAACTGTGGGGAGTTAACCACTGGAACGTGGAACCGGACATCATGTGCGTTGCCAAATCCTTAGGCGGTGGGGTAATGCCCATAGGCGCCTTTATGGGAAGAGCAGAGATCTGGCGGGCCTTCGAGGACCCGAATCCCTTTGTTCATACCACCACTACCGGAGGAAACCCCATGGGTTGCGCAGCAGCCATTGCCGCGATAAATGTAACCCTGCGGGATAAACTGGCAGACCGTGCTGCGGAATTGGGCAACTACTTTATCGGGGAGATAAAAAAGATAGCGGCGGAGTATCCCCAGATCTATTCCAAGGTCACAGGAAAAGGACTTCTTATTGGAAACCATTTCAAGGAAGCGGAGATAGGCTACAAGGTTGCCTCCGGTCTGTTTAAAAGAAAGGTTCTTGTGGCAGGAACCCTAATAAGCGCCACTACCGTAAGGTTTGAACCGCCCTTAGTTGTAACAAAGGCCACTATTGATGAAACCCTTAACCGTCTTAAGGACACTATAAAAGAGGTGGCAAAAACCCTGTAATTTCAAAAGCATAATTTAATCAATAATCCGCTTTCCGGCGAAATCCCAGCGGCTTCCCGGGGGGCGGATCTTTTTTTGTTCTTTTTTCCAGTAACAGAACACTAACGAGGATAAGCCCGCCCCCTACAACCTGCACCGCTGTGATAGGATCCTTAAGAAAAACAGCGGATATAACGAGTGTAAAAACCGGCTCAAAGGTGCTGACAATAGCTGCTTTGGTTGCACCTAAAAGTACGAGTCCCTTAAAGAAGGAGATAATACCAAGAATAGTGCACCAAAAGGCTAGGACAAACATGGCTGCAAAACTGGTGGCATTAAAGGAAAAGGTAAGGCTCCTCGTGGCAAGTCCATAGATTAGAAAATATACAACACAGCAGGCAGCCATATAGGCAGTGGAAACCACCGGGCTTACCCGTTCCAGAACCTTTTTATTCCCCACAATATAGGCGGAATAACAAACCGCAGTAAGGAGGGCAAAGACAACCCCCTGGATATTAACCTTGGTAACAGGAGCATAAAGTACCAGAAGAAGACCACCCAGAGCCAAAACAAGGGAAAGCCCCTTTCCCCAGGTTAAGCGGTCTTTAAGAAAAAAATGGGATGCCAGGGAAACAAGGGCAGGGTACGTATAGAGAAGGAGTTCTCCTACCGCTGGACTTATATATTGCATGGCAAGATAGAAAAAAAGGGCAATATTCCCGTAACAAAGGAAACCCAGAGCCAGCAATTGCAGGGTGCTTTTACGATCCACCCTCCAGGAAATACCCTTGGCCCTCATGTAGATAAGGAAAAAGAGGGTCACGATTACGAATCGAGTAAAATGGACATCTGCAGCTCCGGCGCCATGGTTTATGGCAACCTTTCCCATAATCGGGATAGTGCCGAAGGCGCAGGTGGCAAGAATAATGTAAAGCAGGCCCTTTGTATTTTCCTTCATAGGCTTTAGTACTCTATCCCTTCCCGGGCAGAAATACCCCGGGTGTAGTAATGTTTTATCTCCCGCATCTCCGTAACTAGATCTGCCCTTTCAATCAACTCCTCAGGAATCTTTCTCCCGGTCAGGATTATCTCCGTTTCCTCAGGTTTTCTGTCCAGAAATTCCTGAACCTCTTTAAGAGAGATGAGATTGTAATGAAGAGCTATGCCCAGTTCATCAAGAATTATTACGGAATAGTCTCCGCTCCTAAGAATTTCCCGGCAGCGGACCCAGCCCCGGCGGGCTATCTCCATATCCTCCGGTTCCGGATTCCTGTGAATAAAACACTCCCTACCAAACTGTTCCACGGTTATAAGATCGGAGAAGCGCTCCAAGGCTTTGTGTTCTCCATAGGGCATTCCCTTAACGAATTGTCCAAAAAAAACCTTCAACCCACGACCGGCAGCCCTTAAAGCCAAGCCTAAGGCTGCGGTGGTTTTTCCCTTTCCATCTCCAGTATATATCTGAATAAAACCCCTTTCCATGCCTCAGATAATATCAGATCCTTCTAAATTATGCCTCTACAAAACATCAAAATCAGAGAAATTTTAGATTTTTGTTTGACATCCCTTCTCATTCGTTTATAATTAATTGTTCCGACGGAACCTTTATTACAATAAAAATTCTATAAGGAGTTAATATGATAATCCTGGTTATTAATAGTGGAAGCTCTTCCATAAAATTCCAGCTTTGGAATATTGAAAAAAGGGAACTTTTATGCAAGGGATTGCTGGAAAGAATCGGTTTAGCGGAAGGTATTTTTAATTACGAAAACAATGGCCGGGTTAAAATTCAAGAAACCAGGAAAATCCCGGATCATAAAACAGGAATAAAAATGGTCCTGGATCAGATAACGGATCAGGAGAAGGGAGTAATAAAATCAATAAAAGAGATCTCCGCAGTAGGCCACAGGATTGTTCATGGCGGAATAAAGATAAAGAAATCAGAACTTATAACAGAAGAGATAGAAAAGGCAATAGAGGAAGCGAGTGTTTGTGCTCCCCTGCATAATCCCCCTAACCTTATGGGGGTAAGGGCCATAGAATCTTTGCTGCCCGGAGTGCCCAATGTTGGGGTTTTTGACACAGCCTTTCACTCCACCATGCCGGAAGAATCCTTCATCTATGCCCTCCACTGGGACTACTGGGATAAGCATAAAATCCGTCGATACGGTTACCACGGAACTTCCCATCAGTATGTCTCCATGAGGGCCGCTGAACTGCTCGGTATTCCCTACAATAATTTCAACTGTATAACCTGCCACATGGGAAACGGGGTTTCCCTTACTGCAATAAAAAACGGACAATCGGTGGATACGAGCCTTGGATTCGGCACCATGTGCGGTGTTCCCATGGGAACCCGGGCGGGAGATGTTGACCCGGCTATTATTCTTTACCTGCTTCAGGATCTCAATATGAAGGTGGACGATGTTCATACCCTGCTTTATAAAAATTCCGGTTTTAAAGGACTGACTGATCTAACAAACGATGCCAGGGATATAGAGAAGGCAGCCTCCGAGGGAAATGCCAGAGCAGAAATAGCCCTTAAAATCTTTTCGCATTACACTAAAAAGTATATAGCCGGCCTTGCAACCCAGCTTGGCGGCCGGATTGATGCAATCATCTTTACTGCCGGGATAGGAGAGAACAGCGTAAATATCCGGAAAAGATGCTGCGAAGGGCTCGAAATTCTTGGCGCTAAAATGGACGAAAAGAAAAACAGCTCCGGTATTAAAGAGGGTATCATCTCTACAGAGGATTCCAAGGTAAAGATTATGGTGGTTCCCACCAATGAGGAACTGATGATAGCTCTGGATACAGAAAAGATTGTCAAAGCCTTAAAATAAGGGTTTTTATTAGAACTTTTTAAAGGAAATTACTGCTTATCCCCTTGAAAGGAGCGGATTTCTCCGCTTATCAAGGGGATTGGGCTATCTTCCGGGGAGCAAGAAACGAGAAGCTCCCCACTTTCCCCTAATCCTGCAATTACTCCCTCGACAAAGTTTTCCTCTTTCCTACCCTGTTCCCGGGATACACCTTCCGGTAATCCTGGGGAAAAGATTATCTTTTTTCCAAAACCATAAAGCCTTTTTTCCACAGCCTCCATCCACTTACTGTTTCTGTAAGCCTCGGAAAGATGCTGTAAGAGAGAAGAGAGATGCTGCAATGGAGCCGCCTGCATACCTCCTGCTAAAAACAGGGACACAGGCTCCCTTCTATGCCCTGGTGGAAATTCCTTTTGGAGACAGTTCAAACCGATCCCTGTAATAAGATATTCCCCCGTGGCTTCGCAGAGTATCCCTGCGAGCTTTTTACCCTCCCAGAGGATATCATTAGGCCATTTAATCTTTGTTTCCAGACCAAGGGTTTCACAGAATTTACTTATACCCAGTCCGGTTAAAAGGGGGAAAAGGGAGAGGGAAAAGTGGAACTCCTCTTTTCTGATAAGAAGACTGAAAAGGAGACTCTCTCCAGGAGCAGAGAGCCACCTTCTCCCATTACCCCTGCCTCTTCCAGAATGTTGAAAATTGGCAACCACCACTGTACCTGTGGCGGGAGAGGTTTTTAGGAGTTCCCTGGCCTGATTCATGGTGGAATCTGTTTCATCTAAATAGTAGATTTCTGGATTATTAAGGAGTGTTCTAAAGGGATTATCCAAGACAAGGGCTTTCATTACCTTTATATATCACAATATTTTTTTTAGATAAACAATTCTTTCTTACCCTTAGGTAAACCTGGAAAAAGAACCGCCCTCTTACGGATAAGAGGGCGGAGAGGTAATTTAGAAGAGATGCAGAACCGCCCCAAGACCGATCATCTGAACAGTCTCTTCCGGATCTGTTATATTTACAAAGTTGCTTGCTAGAGCATTATCCGTAAAATTAAAAAGGGTTCTTGAATAAAACTCTAAGCTGAAGGTTTCCGAAAGATTAACAGCCATACCGATTTTGTAGGAATCACTATACCTGTCCACCTTTTCATAACCCGCACCTGTGTAAAAATTCTGCCAATCCATAATGAGGGAGATATTCCCCAGGGGAATCACCATTCCAAGACCATAGGAGAAGAGCCCTATTGGCCTGAAACCACTTATATTAAAGATATTCTCTGCGCCGTAGATTATCTCCGTATAAACGGCACCACTGGCAAGAAATATTCCCCAGAATTTTACTCCAGCCCCAAAGCTGACATTCGGGTTAACACCTATATTTCCTATGGGCATATTATAATCTGTGTTGACCCGTAGGGTGGAGGAGAAGAGGTTTCCGCCGGTTACTGTAAGAATAAACAGAACCAGGCCGATAATTACTAATCTTTTCATTGTAAACTCCTAATAAAAATAAAAATATTTTATACTACTGCATACTTTCGATCCCCGTGATACAATCTAGGGAGGGAATCATTCCCGTCTCTATCTACAACACCTTGGGCAATAAAAACTGTCACCACAAATATTGATCTTTTTTTAAGAAACTTTTGCCTAAAAGGGGTGACAGTTTTTCCATCCGTAGGTGTTGAATCTTTAGAGCCCAGGAGAAACGGACCATTGCCAGTAGATGTTGAAGAGTTCTATAAAAAGTATGGCCCTATGGTGCTCAGGCGCTGCCGTTTCCTGCTTAAGAACGAGGAACAGGCCTTGGATGCTATGCAGGATGTATTTGTACAGATCCTACGCAGAAAGGATCTTCTGGAGGATACAGCACCCTCCAGTCTTCTTTATACAACGGCAACTCGTGTCTGTTTGAACATTCTTAGAAGCAAGCGCCGGAAACCGGAAACCCAGGAAGAGGAGATTATCCTCTCCATCGCTTCTGGGGAGAACCTGGAGGAGAAGGTTGTGGCAGCCCGTACCCTGGAGGAGCTGTTTGGGCAGGAAGAGGAAACCACCAAGGTGATAGCGGTTCTTCATTATGTGGACCGCCTTACCTTGGAAGAAACAGCGGAAAGGGTTGGAATGTCTGTTTCCGGCATAAGAAAACGTTTAAGAAAGTTAAAAGCCCAGGGGCAGAGATTTTTGGAGGCAAAGTGAAGATGGATAGGGAGATTCCAGATTTTTTAATAGAACAACTACTTTTAGGAGAATTAAGGGAAGAGCAGGAAAGGGAGTTATTAAGGATTCCCAAGGTAGTGGAGAGGCTTGAGCGACTCAAAAGATCCAATGAGGAGATCCTTTCCCTTTATAAGCCTGAGGCTATGGCAGAAAAAATACAAAGCTCCCTGATAAAAACGGAAGCGACTCCTGAAATACCAAAAGAAAAACCACAAGAGAAGGGGAGAATAATTCCCTTTTTCAAAACCTGGCGGGGAGGATCCCTTTTAGCTGCCGCAGCGGTTCTTATACTTTTTGGAATACTCCCCCTGGTTACAGGTAATATCAGTCAAGAAACTGTTACTACGCCGGACACAGTAAGAACCAAGGGGTATGCTCCGGTTCTAAGAATATATAAAGAGGTTTCCGGGAATGCACAAATCCTATTTCCCGGAGATAGGGTTAAGGAAAGAGATCTCCTGCAGATAAGCTACCTGCCCGGGGAGGAGGGATACGGGGTAATCTTTTCCATAGACGGAAGGGGAATTGTTACCCTGCATTACCCCTTTTCCGAAGGAGCAAGTTCTGAACTACAAGGAAACGGGGAACAGCTTCTGCCCTATGCATATCAGCTGGATGATGCCCCGGGCTTTGAGCGGTTCTTTTTCATAACCTCCTCAACACCAATTCCTGTGAATTCTGTACTCTCCGAGGCCAGGAAACTTGCCAGGGATACCAAAGCAGCAATGCAGAAGAGTTTATCTTTATCTTCAGATTACACGCAGTACAGCATACTGCTTAAAAAGGAATAGATATGAACAAGAAAAGATCAATATTATACTTTGGTATTATTCTTCTTTTATTCAATCTCCCACCAATCTTCAGCCAGGCGGAATCCCAGGCGGTAAGGAGGTTCGGGATATTTATAGGGTCAAATTACGGAGGAGCAGGCAGGGCCACTCTTCTCTATGCCTCTTCCGATGCCGAAAGATTTGCCGAGGTATTACACGAGATGGGCGGCGTGGAAGCAAAGGATAGTCTCCTTCTTCTGGACCCGAATCCTGTTACAGTAAAGAACTCCTTTTCCCAGATCCAGAACAGAATCCGCAGCGCAAAGAAAGACGCCAGACGCGTTGAATTCCTCTTTTACTATTCCGGCCACAGTGACGAGCAAGGGATTTTGCTGGGGAACTCCTCCCTAGCCTTCACAGAGCTTAGGGATAGGATAAACTCCGTAGGCGCGGATGTGAATATTGCGGTTTTGGATTCCTGTTTTTCCGGGACCTTTACCAGACTGAAGGGAGGTACCAGAACTCCTCCCTTTCTGCTGGATCAGTCGGTAGAAACCAAGGGCCATGCCTTTTTAACCTCCAGCTCCGCCGATGAAGCTGCCCAGGAATCGGATGCCCTTGGAGCCTCCTTTTTCACCCATTACTTTATCTCCGGCCTGCGCGGAGCAGCTGATGCCAACCGGGATGGTAAAATTACCCTCCACGAAGCCCATGCCTTTGCCGCCTCGGAAACCCTTATGAGAACCACCAGCACCCAGGCTGGTCCTCAGCACCCCTCCTACGATATAAATCTATCCGGGTCGGGAGATCTAGTGCTAACCGATCTAAGGGTAACCTCTGCCCAGATAATGCTGGACCAGGAGGTGGAGGGAAGACTCTTCATCCGGGACAAATCCAACAGGCTGGTAACAGAACTGAGCAAGAACAGGGGACTTTCCGTCTCCATTGCCCTGCCACCAGGAGAATATCAGATTACCCTGGATTCCGGCAACGAACTTTTCCAAACCTCGATAAACCTCCACTTCGGTTCCAGGATCTCTTTGGGAATGAAAAATTTCTCCTTTGCCTATCGGGAACTTGCCAGGGTACGGGGAGACAATCCAGAGACCCCGGAAAATTACTATATCAATCTTGACACCAGCATATCCCCAATTCTGGCCTTCCCAGAATCTGGGAACCGGGTGATAGTGAACAACCTTGCCCTTGGCCTTATAGTGGATGTTTACAGAATCCAGGGAGTTTCTATCGGGCTTATAAACACCCTTGGAGAGGATGTTTTAGGAGTTCAGCTTTCTCCCCTTTTCAACACCGTGGGCAGAAATGTAAACGGGTTCCAAGCCTCTGGGGTCTTCAATGTTGTGGAGGGATCCGTAGAAGGGGCTCAGCTGGCGGGTGTCTTCAATGTTGTAGAGGGAGCAGTGAATTTCCTTCAAACCGCAGGGGTTTTCAATGTAACCTCAGGGAAAACGAGTGGTATCCAGGCTGCAGGGGTATTCAATATTGCCGGCGGTTCCCTGGATGGTTTCCAGGGAGCAGGTGTTTTTAATATCGGCAGGGGCGGAAAAGGATTCCAGGGTGCTGGAGTCTTCAATATAACAGAAGAGTTTTATGAAGGGTTTCAGGGCGCTGGAGTCTTTAATGCTGCCGGTGATTTCAAGGGTTTTCAGGGCAGTGTTGTGAATGTTGCCAAGGATCTAAGAGGTGTGCAGCTTGGTGTAGTTAATATAGGTCAGGATGTGGAAGGAACCCAGCTTGGGCTTGTAAATATCAACCGGGACATTACAGGCCTTCCCATAGGGCTTATCAATATCTCCACCGCTGGTTTACACAACCTTAGTATCTTTAGTGATGAGAAGGGTTTTACCTATGCGGGGTTCCAGTTCGGAACAAAAAGCTTCTACACCTTTATCTTCGGAGGAGTGGATTCCAAGACACCGGAGACAGATCTTGCCTCTGGCATTGGTATGGGCACTCATTTTACCGCTGGCCCTCTCTACCTGGATATAGATTTTTCCGCTAAACACCTGGTACCAGCAGTAACCTGGGAGGATAAAATAAAGAGATTCTTCAACTTTGGCACCCAAACCTTCCCCTCCCTTAGGCTGAGCCTTGGTATCGCTCTGGCAAAGAATCTCTCCCTCTTCGGAGGAATCTACTTTGACGGGCTAATCGCAGGGATTACTGAACCGACCAGGTTCCATGAGGGGACTCCGGTTTTTACCGTTCCCCTGGAAAGATTCGGCACAGATATATCTGCCTATAAAAGATGGTTTATTGGTATTCGAATTTAAAAACCGGAAATAATCCCGCCACCCAGAACAATATCCCCCTGGTAAAAAACAGCAGATTGACCGGGGGATATTGTCGCCGGGGCTTCAAGCTTTACTTCCGCCCTGCCCCCTTTTTTTAAATAAACAATTCCCGGTACTTCCTTTGATTTGTATCTGACCTGCACATTGCAGGAGATCTCTCCTTCCGGATCGAGAAACCATACCGTTTCCTCGGTAAAAAAATGCTCCCTTCCAAGCTCTTCCCTTCTGCCCACTACCACCCTGTTTCCTGCCGCATCAATCTCTACAACATACCAGGGGCCGCTCCCGAGTCCTAAACCCTTCCTCTGGCCTAGGGTGTAATGGATATGGCCCCTGTGGAAACCCAACAGATTACCTTCCGTGTCCACAATCTTCCCCGGTCGGTTGAAAAGTTCCTCTCCCACTGTTCCATCCCCTTGCGGCCCCGGAGGCGCAAGGAATCTCCTCCCCTCCCGGGTAAGGAATTCCGTATAAGTAGTGTCCACAAAACAGGCCTCCTGGCTCTCCTCCACCTTGTCGCCTGCGGAATCCACAAGACCCAGAGCACGAGACTCTCTTACTACCTCTGTTTTATGGAGATTCCCTAAAGGAAAGATACACTTGGAAAGAATCTCCTGATTTACCCTGTAGAGCATATAGGACTGGTCCTTGCTCCTGTCCAACCCCTTGCGGAGAAAGACCCTTCCATCTTTCCAGAAGAGCCGGACATAATGCCCAGTGGCAAAATAGATCGGTTCCTCCCCCCTTTTTAATCCTTCCCTTGTTAGAGTCTCTTCCAGGGATCTGTAAAAATCCAGAAATCTCATTCCACCATTGCACCGGACACAGGGATTGGGAGTCTTTCCGTGATAATAGGTCTCCACAAAATCCCTTACAACCTTATTCTTAAAGGAATCCTGTTGATCTATAAGAAAATAGGGAATATCCAGGGAATGACATAGACTCTTTGCCTTGTCGATTATCTGGAGATTACAACACTTTGAATCCGGCCAGATATAATGACTCGCACCCAGAAGCCTGGGAAACTCTTTTTTAAGCAGATGGGCAGCAAAACTGGAATCTACTCCTCCGGAAATCGCAATCACACAGAGGCTGTCCGAATTTGCACCAGGGGGAAGAGTAAGGGATAAATCAAAGGGAATATTATTCTGCATAATGATTTAGACCATTAGCACAGGGAGAGAAAAATGTAAATACTTCTCTTGTTCGGCTATCATCCAAAGGAATATCCTCATACATCCTTGAACTTTTGAAATAATTAATGTAAAAATATTCATAAGTCCACTGGAAAGGGGCTACGGCTTGTGAAGGAATTATTTAATTCATTATACTCCATATATTTAGAAAATATCCCTCGCATAAAAAAGGCCCTTTTTCCTGCAGTTTCGTAAACAAAAGGAATAAGTATTCACAGGAGCAGCATGAAGGAAAGAACCTCCCGAATAAGGGCAATACAGAACCTGGTAAGTACCCAAAAAATTGAAAGCCAAGAAAGTCTTTTAATAAAACTGGAGGAACTGGGCTTTTCCGTAACCCAGGCAACACTCTCCCGAGATCTTAAGCATCTGCGAGTAGGGAAGGTGTCCGATGGGATGAACGGATACTACTATTCCCTTCCCAAGGAAGGCAATGAAACCCATACCAGGAAGGGTTTTATTCAGGATGTGGAGCGTGGACTTCTTAACATTAATTTCTCCGGGAATATCGCGGTTATTAAGACCAGGCAGGGTCATGCAGAAAGTGTCGGTTTTGCATTGGATCAGCTCTCCCTTCCCGAGGTATTGGGAACCCTGGCTGGCGAGGACACGGTTTTTGCAGTTATTAAAGAGGATGTAAGCAGGGAAGCACTTCTGGAATCCTTCAGAAACAGTTTTCCAAACCTAGGATTATAAGGATACAGGAAAATGAAAGTCGCCATACTCGGGGTAACAGGTTACACGGGACAAATTCTTCTCCGCCTTTTAGCGGACCACCCTTCCGTGGATACGATCCTGCCCGCTAGCTCCTCCAAAGGAGGAACAGCCCTTGCAGAGTTTGATCCCGGTTTATCGGATCAGGTTTTATTAAAAACAGAACCCTGCAGAGAAATAATTTTAAAACCAGAAGAGGTTAAACCCTTCAAGCCGGATGTCCTCTTCTCCCCCCTTCCCCACCTGGCCTCGGCCGAAAACTGCCGGCCCTTCCTAGGAACCTCTGTTATTATAGATCTTTCGGCGGATCTTAGACTTTCAGACCGGGAACAATTTTTAAAGGCCTACGGAGAAGAGCCGCCCTGCCCCGACCTGCTGCCCAAGGCTGTATACGGTTTGAGCGAAATCTACAAAAAAGAGATCGCCCAGGCAGATCTTATAGCCAACCCCGGCTGCTATCCTACCGCAACCCTTCTGCCCCTTATACCCCTGCTTAAGAGAGGGTATCTGCAGGGAAAGGTTGTGGTAAATGCCCTTTCTGGAATCTCCGGGGCAGGGAAAAAGGCAGTGGAGAATCTCCTCTTCTGCGAAAGAACGGAAAATGCAGGAGCCTATTCCCCCGGGAAAAGCCACAGGCATGTAACAGAGATAGAAAGCCAGATGAACCGGTTTTCCTCCAATTTAAACCTCCTTTTTACTCCCCACCTTATTCCTGTAAAGCGGGGAATGGTAGTTACAACCCAGGTTTCCCTAAGAAAGGGTATTCACAGTAGCGAGATCTGCGCCGCCTTCAAAGAGGATTACAAGGATTCTCCCTTTGTAAAGGTGCATGAAAAGAGTATTCCGCAAATCAAAGATGTCTGGGGCTCCAACCGCTGCGACCTTGGATACAGGGCGGAGGGAGAGGAACTTCTCCTTTTCTCTGTTATTGATAATCTTGTAAAGGGCGCCTCCGGCCAGGCAGTGCAGAACATGAATATCCGCTTTGGACTTTCAGAAACCGCAGGGCTAAGAACCTTCGGGGAACTTTAGGAAGTGATAATTGTGGAAGGAAAACTGATCTGTATAAAATGCGGCGGCAAGGCTGCTACCGAAAACGCCACCCTCTCGGGACTGATAAGGGAGATAGCGCAAATATCCACCGCCTCCCGGGTTCTCTTTGTTCACGGCGGCGGCGAAGCGGTGAATATCATTTCCCGCAAATTTGGCCTGCAACCGGTATTCAAGGACGGCATCCGCCAGACCTCCAAGGAAGAGATGGAGGTGGTGGATATGGTCCTGGGCGGATCCCTTAATACAAACCTTGTCCGCCGCTTCGCCGCCGCGGGGGTAAAGGCTGTCGGCCTTACAGGCTGTGATGGAGCAAGTTTTACCGCCCGGGCAATATCGCCGGAAAGCAGAACCGGAGCCATAGTAAAAACAGACCCTGTCTTGATCCATAATCTTCTCTCCCAGGGAATGATACCCGTGGTGGCCTCTACCTCCATGAATGAGACCGGGGAGGCCCTGAATATCAATGCCGACGAGGCGGCTCTTGAGATCGCTGTATCCTTAAAAGCAGACATCCTGCTCTTTCTCTCCGATATTCCCGGAATCCTTAAAGAGGAAACGGTAATCCGGAAACTCAGCTCTATTGAAATTGCAGGGGAAATTCAAGCAGGAGTAATAACCGGTGGAATGATTCCAAAGGTTATCTCCTCTAAAAATGCCCTGGAAAGGGGAGTAGGAAAGGTTATTATAGGAAGATATCTGGAGGAAGGGGATCTAGGCCTCCTTCTAAAAGGTGAAAAGGGAACAGCTCTGGTTTGAGCTGTGTATAGTGCTCCGAAGCTTGTTGTAATATTTTATGCCATATTTACCCTAAGATAGGGGTCGATCTGTGCGGGATATCTATTTTTTTACAATCTTCGGGACACAGACATTTGAAAAAGGAGGAAGGGAGAATGACCGAAGATGCCTTTTCCCGTAACACATCCATTGTCCGCTCCTATGGAGAGGAGTTCCTTACCTTTAGCAGGGGCGAGGGGGTGTATCTTATAGACCAGGCTGGAAACAGATACCTGGATTTCGGCAGCGGAATAGCTGTAAATTCCCTTGGCCATGGGAATGAAGCCTTGGCCAGGATAGCCTTTGAACAGATGCGCCGCTGTACTCATGTTTCCAATCTTTATATCAGTGACATATTGAAAAAAACCGCAGATCGTTCTTGATATAGTATTTTGCGCCCAGTTTCGTTAAAAGGGTTTCCGCATCGAAAAGAAATTTGCCCCAGTCCACGATTCTTTCATATGCTTTCATGTGAAAGAATCGTGGACTGGGGCAAATTTCTATTCGATGCGGAAACGCT
>ENA-OSEO01001221-OSEO01001221.1-sediment-metagenome-genome-assembly--contig:-NODE-1221-length-50222-cov-4.114628_pt1 | contig 50222 bp, 34 predicted proteins | sample MGYA00237883_ERZ534232 | MGnify/ENA metagenome assembly ERZ534232
GGTCGCTCTTTAGCTTGTGTGGGTCAATGAACTGCGGTCTTTCCGGCCGATTGGCGTCGAGCCACTGGCCGTTAGCATCCACGGTAATCATGTTATAAGGCCGGTCTTCAACTGCGGCCTTCTCTGCGTCTGGAGACGGAAAAATTACCGATGGACAACGCTCCCAGTAGTAGCCGCAGGTTTCGGGAAGGCGCTTCTCGAGATCTTGATCGAATCTGGCGAGAAGCTTGGTGACACAGGTTTTGCCGCCGATCGTATCAACGACAACAATGGAGTAGCCGTCGTTTGTGATTCGGGTATAGTCAACTTGCTCAAACACAGCCGCAACGCTGCGCGGGAGTGGCTGCGCCCCAGGGAAACGGGTGTTAAGGTTGCGCCGAATGATTCCAAGTTCAAAATCATTCACAAGATCGGGGACGAGCCAGACGAGCGTGTCGTTTACAAAACTCGCGCGTAATTTGATAGCGAAGGCGCGGGCGGCCCTGTCAAGGAGTTCGGGTGTTATGTAGCCAGCGAAAAAGAGGTCTGTAGAAGCAATCGTGGTCGCGTTATCGTGAAGGTATGCGGCGTCGGAGTTGAATAGAGCAATATCAACGGTTTCTGTACCATTCTTCCATTCTTGCCACAGGAAGTTTTCCGTCAAAACCTCTGCAATCTTTGGTGTGACAGCAAAATGCGAGGGCAATTCGGCAAGATCAATACACACTGGTTGGCCAATTAATCTCTTTTCAGAGGATCGGCCAATCCTTTTTGCGGCTTTTTGAACCAGAAGCTCAGAATTCCACGTCTGGATTGTGAATTCCTCGTAATCGAAAAGAACGGGCATTTCCGCGAATAGGTATGTCCCCTCACGATACATTTGGCTGTAATCTATCCAACGCTGCATCGTATCGCCGCGGAAATTCAATCGCGATAAATCTCGTGCGATATCGTCATCGAGTGTTTGCAGTCGTCGCCACGCATCCCAGACCCGGCGATAGTCGCGGTGCGAGAGAAGCGTGTTGTTCGGTGGAAAATTGTCCCACTCGCCAATCGCTTTTGCTTCCTCGGAAAGAAACCATGACCGGATTCTGGGGAGCAGTTCGTCTTCCTCTTCCCGCAGGTAATTTCGACGCAATTCAAGCAGGTTCTCCAACCGGGAGACATACGATTTAAGCAGGCGGTTCTCCGGGAGATTGACGGACTGAAAACGACGAACGGCTTGAAGATAGGGTTTGCCGGCAAGTTTTTCCCGAATGTTGCGACCGGGGCGCGTGCTGAGTTTGATAAAACTTCCGGCATCCAGTTCCCGCACGGCACGAACGGGTAACAGCGCCTGTTCCCGGCGCGGACTTTCGTTCAGAGTGCGGAAAAGTCGCTCGACAGCCGAGCGTGCGTGCTCCGTGATCCGGTAGAGGCGATCTTGAACTTTGCGGTGCTGTCCAGGATTTGCGATTTTAGCAAGGAATGTAGACAACGCTTGCGGAAGGGCATCCCCTGTCTTGGGATCGAACTCGGTATTAAGCGTAAACCAGTGCGTTTGAGCAAGCAATGCACGGGCGGTCTCGCCCTTTGGCCCTTCCGTTCGTGACGATTGATAGATTTCAGCCAGGGTCATTTTAGACTCTTTCTAAAACCTGCTTGGAACTCAGATCATCCCCCCGGATATCGTCAGGCACGGTGGCCTCATCCGTTTCAGGATGGTGTTCTTCCTTGAGGGAGTTCGCCGACTGCCAGATGAACTGACCATAACCGCGCTCGCAGGCAAGGTCAAATCCTCTGCGAGATTGAATGGCGTCCCGCCAATACCCGAGTTGATTTGGGCGCGTATTTTGACAAGGCATTCGTCCATGCTCTTTCCACGGGTATCAATGCCCCTGAGTTTAGGCATGACCTTCTGAACGAGTTGATCCTCAAATGCTGTATGGAGAGCTTTATCGAACGCGTCTTGATCCTCTGCCTTCCGGGCAGCCCGGACATCGGGATAGTTCGCCATGTAGTATTCGACGGATTGCCAGACACGGTGCCCGATGGCTCGCCCGGCAACCGCGAGAGACTTGTTCATGTCTTCGATGAAGCACTTAAAAGGTCTTATGTTCTCCTCCGAAAATTCGCTGTTTTGCGCTAACCACGATTGCCATTGACTCTTGTGCAGGAGGCGTCCACGGTTCTTCTCGTCAAGCGGCGCGAGTTGAAGGCGTCGTTTTAGTTCGGTCGGGCGCGGGAAGTGAATGATTATGGACCGATCCAGCACTTTGTCGGAAAGCGATTTTGTCGTTTCGTCCTGATTCATTGTTCCAGTCCAAAGGACATTGCGCCCTAGGGGGAGTTGATACGCCGGCATTCCCGCGCCTATCTTCACCGGCAAGAAAGGCACATCCGCCCCTTTCATCCCGCGCCTAAGTTCGAGTTTGCTCAGAAACTCGGCGAAATAGAGTTCCGGGTGAGCAAGGTTCATCTCGTCAAGCAGGACGAGGCAGACGGCTTCCTGCAATCCCGGGTAGCCCTCATCGTCGTTGGTTCCTTCTATCCACTTCTTCTGGCTTTGGGCAAGGAAACGGAGTACCGGCTGAGCATCGAACTTGTTGTCGATGGAATTGAAGAAACCGAGCATCGATTCCTGAGAATCCCAGTTCGGCTGGACGGACAACGGCTCGAATACTAGACCACCGAAGTGCGAATACAGGCGGGGCAACTCGGATTTGCCTGTTCCGGAGACTCCGGCGAGGATCGTGAGCGGCGACCATTCAGCGGTTTTCAGCGCGGTGTGGAACGCCCTGAGGATGCGAGGGTGGAACGTTAACCCGTAACTGTCGCATGCTTGACCTACGCGGGTGAGCCAAGTGATTTCATCATCATTAGCGTCTTCCTTTTGGGGCCGCCAAACCTTGTCCGCTTTAATATACGGCAACTCGATCTCTCTGTACCGGGCATCGACTTCTGCGGGACGTTCATAGGCTGCACGGAGGCGTTCGAGTTCCGCTTGCGCCTCATTAGCGGCGCCTTCCAACCGGATAGCTTTCTGCGTGAGCATCTTGTTGTCGGCATCCAGCTCACTGTTCCTGCGTAAAAGGTCTTTGGTTTCCGCGATTAGGACGGAATTGGCGTTTTTATGATTTACGAGCTCTTCGATACGTGCTTTCTGCCGTTCGGATTCAGCCTCCATCTGCCGATATCGCTCGCGCATCTCCTCGGTTGGACGAGCGGCAAGGTCCTCGCGCAACAGCTTGAGTTCCCCGGTTTTGCTATTAAGGTCGAGGAGTACTTCTGCAGGGTCTCGGTCGCCAAGTTGCCGCTTCAGTTGGTCGAACGCGCCGACAAGCTCCAGCTGGATGCGGAGGCTCTCACGAAGGCGAGAGTTTTCGTCCTTGAACGACTGTCTTTGAGCTTCCATCGACTGACGTTCTTCGTCGAGACGCGATACAACTTCATCAGCCAGATCCTCGCTGCGTTTCTGCCATTGCCCTTCTAAGCGCCGTTCTTTCCGCTCCAGCGTTCGTTCAGCGGCTTCCAGTTCGGCCTGGCGGCCTTCCAGTTCACTTTGTAGAGCGCAAACAGCGCCCCTGCGCTTTTCCAGTTCGGCCCTTTCGCTTTCCAATTGCTTCCGCGTGGATTCCTGTTGTTTAGCCCAAACTTCCCGATCCGCCGAGATTTCAAGACGGATACGGTCGCGTTCTGTATTTTCGGCTTTAACGATTTCCTCCAAGAGTCTCTTCTTCAGACCGGCGATTTCCTCTTCAATAGCGGAGAGTTGTTGAAGTCGGAAACCTGCGAGTTCTGCTTCCAAGTTCGCGCGTATATCCCGCAAATCTGCATCCAGCTTGGCGCGTTCATCGGCAAAACCTGCATCGCGCTTCTGCTCTGCGGCGATAATAGATTGCTCTCGCTTGAGCAGGCCGGCTTTCGCAACTTCAAACCCTTGTCGCTCTTCTGCCATAGCGTCAGCTTGTTTTCGCAACCTCTCCGCCTCGGCTTGATTCGCCTGATGCTGGCGAGCAACTTCCCCCGCCAATGCCTTGGCTTTGTCGGCGAACCCTGCATCGGCCTTTTGCTCCCGCTCGGTCAAGGCAAGTTCGCGCCTGGACATTTCCCCTTCGGCCGTGTGGAAATTCCTTAACTTTTCTGACAACCGATCTTCCAGCCCATCCAGTTCTTGTTGTCGAGCGTCAAGTTCGGCAACACGATTCTCGATGGTCTCCCTAAATGCCTCACGTTGTTTCTCGACAAATCCGGACTTGGCTTCGGCTTCGAGTTTCGAAAGCTCGATGCGTCGCTTCTCCAATTCGGCTCTTACATATGCGCTAGTTTCCTGCTCCTTTTTTGCCTCCGCCCTGAATGCGTCTCTTTCGTATTCAAATTGGGCTTTCGCGCCGTCAAGCAGCTTTTTCTGATGCTTCAGATTCGATTCCGCCGAATACACCGAGCTTTCGCGGTTGTCCAGTTCAGATTGCCGTTTATTCAAGTCTTGTGCGATTTGTTTGAGTTCGGCTTCGCTTTTTCCAAAGAACCCCATGTCAGGCCTCCATTAGTGTTTTGATGCTTGCGAAAGTTGCCTTTCGCAGCTTGAGAATCTCATCTTTAGGCAAGGGCAATGGTTCGTTACCATGACCACGTTTTTCAACAATGTGCGCGATATCTGCGAGAAATGAGTGGTGCACGTGGGCAATCGCTAACAGGGTGTCAGGATCCGAAACCAGGATAAACGCGACGACACACGATTGAAGCGTTTGATCGTTCCCCTGTAAGGTGTCTCGAATCGCGCTTCGTTTGGCGGTGTACAGACATTCCTGCAGACGACCCAGTCCGCAAGCGTCAGCCTTCTCCTGGGCTTTGGCGCAATATTCGGTATCCTTGACCTCCGGCGGCAATGCTCCAGTCAAAGACCGCCGGAATGTACTTTGCAGGGCAGCATAAAGGTCACAAACAAAGGCAAGCGCATCGTCGCCATCCTGGCAAAAAAGCCAGAACCGTTCCGCCCCAATCAAGCGATCCTGGAGATTGGTCCCGAGGCGGTTAAACAATGCGAATCCGAATTCGCCTTGAAGGCTAGTTCTTGCATCCAGAAGCGAATCTGCGACGATTTCCTGGTCAACTTCCGAAACAGGGTTATCAGAGAATCGAACGGTCGGGAGCAACGTGGAGACAACCTCACACATAAAAACCTCTTCGGGTAATTCGATATCCTTGTGGCGGTATTTACCCGTCCCGTGCCCGAGTTCATCCCGTTCTTTTTTGATCTTGAAAAGTCGCGTGATGAAATCTTGATGTGAGGACGCAATTCGGTGCAAAGGATGCGAGGCATCGCCTGCCGCCATTAAAAGCGAGAGGCTCAAAACGGTTCCCAACTCCGCTTTGCCAGAGAGGAAATTTCCCAGTTTGCCTTCCTGAAGCGGACGCAAACCGTTCTGTGGCAATATAAGCGATATATCTTCAGCAGCCTTCTGCAGAAGGGCGGGATGTTCAGACTGATTTTTCAGTTTGAGTCGAGAAACCGCAGATGTGTACGATCGTTGGGCGCAACTGTAGAAAAGCGCCCATTCTATCGCGGCGTGAATCTGTTGGATGTTCCTATGCCGTTTCTTGTGTAATTTTAAATTAGCGACCAGTTTGGGGTAGCGTGACCAGTTGATTTCGTTGTCATAGGGTTCCTGGTTGAGCGTTACCTGCTTGACTGATCCACCGTTGGACAAGTTGCGCTTCCAATTCATCAGCCAATCAGCAAGGTTGCTATCCTCTTCCAGCAGGCGGCTGAAGGCGTTTTCGAGGACCAGAGAGCAACCGTTGCCGAAGGGGTCGGCGATGCGAAACTCGCCATCGCTCTTCTGTATGGCGATCGGACAGTCGAGATAATAAAGTTCAGCGTCTTTGGCAATCGTAATTAATTGCACAGAGGGTCTGCGGATTTTTTCCCCAAATACTGTTGATCGCAACTGCATTCCCCTCAACGCGGAGATGACATCACGCGGTGTGACCTGGCTTTTTCTCTGGGCGTCTTCCCAACGAAGTTTAAAAGCGTCTTTCTCCTTTTCCTTATTCTTTTTTAGCGGATTGTCCTCTTGAAGAAAATGCAGATGTGGCAGAATCTTGCCACTGGTGAGTTCTCGAAACAAAAGAGCTGTGACAAATACCCGCTGCTCTTCCTCTTGTTTTGCCCATCTATCACGCTGTTTTGCGAGGATCTGGTTATATTCGTCAATATAGGACTTGTCTTGAAGGCGCAGAAGCACGCATTGAACAAGGTCTTCGGGAATACAGGTGTCCCTAGCTAACGACGCCGCTTCGCTCGGTCCACCCGCATCGATGAGTTTCAGGATGACGCGCTCTAACGCATTCAAACCCTCGCCATCTTCCGGAACCGTTGGCAACGTCACGCGATAGGCATTCACCGGCCACGCGAGGTGGCGTTCCCTGCCGATGGTTTCTCCGAAAGGATTCGGTTTGCCGTAATCCAGGAGCATCATCGGCATGCCAGCACCCTCCCCTCAGTTAGGCAAAGCTTGTGAAAATCAACCAAGCCTGGAATATACTTCGCTGCGAGGTCATTCTTCAGTAATCCCGAATCCCCGGCCACCACCAGCAACTTTTTCTGGCGACTCATGGAGACATTCAGGCGGTTGTAAAGACAAAGGTGTCCGAAAAGCCTACGCGCCTGTATCTCTTCGTCATCGGAATGTGGTCCCCAGTTGTACGGCATGGTTCTGACCATGGACAGGATAACGACATCAAACTCCATGCCTTGAAACGAATCCACTGTGCCAATGCGGAGTCTCTTTTGGTCATCCGCGAGTGTGCCAAGCTGTCTTTTGATGAACTCGGCTTGAGCCTTGTAAAACGAGATCACAGCGAATGAAAGGGCTCGATCTTCGATGAAGTTCATCCAGACCTTCAACCGCTGGGCGATGGCGGTTGCCTCGGCAGGGCGGAACCAACTCGTTCCTTCTTTCTTGTGTGCGCCTACTGAGGCGGGTACTTCCAGCCAGATCGCGGGGCTGCCTCCCGTATCGGGCAAGTTGTGCGCGAACTCACTGTCCGGCCTTCCCGAACCGAACTTTTCCGAGGGATTGAATCGTTCGTAAAAATTACGACTGACGAAGTCGCCCAAAAGCGGATGCATGCGATACTGCTTGTCGAGTGTAACGCGGCGAGGAATGCCGTCCGTCTTTTCAAGCGTTTTCAGCCTTTCGGAAAAAAGATACTGGAACATGGATTTCTTGAGCCATTCGGATTCCTGTTTTCCCGTCTCCTCGTTTTCCATTTGCCGGGCGACGGCTTCATCAATAATGTGCGGCAATTGGCGGTGATCGCCAACCAGGATGATCCGCTTTCCCTGCGCCATCGCAACCATCAGGTCGGGAGGTGTTACGCGCGCGGCCTCATCCACGATCACGTATTCGTACACAAGTTTCTGGATCTCCTGCGCAGGATTATCTTCAAAAATTCCTTTTTGTATTTGCATCTGCCTGTTGACGCTCTGCTGACAGGTGGCTGCGAATGCATAGGCATAGTCCGACACCGCTTCCATCATGCCAAAGGGATTGCTTTCGAGGTCAGCCAAAAACTCAGCCAAGGCAGCGGATTTCTTATCCCTAGAGGACATCCCGGCATTCGTGATTCTCTCCCTTGCTTCTTCGACCAACCTAACGATTTCATCGTTCTGCTTTTCCACGCGAAACACGGGCGGTGCGGTGAAACGGGTGAGGAGTTTCTTTTTCAGTACCGCGATATCTTTCAGGAAGGGCGGAATACCTTCCTCAGTGCTCCACAAGCTTGCTTTATCAAGCAGTTCGCGCTCCTGTTCTTCAAGAACATCGTACAAATCTTCCAGCGCATCGGTCGCCCGTTCCGGGCCATCATCGGCAAAGCTCTCCGGTCGGTGGCGCAACCGACGGACGCTTTTCAACAAGGGATCGGTTGCAGCATTGAGTTCATCTTCTTGGGAAAGCTTGTTGGCGAGACGAGCAGCGCGAAGATGGCACTCCTCGCCGAGGATGAGGATGCCAAGGTTTACGATCCGTTTTGCAAGATTGAGCGCCAGTGTCCGCGTCGGTGCTTCGAGGTATTGCAGGCAGAGGTTCTTTATTTCGGTTTCCTTCTCGATTTCGGCCAGTTGCGGATTCTTCGAACGAAGCGCGACTGCCCTCTCTGTACACCACTCTTCAAGCTTCCCTTCAAACGTATTGAAACCATCTTCCTCGGCACCTGCGCGTCTGCCGAACTTGGGAACCGGTAGCCCATTGAGCGAGAGGCGCTCGATCATATTCTCAACCGCGTCGTGCTGCAGCCCAGTCAGAAGAGTCGATCCTTTGAGGCTAGCACCGCGTTTATCCGCCATCTCGTTCAGTCGCTCAACGATCGCGGCGATGACCATCGTCTTGCCTGTGCCAGGTGGGCCTTGAATCAGCGCGATATCTGGAGTGTTCAATGCGACTTCGATCGCATCTCTCTGTCTGTCCGTCGGCGGGTTGCGAAAAACCTTGTTACTGACAAACGCCGAAAGCGGCTTGGTTTTGCTAGGGAGGCGGGTCGGCGCGATTACGCCCTTTTCCTCGATCAGAAGTCCAAGCTGTGGATTGGCGGCTCGGCCTTCAAGAATGGCCTTACGGGCGAACAACCGACGTTTGATTTGCGCAATCTGTCCGGCTAGCGAAAGTATGAGCGTACCGGATGCAGAAAGGTTCTCCGTAAGGTTCGCCGTCTCAATCGAGAGCGACCGCCCTGCCGCATCATAATCGGCAACTACTAAATGGGGCTTCTCCTCTATTCGCCCGTTCCCACGCTTGCCGAAATGTGTTTCGTGCTCCGCTTCTCTCTCGATAAATCCAGTAAATTGGGCAAACGTCAATTCAGTATCCTTCAGATACTCCGGCAAGTCGTCGGCAACCTCGACAGAATCCACATCCTTTTCCGAGAGTTTTTTCAAGGCATATTCGGATGCCTGTATGATTCGAACCGTGACGGTACCGTCACGGTTCGAAGTCATGTCGCTATAATCCAAGGCTCCGAAGCCACGGGCTTTTTCGAGCAAAAGCTCACCCTCGATGTCAACGAATTCGTCCCATCTCTTCAAATAACTCCCGTCATCGCTGGTTAGCGCTGACATCTGCGCTTTCGTTAGCATCTGAATCTGCCTAGCCTGTCTCCAGTCCACGAAGCTCAGTTTCCCCTTGGCTAGGCGTAATGCGCGGTCCCACTCACCCTTGTACTTGGTCAAGCGTGTAGTAATGTAAACAGGCTTTCCGTCCGGGCGTTCCGTTTCAGTAGCAATAAAACGAATACCATCGCCGGTTATGCAGAGGGAATTCTTGCGGATCGGGTCTGGGCGGGTTAAGGCCGATTCTTGATTGGGATCAACTTTTTCCTCGTTGGACTCCTCTATCCTATCCACCTTTTCGCCTTCTTCAAGGGCATCGCCCGGCTTTTCTTCCTGCTCTGGCTGCAAGGCGCGATCGATTGCCGGGCCCGCGAAAAAGAAAAAGAACGGTTGATCACCATGAGCGTAACAACAACGTCCGGCGAGGTTTTCATAAAGATTCTTCCCCGAAAGTTTCTGACGGGAAATCGCGGCATACGTCCGCTCGACATACTCATCCACGCCAATTTCCAAATCGCCCATATCCAGGCATTCTCCAGCAAAGAAGGCGATTTGAAGGTCAACACTTCCGTCAGCGGCAAGGTTGGCCAGCTCTGCAAGAATGGCGCGACCTCCGGCGAGTTCGGTGTTGAGTCGCCGTATATCGGCTGCCACGACCGGCTTGACGAAAATGACGGAATCCTTGAGCCTGATTTCAAACTCTCCCGGCCGAGTCCGGCAAGGGGCGACTGAAAAGACCGCTTGTTCCACAAGGGAGTCCTCGGAGAAATCCGTCCGTTTGATACGGATGGTCATAATGTTGGCGGGAATGTCCGCGAATTTCATTTCACCGCCTCCACAAATTCAATGAGCAGGTCAACGGGGAATGGTTTCGTTCCCCGGGCTGGTTGCGCGGTCCTCTTGGCGAAATCCAACGTAGCCTCGTAAATCGTGTCATCATTATGCTCGAACGAGAACGGATAGAAGAGGCGGTGCGGCAAGGCAAACTCAGTGGCATTTTCAGGAATTAGGAGTTCCCAGCGCGGTGTCCTGGCGCGAGCGAAAGCAGGACGCATCGCATCGCAATATGGACATTTCCTATGCGTTTCCGCGAAATAGCTCATTGTGCACGCCGGGCAAGTCAATGATTGGTCGAAGGCCTTAGCCAATTCCAACGCCCAGAACGCCATTGCCGGACGGCGATGCGGTTGAGTCCTGCCCGCCCCAAACGTTTCCTGGAAGAGGCGGTTAAGCCCCGGCGTCGCCACGAGTTCGCGGGGCAAGCAGGAACCGGGAACGGCTCCGTTGGAATCGTCGCACTCATCGTCAACGAACGGCAGATAGCCAGCGTAGGCCTGTTCGTCCAAATCGGCAGGCGCACCGTTCTCCTCTGCTGGATCTGTATCCCATCCGCCTTCGTCATTATCGGATCCCACCAATACCTTTCTCCCAATGAACGGATGGCAGAGCGCCAGCGCTTGGAAAGCTAACACTGCAAACGCCCAGCAATCCGTGCGAGGACGTGCGCAATCTTGCGCCTGAACAATTTCCGGCGCACCGTAATGCGGTGTACTGACGGCATCTCCGCCTTCGCTCATTTCAAGAAAAAGGTTGTCGGCATCGATCAGCCAGACCTCTCGGGAATTGCCATCGCCGATGAAAACATTCTTTGGTGAAATGTCGCCATAAACCAAACCGGCACTATGCAGACGAGCGAGGATAGATGCACATTTGGAGAGCGTGAACAGACGACGCCGGGTTGAACCTGTTCTGGCATAATGGAAAAGTCTCAAGCGCATTTTTTGATCAGGTATGCTCGCAATCCATTTCGGAGGCTCCAGCAGGCCTTCCTCAATCGCTTCACTGAGCGACTTCTGAGTTGTGCCGTTCATTTCAAACACCTCAAACGGTTTCATGCCGTTCAAGAGGCGCATGACATAGCCCGGTTCATCGCGCAGGATAGCGAGCGGCAGGGAAACCGGAATCCTGGGTGGCAACGGCAGAAGACGGATTTTTTGGAAACGGTCGCGCAGATAAACATTCTTGTCGGAGTTGCCTGAGGCGTAGAGCGGTTGCTTGATTGCCAAGTCGGCATCCGCCGTGCGAAAGACGACGCCTTGACCACCACGCGCGAGCTCCTCCTTGAGATGGTGCAGGTTGTTGAACTCATCGGCTACCGGCTTAGGCAGGGTGGTCTTGTCGTGTTTACTCATTCGCCGCCTCATCCCGTAACAGGCAGGCGATGGTCTTGTCGTCACTATGTTTTGGAGTCGGCCAGCTCTCCAATACTTCTCGGGTACGACGAGCTGCCGACACCGAAGAGAGGACACGATGCGCCTCACAAAATTCCTTGACGAAGCCATTCACGTCTGACAAATCGTCAGCCACACCATCGGTGCAGAGAAGGATTGACTGGCAATCCTCTTCCGGTATTGACAGCCATCGCCAATCTTTCTCTGTCACATCCGTCGAAAGCGCAGCCGTGATATTAGAAAACCCTTCCGATTTATCGTCGGACAGTAACGTGACAGTGCCATCCATCCTCACTGCAGCGACCAGCCCGTCACCGAGCATTCCCATGAGAAACATACCGTCGCTCATCCGAAACGCAAATAGGCAGGTAGCAGCGCAATCGCCAGGAACGAGCGGTACAAGAAGGGAAAGCCATTTACTTTTGATCCGGTCAGAAAGATGGCCGCGCTCCACGTTGGCTTTTCCGCGGAAGGCATGGAAAGCGCGAGCCACCGCAAGGCAGGCGGCGTGACTGCCAAAATCAGAAAACGGCTTCGACCCGAGACCGTCAGAGACAACGATGCCATCCCCCCATACCTGGTGAAAGGCTGCCCATGCATCCTGATTCGGCTTTCCGGCAACAATATGACCGGGTCCGACGACGCTGGCACCGAAACTCCTCCAGACTGTCATGCCACACCCCCTTGCAACCAGCCGTCGAGCGCGGCAAACAAGTCTTCGGCGGGAAAAACATCCGCCCCCTTCAATTGTGAATTGGCATCAGCACCGACCATCAAGAGGCGGAGCGTGTCTGGTTGAAGGCTTTCCTTCCAGCGTTTCAATTCTTTCGCATCCGCACGCGACCAGAACCCATCTGTGATGAGCAAAACCTTGCCGCCGGGTTGCTTCCCGAAAAGAGTTACCAAAGCCTTCGCGTTTGCCGCCCCCTCGGATACCAGCATCTCCGGCGGGAATTCCTGGTCCGGGTGCCAGTCGAGGACACGCGCTTCGTCGCCCCAGGCGACCAGCTTCAGATCAGCGTAGGCATATCCGAGCCGCAGATATTGCTCAAGCATCCGCGCCAAACCTCGCGCAATCAGGTAGTTTGCCCACTCGGCCATGCTGCCGGATATGTCCCAAACCAGGTGAACAATCATGTTTCCACATCCATTGCGGCGATATATGGACGAAACCATTGAGTCTCATTCGTCATGCGGTTGAAGAACACTGCCCGGTTGGATTTCTCGATCCCCTTGAACTTGCCGATCCCGCCGCTGACAAGGAGCGCCCCCGCGTCATCCTCGTTCATACAGAAGGCCACGCGCAACTCGAACAGGTTGAGCAGGTCTTTGCAGGAAGCAGCTCTGCGCCAGTTGTCTATAAACGCGAATACGAAAGTTCCCTTTCGCGTTCCCTCCTCGGCAATGCGCTTCAGAAGTTCGGCCGGAGTCAGCGGCTCACCCGGTTTTGGAGTCTTGAACGTCTGTCCCGGATGCAACGCCTTTTCCGCATCCAGGCCATCAATAATCAGGGCTATGCGGTGTTTGCCGATGGCCTCCACGATCCCCTGCAACGGCAAATGCTCGACTTCTTTAAACGCCTTGAACCGTTCTCCCAGCGCTAATGACGCCTCATAGAACCCTCCGCCCGGTTCGATTCCCCGTCCATTGAAGTAGACGATCTCGCTGAAATCACCCATAGAGGACAAGCTGGCGAGTACCGAGGTAAGCATTCCGTCGTGAATCACATCATTACAGCCACTGAAGAGCACATTGAATGCCTGGCGCTGGGTTAGCGGAACTGGTAGGCTCTCGGCGGTGAACGTCAGTTTTTCTCCCAATAGAAGTGCATCGCCTTGACCACAGGGGGCCTGGAAATCGCCGAATGGCGGCCGGCTTGGTAGTTTCGCACCACTAAACACCCGGGTTTTGCTTTCGATGCCGCGCTTCGCGGCGCGTTCGGAAAATTGTCGGAGATGATTGATGCAAAAAGTCCCTTCCGCAAGTGGAATCATGAACTTGATATTGCCCGATTTCGCGCCATTGGCGGTGTTGATGATGCCTTCGGGCGGACTTTTGAGATCAGCCGCCGCCCAGTTATTGCCGCCCAGAATCATGGCGGAGTCTTCTTGGCCACAAGCGAGCGCAATTCGGCAACCTAATTGAGAGACCAGAGCACCCATGGATAATGCGTTGATGCCCTTCAGTGTTTGTGTCGCCAAGAGTAGATGAATGCCGAATGAACGCCCCTGTTTAAGAAGTTCCGAAAGTAGTTTCTCTGCCAGGTCCGCGACTTGCCGTCCTTCAGTGAACAAGACCTGGAACTCGTCGATGAGCAAAAGAACTCGCGGCAACGTATTGCGATTCGCCTTTCGATATTCCGCGAAATCACGTACACCCAATGATTTAAAAAACCTTGCCCTGCTTTGCAGTTCGTCCACAAGGTGCTGCAGAACCGTCACTCCGTATTCTGGATCGCTTTCCGTCGCGACCAGTCGCGCGTGGGGAAGCGTTGGTTTCGCATAGACGGTGAACTCCGTGGATTCCTTGTAATCTAGCAGGTAGAGGTCAACCTCCTGTGGCGCATATTTCTCGCACAGTGAATGAATCAGCACATGCAGGAGATTGGACTTGCCGGAACCGGTCTTACCCGCCAAGAGAGCGTGATGTTCGGAGTTTGTCGCGCCGAGCGTCAGCGATACGATCTCTCCCTTAGGGGTCCATCCAATCGGAATGTCGAATCCGTCGATACTCGTTGCACCTTTTGCATAGCCCACCCAAAGGTCCGTTAGCGCTCTGCTGAACCGACCAACCTCGGCATAGTTCTTCGCGACTGCAGAAAGGAATTCATCCAAGGTATCCTGCCGTGGCCATTCCTCTGGCAGATATGAGAACGACAAACCACCATTAGCGTTCTCTCCAATACTCAGAAACGCATCCAGCCTCTGCGCCGAATTGTTCAGCACAGTGTGCAGTTTCTCGTAACGCCTGTCTTCAATGCGCTGACCGTCAACCGCGATGATGGGCAGGATGCCGCATCGCGGTCCACTTTCGACCAATCTTTCGAGATACCACATGCTCTTTTCCGAGAGTTGCTCAGGGACATCGAATAGCAATACCACCCTGTAGCGCAAGGGATTATCGGCATTCGCGGTGTTGAATTCAGTCCAGTTGGAAACCCTGCCCTTGAATCTGTGTTGAATCAGGTCTTCGGTCTCGGCAGTCAATTTGCCGAGCATCAGTTCAATTTCGTCCGCGCGAGTGAGGACACGCGGTTGAGGCATTAACTGCTCCACATGCAAGTCCAAAAGCGGCAGAAAAGGTGCGAACGACTGTCCTAGTTTCAGTGGGTCAATAAACGTAAGTTCAAGCCGCCCCGGCGGGATGGCTTGCAGCAATCGGAGCAGGAGGTGATGCGCCAAGCGTCGCTGTTCCTGATTGTCCTCCGGTAAAACAAGAGCTTCCTCAAACGGAAACTGGATCCCGTGGGGAATCAGGCAACGGAGGTCCATGAATGAGACCTCTTGCGCCCCAATGAAGAGAATATACGGCATTTCAGTGGCGATGCATGAATGGTTCTCACGCAAATCGACGAACGCGGGTTGTTGTCGTCGAATACGCAAGACTTCTAGCATAATCTCTTCCGATGTTCTCTTCCACGCGGCGGAGACGCTCGCCAACAGATTGGTCCTGCGCGATTGCCTACGGTTCTCTGCCTCTCTGCCTTTGTTTGCCAAGAACTTCGCTTTCGCGTCAGCGTTTTCAGCTAATGCCGTCAATGCGGCGAGACTATGCCGGATGTTTTCCAATGTCGCCTGCAGAGTATTCCTTTGGGCCGCCATCTGCGAGCGGGTGAGGTCAAGTCTTCGTTTTGTTTCTTCCAGTGCCGATTTTTCATTCGCTTGTTTGTCTAGGTCTTTCTGCAGCCTATTGCATTGCTGCTTGTCTTTGTCGCCCAAGAATAAATAGACAATTTTCTCAATCAGACACCGGTTTTGTATCTGTTCCTCAAGACTTGTCTTCTGTTGCGTCCCCGTTCGGATACGCGAATCAACTGCGGCAATACCCCGATCGAGTCTAGCGATCTCGGTATCAATCCTCGAGATTTCGCGCTCAATCCTTTCAGCTTGCTGGCGCAGCTTGGTTTCCTGGGACTGTTCGCGGCTGGAATGATCGAAACGCTTAGCGGATTCTCCACGGATGTTGTTGACGGAGAAGTCAATTCGTTGGAAAGCTTCGTCAAACTCCCGGTCGATGAGGGTGAGTCTCTCATGATAATCCGCCACAACCCTGGATAGCCTGTCGGCGAACTCCTCAAAACGTACGCCTGTCCTGCTCATCGCTGAAAACCTTCATCAAGGGTCATTGACCGTGCCGTTTGTAAGAGTTGCTCAACACCTAAGGAGCGTCGTTGAAATTCTTCGTTGAAGAATCGGAGCAAGCCGATCTGATCGCGAATTGGGTCAAGCACATCGGAGCTGATGGATGCGCCGAACGCATCGCGTACCCCACAGCGAAACGTTTCCGCGCACCGTTCGATCATTCCGTATGCATCGTCAAACATCATCGCCCTCCCGCTCATTCAACGGAAGATTTAGAACCATCGTCTCCGCTGTTGCCTCAGGGAAGTATTGGGTGCATAGTTCCCCAGAAACCAGATAGTCGGATTGGAATGCCGTATTCTTTGCCCTGACATCGGTCAGGAATCTGCGCCATTCCTGCTCGGAGAGGTCTACCGAGCGCGTCTTGGCTGTAAGAGCCATCAGTTTCCCGGTAGCGGCATCCACGCCGTCCATATCCCCGGCGTTGACGGCGGTACGAAGATCGTCAACCACATGCTTGATGCCTGTAAGATCATCAGGCGGGATTACCGCGAGTTTTATCCTCATTGCAGATCACCCTCCTTGTCTTGCTTAATGAATTCGAGACATGACCGGTCAATCTCATTCTTCGCCGGCAACATGCCAACTAAGGGCGACCCGGTTGAGCGCAAGGCATCGCGCAATTCCGTTTCCTTCTCGGCTGGCAAATCATGGATGTCACGCGAACAGAGTGTACAATGTGCGTCTGCTTGCTTATGCCCCTCTGCCTGGAAGCGCATGTGATCCTTCTGCGAATAGAGATAATCCGCTTTTCCGCACTTCACCTCAAAGGCCATTGAACCCCCAACCGGTGCTCCCATGCCTTCGCCGCGACCGAGGACTACCGGGACGTGCAGGTCCCCCACGATTAAATCCGTCTTTGTGTACGCGCCCTCATCCCCCACGAAAGTCCGCCCCTGTGTCTCGATGCTCCCGCCCAATGGAGCGAGAGCTTGCCGGGCCAGTTGTTCCGCATATTCGCCGCTCAGTTGGATGCGAACTTTTCGGTTGACGATGTTGCGTTCGACATCGCCATTGGCGGCTGCCCATTCGCTTCGATACTTGTCCACAAGATTACGGTATGCGGGGTTGCGGTCGTAGAGATACTCCTGCAACAAACGCTGCTGTTCACGAGAAAGGTTCATGCGGTCACGAATGATATCCGGCGTAATCGGCTTACCGTGTTCAGGATGCCAATGAAGCCATTCGTGAAACTGAGCGGCAGCAGGATTGGTCGCCAAGTATGCTTCCAACGCGTAGTGCGCGGCGACCAGTCGGGCCTTACCTGTATCAATGGAGCACCCTATACGACACATAGCCGTTGCCCTTTGATGTTCGGCCAGTTCCAGGGCAAGTTCCGCCATTGCCAACGCCTGCTTCGCACATTCCACTCGCTGTTCCATCCGTTGTCGATTTTCCTTAGCCTTCTCCACCTGCATCTTCGCCGTCAAGAAAGCATCTCGTGCCGCTTCTGAAGCAACGCGCGCTTCTACGGCATCCGCTTCCTCTCCAAAACAGTCTGGCCCGTGGCCATCCTCATCTGGCGGCTGCGCCTCGCAAGCCGACAACGCGGAATCTGCGGCACTTCTCTCATTCTCTGCTAATTCCAGATTTTGCTGAGCTTCGTCCAGCGCCTGTTGCGCCTCCTGCTCTGCCTGGCAGGCTTGATCCAACATGTTCTCGCTATTTTGTGTCTCTTCCCGAGCCTCCGCGCATTGGCGTTCCGCCGCTGCTATTAACTCCAGGAAAGATTTTTCCAATTCTTCGCGAACGGACTCCAATCCGCGTGTGAGGTCTTCCAGGTTCTCGATTTGCCCTACGGAAACTTGCGTCATCGCTGCGTCCTAAGATTGCAGATATTCGCGCAACCGCACTGCAAGGGCCGTCAGGTACGGGATCTGTTCCGAAGCCTTGCCGTCAAACTGCCTCAACTGTTGAACAAGCGCGTTATATTCTTCCTCGAACTGCGCCCGTTTCCCGTCTTGCCAGGTGTCTCCCAGCGCGGCGAACGCGCCATTGAGGTTTCCTACGGCATCGTTAAGCGAGTCGACGAACTGTTGAAGGGAGTGCGCGAATCGCTCCAATTCCTCAGGGTCTCCAAATGCCTGTGCCATTCCCAATCCCCTCCTTCTTTTGTATCAGCCTTTGCTGATGACGGAAGCGCGTTTGGGTTCAGTGATTCACCGCGCATCGTCACCGGAATCCTAACGATCATCAAACAACAGGAAGGCCGACAATGGCTTTGCCTTCGGCACCGCGAATTTACCTGGGCGGAAAATCACCAATATCCTCCGTCGGAGTCTTCGCTTGAGGCTAAATCGCCAGCATTCTTTGGTGGAATTGGCTTCTCCAACCGCTCCGCTCTTTCTTCAATCGTAGCGGGCTTGGCCTCGATGGCGCTTGCTTCCGGTACAACGTTTTTATCCTTCGACTGTGTGCGAATCGTTACGGACATGGTGACGAACTTGAAGAATTCACGTAACCGCTCGGCGCACTCGGCATAGAAAAGGGGATTCTTCGTTCCCTCAATAAACTTTCCAAGCACTTCTTCATCCGCATCTGCGCCGATTGCCATTGCCATGCGGTCACACTTGGAGGAACGACCCTCTTTGATGAAATCCGCCAGTGGTTGCTTCCAATCATCAGTCGGTTGCCCGTCTGAAACCAGCACCAAAGTTGGACGATAGGCGCGAGAGGGAACAACACTTTTGTCTTCAATCATCGCCTTCGCCATATTAAGGGCTGTGCCGAGCGGCGTACCGCCTGATGCGGACAAGTCGTGCCATGCAATATCGCTGGCACTGGCAAGCGCCTGGTGCAGTTTTACTTCTGCACCAAAGGTGATGATCGCGACTTGGATTTCGGTCTCGTTGTTCTCCGTGTCGCAAAATGTGTCTAACATGTCCTTGACGGCTTCGTTGAGATTCTTGATTTTTGCCCCGCTCATACTCCCACTGACGTCCAGAAGAAGAATGACTGGGATTGGCTTGGCAGTCGGGGCGGTGAAATTTTTAGGATCAAACATGGACCATCCTCCTAATCAATTTAATGTTTTTAGTTTTTAACTAATTTCCCCTATTTGGGACATCGCGCGAATAGGGACCAATTACCCCTTTATATCTCCCAGATATTTCTTTCGTTTTATCTTTTAACCCTATTATTCCTGCTGTCAATCAGGAATTCCCTGATTTTTTTCATCACTACGTCGCTCTGGTCCGAAGGTGTGCGGGCAGGGATCCCACGACGACGAGCCTCGCCTGCTCGTCCCAGAAGAAGTAGATACCCAGGCACTGACGTTCGTCCCTGGAATTACCCCTTCTCAGGTGGAATTCCAGCTTGCGCTTGAGGCCTGAACCGACCGGGTACGGAACGAAATATTCGTCCTCGTACTCCCCGACGGCGACATCGGTCATGGATCCCCCGAACCGCAGGCCGAGTTCTTCGCAGCAGGCCTCGAACTTTTCCGTTCCGCCCTTTTCCATTCCGAGGCGCATGTTCCGGTACTCGTTGGCAAGCAGAAGGAGCCCCTTGTAGACAAGAGGGGTGTCCTGGTAAACCGCGTCCTTCACAGCCCTGGCGGCCCGGGGCAGGAAAACCAGCCGACCGGCGAGGTGCTCGTCCACCCATTCGGGCATGACCTCGTAGTTGTCGGGGATGGGAATCTCCGCGTCGAGTGATTGGCCCGTCTTTTCCTCCAGCTGCGCGCGAAGGGCTTCGACGGCCCCCTGCAGGACGTGGGTCTGCTGTCGGTGGTAATCCAGGTCCCTCAAGTAGTCCTCCGCTGCCTGGAGCCATTTTTCAGCCTCTTCTTCGGCGGCTCGGACCTTTTCTCTCAGGGCTTCCGCCTGCAGGTCATACTGTTTCTGGCAGTCCGCGCAGGCCTCCCCGCCTAGCGTTTCCCGGGCACGTTCCTCGGACTCGATGACCCGTGCGTCCGGAACGAACACGAGGGGCTTCCACGGAAATGGCACCCACGGCATCCTCACGCGAAGCTTCCCCAGGAGGAATTCATCGAAGGCTGCCGGACCGGTTTCTCCCGCACCGGTCCCAAAGGCCAGAATGCGGTCCTTGAAGGCGATCGGATGGGCGCTCAGGGAATCCCGCTCGAAATCGAGGCCCGGCATGTAGGTCCGCACGGCCCCGTCGAACACCGACCAGGATTTCCCGACCCGCTTCGTCCATTCGAAGGTCAGGCTGAAAGGCATCTTCACCACGTGGGCATAGCCGACCGTTTTCCTCGCGAGCCATTCGCAGTCGACCAGGGTTTCGGGAGCCTTCCCCGGTCCCTTCCAATGCCTGGGGTCCGGCTGGGTCACCACCAGGACCGCTAGATTGCGGTCCCTGTCCGACAGGAGAATATCGAGGTCATCCAGGTCCTCGGGGAATTCGACCGTCCAGGGTTTTCCGTCCAGGGGACGGACCTGGGCGAGCCCCACGGATTCGCAAAGGGACTTGACCGCACCAGGGCGGATGAAGGCCGGCTGGGGGGCCTCCGGGTTCAACGTCGAGGCGAACACCTCGATCCCGAAGTGCACCCTACCATCAACGGAAGCCACGGAAACGTCCATCGTCCACGAGCGTCCCGCCACCGGCTTGTATTGTTCGCCCATGCCCACGTCGGGGTGGGTCAGGCGGGCGGCCCAGATGGACCGGTGAGGCAGGGACACGACCTCGAGGACTTGTCCCTGTTCCTCCTTCCTGAAGCTCGGCAGGTGCCAGTCCGGCACGGGAAGAAGTTGGGGTTCCTTCTTCGACAGCCATTCGAGGATTTTCTCTATGGTCCTCCCATAGACCTGCTTGGGATCTTCCACCCGGTGCCCCGCCAGGGCCCTGAATCGGTAGGTCGTCGTCAGCCTCGCCTTGCCCGGGCAGAGGTATTGCGGTCGAGCCATTTCGTTTTCCGTCATGGATTCAAACCCTCGCTTCCCGCCTTCATGATCCAGGCGTAAAGGTTTCCCAACTCCATCTCCTTCAGGCTCCCGAACTCGCCGGAAAGCAAATCGGGAGAGCCCACCACGACGGCCAGGGCCTGGGCCCTGGAGATCGCGACGTTCAGCCGGTTCGGGTCGCAAAGGAACTCCATCCCCCGTGGGGAATCCTCCCGGGACGAGGAACACATGGACAGGATCACCACGGGGGCCTCCTGCCCCTGGAAGCGGTCGACGCTGCCAACGCGGGCCTTCGCCCCCAGCCGGTCTTTCAGCTTTCGCACCTGCATGTTGTAGGGGGCCACGAAGAGGATATCTTCCATCGTAACCGGGCGGCTTTTCCCTTCGGCATCGGTGAATGTGCAGCGGACCAGGTCCGCGGCGATCCGGGCGATCACGTCGGCCTCCTCGTCACTGGCCTGGCTGTTTCCCTCGTGATGAACGGGGATGAATAGGAGCCCGGCTTCCTTCTTGAGCCAGTCGGGGCGTGGACCCGATCCGGGAGCGATCTTCTGGTTTTCGAGCCCTGCAAGGGGCTGCAGCCTGCCCTCGTAGAAGGCCTCGGAGACAAAGCCGCAGACCGCCGGGTGCAGCCGCCGCGTGGTCTCGAGGAAGACCCCTCGGTCGGCGGGGACGGTGGCGTGTTCGCCCAGGAGGTGTTCGAGGCACGACAGGCCGCAGCCTCCCGGGTGCGTGCCCTGCACCGGCTGCGACAGCTGCATCTGGTCTCCCAGCAGGATCACGTTGCGGGCGCTGGTGGCCACCGCGACGGCGTTGGCCAGGGAGAACTGTCCCGCCTCGTCGATGAAGAGGGTGTCGACCATCCCACGCATTTCAGGTCGGGAGAACCCCCAGGCCGTGGCCCCGAGGATGACGGTCTTTTTCCAGGCGCAGCCTGCCAGATCCGTGTTGGTGCAGAACTGCACCTTGCCCTCCGTGAAGAGGGGGTCGTCCGTGTCCCCTCCCGCCTTGTAGACGGGAACGGAGAGCCCGCGTTCCTCCAGGGCCTCCGTGACGGCCCTCAGCAGGTTCAGGATCGCCTTGTGGCTCGTGGCGGTGACGCCGACGGTCCTCCCCCGGGCGGCGAGTTCGGCGATGATCCGGCTGGCGGTGTAGGTCTTGCCAGATCCCGGCGGGCCCTGGATGGCCAGGACCGAATCGTCCAGGTTCGCGGCCGCCTCGATGATTCCGGAAAGGCCCCTTTCCGGCCGGTGCAGGAAGGGGCCGAACCCGTCTTTCATGCGCGGGGCGGATCCCGACAGCAGGTCCCCGACGGCCCCCGAGGGTGCCAATCCATCCGCCCAGCCTTCGGCGACCTCGTGGAGGGTGTCCTCGATGACGTCGGCGTTCACGTATTCGTTCGGCAGCAGGCTCAGGATCGGGGGGAGATCCCCCTGAGAATTGCCGATCCGCAGCACGGCGCGGCCGTTCTCCCGGTCAAGCACCTGCAGTTTCGGCTTCAGGGAGAGATCCGCGGCGACAAAGCAATACTTGTCTTCCTGGATTTTCGTGTCCTGCCCCGGGTCGAAAGCGTAGGTGTAAACCATCGAACGCTTGTCGGGCCTTGGGGGTTCCACAAGCTCCAGGAAACCCAGGCAGTCCAGGTCCTCGGCCAGTTCCTCCTGGGTCTTCAGGGCCCGGTCGAATTTCCTCCAAAAGACGGGCTTGGCCTCCCGCCAGTGGTAGCCGGCAAGCCCGCCGAGCAGCCGGGCCCGCTCCTTCTCGGGACTTCCGCCATAGCGCCGGTCCAGCTTTTGCGGCAGTTCCCTCCTGCGGGTCTTCCTCAATTCGAAAGCGCTGTTGGGGTCTAGCGAAAGTTTTCCGGGCTTTTCCTCTTCCTCGGCCGATTCCGGCCCCGCCCAGGCGATCCCCGCCTCCGCCTGGCGCTGCCTCAGCCAAACCGCCAGTTCCCAGGTGGACACGCAGTCCTCCTCGTTGTAGTCCCGAATCTGCCGGAGCAGGGGGGAGTGTTGCCACTCGGGCGGTTCGCCGCTTGCCATCCAGTCGTGGTAGGCCACCACGGAGCCCCCGGCGTTCACGACATCCCCCGCGCGGCGGCCCCGGTAGAGGTGCTCCACGTCCTTCAGGGAGTAACTGGGCGTGCCCACCACCAGGCCCTGCCGCACGACCGGGTAAAGGTCCACGAAGACCTGGCCACGGAGCAGTTCGTCGACCTCGTCCTCGCGGGTGGCGTACTTGCCGGCAAGCCGCCGGACGACCGTGGTCTCATAAGGGGCGTAGTGATAGACGTGCAAGGAGGGATCCGCGCGGAACCGCTCCATGACCCAGTCCATGAACCCCTCGAAGGCGGCCTTTTCCTGTACGGGGTCGTGAGCCCACCAGTCCCGGAAGACCGGTTTCCCCTCCTCTTCCGTCACCGTTCCCCACAGGTACTCGAGCCCCCCTTCCGCATGGGGATAGCCCTCAAGGTCGAAAAACACGTCCATCGGGGAGGCCGGGGGAAGCCCCGCCAGGCCTCGCCGGGGAGCGTCGGGGTCCATGGGCGCGATGCGGTATTCCGGCACGTCCTTCCCCTCGGAAAGGATCTGCAGGGAAGCCTGGAGCTTCAGCCGCGACAGGGCCTGGGGAGCGATGCCCGGGACACGCCTGATCACGGTATCGGCGAGCTCCGAAACCCGGTTGATGCCGGCGGCTTCCAGCTTTCTGATCTGTCCCCGGGTGATGTTGGCAACCCGGCAGAGATGGTCGAGGCTCTCGAGGATCCGGCCGGCCAGGTTCGACCAGCGGCCGTGTTCCCGGGAATCGGCCGGGTGGGGCGGGTTTTCGGGGTCGAAGGCCGCCTGGAAGTCCAGGAATCGCCGCTTGATGACGCGGTGGAGGTGAATGAACCGGTTGAGCGGGTAGGTTTTCAGTTCCCCGGTGCCCAGGACGACGCCGATCCGTTCGGGGAGAGCCCCCTGCATGTCGGCCAGCATCTCGGAATACAGGCAGAGCTGGAGGATGAAGGTCGGTTTCGTGGAGCGGGCGAGCTTCGTGTCCCAGGCCTCGTAAAGCGGGGCACCGTCCGCGGAACTTCCGGTCCGCACCAGGAAGTCCGCGTAGCCCCCGAAAACCCCGTCGGCGCTCTCGAGCCAGGCCTGGTAAATCACGTCCGCCCCGCTTGCCAGGGCCTCCCGGGTGAGGGCCGGGTCCCGGCTGCCCAGTTCAACGATCGTTTTTCCTTCTTCCCGGAGTTTTTCGAGGAACCGCTTCTCGTGCTCGATCCCCTTGTCCGCCAGGATCTCCATCTCGGGTTCCTGCTCGTCGGGGGCGCAATCCGGGAAAACGTCCCCGCCGAACGAAAAGGGCGCAGGCTGCCATCCCGCGACGGACAGGTACCAGCGGTCCATCCAGGAAGCGAAGGGGCTTTTCGAAAACGTGCAAAGGTCGGTGGGTGAAAAGACCAGGCCGCGTTCCGTCTTTTTCACGACAATCCCCCTTTTCCCGGTCCCAAAAACTCGGTCCTGGAAAGGTCGAAAATCCGGTGCTCCCCCCTGAGGTGGCAGAAGGCCTTCAGCTGGGGCTGGTTCCCGAAGCGGAAAAGGTCGATGGGCAGGATTTCGCGTTCGGTCACTTCCCCCAGGGTGCTCGTGAAACGGATCCGGACGGTTTCGCCCTTCAGCATCGCCCGCCTGACGGCGGCAAGAAGGGGGTCCCCTTCCTCCCACGGGTCGAGAGCCCCGGAACCCGCTTCACCCTCTTTGATGAGGGCGTCGAGCCCCGCCGCGGATTCTCCCTGCCCGAGCCATTCCGCGAGGCACCGCTTCAGCTTCAGGTGCGAAAGGACGAAGGAATCGGCCCTGGGTTCCGCATGGCCCTGCCGGGGAGGATAGTAAGATCCCGGCGGGCTGAAACAGGGCGCCATGGGAAGGAACCTGACGAGGTCGGGCCTGTTGGCCAACACCCTCATGACGATCCCGTAAAGGTCCAGGCAGTCGGCCAGCGAGGTGTGGGCCTGCAGGTCAGTTTCACCGAAGGCTTCCTCCACGGCCCGGGTTTCCTCCGGCGGTTCCATCGTTCCCTGGAGCCTCAGCTTGAGTTCCCCCAGCTTGGGAAATTTCGCCCGGCCGAAGGCTCCGTAGGAACCGACGTAGCGGGTCATGCCCCTCATGGAGCACCACCACTTCCGGTAGTGGACGATTTCCGACGGGAGGAAAGCGGTGTCGAACGTCACGTTGTGGACGATCACGTTTTCGACACCCCAGTCCTGGAGAAAGTCGTCGAAGTCGTCCGCCTCCTCAAGGAAAATCTCGGACCGGTAATCCTCCGCCTTTCTCAGGAAGGCGAGCCGTTCCGGGTAAAGGCCGTTCACTTCGAGAGCGCCCCGCTGGAACTCTTCCTCGGGGAAATAGTAGCGATCGTAAATATCCAGGATTCGTCCCTCGTGGCTGAACACGATCGCGGACACCGAGAGAACGCTCGTTCCCTGGAAACCGTTCGTTTCAAGGTCGAGGACAGCCAGGTTCATCCCGACACCCCCTTTCTCTATGCCACGCCGTTTTTGATGGCCTCCAGGTCGAACCGGCTTGCCCCGGCCAGCGGGGCGAAACGATCCGGCTGGCAGGTCAGGATCAGCACCTGGAGGTTCTCCGAGGATTCTTCCAGGATCTCAAGGATCCGGGGGAAGCGGATCCCGTCCGTAGCCATGAGCGTGTCGTCGAGAACCAGAAGCTGCCGTTCCTCCGACCCCGTCGCCGCGGCCAGGGCCAGGCGAACGGCGAAGTGGACCTGCTCGGACTCCCCTCCGGAAAGAGCCTCCATTCCGACGGGCCTGCCCGCCTCCCCGGGAATGAAGCCTGAAGGCGCCATGGACTGGTCCAGGACCAGCCGCCCCTTTTCACTCCCGGCGATCCTGGAGGCGATTTCCGTCGCTTTTTCCTCAACGGCGCTGTTCACCGCCGTTGCCATCTCGGACCGGCAGTCGGAATAGGTGTCCCAGAGAAGCTGGATCGAGTCGGCCGCCAGTTTCTCTTCCCGGTGCTGCCGCCTGAGGTTTTCCAGGGTTTCCTCCAGTGAGGCGATCTCGGAATAGAGCCCCTTCATCGAAAGCACTTCAAGCCGGGTGCTCTCGCGGGCGAAATCGGTCTCGGCCTGCTGAAGCTCGGCATTGCGCGACCTGTCCGCCTCCCGGGCCTTCCGGAACGTCTCGGCCGGATCCTCTTCAAAGCCCTCGAGACTTTTCCGGTACTCCTCGACCCGGGTCCTGGCGGAATCCCACGAGAGGGCCAGTTTCCCAAGCTCCTCGTGCCGCTGTTCCCCGGACTTCCCGTCGGATTCCAGGCGGGCGAGCTTCTCCGCCAGCGTTTTCCGGCCGGTCTCCAGGGACTCGCGCTGCTGCCGCTCAAGGTCCAGTTCGCGATCCTTCCTGTTGAACCGCTCCTGTGCAGTGTCCCTGGCGGCTTCCGCCGCAAGGAGACGTTCCGAAGCCCCTGCCGTCTTCGAGCGGGCCTCCGATTCGGCCGTTTCAGGGTCCGGGCGGGCTTCCTTCCATTCGGGAAACCGATCCAGGATCCCGTCTACTTCCCGCCGGAACCCGGCCCGGGCACTTTCCAGGGACTCCAGGGAATCCTTTCCCAGGATCGTCGCCAGGCGGTCCTTTTCCCTCTCGACCCTCCGCTTGAGGTCGTCACCCTTCTGGTAAAGTTCCTCCAGGTCTGCCTTTTCAAGGGTTCCGTAGGGCTCGGCCAGCTCGGCGAGGGCCAGCCGGGCTTCTTCAAGCTCTTCCCGGGCGTCCTCGGCCGACTCGCAGGGCCCGAAGGCCCGGATGCGGCCGAAATTCTCGACGTCGAGGCAAACCTCGGGCGCTCCCTGGATGCGGACTTCTTTTCCCGCGGAGAGCTCCACGGGGCCCGGCGCCTCCCCCGACTCCACGCGCGCCGCGTGGTCCGCCAGGGGAACGACCTGGAGGGTGATCAGGGAGGCGTCCAGCATGATCTTCGCCTCTTCGAGGGTGGAGAAAACCTTGCGGATCCTCAGGATTTCCGGCAGACCCGGGAAGACGCGCCCCGCCTTTTCCGCCTCCGCTTCCTCAAGGGCAGACCGCGCAGCTTCCGCATCGGCAAGCGTCCCGTCGAGTTTTGCCAGCTTCTCTTCCAGTTCAGCCAGCCGGCGGGCCTCCCGCGCGCGGGCCTGCAGGGCTTCCCCCTCTTCCTTCGCTGACCGGGCCTGCGCCTGATCCGTTTTGGCCTTTTCAAGTTCCGTCGAACACGCGGCCAGCTCTCCCTCGAGGATCGGGATAGCAGCCGCGAGAGTCGAAAGCTTCCCTTCCGTGTCCTGCAGTTCGCGCCGGGCTTCCGAGACCTGGTCCAGGAAAGCCTTGAGCCGGCCGTATTCGGACTCGGCCGCCTTCGCGTCCGCCTCCCTTTTGTGCAGTTCGCCCAGCAGGGACTGGTAATCTTCCGCCTTCTTCTCGAGCTCGCGCAGGTCCGACTCGGACTGTTTCGCCGCGGCCTTCAAGGCATCGAGCCTTTCGGAAAGCCTCTTCACGCTCGACGACAGGACCTCCGTTTCCGCGTACTCCGCACCTTTCGCCTCGAGTTGCCTCTCTTTTTCCCGGATCGACTCCTCGAGCGAGCCCAGGGTAGAGGCCCCGGCCCCGGTGCGGATCCTCCCGGTTGGGGTGAAGTAAATCCCGTAACGGGCCTTCAGCCGCTCTTCCAGGTCACGGGTCCGGCTGTCGACCACCGAACTCGACAGGGCCTGGCGAATATCGGCCAGCAGGTCGCCGGACAGGCCCCCGAGTTCGAGCCTGCCCTGGGGAGCCCAGAGGACCTGCAGGATTCCCCAGTGCTCGGGCCGGGACATCCCCTTCTTCGGGCCGTTGGGGGTGAAAAGCTCCCGGGTCGCCGAGTCGGCCTTCGGCCCCTCGGCAAGCGGCCTGTAGATTTCGCCTTCCATCCTCTCCAGGACGGATTCCGCCCCATCGAGGAAACGTTTCCTCACCCGGTACCGGCACCCTTTCGCGGTAAACTCCACGGTGACGCGAGGGGCCAGTTCACGACCCCAGGGACGGAGTTTCGAGGCGTCCTCTCCCCTGGTGTTGTGGTTGTCCATCAGCGCGCATCGCAGGGCCTCGAAAAGGGTGGACTTGCCCGTGGCATTGGGGGCGTAGAGGACGTTCAGCCGGTCCGAGAACGGGCCCACCGATGTCTCGCCGAGCAGGCAGCGCCAGTTTTCAACTTTGATCGAATGGAGGATCATGACCGGGCCTCCCCTACGAGGGCGTAAAGGTCGAGCAGGGCCCTAACCTTCACGCCGGGATCGGCATCGCCGTGCCTGATCCGGTCGGCCACCTCCCGCAGCAGGCCGGGGGGAAGGGCCTCGATCCAGGAATCGTCCTCCGGGGCAGGGGCCAGGCCCGAGGCATCCACCTGGGCCCACAGGAAGCGCGTTCCGGTCAGCTCGCGGATCCGTTTCAGTTCGGCCTGGTCTGCAGGGCTCACCAGGCCGGAAAGGGAAATTTCCAGGAGCGTGGAATCCGGGCGCGGCAGGGCTTCGACTCTCCCTCGAAGGGCCTCCAGGTCTCCGGGGGCGTGAACATGCCCGGAGAGGGACACCCACTCCAGGCCACCCGTACCCATGGGCGTGAGTTTCGGCACCGCCCCGGCCTCGGCAATCTCCACCAGCAGGGCCTTTCCGCTGTCCCTCTCGCCGAACGAGGTCGGTTCGTGGGTGCCGGAATAGGCCATCCGGGAAGCGCCCGCGGAATCCTCGAAGGTTCCCAGCGAGTGCCAATGGCCCAGGGCCAGGAAATCCAACCCCGACCGGGTTGCCGCGTCCCGGGAAATCGGGTGGTCCCACTCCCCGATGGGGGCTCCCTCGACGGAACCGTGGGCCAGCCCGATCCTGGGCTTGTCGCCCCCGTCGGCGGATATCCAGCCCGTCGGATCCTGTGCCGACTGCTTCTCCTTCAAGGGGCAGGGGTAGATCGTGCAGCCGGGGGCAGAAAGGGCCGCGTTCTCCCGGAGGATCACGACGTTTTTCGCCGACTCCCACGAACGGTGCTCCCAGACCGAGCCTGGGACAAGTGGGTCGTGGTTCCCCGGTATGACGAACACGGGACAGGGAGTCGACGCCAGGATGTCGGCCACCTGCTGGACGAGGGTCCGCTCGACCGCGTTGTCCTCGAACAGGTCGCCGGCCACGAGGATGAAGTCGGCCGCGTTCTCGCGTGCCGCCTGGACGACCCGCCGCCCGGCCGCCAGCCGTTCCTCCCGGACCCGCTTGCCGGCCTCCCCGAGCTTGGCCGCTCTCATTCCCATCTGCCAGTCTGCCGTGTGCAGGAATCGAACCATTCTCTTACCCCCCTGTCTGACAAATTTCACTGGAGTTGCTGAAAACTGGACTTACCGCCCCACGTTAAGCAGTTTCAGGCATTCCTCGAGCAGATGAACCTTTCCGATGCACTCGGAAATGGGAAGACAAGGATTGTTCGTCTCCTCAGCCGACTTTCTTTCCCCTTCTTCTCCCCGCAGGTAGGGAAAGTGGTTAACCAGGCACTTTACGAATTTTTCCTTCAGCGTCGGCCTTTTCTCGTCAAGGTCTTCGTAAAGGAACCAAAGATCAAAACCGTTTTTTGACTTTTCATACTCGATCGTTACCCTTGTTCGGTTGCCGTAAGAAGTCCACTTGGCAAAGAAGGCCGCTTTTTTCGGACCGTCCCCGTAAACGGTTTCCCCCCGGCTTTTCTTCACGAGATAGGAGAGCATATCCTTGATCTCGCTGATCGTTTTTTTCTCCTCTTCGGAGCCAATGCCCTGCAGCTTTTCCTCGAACAACGTCTTGCCGCTTTTTTCCACTACTCGACAACTCCTTCCGGCATCGAATGAAAAACCTGATTCTTATCGTGAGGTCATCCGGACCCACTCGACCCCCGTTTGCTCCGTTTTACCGGCCGTTAAGAGGTCCTTCAGGACGAGGCCGTGTGTATGCGGGGTCGAATAGCTGTTTCCGTCGATGACGGAGCACGAGAACGCCTCGCTTATCCACCCCACCGAAAGACCCGTTTCGACGGCAGGACCGGCTGCCTTCAGGTAATGGCTGGCCAACAACAGGAGAATCCGGCTCTTGCCGCTCCGGCGCATCCATTCCCTAAGGAAACCCGGGAGGATCGTCTTCCAGGCTTTTTCCGGTTTGCCCCACAGGCTTGGCCGGCCAGGTTCAGAGAGGGGCTGATCCATCCGAAGGTCATAATCCTGGATGGGGAAGTCTGGCTCGAGCGGGCCATAGAGGGCTGAAAGGATCAAGACACACGACTCGTCCGCTCTTTTACCAGCCGTTGATAGAAGTTTTCTGTCCCCCAAGGCCGAGTAAAGGTTCCCTGCGTAACGTTCCCATGCCGGACGGTATTTCCCCGCCATCGAGCTTCCACCGAAATCGGGGCCGTATTCGATTTGTGTTTCAGGCAATTGACCCCGCATGGCATCAAGGAGTTTGGATCTCGCGGAAACAACTCCTTGCCGAACCTGCGGTGAAAGGTTCGGCAAGGGTGCCGGGAAGGTTCCCGAAACTCTGGAGCCTCCGGGAAGTTTCCGGGCACAACAGGGAATGAGGATGAGCGTTCGAGGATCAGCCGACATGGATTTTCCCGGGGTCTCCCCCGTGGAGAGGGTCTTTCTCACAACCGGAACTTGGTTTGGACGGCTTAGCGTAAAAACCCTCGGAATTCGCGGCCCGGAGAGAGAAGGCCTTTCCGAACCGGTGAAGTCTTCGACCAGTCTTTCGAATATGTCAAGGAATAGCGGGTCGTACCCCTCGTCGACATGGTTGACGTTCCAAAGGCCCGAACCCCGGATCGCCGGATGGGGTGAATGATTCCCGAGCCAGTTTTCGGACTGCGGATCAAGCTTTTCCGCCTTGTCCTTGTTGCTCAGCAAGGCGATGGAATTCCTCTCGATGTAGGACCTTGGGCAATCGGGCCCCGGGGCACCCGGAACCGAGAGCCATAGGAAGGGCATGGATCGAATATGCCGGCTGACCCGGCATTCGGCCAACCTTTCCGCCTCATGCTCTTCCCGGGTGACATGAGTGTGCGCCCAGGTCTCGTTGACGATATCCCCGCTGGCGATCAGGGCGCGTCCGACATGGTCGCGAAAAACGGACCCCCTGTGGTTTCCTCCCCCGGGGTTGGCCCCCCCGATCGTGCCCTGGTGCTGGGAAAGCCTGTTCCAAAGGGTTGTATGTGCATTCCCGTTGATCGCGTGGGTTCCCACCCTCACGACCCGGAGGTTCTTGACGTCTTCGCGGGTTTCCCCTTCCTCGAAGAAGAAATAAACCCCTTTTTCAGGCCAGCCGTCTTGCGCATGGGCTGTTTCAAGCCGGCGAAAACCGGTCCTTGCCTGCAGTCTTTCGAGAAGGCCATACAAGCGCTGAAGATCCTTTCTCCGGTTCGAAGGCAACATTTGATAATCCCCCTTCTTCATACGGATCCAGACACTTCATCCACCTTTTAATTCTATCGGTGTTAAAAATTCGCACCATCAGGGATTCCCTGATTTTTTTCCTCATAATGTCGTGGCCTCTTTTGCGATTAGGGGAAGGGCCTCATGTAACGCCAGGAGTACTTGTGCGCTTTCATCCAGTGTATGGACATCGCCAACATTGATGTCGAGTTGGCAAGCTGACATGTACTTGCCGTACCTGCCAATGTTGATTAATCCGTACTCAGGCTCGAGGACCTTTCGAACTGCACTCCTGATCGCTTCACGAAGAGGAGCGGTTTCGCTGGAGGAAGGGTTTTCGGGATCCTCGACCGTGAACTTGATGCAGGGCCAGTCATTGACGACCTCATAGTAAAGACTGACGTCCATGCCCTTGTATTGGAAGGCTACCCACTCTCGATCGGTCAGGATGTAGACTGGACCACCCGCGTTGGTTGCGGTATGAATCCAAATTTTTCCCCTTTCCAAGCCCTTTCCTTCCAACTGATTCTTGAGTTTCCAGAAAAGGGAATAGTAATATCGCGCACCTTTCTCCTTCTGTTCGTCAGGGTCATCAGCAGCATTCTTGATTTTGTCAAACTGTTTCACCAATAGGTCACGATATGGGGACGCCAGTTCTCCAATATCGCTCCCCAAACCATGGGACAAGATGAGCGAATCAAGAGCCCTGATCAACTCTTCGTAGCCTAAACGCCTGGAACAGTTATCGGACTTTTCCAACAACACATCGGGCTCCCACTCAAACCAGCTGGTTCCCAAAAGAAGATGCCGCCCGATTACGTCTTCTCCAGCGTTTTTAAATCCCTTAAGCCGGGCGGTTTGTCTCGCGAGTTGCCCTCCCGAAAGGCTGGACCACATTTTCAGCTCCATCAGCACTCGGGTTTTTCCATCCGATACACCCAGGTCGAAAAGTTGTTTTTCAGCTTCCCACTCCACCGCGACCGATTTCCCCATGTTGAGCAAGTGGGAAGCCAAATCGGATTCCTGGAACAAGGTATAGAGGACGACTTGATGTGTCCTTTCAAAATCAATCGAGTTACTCAGAAGAAGATCAATAGCGCTCATGAATTTCCCTCCCACCCGGGATCGGGCAAATTTTTATTCAATGTTTAATTTCCTCCCACATCATGGTCATGTCAACTGAGTCAGGCAGTTTGATACTTTCCGTATGACAATCATTTCTTCCCTATCGAGCTACCCCATGGCTCCTTGGCCTGCACAAAACCCTTAGGCTTTGCGCCCGAACAGCGTGGGGACCGAGACCCTGGACGGCTCGATGAAGTTCGCGATTTTCCTGAACACCTTTTCCGGCGGCATGCCGCCGGCATCGGGGTTGAAAAGCGAAAATCGCCGGCACACCCGCTCGATCTCCCGGACGTGCATGGGGTGCGAGGCCGCCAGGTCCCTGAAAAGGTGGCCGGGGATCCCGAGTCCCGACAGCCCTTTTGCCCAGGCGGCGGCCTGCTCCTGGCCGGAGGGATGCGAAAGTTCCCTGGAGATGCCGACATGACGCAAGGCCCTTTCCGGCAAGGGGCGCACGGAAAGGACGACGACCGGGCCGTAGTTTTCCCTTTTTTGCAGGATCAGGAAGATGTCCGGCAGCATCTCGCAAAGGGCGGACGTCTCCTCGTCGCCGGAAAGGGCCGAGTCCGCGCCTTCCACGATGACGGTGACGGCTTTCCGCCCGACCCACTTGGAGAACATGTACTCCAGTGGGTCGGAGAAGATCTCGTCCCCACCCCAGTTCCTGGTCGTGATGGCATCCCGGATTTCCCTGAAGGGAAAGACCCGGAGATCGCAGCCCGCGCTGCCCGCCACCGCCTCGATCGCCTCGAGCCCGGTCCCGGCATCCTCGCACCAGAAATGGTGGATCTCGGGCGTTCCCTTCTCCATCTCCTCGACGGAGCAGGCGAAAGCCTCGAGGCTCTCCCGGCCGCCGACCGGGACCAGGTCGTCCAGGGTGAACGAAGGCCGCTTGACTTGCCCGAGCCGGATGAACTGGCGGAGGTTCTCCGCCTGGACCTCGCAGGCCTCAAAGAGCGCCGCCATGGAAATTTCCCTCCGGCCTCCCTCGGCAGAAAGCCCCCGGGCCAGGAGGGCGGCATTCCTGATCGTCCCGCCCGTGAAGACGTATTCCCGGCAAATCCGTTCCAGGTCCACGTCGGCCCCGTAACGGAACCCGTCCGGCAGGGTGCGGCTCCAGATTTCCTGCCGCTCGGCCAGGCCGGGGGCCGGGAACTCGACCTTCAGCTGGATGCGGCGGTCGAAGGCCACCGGGAGGGTCAGGGGGCGGTTGGCGGCCAGCACGCAGATCCCCTTGAACCGTTCCAGTTCCACGAGCATGGTGCGTTTGACCGGGAAGCTTTCCGTGATGAGGACGTCGAACTCGTCGATGAGGAGGACCCCGTCGACCAAGCTCGCCTCCGCGAAGGCCCTCCGGAGAACGTCCCAGGGCCTGACGCCCTTGCTCTCGTGGCAGTTCATCGGCAAGAAAACGAGCGGCTTCCCGAGCATCCTGGCCAGGGCATGGGCCATCATCGTCTTGCCGGTTCCCGACACCCCGCTGAAAAGGAGCACCAGCCCCGAATCCCCGGGCGTGGAGGAAAAACGGCGAACCGTGTCCACGATCCGGCTTTTCAGGGAGTCCTGCAGCACCACGTCGTCGAGGCTCGCCTGCGGTTCCTCCAGGCGGACGAAATCCGTGCGGGCAAAGCCCAGCTTCTGCTCGCCGAGGACCCGGGAAAGGCACCAGGGACTGAGGTTGAACTGCCTTGGAGCGGACCCGTCCTCGTCGTCCCCGAGTTCGGGCCGGAGAAGCCCGGTGGACACCAATTTCGACTCCCGCGTGAGAAGCCTCAGGATACCGAGCCTCTCTTCGATCCCCTCCGCCAGCCGGTAGGCGATCGCCGAGGGGGACACCCCGTTGCGGAGATCGGTGACATTCTGCTCCCTGGGCGCGACCAGCCCGGTGTCCATCAGGGCGCCGTAGAGAAACAGCAGAAGGATGCCCCTTTCCGTTTCGCAAAGCCGGTGCCTGGCGCAGATCTCGACGAAGGGCAGAGCCACCCCCGTTCGGATTGAGGCTTCCTCCCTGGCCTCGTTTTCCGCCCGGACTTCCTCGTAGGAGAGCGCCGGGGCTTCCCCGGCCTCGTCATCGTAGGGATTCCTCCTTTTGGGGAACCGCCTCGAGGCCAGGGCAGCCGCTTCCACGACCAGGGCCTCGAGGTGCTCCAGCTGGTCACTGAAGGCCTCGGCCTCCAGGGTTCCCGTTTCGGACACGTTCACGGCCTGCATCAGAATCCCTCCCTTTCAGGCAACGACGGCTCGACGACGTCCGCCAGGCCGTATTCGACCGCTTCGTCGGGAGTCAGCCAGGTGTCGACGTCGCGAAGAAGCGTCTCTTCCAGCCGCGCCCTGTCCCTGACGTTCGAGTAGGCCAGGTAATGGGCCACGATCCGCTCGTGAACCAGGTCCTGCATCTTACGCGCCGCCAGCAGCTGGCTGTGGTTGCCCGCGAAGGCCGTGCTGAAGCGGTGGGAGAGCAGGAAACTCCTCGGCAGGAGGGTCCGGTGACCCCGGTGCCCCGCCATGAAAACCAGAAGCCCCATGGAGGCCAGCATCCCCAGCCCCGTGGTGTAGACCGGGATCCGCGACCACTCCATCAGGTCGATGATCGCGAAACCCGCCGTGCACGACCCGCCCTGGCTCTGGACCAGGAGCTGGATCCTCGGGACCTTCCCCTTCAGGTTCAGGGAGATGATGTCCTGGCAGATCGACCGGGCGGATTCGTCCGTGATCTCCCCGTTCAGGAAAAGGATCCCCTGATCGCCCAGGCCCGAGCCTTCCTTTCCCGGCCGCCCGCTGTCGTTCCGTTTTTCCTCGTCGTTCATCTTGTGATAACCTCCTATTGGTGTGCCGCGGTAGAAGCATTCTTGCATGCGCCTGTCGCGGAAACGGCAACACCTCGGGGAGGCGTTTTTCGTGAGAGGGAAAAACCTGGTCAAGCTGCTGAGGACCGTCGACCTTTTGAGCCGGCCGCAAGGCGCGAGCGTGAAGGAGATCCAGGACCTGCTTTCCTGCGACCGCAGCACGGTGTACCGGGTCCTGGACCTGGTGCAGGAGATCGGGGTGCCCGTCTATCCCGAAAAACTGCTATTGGCGACGGAAAAGCGCTGGACTGTCGACGAGGCCTTCACGAAGAAGCTTCCGAACATCACCCTGCCGGACGTGGGCCTTAGCCTGGCGGACGTGATGGCTCTCTGCCTTGCCTCGAAATCGGCGGGGATCTGGAAGGGAACCGGGACGGGGGACAATCTGGAAAGGGCCCTGCTGAAGCTGAGGGCCTTTTTGCCGGAAGGGCTGGACGGGAAACTCGATGCCCTCGACGCGATCTTCCTGCAGGCCGAACATGCCGTGAAGGACATCACGGAGGCCGAGAAGCACCTGGAAAAGCTGACGGAAGCCATCCTGGCGCACCAATGCTGCCGGATCGCCTACAACAGCTTCTCGAAAGGAGAAGAACTGACCTTCGAGATCCAGCCCCTGTACTGTTTCGAGAGGGACGGGGGGCTTTACGCCTTCTACAAATCACCCCGGTACGGCACCGTCTGGACCCTGGCCCTGGAACGGATCCGGGCTCTGGAGGTGCTGGAGGAACATTTCGAATGGCCCGAGGACTTCGACCCCGAGGAAACGCTGGACGGAGCCTTCGGGCTCATCCTGGGAGACCCGGTGGATGCCCTGGTGCGGGTTTCCGCCCGGCAGGCCCCCTACGTGAAGGAGCGGCGCTGGTGCAAGGACCAGGAGATCACCGAGAAGGAAGACGGCGAAATCACTATCCGGCTGCGCACGTCCGGCCGCTGGGACGTGAAGCGGTGGGTCCTTTCGATGGGGGCCGAAGCGGAACTGTTGGAACCGGAAGACCTGCGGGAGGAGATCCGGAAGGAACTCAAGGCCTCCGTTAACCAATACACATCGTCGAGTTGAAACAAAGCGCGATGGAAGCTATTCCCTTGCCAGCAGAACTGCCCCAAGCCCTCTTTCCGGGCAAGTCGAAACTTTAACCTGGTTGTCCAAAAAAACCGTATCAATCTCAAAAGGAAGCATGTTGATGCTAACCGCATAGGGGAATCCCTGATTGTCAATATAAAGAGAAAGATTTATCTTGGGTTCATGCCTTCATTGATTTGCATACTTTTTCTCTTCGTGGGGGATGGAAGCGTGCTCAACGTCTTCAGGTATAAACTGAAGGACCAGGCACCTCCGATCAGGGAAACGCTTTCCTTGGGAGAATCCGCCCGTAGAGCGCTCATCGGGCTTTATGGGCGTCTGAACAACGGCCTGCAGTCCTCAAACCTTTCCGGCAAAAACGAGGACGGAACCCCGAGCAAGGGGGACGCCCATGCTCATTACATCCCGACGGACGAAAACCATGACGGTTTCATCGATCACCTGACCGTTTACAGCAGGACGCCCTTCACAAGCCCCTCCGAAATCCAAACGCTTGAAAGCTTCGAATACCTCCGCCTGCCAGACGGGAACCTGGCCCGTGCGGAATTGACGGGAAAGGGTTCACAAAAAGAGTTTTACGATTCATGCCTCCTTTTCCGCCCCAGCCCGTTCTGGGTTTCTGCCACCCCCTTTTTTCCTTCACGGCACTTGAAGCGGCGCGGTATCCTTCGCGACCAGTGCGGCAAAGACGCCTTCCACGCGGCGGCGCTCTTAGAAGAACTGGATTGCCTGGGATTCCCGGCACCGACCCATTTGCTCGAACTGCCGGCCCAGCCGGGGGAAGACATAGGACAGGAAGAAGGGGTGTTGTCCCGCTTCCTGAAGCGATCCGCACCCGAATCCTTCTCGAACTTTGTTTCGGAAAGACGCTTTGGTCAGGGAAACCGGGGAACTAGTGCCGGGAAAGGGTTTGTCCTGGTCTTTCCAGGGGATGTCGCAGGTCCCCTATTTGCAGGGTACGCGTCACATTTCGGCCTGGGACTTTTTGTCTCCGGCTTATGAGAGGAGGATTCGCAAGATGCAGAAAGAAAAAGAAACTCTTGTCATGCTTGTAGGAGGCAACCCTCTTCCAAACTATATCGTCGCGATGCATTTCAAGCCTGAAAAAATCATCCTGGTGCACACGGGTGAAACAAAAAAAGTGGCGAAAAACCTTGAAGGGGTTTTGGGAGATGTTTTAGGAAAACAAACTTTAGTCCAGCTTAGTGAACTGAAGCACCCTAAAAACCCATCTGAGATCCGGAGAAAAGCCAAAGAAATCCTCGAAGGGCACAACGTAAGAATGGATTACACGGGCGGAACCAAGCTGATGGCAGCCCAATTCAGGTTGGCCCTTCAAGAAAAAATAGAGAATGCTTCCGACGCAATCAGCACTTACCTGGACGGCTATGACAATAAGATTCTTTTTGACACAGCGCACGAAGAAGAGATAGATCACTCCAAAATAAAACTTAACATCGAAATATTGTCGCTACTTCATGGTCTAAAAGAAATCCATAAAACAGATCATAATCCTCTTTCGGCATTTTTAAAAGAAGAAAAAGCGAATGATTTTGCAGAGATATTAATACCTTTTGAAGATCCTAATTTTATTGAAGAAGATATAAGCTTAGCTGGTTTTTTTTACAAAACCTTCCCTGAAGAAAAAAACTGTGAAATCAGGGATTACCTCGAAACATGCGTAAAAAATATTGAGGACAGCACTAAGATCCCAGATAAAATAAAAAAATTCACAAGAGAAACAACGGAGCAAATCAAAAATATTGAAAATTTAAATAAAAAACAATTAAAATACATCAGTAGATTCTTTGGCGGAAACTGGTTGGAACTATGGTGCCAGAGCTGCATCAGGAAAATATTCGAAAAAAAAGAATCGCCACCGACGATCTTTGTTGGTAAGAAGTACGAACTCGAAAAACGCGAATTTGAAATAGACGTCTCTTTCGTCCATAAAATGCGATATTTCCAGGTGTCATGCACCATCGACCCCTCTCTCGGCCGGACAAAGACCAAGCTCTTTGAAACCTACGTTCGCAGGCGCCAAGTCGGAGGGGACCTTGCACGCACCGCCCTCGTCTGTTTCTGCAACGGGAAAGACACTGATGAATTGAAAAGGGATGTCGGTTTGGCTTGGGATGATCCGAGCAAACCGATGGTGTTCGGTCTGGATGACCTGAAAGCGTGGGTAAAAGGAGATCTCTCTCGTCTCGAGGAATGGTGCAACAGGGACTGAACTGAAGGGGGAATGACATTGCCCGTTTTAACCGGTATCGACTTAGTGGGCATACAGGCGTTCATCTTCCAGACAAACCGGCTTCGCGACATCGTCAACCGTTCCTATGCGGTCGAAATGGCCACCCGAAACCTTGTTAACGAGGCTGCTGCAAAAAACGAAGGAGAAATCCTCTTGTCCTCAGGGGGTAACGCACTTCTGTCCTTCAAGACCCGTGAACAGGCTCTTTCATTCTCGGCCCGCTATTCCCGGGCTTTGCTGGAAACTGCCCCCGACCTGAAGTACGTCATCGCCCACACGGAGTGCCCTGGTTCCGAAACTCCGGTGCTTGCCGATGAAATTCGGCGCAACCGGTCGGAATTGGAAAGAAGGAAAGGTTCGATGGCTCCATCTGTCCCGTCCATTGGCTTGAGTGTCAACGCGAAATGTCATGAAACGGGCAAGCCCGCCTCCTGGGTCGCTGAAGAATTCGGTATCAACCACATGTTGTCCACGGCTACCCGATCGGTAAGGAACCTCGAGCATAAATCGGAAGAGCGGTGGAACGGCCTTCTGCCTGACCAGGCCTGCGGTTGGCGGTTTGCTTTCCCCAGGGAGATCGACAGGTTGGGAAGAAGCCGAGGGGACAAAAGCAAGATCGCCCTGGTGCACGTCGACGGGAACGGGGTCGGGGCAAAAATCCTGGACTGGCTGAATGAATGCGCTGAAAACGAAACCCCGGACATTGAAATTCGAAAAATGATCGCGGAATGGTCGGCGGAAATCGACAAGCTCATGACTTCCGTCCTTAGGAGCATGATCGAGAGCGTTTGCCGATCGATTCGCCCGGGAGAAAACGGGGAACCCGTGCTTGGGGTCGCCGACGCCCCCTGCAGCTTCGCGCTGCACCAGGATCCGGACACGAAACGCGTCTTCCTCCCCATCCGGCCGATCATACTTGGGGGGGACGACCTCACCGTCGTCTGCGACGGCCGAATAGGGGTATCCCTTGCCAGGGTCGCTCTCGAACGTTTCGAAAAAGCGTGTGTCCCCTATCTTGAAAACCAGTGGACCGCGTCGGCGGGAATCGCGGTTTCCGGGTCCCATAGCCCCTTCCACAGGCTTTACAAAAGAGCCGCCGCCCTATGCAGCGCGGCAAAAGAAAAGGCCCGCGACCTCCGCGACCCACAGAGCTGCCTGACCTGGGAAATCTCGGAAATGCCGGGAATCGGCTTTAGCCCTGCCGGGAAAGGAGAAAAAACCGGGCGCCCCTACCCCCTCCGAAGCGAGGGAAGCCGCATCGGGCTCGATTCTTTCCTGGAAGAGGGGCTCGACGGGGAACAAAGCTTGAGAAAGGGTTCATGGGCCCAGTCCAGGAACAAGGCAAAATCTCTCAGGGAAATCGCCGCAAGGGATGAAGAAGAATTGAAGGCATTCATGAAGACCCTCAACTCGAGGCGCAGCAGTCCTCTGCCGATCCCCTTCTCCAGCCGTGACAAGGCCGCTCTCCACATCATGGATTCCCTCGAACTTTTCGACCTTCACTTGCGGCTGGATAATCCACGGGAATCCGAGTGAACAAGGAGGGCCTATGACAAACAGACCGGAATTCATGACGGTACGGCTCCTCTCCGACACGACCTTCGCAGGTCCGAACAACGGGGTTTCCTCACCCGATATCGAAATCGCCACCGATGCCTCCGGAATCCCCGTCTGCCCTGGCCGTTCCCTGAAGGGGCTCCTGAAAGAGAGCTGGCTTTCCATGCAGCCCTTTTTCCCTGAGTTGCAAAAAGCCTCGATGCGAATCTTCGGGAAGCACGCCGCGCTTTCCGAAACCTCCATCCTCTCGGTTCTCGACGGATCCCTTAGCGACAACCTGCGTGCGGTCGTCCTGGATTCACTGTCCCGCAAGGAGAGCCCCCTGCATCCGGCGGACATCCTGGAAAGTCTGACGGAAATACGCTCCCAGACCGCGATGGACCGGGATGGAACCCCGCTCGAAGGCAGCCTTCGGCAGTCCAGGGTGCTGATCAGGGGATTGGTCCTTCACGCCAGGCTGAGATGGGCGCGCGCCCCACAGGAAGAAGACCTGCGATGCCTGGCCATGAGCGCTCTCGCCAGCCGCCATGCCGGCCTCCTTCGAAACAGGGGGCGAGGGCACGTGGAAATCCTGCTTTGCGGTGACAGGGACCTCACCCTTTCCCTGGCCGTTGGGAGGTGCGGTCAATGATCGACAAATATCTCCACTTTTCCCTCAACATCACTGCCCCTGCCGTTTTCCCGACCGCTGCCGGCGACCCGAACAGCGCCGTCTCGCTCCCGTGGATTCCAGGCAGCGCGCTGCGCGGGGCAATTGCCGGCAAGCTGGGAGAAGACCATCCTGATTTTACCCGGGTCATCCTCTCGGGAGACGTCCGTTTCCTTAACGCCTACCCCAGTCCGGGCAGAAAGCGGAGGCCCATCCCGGTCCCGCTCTTCCTGAGAAAAAAGAAAAACGATAACGGGTCCCGTTTGGACCTGTTTGATCAGTTCGGCCTCGGGGAAGGACCGCTGGAGCGCATTCCCGGAAAGTTCCTCTACAGGGAAGGATCCTCCCTTTACCTGTGGGATGCGAAAAGGGGTTGCCGGCTGCATACCCAGGTCGACCGCGCGTCCGGAAAGGCCTGGACCGGACCGGACGGCAAACCGCATGGAACGATCTTCGTCTACGAATACCTGGAAGCGCCGCAGGCATTCGAAGGCGTTTTCCACGTTCGCGGGTCAGATGAAAGTTACCTCGACCACCTCACATCAATTCTTCGAGAAGCGGTCGAGCCCGGCCTTTCACTCGGCAGGTCGAGGAACGCGAGCTACGGAGGGCACGTCGAGTTCGCGTGCGACTGGTCTCCTGGAAAACAGGAGTCCGAACAGGAGTACGATTCCTGGGACACGCTGACTTCAAAAGACGAGATCACTGTCGGGGAGCGCTTCCTGCTCATCATGACAAGCCCCTACATCGGCCGAGATCCCCTTACCGGGCAAATCGACCCAACGTGCCTGCCGAAGGAGATATTGTCCCGATTCCCCGAGGGCTGCCTGGCTATAGGCCAGATCGCCTGGGAATTCGACACCTTCGGCGGCTTCAACAGGAAGTGGGGAATGGAAATACCCCAGGCGCTCTCGGCAAGAGCCGGGACGACAGTCGAGCTTGAAGCGGCCGCTTCTTTCCCCACGGCACATTTGAAATACCTGCTCAATGAAGGCCTCGGAGAACGCCTCGGCGAAGGATTTGGCCGTCTTGTCCTGGTGAAGCGCGACTTCTTCGACGGAAGGGCGCTGGAGTCAAAACCCCGGGCGGCAACGGAATCTTCCCCCCGAGTATTGGACACGATCGAGACCCAGCGCCTTTCCATGATGCAGGAACGCCTGTTGGAAAAGCGCCTTGCCTCGTTCGTCGAGCGGCTTTCAGATAATTGGGTGGAAGGGGTAAAGGGAACGATTCCCTCCCGGGCCCTCCTGGGTAGATTGCGCCTGGCTTTGAAGGAACCGGAGGCCGGTGCCGCACTCCAAAAACTTGAAACACTGGTCAAAGGACTTCCCCCCGCATCGGCGAAAAAACTGGACCGTTGCATCCTCGGGAATGACCCCCTTAAGAATGACCCTTTTAAGAATGACTCCCTTAAGACGAGGCTCCTGGAACTCATCAAGTTGAAGGGCGTCAAACTCGAAGACGACACATTCGAGCATAAAATCCCCATGGCCCGTCTCCTGAAAGAGAGCCGCTTCCTCGACAAAGTGGAGGAATCCGTTTTTGAAAAGCTTTGGGACAAAACGCGGGTGGCCCTGATCGACCGCATGCTTTCCAGGCTGGTCGTCCAAAGCCGCAATAAAGGAAGTGAAAAAGATGACCGGCAGTGATTACCTGAGCGACCCGGGAGGCAGGCGTCCCGTTTTTTCCCGTTGGGTCGTCTGTTTCGACCTGGTCCTGGCGGGACCGTGCAGCATCGGCGGAGAGGGTTTCTGGACCGACCCCCTCGACATGACGGCCCTATCGGACCCCCTGGAAGGAGTCCCCCTCCTCCCTGGCACCAGCCTCGCCGGAGCCTTGAAAAATTACCTCGCTGACCACATAGAGGGCTATGGAGAGGAACCTGGGGAAAACTGGTCTAACGCCAGGATCCATTCTTTCATCGGATCGTCGGAGCCTGCCGGGGGAACCGGCAGGAGTTCCCTTATCACCTTCGACAGCCTGGGCAAGCTCGAGGGCGGAAAACCAAACATCAGGGACGGGGTCTCCATCGACCCGGCAAGAGGTACGGCCATGGACGGATTCAAGTTCGACTCCGAAGTCCTCCCGCCGGGAACCCTTTTCCCCGTCAGGCTCGACCTGGTCGTCCCTTCCGAAGAGGAAGAAGCCCCTTTCCTTTCTCTTCTTGCTACCTGCATGCTGGGGCTCGATTCGGGAGAAATCCGGCTGGGAAGGAAGAAATCCCGGGGTTGGGGGACTTTCTCGACGAAGAATTGGCGCGTCAGAAAATTCGACCTGAACCAGGCTGAAGGGTGGATCGAATGGATATCCGCGCCCCACGAAACGCCGATTCCGCCAGGAAGCCCTGTTTTCGCATCCGCTCGGGATTGCCTGCCCTTCCTTGCCCCTCCAGTCCCCAGGCAAGCGAACAAAGGGGCCGTTTTCGAGCTCAGGCTCGAACTGGCAGGGGAGTTCCTCGTCCGCGCCATTCCCGAAAACATAGAAGAACCCGACGTCGTCCCCCTCTTTTCCGGAAGCAAACCGGTGATCCCCGGAACCAGCCTCGCCGGCGCGATGAGGCAAAGGGCTTCCAAAATCGCCTTTTTCCTGAGGGAAAAGGAAGCGGACGCCGATGCCTGGATACTGGAGATCTTCGGAGGCAAGAAGGAAGGAGTGGAGGCATCCCAAACCCCTTCGCGCGTTTTCGTCAACGAGGCCGTCATCGAGGGTTACGGAGAACGGAAAACCCAGCGGGTCCGTATAGACCCTTTCAGCCAGGGGACCTGGGACGGGGCGCTTTTCGACGAGAAGGTCATCGACGGGGGACGGGCCGAAGCCAGGATCGAACTGAAGAACCCAACCGACCCCAAAACCGGGCTCCTGTTGCTGGTCGTGAAGGATCTCCTGACCGGGCTTTTGCCCGTAGGGGGCTCGGCATCGATAGGCAGGGGGCGATTCAGGGGTACGGCACGCCTGGACCTTGGCGACGGCCGCAGGGCCGAAATCGGGAAAAACCTGGAAACCGACGCCACCGCTGGGGCCCTCCTTGACGCCCTTGTCCGGTCTTTCCTGGAAGCCCCGAAACTCCAGGCGCGCGGGAAGGAGGAAGGGTCGAAATGAAAAACCCGGCCGCAGAAAGAGAATTGTTCGGATGTACGGTCTTCCCCCTGTCTTTCGAGGAATGTCGCGAGATTCTCGACTGGACAGAAGGGAAGACCAGCGTTCCCGCAGGCTTGAACTCGCATTCCGGGTTCAGGTGGGGGCTATTCCACCTCACCGACGGGGTCGCCTGGGGGAGACAAACCCCTCAGGGGTCATGGGAACATGCCGGTTCCCGTTTTCCCGGGCTGGCACCCCTGCCCGCCTCGGACAGGCTTCTCGAATGCCGGCTGTTCGGACCTGCCGCGGAAGTCCTGCTCTGGAAGGACCGGGAAGGATTCAGGGGAAGGATCCTCGCGGAAGCCCCCGCTTCAGGCGAGGATCAGCGGCCGATAGAAGAGAAATGGTTCCTGCACGGTGAAAAGCCGGAAGGGGAACCCAGGGAAGGGTTTTGTGCGGTCACTTCCGGCAATGGCAGGCGGCAGGTCCTCCCGCTGCCCGAACCCGGAAGATTCACCATTCCCAGGCTCCTGGTGAGACATTACCTTGAACAGGACCCGGAAGATGGTTGTTTTCGCATCGCCGTTTCAAGACTGGTTGATCTCGTTTTCGAGGAGGCCTCCTTCTCATGAGAGAAGAACCCAAAAAAGTGACACTGGCCATTGCTCCCTACAACTTCGTCCCCCTGCCCAAAAGCGTCTACTTCGTGGACGAGGGCTACCCCCTCGAAGACGGAACCCGGATCAAGCCTTGGGAGAACCAGCACCGGTTCCTTCCCGGCACCTGCACGGGATGGATAGACTTCAATGCCGCCACGCTCACCCCCCTTTTCGTAGGAGATGCAAAGGAAGGCTGGGTGACCGACAGCGACCCGCTAACGGCCAAGCTGGACGCGGAAGGCCGCCCGGTGATCCCCGCCTCGACGATCAGGGGATGCATCCGGAACATGGTCGAGATCCTGTCGTTCGGGCGCCTGCGGACCCAGGCCAAGAAGCTCACCTTCAGGAAAATGGGCGGGGCTATGCGGAAGGCTTACGGGGATTGTTTCTCGGAAGCGCTGCGAAAGACGGGACATGATCCTCTCAAAATTCCCAGCCTAACAGGGTTCATGGACAAAGACCACAAAACGATCAGTCAATGCGAGATGGCCAGGATCAAGCACGAGGATCTGGAGAAACTATTTCCAGGCAAATCCATCTTCGAAAAGACCGGAGAAACGGATGCTCCGAAAAAACCCAACCACGAAATCCAGTACAAAACCGTCTGGGTCATACCCCCCGAAAAGTATGGATATGATGTTTACGCTGGCCAAGTTTCTTTGATTGAGAAAAAAGGTGACAAGAGGTACAAGAAAGCCTGCCTCGTCCTGACCGGCGAAATGAGGACAAAAAAGAAAGAATTCGTCTTCATTCCGCAAGAAAAACCGCTCGAGTTTAAAGTTCCTCGCGAAGTTTTCGAGACCTATGAGGACGGTAGGACTCCATGGCAGGAAGAAACCTATAAGAAAGGCGATTTGCAGATCCCCGCGGAAGGCGAGCCGTTCTTCTTCCTCCCTTCCACAGAAGAAAAGGGTAAGGTTGCGTTCCTCGGCAAAGCCGGGAAATTCCGTATCCCTTACGATTTGACACCGAACGACCTGAACCCCACAAACTCAATCGGGCAGCAGGGTAAGCTCGATCTCTCCGAGGCCCTTTTCGGCCGGGTGGGCGAAAAATCCAGCATCCGCGGACGGGTCTTTTTCGAGGACTGCCGTCTCCTGGGGGAACCCTCCGTAACAAGGGAGGGTGAAAGCGTTCAGCTTCCGACTCTCGGCTCCCCGAAGGTCAGTTATTTTCCCCACTACCTGGAACAACCAAAGGATCAACAGCAAGCGACTTGGTCATACCTGGAAGAGCATCGAAACCAGACTAAACTTCGCGGTTTCAAGCTCTACTGGCACCGTTCCATTTCGAAAACCCCGACAGGCTCCGGAGGCCCCCGGCTCGAGGCTGTCATTCCCCCGAAAACCCTCTTTCGAGGACGGGTCCGTTTCGAAGGCCTTTCGAAGGTGGAACTCGGCGCCCTGCTCTCGGCCCTGCAACTCCCAGAGGGCTGCGCCCATAAGATCGGCCTGGCAAAACCGTTGGGGATGGGAACGATCCTGATTAAAACCCAGGACAAAGTCACGCTGGTCGACCCGGCGGCCCGCTATGGCAGTTGGAGCGATAGGGGAGAAAAAAGAGCCGAGGCTAAAGCTTTTATCGAGGCCTTCGAGAAAGCAATAAGCGAACACGCGGCTCGCACAAAGGAAGAATCCCTGCCCAACCAGGCTGGCGGGAACCAATTGGCCCGCTGGAAGCGGCTTGCCGCCTTCTACAGGCTCGTTTCCCTGATCGATCAACCTTCCCAGGCAGAAACGTCATACCTGCAACTATCAGGTCACAAGGAGCAAATCCTGCCGGCTGCCCTGGATGTTGGGAAGAAAACGGGTGACGCCGAGCCGAAGGAGGGATCGAGAAGATGAGTCCCGAGATCTTGCGGTATTGCCTCTTCGTGGACGAAAGCGGTTTTTTCACTGGAAAACATCCAGACGAGGCCGCGATGAAAGAAATTCAAGAAACCATAGAAAAGACAATAGCGAAAAAAACAAGAACGGGTACAGGCGATCATCCGAGCCAGATAGCCGGTTTCCTGGTGAAGGAAACGGGTTGCCCAACCGAAGAAACGGCAAGAGAGATTCTTTCTCAGGCCTGGAAAAAGGCCGGGCTAGACGAACAGGCAGAATATCACCTGAAAGATGTAAAGGATCAAAAATTAAAAATGAAAATAGGGCACCACGTCTGGGATGAGGCCAAAAGATTGAACCTTCAACCCGCCAGGATAACGGCCCGGGCTTACGATACCTCGACGAGCCCTTTCTCGTACGGCTGTCACGAACAAACCTATGTTCATCTTTTTGCCGAAATGCTACTACGGGTTTTTGAAAAAATCCGAAGTGACAACGGACCAGACAACCGCACCTTCATCAACATCACCGGTGCCTCCGTAAAATGCGCAGATTCGGAAGAAACGATAGATTGCGACAAATACCGAAGGGCAATCGATGGACAATTTTCCTTTTTTGCGGTTAGGAAAGGCTTCTCGGATCTTTTGAACAAAACCTGGCAATACAACCTTTCCCGCCCGCGCCCGGCAAAAGAGTCATATCGGCTCCAACTTTGCGATGTCCTTTCCAACACTTCATTCTGGGCCGATGACCCCAGGTTCGACGCGTACCTTGCGAAGAAGATACGGAACACCTTCGGTGCATGGGACTTCAAGTCGCTCTTTGTGGCGGAAAGCGAGGAAAAACTCGAGGAAATGATTGAACGGGGCGAAGTTGCCGCTGCCCTGCTGCAACTGTGTTCCTGCCGGGAAGAATGGCAATCCCGCCCCCCCCTGAAAGGTGGTTATTTCAAGGTTAAGAAAAAGGCACTGCTTTCCCTCGTAGCCATGGATGATGAATCCTGTTCCCAGCAGTTGCGGGTCCTGACCGATTGGCTCCATCGTCTCGGGAGCATCAACAGGCAATTGGAGACCACAAAAGAAGCGATCGCCTGGATGAAGAAAGAAGTGGCGGTTGCCCTGGAGCGCAACAAGAAGCCCGCCCATTCCCGGGAATTTGCCTGGCATCTGGACATTCTCCTGCTTGAGACCCTGAACCACTTGGGCAACCTGACCGAGGCGCGGGAGGTTGCCAAACGACTCGAGGAAATGATCCCTTCCTTTTCCAGCCGCCTCGATTATTTCCCCACCCTTGCCAAGGCGTTGAACCTCCAGTCCGTGCACCTGACGGATTGCCTGGATTACGAATCGGCCGTGGCCAGAATTGAGCCGGTGGCGGTAGCGCTGAAATCCCTTGGCGATTCTCTTTCAAAATCATTCCCCATTCCAGGCGCCACGGGAACGGCCGCGGGCTTCCTGTCTTCCGACCTGGGCAAGGCGGTGGGCAGTTGGCTGCAAGCCGAAGCCTCGGCCGGCCTGTCAGACCCTGCCCGTCTCGAATTCGCACGACGCCTGAGCGACGAAGCCCTCAGGCAATTCGAAAAGCCAGGAGACAAGAAACGTCAATTGCAGTACCGCTCGATTATCGAAGCCTACTCGGGCGATTTCCAAAAGGCGCGGAATTTCCTGGCGGAAAGCCTGTCGAATGAAACAGGGTCCGCGGTCGACCCGACGCATTCGGGCATTTTGCAAAGACTCTCGTCGGTTCCTTTCGCGCATCCGAATTTCCCGCTGCTTCACTGGACAAGGATCGGGGCCGAAGCTGTCCGGGCCGGCAACGAGCCCGAGGCCCGGTCCTTTTTCGACGCTTTCCGGTCAAGCCCCTTGCGGGAAGGGCTGTTGCGCAGGGAGGTCGGTGATACTCCCGAAGCCGAAAAGGCAAAGGCTTACCCGATGCACGGAACGCTCCGAAATCTCGCCTTCGTGCATGCCGCCCTCGAAGACGAGGCCTCCTGTAAGGATTACCTAAAACTCCTGGAAGAAATCACACCGGCAAATGGAAGCGGTTTCAACATCCTTTCCCTCTATCCCGTCTTTTCCGCGGCTGAATGTGTGGCCGCCCTGATAAAGGCAGGAATCCACGATTTCAGGGCTGAAGACGCGCTCGACCATCTCGGCGAATCTATGGAGAAACTCAAAAGGGAGGCACAACCATTCCCGAAAGTGTTGGACAGGATCGAGGCACTTTCGGGGACTCTTCGCGCGGCAAGGAAGAACTTCCACCTGGGGGGGAACAGCACCGATCCGGACGAAATCATCAAGGCAGCAAGACGGCTGCCCTGCTGAACCGAAATGAAAAGAGGAGAATCTCTCCACGGGTTTCCCCTCTACGTGAGGGAACAGGGGGCCGAGATCAAGGTCCAGGGCGGAGTCTTCAAAGTAGAGACACCCGGAGGCGACAAGAGGGAAATCCGCCTCTTCGAGGTTTCCCAGATCTGCCTTTTCGGGAATATCCGCATCTCGCCCCAGGCTCTCCATAAGGCTTTCGACCGGGGAATCCCCGTGCTTTTCTTTTCTTCCTCCGGTTCCTTCCGGGGGATGGGGGTTTCGGTCCCGGCCCATAACGCCCTCGTGAGGACGGGACAATACAGGGCGGCGGAGGATCCCGAAAGATCCCTCGCCGTATCGCGGGCGATCATCTCGGCCAAGATCAGGAACTGCAGGACGATCCTGGCAAGAAACGGGACAGGGGTGCCGAAGGAAATACTTTCGGAGCTGGCGGGTTTTTCGAAAGCCGCGCTTTCGGCTAGTGGACAGGATAGTCTTCGAGGCCTGGAGGGAATGGCGACGAGGAAATATTTCGAGAATTTCGGGCTCATGCTCAAACCTGGAAGAACGCCGGAGAAAGGGGGAGGGGCAGACTTCTTCGATTTTGAAACGAGAAGCCGGAGACCTCCGAAGGACCCGGGAAACGCTTTGCTTTCCCTCCTCTATTCCCTGCTGGCAAGGGACGTCACCGTGGCCCTCGCGGGCGTCGGGCTCGATCCCTTCAAGGGCTTCCTCCACTGCCAGAGGAGCAGGAAACCCGCCCTCGCCCTGGACATGATGGAGGAATTCCGGCCTTTGATTTGCGATTCCGCAGCCCTGCGCCTGATCAACAACGGAATGCTGGGGGAAAGGGACTTCAAGAACCTGGGTGGCTGGTTAAAGCTCTCCACCGAGGCCCTTAAACGGGTTCTGGAAGTCTACGAGGGGCGCCTTGCCGAAAAAATCGCCCATCCGGAATCAGGGGCGAGCGTCGAATACAGGACGGTCCTGCACCTCCAGGCGCAAGCCCTTGCGCGTTTCTGCCAGGACAAGGGCCCTTACACGCCCTTCACGACGCGGTGAGATGAGACGGTCATTCTTGCTCGTCATGTACGACATCACGGACGACCGCAGGCTCACAAGGGTCGCGTCCATCGTCAAGGACTACGGGGAAAGGATCCAGAAATCGGTCTTTCGCTGTGTCCTGGACGACGCCCGGAAGAAGGAGATGGTCAAGCGGCTGAACCAGGAGTTGGACCCCGATGAAGACCAGGTCCTTATCGTAAACCTTGGGCCTCCTGAAGAATCGGAAGGAAAGAGGATAACCTCGCTTGGAGTTCGTTACAGGGTGAAGGAGGAAGGACCCACGATCATCTAGTTTGCCCGCCGGTGCTCGAAAGCCTTGCAAAAGGCGGGTTGGAAGGATTTTTATCCCGCTTTGCCACAGTTTTTCCGTAAGGATTCCATGAGGGAGAAGGACAGCGCTCGAAAAACTGTTTGCGAACCCTTCTCCTGGAATATAAAATATGGATAACCTTTCCACGCCCTTCTGCGCGTGGCACCATTGAAACCCACCAAACCGGGATTCTATTGGTGGGTAACAGATAACTTTCCACGCCCTTCTGCGCGTGGCACCATTGAAACGCAGCCATCGATAAACTGCCACCTCCGCGCTGCATTCTTTCCACGCCCTTCTGCGCGTGGCACCATTGAAACCCCCTGAAGGAATTCGAACGACTCAGCAACGATTTCATTCTTTCCACGCCTTTCTGCGCGTGGCACCATTGAAACTTTGATGTATCTCATTAACCGAAATGCCATTTCCTCAGAAACTTTCCACGCCCTTCTGCGCGTGGCACCATTGAAACAAATCCTTACGAGCTCTCAACCCCACAC